>Ga0208820_1000129_pt1 | contig 80818 bp, 70 predicted proteins | sample June2015DPH_16_5_FD_184713 | JGI IMG/M metagenome (GOLD analysis project Ga0208820, IMG submission 184713) | Peatland microbial communities from SPRUCE experiment site at the Marcell Experimental Forest, Minnesota, USA - June2015DPH_16_40... | ecosystem: Environmental > Terrestrial > Soil >...
CAATCGCAAGTTCATCATCATTCTTGGACCAGGTTGTCAAACGGGTGCAAAACTCCAATTAGAAGACGGCCTCTCCCTCCCGAAACAATGTTTCTTCTATCATAGGAAAAGAGGCATATTTAAGACAGTTTTCAAAGAGCCGGAAGGGCTGCGCCCAACTCACCGATTTAACTGCTAAATAGCGGCCGTCCCTGTAAATACAGGGCAAATGCAGGTTATAATCCAATAACCCACTGATATCACTGATACTTTTAATTCCATTTTCTGCAGATACAGGGGAAAGGTGAGCAGAAACAGGACGGAATTCCGCCCTTCCAAACTTATCCTCCGTTGAACAGTGAAAAGATGTCCCTCGATTCCTCAATTCCTCGACACCCTGATTCGTCAAATACCGCGATGCATTCTGATCGGGCGACAGCGTAGCGCGAGGGTTTTTGCTCTGCCAAAAGGCAACGAGAAACGGCAAGCAGAAGCGGCAATAGAAGCGGCAAAAAGAACAGGGAGTGGGAAGCGGGGCGCAGTGAAGAGTGAGCGGTGAAGACTGAGAAACAAGGTCCCCGAATTTGCCGATCAGCGTTTCCTGTGTGTCGTAATCGGACGGACAAACATTTGGTTTTATTCCTGACACGATAGTGATAGATTTGCCTCTGAAGTATTCATTTGTCACGGTTTCATATCCAAGAATATCCTACATCGAATTAAACAGCGCAAAACCGGCTATCCGCCACAGGGCGAAGGCTGCATCCTTACAGATTTCACTTTTTATTGATTAGTCCTTCGCTCCGGCGGTCTATTGAGATAGTCCCGCTAGGGCCAATTCTCAGGAGATTCAAACCATCAGAAGGGAGGTTAACCCTGGCTACGCCTTATGAGGTTCAATTTGAGGTCGAGGGGGCAGCAGCGATGTTTACGAGGCCGGACGCGGGATCGACACCCATTTCCTATCCTGTGCCCACTTTCTCAGCCGCAAAAGGGATGTTCGAGGCAGTCTTGTGGCGACCGCATGTCTACGTATAACCTACACGGGTAGAGATCCTGCGAGAAGCGAAAAAATCTCAAATTCGTCAAAACCATCGACCTGATGCAGGTACGCAGAATCATGAAACAGGCCAATCCGGATCTTTTTGAGGAGTTTTTGGAAAGGATTGTTGGGGGGTGAGGGCTGACAGAGCAGTGTAAGTGGTCTCGGTCGAAACATCTTTTCGGGGGTGGGAGGCATGGTGTGAACCGGTTTTCAATGTTCAAAAGACCCACCGGTGAGCTGCTGAGTGAGCGAATACAATGCTAAAATTTCTCACAGGGCCAAAGGCAGTTAAGCTCAGATCGATTCGTTTAGTTTCCAATAAGTTGGCATTTAAGCTTGACAGCTCCCCACGCCTGGCGTATAAGGTTTTTGGAATGTGAATAAACCCCTCAATAGAAAAGGCCCAAACCCTCGTTGGCGCGAGGTTGAGGCCGGATCGAAGGGAAAAATGAACCGTGACTTGGTCTGTGCAACCTCGTTGTCGGGATCCACCATTACCTTCTCTGCCATTGTAAGCGGTAAGCACCTATTTTGTCGAGAGGAAATGAGACGTTCTCTATCTGGTTCTCATTCCAGAACGGCCCCGGACGTGGATTGAAACCAATATGTTGGAATTTACACGGATTATTGACAATTAAGCGTCGTCCGGGGCCTTAGCGCATGGAACGGCTTTGAAGAATATGGTGCGAGTCCTCTAGGGAGAGCAAATATCGATGAGACCAACATTCTATTTGGCACATTACCGTGAGGCTGATGCCGTCTGCCACAGTGTTGAAACGCACTCCGTGGAAGCATCCCTGTTTGCGAAGAAATTTGCGGGCAAGATAGGCTTGGACCTGATCGGAGAGTTGATAGGGCTGCTTCATGATGCGGGGAAATACAGTTTTGAATATCAATGTTACATAAAATCAGCTGTTGGGTTGCTTTGTCCGGGAGATAAAAATTATGTAGATCCGAAGAGATATAAAGGCAAAATCGATCATTCCACTGCCGGCGCGCAATGGATTAACGAGGCGTTGAGGGATGAAGTCAAAATTAACAAGCTGGCGGCGGAAATAATATCTTTATGTGTGCTTTCTCACCATTCCGGCTTAATCGATGTATTCGATATCGCGGGTGAAGATAAATTCTCGGCCCGACTGAGTAAGGATTCCGCCTCGACGCATTATTACGAGGTGCAAGAAAAAATCGACCATTCAGTTTCGACCCGCATAGGCGAGCTGATCATATCAAAAACGAAAAACGATCAATTCCGGAAATTAATAGACTTGATCCATGAATTTCCCAGTGACCCGATACGTTCATTTTTGAAAGGGCTGTTGGCCCGCTTCCTTTTCAGCAGCTTGGTGGATGCTGACCGGTTAAGCACCGCCGATTTCGAGAATCCCCAAGATGCACCTTTGCGGTATCTCGAAGATTATCCTGACTGGCAAAAACTGATCGATTGCTTTGAACTAATATCTTTTGAAATAAAAAATAAAATCGATCAAAAAAGAAGCGAAATTTCATCGTCCTGCAGGCAACGGGCAAGTGATAAACAGGGGCTTTATTACTTGACGGTTCCGACGGGGGGCGGGAAAACATTTTCCAGCCTCCGTTTTGCCCTCCATCATGCAGAGCAACACAAACTTGACCGAATTATTTACGTCCTTCCGTACACCTCGATTATTGATCAGAACGCTTCGAAAGTGGCAAACATATTTGATGTTATCTCCAAGGAAATCGTTTTGGAGCATCATTCAAATTTGGTGCCCGAAAAAGACACATGGCGAAATCGGATTTTGTCCGAAAACTGGGATGCACCCATTGTTTTCACCACATCTGTGCAGTTGCTCGAAACGCTTTTCGGTGGAGGGACGCGCAGTGTGCGTCGAATGCATCAGTTGGCAAAATCGGTCATCATTTTTGATGAGATCCAGACGCTGCCCATCAAGACCGTTCACCTGTTTAACAATGCAATTAATTTTTTGACACGTCTCTGTTCCTCGACCATCGTTTTTTGTACAGCGACTCAACCGCTCCTGCATGCAGTTGATCCGTCTAAGGGTGCGGTAACCTATTCTGATGCCATGGAGATCGTCGATTTCCCACCGCTATTTCGTACATTGAAAAGGGTGCATGTGCAAAATTCCCTTAAAAGCGGAGGGTGGACGGAAGAGGAACTCGCGGAGCGTGTGGGGAAGCTTTTGCACGATAAGGGGAGCGTGCTTGTAGTTACAAATACGAAGCCAAACGCAAAACGCTTGTATGAATCCTGTAGAGACTTGTCGGAAAACGTATTTCACCTCAGTACAAACATGTGTCCAAAACACCGGAAAACGATTTTAGAGAAAGTTATCGATTGCCTTGATCCAATGAATCCTAAGCCTATCGTCTGTGTCAGCACCCAGTTGATTGAGGCCGGGGTAGACGTTGACTTCGGAGCGGTAATTCGTTGTTTGGCCGGCCTGGATTCAATAGCACAGGCGGCAGGGCGCTGTAACCGCAATGGCCGAGAAGGATTGGGAGTAGTCCAAATTATCAATCTGAACAACGAGAACCTTGATAGATTACCCGAAATCAGAACCGCCCAAGATGTGACATTACGAATACTTGACGAGTACAAAAAGAACCCAGCCGACTTCGATGAAGATTTGATCGGTCATAAAGCCATCAAACGTTTTTATAGTTATTATTTTTACAAACGGGCACACGAAATGACCTATCGGATTTCCAGAAAAGAGCTGGGGCGAGACGATGACTTGCTGTGCATGCTTTCAACGAATCAGCAAAGTGTTGGCGAACACAAGAGAAAACACGGAAGTCCCACTTTGTATTTGAGACAATCTTTCAAGACGGCGGGCGAACTTTTCCGCGTGGTCGATGCGCCGACAGAAGGAATTATCGTCCCATACAATGAAGAGGCGAAATCGATCATTGCAAAACTTTCAACAGAATTATCCTTGAAAGAAGAATCGGCTCTTTTGAAAGTAGCACAGCAATACTCAGTAAATATCTTCTCTTATATGATGGAAAAGCTACATAAAGAAAATGCCCTGTTTCATACGCACAAAGAAAGTGGAATATGGCATTTGGATGCACGGTATTATAGCAAGGATTTCGGCGTGAGCCTTGAGCCTGTTTCGCCAATGGAATTGTTGAACGCATAAGGAGGCCGACGTGAAAAACCTTGTCGAATTCAAAGTAACAGGACGGCATGCTCTATTCACTGACCCCGTGACCAGAATGGGGGGAGAGAAATGTTCCTACCACATTCCCACCTACGAGGCATTAAAAGGGATTTTGAAATCTGTGTATTGGAAGCCCACGCTCATCTGGATTCTCGATGAAGTCCGAATAATGAAACATATCAAAACGGAAGCCAAAAGCGTCAAGCCCCTGGATTATGGAGGTGGAAATACTTTGGCAATGTACACCTATCTCTCTGATGTCGAATATCAGGTTAAGGCACACTTTGTTTGGAATCAGTTCCGTAAAGACATGACGGCGGATCAAATCGACGGGAAACATTTCCAGATCGCAAAGAGGATGATCGAGAAAGGCGGACGGCAGGACATCTTTCTTGGCGCACGAGAATGCCAGGGGTATGTCGAGCCGTGCGTTTTTGGAGAAGGTAGTGGCGCTTATGATGACATTGAGCGCTTGGATTACGGCATCATGTTTCATGGATTTGATTATCCTGATGAAACTGGGAAAACGGATGAAGACGGCAAACCTGATGAAACGGGGGAATATCGTCTTCATAGTCGGTTCTGGAAGCCTGTCATGCGCAGAGGGGTCATCAAGTTTATGCGTTCTGAGGAATGCACCATGCGGAAATTTGTGCGCGAAATGATACCCAATCCGCCCCAATCCATTGGCCTTAATGAGGAGGCGCTGAAAAATGAGCTGGATTGAGAAACTTTACCAGACCTATGAAAACAACACTGCTATGATCGGCGATCCGAATGATACCATACCCCTATTCCCCATTTGCCACACGGCACAAAATGCTCACATCGAAATAGTCCTTGGCGGTGATGGAAACATTTTGCGTGCAACTGTAATCAGCAAAGATGCCTCGCCTACAATTGTCCCCTGTACGGAAGCCTCTTCCGGCCGTTCAGGAACGCGCCCGGTAAATCATCCGCTGTGTGACAAGCTGCAATATCTCGCTGGCGACTTTAGCAAGTTCGGCGGGGAGGTGACAATTGGATTTCAAAGCAAACCGTCTGAACCCTACGAAACTTATAAAGCTGAATTACGAAAATGGTGTTCCTCGCTTTATTCGCATCCAAAGATAGAGGCAATTCTTAACTATATTGAAAAGGGTCATGTAGTATCAGACCTCATTGATAATAGAATTTTGCATGCAGAACTGGCACCTGATGGCACATCGAAGCTCATGCATGAATGGATGGGCGAAGAATCTGATAAACCGGAAATATTCAAATTGCTAAATGGAAAAATGCAGAAAAACGGAAAGAGAAATCCTTGGCAGGCGGAGTCCTTTGTCCGTTGGGCGGTTGAAACTCCGGATTGCTTAGATTCCACAGTTACGGATGTGACTCTTCAACGTGCCTGGATTGACTACTCCTCAAGTCTAGAAGCAAAGAAAGGGTTCTGTTTTGTTACAGGAGAACCTCGTTTTTTGGCCGATAGCCATCCTGCAAAGCTCCGAAATGCGGGTGACAAGGCAAAACTTATCTCGTCAAATGACTCCTCAGGATTTACCTATCGAGGGCGGTTTACGGATGACTCTCAAGTTGCTGAATTGGGTTTTGAAATAACACAAAAAGCCCATAGCGCCCTACGTTGGCTACTCGCACGACAAGGCAAGGTCTTTTATGTGAAATCTGGCGGGCAGGCGAAACCGCGACTAGCCTTTGTCGCATGGGCGGTGTCTGGTGCGGATGTCCCTGATCCGCTGGCTGACAGTGACGATTTGTTAAGCGACATATCAATCGAAAGCGTGCCGGTAAAACCAGAGAAAAGAAAGGCCGGATTCACTGCTCAGGAATTCGGACTTCGCCTTTCCCAATACCTTGCGGGCTATAATGTTAAGCTGGGGGAGACAAATCAAATTATTGTGATGGGAGTAGATTCCGCCACTCCCGGACGTATGGCGCTTACCTATTACCGGGAACTGGCGGGATCTGATTTTCTAAAACGGCTGCAATCGTGGCATCAAGGATGTGCATGGCTCCAACGCTTCTCGACAGACAAAGAATTTTTTGGAGCGCCATCTCCCAAGGACATTGCACAGGCAGCTTACGGAACGAGGGACGGTGATCTGCTGAAGATCGATGATAACCTGCAAAAAACGACAATTGAGCGTTTGATTCCATGCATTATCGATGGCGCTCCACTTCCTTGGGACATTGTTGATTCATGCGTGAAGAAGGCGACACAAAGAAACAGCCTGCCGGATTGGGCTTGGCAAAAAACCCTAGGTATAGCTTGCGGACTATATAGATATTACTCCAACGAAAAGGAGGATTACGTCATGGGGCTTGATCGAGAACGGAAAACCAGAGACTATCTCTACGGGAGGCTGCTTGCGGTGGCAGACTGCCTGGAGGGGTATGCGCTCAAGCTTTCGAATGAGGGCAGGCAGACCAATGCAACAAAATTGATGCAACGGTTTGCTGATCGGCCATGCAGCACTTGGAAAACCATTGAGCTTGCTTTAGTCCCTTACAAGACCCGCCTTAACCGAAATAATAAATACGAAGTTGAACTCGATACCATTCACGGATTGTTCAATGACGCTTCTGGTTACGCATCGGATGAGCCGCTGTCGGGGGAATTCCTTTTGGGATTCCACTGCCAAAGGATAGAACTTTTCAAATCAAGCCCTGATATTATTACCACCCAACAGGAGAATGGAAATGAGTCTAACCAATAAAATTGATTTCGCAGTTGTATTCAAAGTCAAGAATGCCAACCCCAACGGTGATCCCCTGAACGGTAACAGGCCACGCACAAATTATGACCGGATCGGTGAAGTTTCAGACGTTTGCATCAAACGAAAAATCCGAAATCGTCTCATGGAAGCAGGAAAGGAGATCTTCGTTCAGTCTGATGACAACAAACTCGATGATTGCAAGAATCTGCGAGAACGGGCCGAGACAGTTCTAAATCCAAAAGAATCTTCCGCTGTAAATACCAAGTTAGCCTGCAAAAAATGGTTCGATGTCCGGGCGTTCGGTCAAGTTTTCGCGTATGGAGGGGAAACGAAGGGTGCTGGCGTGTCGATAGGAGTGAGGGGGCCGGTTTCCATTCATACAGCGTTCTCTTTGTCTCCCGTGGAAATAACAAGTACACAAATCACAAAGAGTGTAAGCGGAGAAGGCGATGGCACAAAGAAAGGCTCCGATACAATGGGCATGAAACATCGGGTAGACGAAGGGGTTTATGTTTTCTACGGAAGTATGAACCCTCAACTCGCCAACAAAACCGGCTTCAGTGACGACGATGCCGAATCAATCAAAAAAATCCTGCCTAAACTTTTTGAGAACGACGCATCCTCAGCCCGTCCGGAAGGAAGCATGGAAGTCCTTAAGGTGATTTGGTGGCAGCACAATTGCCCACATGGCCAGTATTCATCCGCAAAAGTTCACAGGAGCCTTTCAGTAAATTCGGATGGAACTTTGCACTTGGAGAAATTGAAGTCCCTCACAGGTCTGAAGCCAGAACCCATTGACGGCTTCTGATTTGTATGATGGATCGAGGCAACGCAGAATGACTTATAAAAAAGAATCTCCCAAAATCATCCCTCCCCATGGCGGCTACCGGGATCTGAAGTCTTACCAGATGGCCGAAATTATCCATGACGCCACCGTGGTGTTCTGCGACCGTTTCGTCGGCCGCCGCTCCCGCACTCACGACCAGATGGTGCAGGCGGCGCGAAGCGGCAAGCAAAATATCGCCGAAGGCAGCACAGCTTCCGGCACGTCCAAGAAAACCGAATTGAAGCTGGTGGGGGTGGCCCGTGCAAGTTTGGAAGAGCTGCTGCTGGACTACCAGGACTACCTCCGGCAGCACGGCCTGCCCCTGTGGGGTAAAGACCACCCCCAGGCGCGAGAAGTCCGGGGGCTGTGTTATAAGTCGAATAGGTCCTATTTGACCTATAAGCCCTATACTGAAGTTCCGGCCTCTGCCGAGACTGCGGCAAATACTATGACCTGCCTGATTCACCAGGCGAACTATCTGCTGGATCAGCAGTTGCGCGCTCTGGAGCAGGAATTCCTGAAAGGCGGCGGTTTCACCGAGAAGCTCTATCACGCACGTCAGCAAATGCGTAACAGCGGAAAGAAGCCATGAACTACGCTGAAGACGATCTCATACCCCTTTCAGCCCTCCAGCACCTTATCTTCTGCGAGCGGCAGTGCGCTCTGATCCATGTCGAACAGGCATGGGATGAAAACCGCTTTACCGCCGAAGGCCGGATCATGCACGAGCGGGTGCACGAGGCGGGCGAGGAGTCGCGAGGCACTGTAAGGATCGCCAGAGGCGTGTCCCTTCGGTCACTGAGGCTGGGGTTGATAGGGAAAGCCGATGTGGTGGAATTCCACCACGTGGAACGGGGCAGGTGGCAGCCTTTTCCGGTTGAGCACAAACGGGGAAAACCAAAGCCCGACGAGAGCGACAAGGTTCAGCTTTGCGCTCAGGCGCTCTGCCTCGAAGAGATGCTTGGGGTCGAGGTCCCCTCGGGGGCCATATTCTATGGAAGGACACGGCATCGGCTCGAAGTCGCGTTTGATGAAGCCCTGCGCGAAGCGACGCAAAAAGCGGCCGGGCGGGTCCACGAGCTGATCGGGTCAGGGAATACGCCGAAGCCGGTCTACATGAAGAAATGCAAAAGTTGTTCGCTTATCGAGCGATGTCTTCCACAGGTCCTTTACAGGAAGAGGTCCGTAAATGCTTATCTAACACAGGTGCTGGAAGAACAATGAAAAAACATCTTAACACGCTGTTTGTCACAACACAGGGCTCCTACCTCTCCAAGGAGGGGGAGACGGTTGTCGTCAAGGCGGAAAACGAAGTCCGTCTAAGGATACCCGTTCACACCATCGGCGGCATCGTGTGCTTCGGAAACGTCCTGTGCAGCCCGTTTTTGTTGGGTTTCTGCGCCGAAAGAGGCGTGACCATCAGCTTTTTGACCGAGCATGGAAGGTTTCTTGCCAGGGTCCTGGGGCCGGTGTCCGGAAATGTTCTTTTAAGGCGCGAACAGTACCGTAAAGCTGACGACCCGAAAGCGACCGCAGAAATCACCGGAAGCCTTCTAACCGGAAAGCTGGCGAATTGCAGGACAGTCCTCCAAAGGGCGCTGAGGAACCACGAGGAGAAGGTGAACATCCAGGCGATCAAAGAAGTGTCCGCCAGGATGACCCACTACCTGGAGCGGCTCGGTAACGAAACCGATCCTGACGCTCTCAGGGGGATAGAAGGCGACGCTGCCCGCATGTATTTCAGCGTGTTCAATGAACTCATTACAGCGCAGAAGGAAGACTTCGTTTTCGCAGAGAGGAATCGCCGGCCGCCGCTTGACAACGTCAACGCTCTTCTTTCTTTCGTGTACACCCTCACCACGCATGATGTCCGCTCCGCGCTGGAATCAGTGGGCCTTGACCCGGCAGTTGGATTTCTGCACAGAGACCGGCCGGGGCGGCCCGGGCTGGCCCTGGATCTCATGGAGGAGTTTCGGCCCTTTCTGGCCGACAGGCTCGTACTTTCTTTGATCAACTTGAAGAAGGTCAGGAAAAGCGGCTTCAAGAAAACTGATTCCGGGGCCGTGCTAATGTCAGATGAAACAAGAAAGGAGGTGCTCATCTCTTACCAGAACAGAAAACAGGAAGAAATCATGCATCCCTTCCTTGGAGAAAAGGTGCAGGTCGGAATGCTCTTTTTCATCCAGGCGCTACTGTTTAGCAGATCGCTCAGAGGTGAACTGGATGCATACCCTCCATTTATCTGGAAATAGGCTGCGCCTATGATGGTTGTCGTAAGCTACGACGTTTCCACAATGGATCCGAAGGGACAGACCCGGCTTCGGCGTGTCGCGAAGGTTTGCAAGGACTACGGGCAAAGGGTGCAATACTCAGTTTTCGAGTGCTCCGTTGACCCTGCGCAGTGGGCCTTGTTCCGCGATAAACTGATGAAGGAAATCGATTCGGACAAGGATAGCCTGAGGTTTTATTTCCTGGGCGCAAATTGGAGGCGGAAGGTTGAACATGTCGGCGCTAATAAGCCCATCGATCCTGATGACCCTTTGGTCGTTTAGACAGGCGCGCGAACCCCGGGCTCGCATTTTCGGACTTTGTCGCTCGGCCTTTCACCGCCTGCATTTAGGGGCTTATTCACTCAGGTGAGGTTCGCAAGCTCGATATTGCTATTAATGTCGATGGGTTATGAGATCAGATCTTTGACAACTGAATATGCCAAAAGAGTGAACGGGGGCATTCGCGAAATGTCCCATTTAAAACCTTTGTCAGCGAGTGTTTAGAAGCTGACAGTCGCCCCCCGCGCGGGGGCGTGGATTGAAACAGTAACTGCGGGGGTTGGTTGACTCTGTCAGAGAAGTCGCCCCCCGCGCGGGGGCGTGGATTGAAACGATCATAATGGATTTAAGGGTATAGGGGGAACATTGGTCGCCCCCCGCGCGGGGGCGTGGATTGAAACAAGGATATGGTGCAATCGGCACTATATAGGATAAGGTCGCCCCCCGCGCGGGGGCGTGGATTGAAACGTATTATGAGGGGAATACCATTTACTCTTATGGGAGTCGCCCCCCGCGCGGGGGCGTGGATTGAAACAGGTGGTGTATTGATCCCGTTGGATACGGCATTTTGTCGCCCCCCGCGCGGGGGCGTGGATTGAAACCAAGCCAAAGAAAAGGAACCTCTCAGCACCTTAGTCGCCCCCCGCGCGGGGGCGTGGATTGAAACCTCCCCGATATTCCTTTAATTCCGCTCTGGTCATGTCGCCCCCCGCGCGGGGGCGTGGATTGAAACTAGTTACAGTCTCGAATCTCCCCGGATCGGCAAGTCGCCCCCCGCGCGGGGGCGTGGATTGAAACCATGATACATTCCACAAATGCAGCTATACGCGAGGTCGCCCCCCGCGCGGGGGCGTGGATTGAAACCCATCGGTTGAAAGGTCCAAGCCCTTCGGGATAAGTCGCCCCCCGCGCGGGGGCGTGGATTGAAACCAATCTCCCATTAATAACATCGCCAACAATGTTGGTCGCCCCCCGCGCGGGGGCGTGGATTGAAACCCCTGATAATCGGTTATAAAGGCCATTAATTAGGTCGCCCCCCGCGCGGGGGCGTGGATTGAAACTCTCCACGGTTCGCGGCATGTGGTGCACGGTCGAGTCGCCCCCCGCGCGGGGGCGTGGATTGAAACTTGCGAGCATAGTAATCCGCCTTGCTCGCTTTTGGTCGCCCCCCGCGCGGGGGCGTGGATTGAAACTTCTGCGAAGCTGGACGCACTGAAGAGCGTGGGCGTCGCCCCCCGCGCGGGGGCGTGGATTGAAACACCTTTTCGCCTTTAAACCACCGGGCGCACTTTAAGTCGCCCCCCGCGCGGGGGCGTGGATTGAAACCAGTTATTTTGGTCTTGAGGAACCGGCCCTGTAAGTCGCCCCCCGCGCGGGGGCGTGGATTGAAACCTGGATGTTGACTTGCCTGGCGCTGTGCGCTGCCGTCGCCCCCCGCGCGGGGGCGTGGATTGAAACACCGGTTCCCTAAGCAGCATCGAGACGATGCAGCCGTCGCCCCCCGCGCGGGGGCGTGGATTGAAACACCGGTTCCCTAAGCAGCATCGAGACGATGCAGCCGTCGCCCCCCGCGCGGGGGCGTGGATTGAAACTTTCTCCATCGACTGTTACACCTACATCTGACAATGTCGCCCCCCGCGCGGGGGCGTGGATTGAAACTTCTGCGAAGCTGGACGCACCTGCGCTTGAGAGCGTCGCCCCCCGCGCGGGGGCGTGGATTGAAACATCATCCCGATCACGGGGAAGCTATCCAAAGCGAACGTCGCCCCCCGCGCGGGGGCGTGGATTGAAACCTATCCTGCCGCGGATGGGGGGCAATTCGTTCTTGGTCGCCCCCCGCGCGGGGGCGTGGATTGAAACATCGGCGAAGCTGGACGCACTGAAGAGCGTGGGCGTCGCCCCCCGCGCGGGGGCGTGGATTGAAACCCTGAATGTCCTCCCATGGGTAGGAAACGTAATGGTCGCCCCCCGCGCGGGGGCGTGGATTGAAACAATTGATCGAAGCGGGACTCCTGAAGCCCGATCTGTCGCCCCCCGCGCGGGGGCGTGGATTGAAACACACTGAGAAGCAGAAGCCGCGCAGGGCATCAACAGGTCGCCCCCCGCGCGGGGGCGTGGATTGAAACGTTCGATCAGAGCAGCTCGTTCAGCGGGCACTCCGTCGCCCCCCGCGCGGGGGCGTGGATCTTTCTGACGCTCTTCCCATGTTTTCTCTTGCTCCGTCGCCCCCCGCGCGGGGGCGTGGATTGAAACATGTGGAACAGCCATTGATCTCGATGACATGAGAGTCGCCCCCCGCGCGGGGGCGTGGATTGAAACATCCAGGAACATGTGCCATCTCCGGACCGGCGCAAGTCGCCCCCCGCGCGGGGGCGTGGATTGAAACAGGTAGTGGGCCAGGAACTTAAATGGCTGCGTGAAGTCGCCCCCCGCGCGGGGGCGTGGATTGAAACTTTTATTTGGCCGGGGAGCATTGATGTCTTTCTCCGTCGCCCCCCGCGCGGGGGCGTGGATTGAAACTCGAGGATCTCCGTCACGTGACGCAATTTTTCTGGTCGCCCCCCGCGCGGGGGCGTGGATTGAAACGACGGAGCGCACCAGGGCGTGGAGGGCGCGGCGCGTCGCCCCCCGCGCGGGGGCGTGGATTGAAACCGTTCTGGCCGGAGAAAATGCACACATGGTCAACGTCGCCCCCCGCGCGGGGGCGTGGATTGAAACTGATGCTCCAGGTCGGGGACGTGCTGATCCTGGAGTCGCCCCCCGCGCGGGGGCGTGGATTGAAACAGGTGATCTATTCGATGTTGGCGTGGTTCTAAGCGTCGCCCCCCGCGCGGGGGCGTGGATTGAAACTCATGCTCCAGGTCGGGGACGTGCTGATCCTGGAGTCGCCCCCCGCGCGGGGGCGTGGATTGAAACCTGTTTGCTTTGGAGAAGGTCCGGGAGTGCCCGGTCGCCCCCCGCGCGGGGGCGTGGATTGAAACTCACCCTGGTTGTGGGTTTTCCCCTGGCCGCCCGTCGCCCCCCGCGCGGGGGCGTGGATTGAAACTGAGCGTGCGGGTGGAGAGGTTGCAGGAGATCAGGTCGCCCCCCGCGCGGGGGCGTGGATTGAAACTATAGCGTCGTCGCGGGTCATATCATCCCCTGTTTGTCGCCCCCCGCGCGGGGGCGTGGATTGAAACGTATGCTTTGCGGCCTCGGTAGCGTCATTTTTATGTCGCCCCGCGCGCGAGGGCAAGGAAAGGCAGCGTGGACGATTGGCTTTAATCGTGGTTATGGTGCTGATCCTTCCGTTTGACATACGACCGAAGAACGGCATTAATCAGGGTTTGGTAGCCTTTTCCGGTCTTGCGGAAATATTCTAATACGTTTCTATCGATTCGCATGTTTAAAATGGCCTTGGGCTTGGGTAGCTCAGCAGTTGCATTGTCCCAGTCCATGACCGTATCCGCCTCATCGGGATCGGAGGCAACAGCCGCTTCAATATCGGCTTTTGTCATGCCGGCCGCCTTCTCCCAATCGGTACGAGAGCCGTCCTTTTTGACCAGTTCGTCAAGTTCCTCAGTCGTGTATTTCATGATATGCTCTTTCCTCGTCATCCGTATAGACAATTTGTCTATACACGCCAAGGGATAAGAAAGGAATTCATATTTTACTATACCACCGCCGCCGTGGAAGACGGCGCTGCCGGTGTTTGCCGATTTTGCCCCTGGGGATCGGACGGATTGGCGATTGCCCACTTGGATTGGCTCATTTTACCCTTTCTTTTGCAGCAAAACTGCTTAGAATTTAAATTTAAAACAAATCTGAAACGAGGCCGAACATGAACGGGAACATCTCTGAATCCTTGAGGAAGCAGCGCGAGCTGATTCTCGAGGAAGGCAGCGAGCAGGCTCTTGATCGCCACACCAGCCTGCTGGAGATCGCTATCATCTCCTTATACAACCGTCTTGCCAATCGGCTGGTCAGCAGCTCCGAGGCGTTCCGCGCCGCAGGCGCGATCGCGGCGATCGGCTCTTTTGGACGCGGCATATCGAGCCCGACCCAGGCAGTTCCGTTCCTGTGTCTCAAGGCCGATGGCTCTGTTATAAAAGACGCCTGGATCGATGAGATCACCGAACCTCTCATCGAGGCTGGATGGCATGTTGAAGCCTTCCAGGGATCGCCGGCACAGATAATGGACCTGGCGAGGGCGGATTCGGCATTGTTTTTCAAGCTCCTCGACCTCCGCTACATTTCCGGAAACCGCAACCTCGCCGATCAGCTAGATCGGGAAATTGACAATCATATCCTCGAAAACCGGGCTTTTTTTCTCAGTTCTCTCCGCGAGTCCATTTTAACCCGCAAGAAGCTGCTCGAAAACGCTAAGAACTGGCTTGAGCCAGACATCGAGGAGAATCCCGGAGGACTTTCTGAAATTCGCGCCATCCGGGCCGGGTGCCGCGTCGAATCCAAGATCCGCAACCTTGAGGACGCGATTTTCCAGGGCTATCTCAGCCGGCAGGAAGTGGACTTCCTTCAGACTGCGGAAAAAGCCTTCTGCCGGTACCTGACACTTCTGCGGGCCACGTCCGGACTCGCGGTCAGCACGCTTCTTTTCGGCGACCAGGAGACGCTTGCACGCAAGCTGGGGTATGCGGAAAGATCGGGTTTTCTTCCGGTCGAAATTTTCATGCAGCATGTTCACCAGTTGTTTGAAGGGGTTGCCGAGGTTTCGCGGGAATTTTGGGAAAGACTCGATGAGGGCCGCTCCACCGGCGCTGAACAGACCGAAACCATCATTGAAGAGGGGATGGTCGCCCAGTCCGGAAAGATCCACATCCAGACCGACCGGTACCCGGCAACGCCGGAGCGCCTGGTTCATCTCTTTGCGGTGTCCGCCAGGCGCGGCCTTGGACTGGCGAACGTTACACGGCAATGGATATCTCACAATAAAAACGTTCTGGACGCGGCTTCCGGAGACCCTAGTGTTAAGGATGAATTCCTGGACCTGCTCCGGGCCGACTCGCCCGAGGTCCCGGTTCTACGCCGCTTCTACGACTACGGCCTGATGACTGCGCTCATCCCTGAGCTTGCCTCTGTGCACGGGCTGGTCCAGCACGACGAATTTCACCTCTACCCGGTCCAGGAGCACCACCTTCGGACTGTCTCCGAGCTAAAGAAGATCATCGCCGGAGTGTACTCAGAGCAAGAACCCGAACTCACCGTGACTGCCGCAGACATGGGGGACCCTGCACCCATGCTGCTGGCCGGCCTCCTCCACGATGTGGGAAAAAGTTCGGGCAGCGGCCATGCGGCCAGGGGCGGCGAGATGATGCACGCTATTGCGAGACGCCTGGGCCTGTCATCCCAGGAAACCGAGACGGTGCGGTTCCTTGTATCACAACACCTGCTTCTGCTCGACAGCGCGTCTCTGCGCGATCTGGCCGACCACGAAATGCTATCGAGTTGCACTGCCGCGGTCGGGAGCAAGGAATACCTCGATCAGCTCGTTTTGCTCACTTTTGCCGACATGATGTCCACTGGTCCCCGCGCCAGGGATAAATGGCGCGATACACCGGTGCTGACCCTCTACTGCAATCTTCGGGGCATACTGGAAAAAGGCGAACCGAGCTCACGGGTCATCTCCGAACGGGTGGCCAGGGTTAAAAAGCAGATCGAGAGCCGCGTTTCCGATCTTCTGAGCCCTGGGGAGGTGGAGACCTATTTTTCACAGCTCCCTCCAAGGTATTTAATTTCCATATCCCCAGAGGAGATAGTCAAGCATATCCAGTTGGGCCGCAGGCTCCAGGAAGCCGGCGGCTCTTTCATCTGGGAGGTTTCCTCCGGGCGCGAAACCGCAGAAATTACATTCATGAGCTATGACAGGCCGGGGCTTCTTGCAAACTCGGCGGGAATCCTGACGCTCCACGAACTCAACATCATCAGCGCCCAGGCATTTACAATGAACAACGAAATAACCCTGCTCCTGTTTCAGTGCAGGCTTCCGGAGGGCGATACCGCAACGGACTGGGAGGCGATGAAAAGTGATATGGACCGCCTGCTCAAGGGCAAGTTAGCTCTGCACTACCGCATAGCGGCGCGCTCGGCAGGCAGGCAGCAGCCAAAAGCGTTGCGGGCGGCGCCAAGCAAGATCGTTATCGATAACGAATCCTCGGCCGTGTATACTATCCTGGAAGTTTATACGGCGGACCGCATAGGGCTTCTCTATACCATTACCAGGACTTTGCACGAACTTCAGATACCAATATCCGTAGCCAAAATCACGACCAAGAGCGATCAGGCGGCAGACGCCTTCTACATCAGGAATGAAAAGCGAGGGAAGGTTACAGACCCCGAGCAGATCGATGAGATAAAGAAAGCCCTTCGCTTCTGCCTGGATGGAGAGTCGGAGTGGCAGTAGTGTTAAACGGTCTCTTGCAGAATTAACTTTGTAGCAGATGCCGCATGGGTCCTGACACGGTTTATGGCCTTTAATCGTTGAAGTGAATGGGAGTTGATCCGATGAACTCAGTACTGCTTGAAAAAGACCCTCCTATTGGCTGGCTCACGTTGAACCGGCCCGAATCCAGGAATGCGCTTTCACTGGAGATGATCGACTCGGTCCAAGGCGCCCTTAATGAGGTTGAAAAAGATCCCCAGGTATCCATACTCGTCATTCGAGGCAACGGCCCGGGGTTCAGCGCCGGGCACGACCTTCGGGAAATGAAGCGCAAGCATGAGAGCCTGGGCGAATTGCGGGAAATCTTCACCGCGTGTAACAAAATGATGCTCAAGCTACACGAGCTGCCGCAGCCCGTAATAGCCCAGGTACACGGGATCGCAACGGCCGCTGGATGCCAGCTTGTCGCAGCGTGCGATCTGGCCATCGCCGAAACCGGAGCTCGATTCGCCACTCCTGGCGTGAAGATCGGTATTTTTTGCACCACTCCAATGATCCCTCTGGTTCGTGTAGTCGGCAGGCGGCGAGCCATGGACATGCTTCTCAGCGGCCGCTTTGTCTCCGCCGAAGAAGCTTTGCGGTTCGGCCTCGTCAACAAGGTCGTCCCGCTTGAAAAACTCGCCGACGAAACCCGTAACTGGGCACTGGAACTGGCACAGGCAAGTCCGTTTGTCCTCGGCCTCGGGAAGCACGCCTTCTACTCCCAGGTGGACCTCGACGAAAAGTCGGCTTACGGCTACGCCAAAGAAGTCATCGCGATGAATTGTATGGCGGAAGACGCGTTCGAAGGGATGAGCGCATTTATCGATAAGAGAAAGCCGGTGTGGAGTAATAAATAAGCTCCGGGAGCTTAAGATTGTGTCCGGAACCATTCTCTAATGTGTTTCCACCCATTGAGAAATCGCTCCTGTATGCCTTCTCCATCCTCTGCTCAATCATTGAATTCGGTTTTCAGGAAAATATGTAATGAAGTTTGATTTAGGGGTAAGCGTCGGGGCGATTTTTAGAGCATTCCGGTACAGAAATTATCGCCTTTTTTTCTTAGGCCAGGGTGTGTCCCTTATCGGGACCTGGACACAGCAGGTTGCGCTTAGCTGGCTTGTCTACCGGCTTACCGGCTCCACGCTTCTGCTCGGCGTGGTGGCCTTTTCCAACCAGATCCCCACGCTTTTTCTCGGCCCGCTAGCCGGTGTTGTGGCTGACAGATTCAACCGCAAGCGACTGCTTCTCTGGACCCAGGGGCTTTCCATGGTGCAGGCGTTGGTCCTTGCCGCGCTTGTTCTGGCCGGGGCCATTGAGCCGTGGCACATTGTCGCCCTGAGCATTGCCATTGGAACGGTAAACGCCTTCGATATACCCATACGTCAGTCATTCGTGATCGAGATGGTCGAAAGAAGGGAGGACCTCGGAAATGCGATAGCGCTGAACTCGGCGATGTTTAACAGCGCTCGCTTCATCGGCCCCATGGTTGCAGGAATAATGATCTCTACCGTTGGGGAGGGGGTTTGCTTCCTTATCAACGGGATCAGCTACCTGGCTGTGCTTGCAGTCCTTCAGGCCATCAGGGTGGCTGAAAAAGAACGCCGAAGGCAAACCGGCCCGTTCTGGGGCGAATTCCGAGAAGCAATTGACTATGCCCGCAATTTTAAGCCGATTATCGCCATCCTCGCCCTGCTCTCGGTCTTCAGCATAGCGGGCGCGCCTTACCTGGTTCTCATGCCCGCGTATGCCAAAGACGTTTTGCATGGGGGCGCCCACACTTTCGGGTTTCTGATGTCCGCGGCAGGCATAGGAGCGCTCTCGGCAACCATGTACCTGGCATCCCGCAAAAACGCCAATGGGCTCATAAGACTAATTCCCGCCGCAGCGGGTGCATTCGGGCTTGCCATTGCAGCGTTTGCGCTTTCTCACAGCTTCACGTTCTGCGTTTTTTTTCTTTTTATAGCCGGATTTTCGATGATGACCCACATAGCTTCCAGCAACACGATCATACAGACGATCGTCGACGAGGACAAACGCGGCCGTATCATGAGTCTTTTCGCAATGTCCTTCATGGGCGTCATGCCGTTCGGAAGTCTTGTCGCCGGAAGCATCGCGGGGAAAATAGGAGTTCAAGACACAATGCTGTTGGGGGCGGCCTGCTGCATTGGGGGGGCTTTGATTTTCGCCTCAAAGCTTCCCATGCTTTGCAATCTGCTCAGGCCGGTTTTTGCGGACATGAATATATGTGAAGAGGAAAGAAAAACAGCCCCCCCAAGTCCGCGAATACATTGAGGTGGACTGATATCAAAGACTGGGCAGGCCCGCAAAGCAGGCCCTGCTATGCTTTCTTGAATTCCTTGCCGGACCCGGCCAGATCCGGGCGAGGGAAAAATCGTTTGAAAAAGAAAATGCTGACCGCGATAGGGGCGAAGTAGTAGGCTATCCTATAGATCAGGATCGCCAGCAGACAGAGTTCGTAATCGAGATGCATCAGGTAGAACGACCACGCCATGGAGCCTTCCATGAGTCCGATCGACGCCGGGGTAAGCGAAAACAGGCTCATGAAAAGACCAACCGAAAAACCCACCATCAAAACTTTATTGCTCACCGGATAGCTTATCGCGATAAACGAAAACTTCAGGCAAAGGAACATGCATATCCAATCGAGAAGGGCAAGGGAAGCCGGGAACAGCAGCACTCCCCTGTTTCCCATTATCATGTTAAGGCTCTCATTGAAATTTTCAAAAAAAACCTCTGCTCCCTCACGCCTGATCCAGTGCGGTTTTCCAATCCTGGCGCAAAAGGCAACCACCAGGTTGAGGACGATTCGCCACACCTTCTTTCGGAAAGCCTCATGAATGATTGTCATGATGGTGACTAAGGTCAGCAGGAAAGCAACGAGCATGACCACCGCCCCGAACACTTCCTGGTTGAGGTCGGTTATCTGGTGCTGACTGTAGAGATAGAAAAATCCCAGGTATATGAACAAAACCGCGATAGTGTTGGTGAGAAAGCCGTGTATGATCGACACCGAGAGAGTGTTGCTCGGCGGGATGTCCTCGCGTGAGAGCAGGTAGACCTTTGCAGCCACCCCGCTCAGTCCGGCCACTGACATCAGGTAGTTGAGGGTGCAGGACAACAGCGAAATCTTGAAACAGGACCCAAAAGAGATCGAGAGGCCAATGCCTCTTAGCAGTTTGTCAAGAACTCCTGCAACGCAGGCATAGCTTAAGAAAGCCGAGGCTACCACGGCAACGGCCCAATAAGGATTTATCTGTCCCAAGTGTTGCGTAAACTTGTGAAGGTCGGCCTGCTTGACGGTATAGAATAGAACGCTCATGCCGAAGATGGCGGCAACCCAAAACCTCTTCCGAGTGGCTATACTTACCAACTCTCCTCCAAAACCGAGCCATCGCGCTGTTAATTTTGGCTCTCCGCCGATATGCCGTACCGAGGGCGATGAAAACGCAAAACCGCTGCTGCCGTGGCCGCTTCGGCCTTACCTAGTTTCCATCCGGAGTTTCCGGATGGACGCTATCTACTAAAAAAAGCGCCTCACCTTTGACTTTAACTGTTGAGCGCCCAAACCGCAAGCTGGACAGATATACCGAAACGTGCGATGCGTCAAATCGGAAATCGGGTTTCAGAGTTGGAGCGTGATGGGGGGTGGGAAAATTACCTCAGGATTTTTTTCACCTCCTTTCGGTAACGCTGAAATATTTCTTCGGCGAGGTTACTGAGTTCCACGCGGATCGAACCGAACTCAGGAAGATCCAGAGGCGCGGGGACGTTGAGTTTTTCGATCGATACAGGGGTGATATAGAGATTTTTGTCCAACTCGGCCATTTCCATCGCTGTAAAGTTGTCCCCCAGGATCCTCTTTCTTTCGATCCCGCCTATGTCGAGGTTCCTTAGGAAATTGAGTATCGAAAGGAGGTCGAAATTCTTATGGAAGGAATCGATGTTCCTGTTGACTGCTGAGAGTTCGTTTGTGAGTTCTTCGTACTGCATCTTATATTGTGTCATCCGGTAAAAAAGGCGGGAGTAGGATTCGAGGATCACCTTACGGAATTTTGCTTTTTTGGTCAGCGTCCTCACCCGAATCAGCCGCATTCCCCGTTTGGATTTAACATTCAGACAGCCAACCCAGAAGCGGCAGGACCTCATTCCAAGAAGTTCCTGGAGCCGGATTTGCATGTCCGGTTCAATCATGAGATTTGAAAGCCTCGCCAACCGCTGGCCGACTACCCAGGCCTGCCTCAGGGTGTCAGCAGCCTGTGCGTCGAGGTGCTCGGTTTGAAGCTCCAAAAGACGACGCTCCAGCAGGTAGTTCTCTATTACCTCCTCTTTTACCTGTCGCGTCAGACTCGTGACCAGATCTTCTTCCATCAACGAATGGCAAGCCTCATTGATCTCCACGCTCCGCGAGGTGGGATTTTTTCAGCAAGAGAAAAGTATCGGGATCAAGTAAGAACTCAGAATCTGCCACCGGATTGTAATTGCCTTTATCCTTAAGCGACTTCAGCCTTATACCGTCGTTTTCCGGCTGGAGGATGATAACGGAGCTGAAAAGATCGTCCATGGCGTCGATGGGGTACGGGATGCCTCTTTCATTTACGTCAGGTATATGCCGATGAGACCTGGCGGAGACCCAGACCGCTGCCGAATGTCTCCGTGCCACACCGCCTATCTTTTCGAAAAGTGCGCGCGCACGGCCAAAGTCCAGACCGTCCAGAACAATAAGCGCAGGTACGAACTTTGCCTGTTGCTCGAGATTGTCGATGCTTGTCTCCAACTTTTCCGGGCTGAATGTCCGGTTTAGAAATGACATTATAAACCTTAGTGGTTCGATGGCGTGCTGTAAGTCGGTAACTTTGCGTTCGGGCTGGTTCGAAAAGATATCTTTGAGCAGTTTGTGGTACCAGAGCTTGACTTTGTCCGGGACCACATCGACGCACACATGGAGAACAGGCTCCTTGTCGAGCAGGTATCCCAGAGCAAGATGAGTGAGGCAGGCTGTTTTGCCTGCGCCGGCCCGAGCCAGTACAACTCCCATCTCTCCAGGCTCGAGCCGACTGACCGGCATTTTTTCGTAACCACTGCAAACGGCGTTTTCATCGGTCATTTCTGTGCTCCCTTCCAAGTGGGGTTTCTAGTCCAACTTGATTCAATGATACTTTACAGGAGGAAAAAATTCCATCAAAAGGCCTCAGCTTGCCGATTTTCTTGGTTCGATACCGTTCAGGACCTGCCTTATCTCGATTCGCCCGACATTCAGGTGTTGCTTGTAAGCAGTGTTATTTATTATTAAGTCTCTTCTCAGGAGGCTCTTTCCGTGGACATGCGCAATGTTTCGGAATAAATTCGCATCGTCGGCGTACTGGTTCCTGGACGTGGGCCGCAAATGTTTGCCGGCCAGGCCCTGCCGCTGCACGCGGGGGGGACCGGTTGAAACTCAAATCAGGGTAGTGCAACGATTAAGGCGAAACGAAACAAGATCGGCAACGGTGCCCGCGTATGATAGACTTATTCAATACCTTGCTCGAAAAAAATGCGCCTCACATGGTAAGAGAGGCGACCGTGCGCGCAGCTATGCAGAACGCGCAGACATTAAACGTGGTGCGTTTGAAGGCAAGCCAAATGTTAAGCGCATCAGAAAGTAAAGTAAAAATGGTGTCAAGGTTTCGCTTAACGGGGCATCGCCCGGCTTCATTTTGTGAAGTGGGCTTGCCCGGCCTCCCTTAGCGAAGTACGAGCGCGCGGCGCGTAGACCGACCGCTCATTCTCGACAGCCCACCCACCTGCGAGACGGGGGGGGGAGCGGGAGGCCTCACTCAGCCTGCGATAAGGATCGCGAATTGGAATGCGTATTGATCGGCACCGGCGGGATGATGCCGATGCCCTATAGGATGCTTTCTTCCCTGGCCGTAAGGCTCAATGGCCAAATATATCTCTTCGATGCCGGGGAGGGCACGCAGATCAACTGGAAGAGGGCGCGGCTCGGGGTGCGAGGGTTGAAGCTGATCGCCGTAACCCACCTTCATGCCGACCACTGCCTGGGGATTCCAGGCATGATCATGCTCCGTGCTCAGATGGAGAGCCCGGACCCCCTTACAATCCTAGGTCCCCCCGGGACGCGGGAGTTCGTTACCCAGTGTCGGAAGACACTTGAGTTCAAGGTCAACTTCCCAATAAACATCACCGAATGGTCCTCAGAGAACACCGGTCCGGCATACCGGGACGGCCAGGCTAAGATTCTGTGGCAACCGGTCAAACACACCCGGTTTTGCCTTGGATACAGGTTCGAGGAGCTGGACAGGCCGGGAAAATTCAACCCTGCGCGGGCACAAACCCTTGGAGTACCGATGGGACCGCTCTGGGGGAAGCTCCAAAGAGGCGAAAGCGTAAAGACTGCCTCAGCTAAGATTGTGCAACCCTCCGAGGTGCTGGGACCTGCCAGAAGGGGCAGGCATATCGCCTTCGTGGTGGACACCAGACCCGCCCCCGGCGTCTATTCCCTCTGCAAAAAAGCAGACCTGGCCTTTTTGGAAGGCATGTTTCTCACCGAACACTCCGAACACGCAGATGTAAAAGGCCACATGACGGTTGCCGAAGCAGCGGGGATTGCCAGAAAATCCGGCGCTGCCGGGGCGGTCCTGATTCATATAAGCCCCAGGTACGAAAACAGCGAACTCGGCAAACTCGAAGAGGAGGCGCGCAGAGAATTTCAGTCCGTCAGAATCGGAAGAGACATGGATATTTTCGAGGTGAGTTTGCCCGAAGAAACCGGCATTTAATGAGATTCCCCGCCTGCCGGGTTGCAACCCCAAAAAAAAGGCCCTCTTGGGAAGAGGGCCTTTAATTTGGCTGTGGCATTGAAAATCCTGGTTACCGGTCACACAAACCTGCCTGAGGGAGTTTGCCTATTAATCACTTTTGGCTCCCTCGATCATTTTTTTCAGCCGGTCCTTTTGGACCCTGGCTTCTCTTAGGTCCCCCTCGATTTCCACCCTTTGCTGTAACCCGGCCTCCAGACTCTCCAACTCCTTCGCGAGCTCTTCTATCTTTTTCATGACACGATAAAGCTCGACAGCCACCATCCTAATACTCATACGGGCAATTTTTCCATATCGTGAAGATTATTTCGTGAGGCGCCATAGAACCCTTGTTAATGGTCTACCTTCGGGTGTAAACCTCGTAGGCGAGGTCGAATTTTTCTCTGGAACCCGTAGGCAAACGCAGTGCAAATCCGGAACCGGGGCACATCGCATCCAGTCGCAGTGACGGATTGAGTTCCTGTAAACGACTGACGGGCACATCGATCCATTGAGCCACCTCTTCGAGTTTCAGAGGCGTATTGATCAAAACCGGATCGAAGTCCGTAGGCCTGCAATAGTTGGGATACTCGAACCCGTACTTTTCCGGCTCGCGTATAATATTCATCGCGGCCAGCACTTTTGAAACATAAACTGCCGAATACGCGGGCATCCTTCGCCCATAAAGTTCCCCGTCCTTAACGCAGCACCTTCTCGCCACGCAATTAATCGGCCTGGTTCCCGCATTGTATGCGGCAAGGGCCAACAACCATGAGTCGTACTTTTCGTAAAGTGTTTTCAAGTATTTGGCAGCAGCCTTGGTCGACTTAATAGGGTCTCGTCTCTCATCCACCCAAGGATCGACTCGTAGACCCATGTCCCTCGCTGTCGCCGCCATCATTTGCCAATAACCACCCGCTCCTCGATACGATAACGAGTCCTTTTCGAAACGGCTCTCCACAAACACAATGGAAACCATTTCAGCCGGTACTCCCTGGCTCTCAAGAATCTCGGTCATTTGGGGGAGGCATGTCCTTGCCTTTTCCATAGCTTCCGAAAAAGTGGTTCGGCCGTCTCCCTGATAGAAGCGTATATATCTCTCGATAAGTGGTTCGTGTAGGGGTATCTGGATTCCGTTTCTCCATAGCACCGGGGAGGTCCCTTTCAGAGCATCCGTAAGAGTGGGCAAGGTGAGTGGCATTGCGGAAATATCCCTTTTCGGTAAATCGCCTGGCAACGACAGCGCTGCCAGCGCCCCGGGGATTTCCGTGCTGCCCGCCCTTGCCTGAGCTGGGAAGTGGAAGATGAACAGGGAAAGTAGAAGTGAAGCAGCAACCTTCACGAAAATACGAAGGCCTGCTTCTGATCCCGCCGCACGGTGCCTGTGGAGACTTGAATCAGGCGCCATACTGGTTTCTCCTCACATTTTTCAAAGAAGCCCCTATGGCCCTCACGATACCCGCAAGAGTGATAGGATTGCAGTGTTTTTAACAGTTCAGCCGGAAATAATCAAACCGGGTTATACGGGATTATTCACGATTAGACCGGATTATCTGGCAAATACCCTGATTAATGGGTGCACAGGGAGATATCCGGAAACATAGTGCCTGATTCGGGCCGAATAAGATAAGCCTGTCCAGGCTTAGTCTGAACTGAATCGTTTTAGTAGGTGTTTTTCACCTAATCTCTCTCTTATGCAGTCAATCTTGATATTGCGTCATTTTTCTTCATTCTGTCACAAGTCACTGTGATTACACCGGATTCCTGGGCCAGACGCCAGACGCCCACAAATCCTCCGCGATGGAAATTTGCCGCCGTAAAGCTAAGCAATCCGGTTCCTGCTTTGAACTGGTCTATTTAACCCGCTCACCTGTTCACCCATTCATCCGCTCTTTGGCGCTGGCAGCGCGCTTGACATATATGGCCCGATTTCCTAAACTTACGCGCTTGTTTAAAATTAGATGCAGGATGATCTTCAAATCCGCCAAGGCAAAGTGGAGTTTATGTCCGACTCAAAGCGTTTGAACCTATATAGAAATATCGGAATAATAGCGCACATAGACGCGGGCAAGACCACGCTGACCGAACGTATCCTATTCTATACCGGCCGTTCCCACAGGATGGGCGAAGTACACGATGGCACCGCCGTTATGGACTGGATGGAACAAGAGCAAGAGCGCGGCATCACCATAACCTCCGCCGTTACGACCTGCGAGTGGCGCTGCCATGAAATCCACCTGATAGACACCCCTGGTCACGTCGATTTCACAATAGAAGTCGGACGCTCGCTGAGGGTCCTGGATGGGGCGATAGCGGTATTTTCGGGAGTCGATGGGGTCGAGCCGCAGTCGGAGACCGTCTGGCATCAGGCCGACCGCCATCATGTACCCAAGATAGCTTTTGTGAACAAAATGGACCGCATAGGGGCGGATTTCAATAGCACTGTGAGCCAGATCGCGGGCAAGTTCAAAATCGTCCCGCTGCCTATCCAGATACCCTTTGGGGTCGAATCGGACTTCAGGGGCATAATCGACCTGGTTTCCATGAAACAGGTATTCTGGCTCGATGAGACCCTGGGCGCGGAATTCACAGTCGGGGAGATCGACACCGATCTTATGCCTGCGGCAAACGAGGCCAGGGAACACCTGGTGGCAAAACTGGGCGAATTTGATGACGAACTGATGGAGCGATATCTTGGAGGCGATGAGATTACGGCGGCGCACCTCATTCCGGTGATAAGGCGTCTGACCCTTGCACTTAGAGCCGTTCCGGTGCTTTGCGGCAGTTCCTTGAAAAACAAGGGCGTGCAGCCGCTTTTGGATGCAATCGTTGATTTCCTCCCCTCGCCGCTCGATGTTCCCGCGATCGAAGGCACCAACCCCCTTACAGGCGCTGTCGAGCAGCGCAAGCCCGATGAACGGGAACCTCTGGCGGCCCTTGCGTTCAAGATATTCATGGATCAGGGCCGCAAGCTGACTTATCTGCGGATTTACTCCGGCGTGCTCCGGGTTGGGGCCGACGTATTGAACGTTTCAAAAGGCGCCCGCGAGAAAGTATCCCGCATATTTCAGATGCACGCAAACAAGCGGGAACGGATCGAAAGATCGGGGGCCGGCAGTCTGGTCGGGGTACTGGGGCTGAAAACGGCTGCCACCGGCGATTCTATCTGCGACCCGGACCGGCCCGTGCTGCTCGAGCCCGTGGAAGTCTATGAGCCGGTAATCTCAATATCAGTCGAAGCACAGACCAGAGCAGACCAGGAAAAACTTTTCGATAGCCTTTCAAAGCTTTCCGAAGAGGATCCCACCTTCCGGTTTGTCGAAAGCGTAGATACGGGACAGGTGATCGTCAGCGGAATGGGCGAACTACACCTGGAAGTCGTGCTAAACAGGCTCGAGCGGGACTACCACGTCGCTGTGAGCGCAGGAAAGCCGCAGGTTGTCTATCGCGAAACCATCAGCCATGCATCGGAGGCAATCGGGGTATTCGACCGGGAGATCGGGGGGACCAGGCATTTTGCGGAGGTTCAGCTACATCTGGCCCCAAGGCAAAGAGGAGTTGGCAATAGAGTTGTCAACAAAGTGCGAGGCGAAGCCATACCGGAGATGTTTTTCCCTGCGATCCAGCAAGGGGTACAGGACGCACTGACCAGCGGGACTATTTCCGGCTATCCTGTCGTTGACGTCGAAACGGCCGTTTTCGCCGGGACTTTCCAGGAAGCGGCATCGAGCGAACTTGCCTTCCGGGTGGCCGCCTCGATGGCTTTTAGAAACGGGTTCGAGCAGGGCGCCCCCATATTGCTCGAACCTTACATGTCGGTCGAAATCCTCACGCCCGAGGAATTTCTCGGAGAAGTGCTGGGCGACATAAATATGAGGAAAGGAAGGATCGAAAGCATAACAGGGCGAAAGGCGATCCAGGTGATTGAGGCGGTCGTGCCGCTCTCGAAGATGTTTGGCTACTCCACCTCCCTCAGGTCATCAACCCAGGGACGGGCAACCTTCACGATGCACTTCTCGCACTACGATCTTGCTTCTCAGTAAAATACCTATACTCAGAGCTATTTTGCTTGATTTAATCTTCACACTGGTATAAATTTGCTCACTTCTGGTCAGGTCAAACTATGCTCCGGCCGGATTATTTTATTGCCTCCCGGATGAGGCCCTTTTGAAAGGCAGGTGAAATTTATTGGTGAGCACGGAGTCTGAACCGAGGGAAAACATTGAGAAAAAGATTCGTAAGCTCCGCAAAGATTTCCAGAAAAACGTTCAACCCGTCTTGCGCCGACACAACTACTACCTCTCAAAAGGGGAGCGCAGGCGAATCAAGAAGAAAAAAGCGATAAAACGCATCCAGCGCCGGGAACGTCGCATGATGCGCACGGCATGATCCGCACCACCACCAGTGCGGCCTTCTAACAAGACTGCAACACTTGATCGCCTTGATGTGGTATTTAATCCTGCCTTGCAATGTGAGGAAGAATGCAAAATCCCGGGTTTTGCCCGGGATTTTTTTGCCTCATCTTTGGACGGTTATTCCTCGTATGATAGACTTATATAATACCTTGTTCGAAAAAAAATGCGCCTGACATGATAAGAGCTGCGACCTTGCGCGCAGCCATGCAGTACGCACAGACACTAAAGGTGGTGCATTTGAAGGCAAGCTTTTTTCCATCTCCGGTCTGCTCTTTTTCTTCCTTTTTCCAAAGGCGGGCTGGGTGGGGGGAGATTTTAATCCTGGCGTGGCATCTTTAACCTTAATCGCAAAAAGGCAAGTGGCGCATTATGCAGTATAGCGAAGGAACTATCGGACGCGTTTTTGCCCTGAAGCTCGAGACCGGAGAGCGACTCCCGGACGCAGTGGTTGATTTTGCCCGCGAGCATTCGGTCCGGAGCGCAATGGTAATGTTTGTCGGAGGGGCGGGCGCTGCGAGCCGCCTTGTCGTCGGCCCGGAGGAAAACAGGGGAGATGACATTATACCCATAATTCACACATTGGGCGGAATTCAAGAAGTCATGGCGGTGGGAACGCTCTTTCCCGACGAAAACGGGCATCCTGAGCTGCACATGCACGCAGCCACGGGCCGGGAAGGCACCGCCACCGTTGGCTGTACCAGAGCAGGGGTAGATGTATGGCTGATCGGCGAAGTGATTCTGCTGGAAATCTGCGGAATTGGAGGCCTTCGAAAAAAAGACCCCAAAACCGGTTTTCAGATGCTTCAGTTTGCGGGTTCTGAATCGAAATGACACAGGTCTCGAAAATGCCTGGCGAATCAGCAATTGAGGATCTGATTACTTAATTCCTATCAATTTTCCAATCCCCAAATTTTTCCCTAAAGGTTTATTAATCTGTTTGAATCGGCTAAGATTGAGAACCGACAGATAAAATTAATGGCTGTCTTCGGCTGTTATCTTTCTTGATTCGACAGGTGCAAATTTTTATGCAAAAAGACTCAGAGCGTCTTGACGAGCTTTCTATAAATCATCCCTCCGCATGGGATATCGATCGGTTTCGGGCAAACTGGTTACTCTTTGTGGAAGCTCTGCTGAAAGAAGAAGCCAACTTGCTCATCCCTTCCCGGCGTATCCGTTGGCAAATCGAGCAGACCCCGGCCTTTCAGGAAGTGGTGGCGGATTGGGACAACATGGAGGGCTCGCATCGGCTCGATGCCTGGAAGCGCTTGCTGCTGGCCGCCGAGGGTGCCTGCCGCACGATTCTGCCCGCCTGCTTCCAGTGCGGCGAATGCTGCCGGGCGGGGAGCCCTACCCTTCACCTGGAAGATCTTGTGCTCCTTCAGTCAGGCAAAATCCCGTGGGACCAGCTCGTAACCCTGAGGAAAGGCGAGCCTGCGCTCTCGCCTTTCGATGGAAGGCCCTTTGTGCTTCCCGAAGACAGAATCAAAGTCAGGGAAAAGGAAGGCCTGCGGGAATGTGTGTTCCTGATTTCCGAAACCGACCGGTGCTCCATCTATGTCGATCGGCCTTTGCAATGCCGGGCTCAGGCGTGTTGGGACCCGATCCCCGCCCGTGAGACGGCTGAACTGCCTTTTTTGCTGAGGGAGCACATTTTCCAGGGTGTCGATCTGATGCTGGAGATAATAGCAGAACACGAAACCCGATGCGGGTTCGCAGTGCTTTCAGGCGCGTTCGAAGAACTGAGCCGAAGTAGTGGAGGAAACATTCAGGAAGTGCTGAGGCTCCTTTCATATGAGGAGCATTTCAGGCAGTTTGTGAGTGATAAGTTCACAATCCCAGCCCAAAATATGGAACTGTTGTTCGGCAGGAGCTTCACCCGGATGACCACCCTGTTTGGATTCAAAGTCGCGGAGGAACCTGACGGGACCCGCTGCCTTCTTGTGGACGAACCGGCGGGACGGGCATAAAGCCGCGCAAAATCCGCTCTTGGCTGCCAGTGGGAACGCTCCGGGCTTATCTCTTCACAAATGCAAACTAATGAGACAAAATCAGAAGGTTACCGGTCTCACAGATTAGGGTGTAACTTCATAACAGATGAAAATGGCAACTTATCGAAACCGAAGCCCAGCCTCAAGTAAGTTCCAAACCAAAATAACGCGCCGGTGTTTTTTGCTTTCGGAAAAAATCGGACAAGACTTCATTCTGTCCAGTTTATCGAAAATACTCTAGAAATCGCCCCTTATTGTCGTGTCATGCCCGTCCAAACTCAATAGCGTTTCTGATAACCTCAACTAATTAATACTCCGATGGGCTCCTAGCCGGAAGCGCCTGTAGCATTCTCGAAACTTGAACATCGATTGCACGCGGGATGGCATAAGGCGCAACATGCGCCATGTCCACCACTACGCTTTTAGACGAGACGATATTGTCGCGGAAACCCTGGGTCCGGAGATCGATCCTGATCATGGGAGTGTCCGCTGTAGAGGCCAGACCAGGGAAGCTGCCGTTCGCCGTGCCGAGAATCGCCCCACCTAAAATGTGTTCGACCCTGGGGTCCGGATTGTCCCGAGCTTCCGCGATCAGCGTAATATCAATCAAAAAATCAGCTTCATGTAGCTATTTGATCCACTTCGATAAGGTGAAGTATAATGACCTCTCCACAGATTTCCTAACCGATTATCGCATTAACCGGGAAAAGAGCCTGGAGTGGGCGGAGATCAGCTCAGCGCACCTGAAGAAGTTCTTTGACGGCTACCGTGTGACCGAGATCACAACATCAAGAATCGGCGCTTAAGTAGAGAAGCGTATGGAAGGCGGCGCCGGCAATACAACCATCAACCGCGAACTGGCAGCACTCAAACGGATGCTTAATTTATGGGCCGGACACACCCCGCCAAAGGTTGACCGTGTATCCTGTATCCCGATGCTGAAGGAGAACGGCGTCAGGAAAGGATTCTTTGAGCACGGCGAGTTTGTCTCGCTCCGGAATGCTCTGCCCTCTTATCTTAAAGGCATGGCTACATTTGGGTAAAAGATCGGATGGCGGAAGTCGAAAATCACGGGCTTGCAGTGGTCACAAGTTGACTTGGAAAATGGTATCGTGTGCCTCAATCCTGGCGAGACAAAAACGACCAGGCCGGAACGGTCTATCTCGATTCAGAATTGAAGGAAGTCTTCGCGGCTCAATGGGAAATTCGAAAAAAGAGCGGCCGGCTTATTCCTTTCGTCTTCCCAAATGAGTCAGGAAAGGATAATATGCGCGGTTTCAGAAGTATCATGGGATACTGCGTGCACCGAAACAAGGATCCGAAAACGCCTTCTCCATGACTCCAGAAGGACGGCAGTTGGAAACATGGTCCGGGCCGGGATACCCGAGCGCGTGGCAATGATTATAAGTGGACATCAGACAAGATCGGTTTTTGAGAGATACAACATCGTTAACGACGAGGATCTGAGAACGGCCGCCACGAAGCAAGAGTTTTATCTGCGCGCTCAAAAGTCCGAAATGGTTACAAATATGGTTACAATCAGCAAATTTGAGAAAGCGGCTCAGTCTACAAAATACGAGCCTGTCAAGATGCGAGAGTGGCGAAAATGGCATACGCACTGGACTTAGGATCCAGCGGGGCAACCCTTGGGGGTTCAAATCCCCCCTCTCGCACCAGAAAAGTGCGCCTATGCCGACCCTGAGATACTCATTTCATCAGAAAGGTAAGAAGAGTGGAAATGAACGTTTCGTTAACTGAGATAAGCCCGAGTCAAAAGAAAATCCGGGTGGAAATCCCGGAGCCCACAGTCACCGAAGAGTTGCAAAAAAAGTATCGCGATCTGGCAAAAAAGTCCAAAATCAAAGGTTTCCGGCCTGGGAAAGCGCCTCTGAGCATAATCAAATCCTATTATGGAAAAACGGTCGAGCACGAGGTGTCATCCCAGTTTATCCAGGATACCTTTGAGGATGCGCTCAAGGAGTCCGACCTCAAACCGCTCACCCTGGCTGACATAAGCGACTCGCATTTCGAAGAGGGCGGCGCTTTTACTTACACGGCTGTGGTCGATATCTGCCCACCCTTCGAGTTGCCTGACTACAAAGGCTTGAAAATCCATAAGCCCGCAGTCGAAGTCACCGATGAACAGATACAGGGCGAATTGGATAAACTTGTCCAGGGCCATTCTCAACTTCGCACCCTTGAGAGCGACCGCCCCATTCGTGAAGGAGACGTGGCCGTCGTCGACTTCGTGCCTGTCGTAGAGGGCCGGGTGTTCGAGAAGGGCAAGACCCATGACTTCATGGCCGAGATCGGTAAGGGCACCCTCCACCCTGATTTCGACAAACACCTGTTGGGACGCAAGCCGGGAGAAAGTTTCTCATTTGAACTGCTCTATCCCGAGGACGCTTCCACCTCTGAGCTGGCGGGCAAAACTGTTCGCTTTGATCTGACCGTAAAGGAACTCAAAGAAAAGGAAGTCCCTGAACTAAATGACGAGTTTGTCAAATCCCTCGGCTCAGGCCAGTTCGAGACCATCGAGGCGCTGAGGCAGGAATTCCGGAAAAAACTCCTCGAACGCGCAGAGCAAAGCGCCTCTCAAAACGTGCACGACCAGGTCCTTCGAAAAATACTCGGCAAGGTCCGGTTTGAAATTTCGCCCAGAGTGATCGAACGGGAAGCCGACAGGATTCTCCAGAACCTCAAACACCAGTTCGAAAGCCAGGGGCTCAAGTTTGACGCTGATACCCTGAATACGAGCGAATACAAAACAGGCTCGAGGATCCAGGCGGAAAATGACATCCGGACCGGACTCGTCATCGGCAGGATAGCAGAAGCCGAAGATATCTCGCTCGATTCAGAGGACGAGGAGCAGGTTTTAAGGGATATAGCAGCCGCCTACCGCATAGACCTGGCAAAGGTCGAGAACGAATACCGGGACAGCGCAATTGTCGATCGGGCAAAGGAAAGAAAACTTCAAGACAAAGTGCTTAAGTTTATAGAAACGGAAGCTGTCTTCGTCGGCACACCGGAAGAGGCAAAGGAGCCCGAATCCGCTCCCGGGGCCGAAGAACCCGAGCAGGCCTGATAATTTAGCCCCAACGCGGGGCCATACAGGAGGATATCTTAGTGGGACTCATTCCAATTGTAATCGAGCAGAGCAGCCGCGGTGAGCGGGCATGGGACATCTACTCAAGATTGCTGAGGGACCGGATCGTTTTCCTTGGGACCGCAATCAGCGACGATATTGCCAACGTAATTATCGCTCAGATGCTTTTCCTCGAATCCGAAGACCCGGACAAGGACATCCATTTTTATATCAATTCTCCGGGAGGCTTGGTTACGGCGGGTCTGGCGATTTACGACACGATGCAGTACATAAAACCGAAGGTTGAGACCCTGTGCATGGGACAGGCGGCCAGTATGGCGGCGATCCTGCTGGCTGCGGGACAAAAAGGCAAAAGATTCTCTCTTCCCCATGCCCGCATAATGTTGCACCAGCCGATGGGCGGCTTCCAGGGGCAGGCCACCGATGTTGATATTCAGGCAAAGGAAATCCTGAGGCTCCGCGAGGACCTGAACCAGATACTGGTGACTCACACCGAAAGGGCGGTCGAGCAGATACAGCGTGACACCGACAGGGACTTCTATATGTCCGGAGTGCAGGCGAAGGAATACGGACTGATCGACGAGGTCATCCTGGAAAGAGGCGCAGATCGGCCCTTGAAGCCGGTTTGATATGGGCGGCAAAAAGCCGGCCTTGCCGGATTTTTTGAAATGCAGTAGTTTTAATTCCCTCGCCCCCGTAGCTCAGGTGGATAGAGCACGAGATTCCTAATCTCGGTGCCGCGTGTTCGAGTCACGCCGGGGGCACTTGTAAAATCAAGTGGTTACGTCAACGGACCGCAGGCATGCCCACGCTTGTGTGAGAATTCATGTAAGAATCTGTGTGAGACTTTTGTCGAGCCTTCTCAAAAACTGCAATCGCAGCCCGCTCCGACTCTCCTGTGCTGTGCAAATAAATCTAGGTTTCAGTCTCCTGTTTTCACGACCTAATACTCGTCATTTTGACCATGAAATGCAGTATCAGGTAAAAGCCCTTTAACCTGCCAGGCAATCGATCTGATCATGGAGATGCCGCCATATCATGGATCGAGACTAAACCGCTTCCTCGAAACAGATCGTACTTCATGGCGCCAGCCAGTGCCTCAACAACACGGATTTGCTGCTCGTACGATATACCCATCCAGAGCGGCAACCGGATCAGTTGCTGGGAAACCGAGTCCGTCACGGGCAGCTCACCGCTTGTCCTGCAGTAACGTAAACCTGCTGGGGATCGATGCAACGGAACATAGTGAAAGATCGCTGAGATTCCACGGCGCTTCATTTCGCAAATGACCATTTGCCGGTCGATCCCGGCCGGCAGCAGGATGTAATACATGTGCCCGTTATGCTGGCATTCAGCAGGAACAATCGGCCGGCGCAAATATCCAGCCGATTCAAGGGGTTCAAGAAGCTCGTGATAACGTTTCCAGGCATCGAGGCGTGCAGCGGTGATCCGGTCGGCTTCCTCCAGTTGCGCCACAAGAAATGCCGCGACCAACTCACCCGGAAGATACGATGAACCAACAGCCTGCCACGTGTATTTATCCACTTCTCCTCGAAAAAAGCTGCTGCGGTCCGTACCCTTTTCCCTGTAAATCTCCGCCATCCCGATCAGATCGGGGACATTGACGAGTAGCGCACCTCCTTCGCCGGAAATAACATTCTTGGTCTCGTGAAAGCTATAAGCTCCGAGGTGACCGATACTACCAAGCGCCCGGCCCTTGTACGTCGCCATCAGTCCCTGCGCTGCATCCTCCACCACTTTCAGGCCATGAGCCGCAGCAATTCCCGTGATCGTATCCATCTCGCAGCCAACCCCCGCATAGTGGACCGCGACAATTGCGCGCGTGCGCGGCGAAATGGCCTCTTCGATTAAGTCTTCGTCGATGTTTAGCGTATCTCCTCTCACATCCACAAAAACCGGCCTTGCCCCCCGCAGCACAAACGCGTTGGCCGTGGATACGAAAGTATAAGAGGGCATGATGACCTCATCGCCTGCCTTTATTTCAAGGAGCAGGGCGCTCATTTCCAGCGCAGCCGTACAAGAGTGTGTCAATAACGCCTTGGCGCAGCCCGTCCTTTGCTCGATCCATTTATTGCAGCGTTCGGTATAGGGACCGTCACCGGCCAGGCGCCCATGGGAATGGGCGTCTGCAATGCAATAGAGCTCTTTGCCGGTCATGTAAGGCCAGTTGAACGGTACTAGATTATTATATTTTCCCACACCAGGACCTTTTTTGGGTTTGGCACCCTCGATAGGCAACGCCAGCGCCAGAGACGATTGTGAGCCAGTAAATCCAATACCTTATCACGATCTGCCGGTCTCTTTATTCATTTGACGTAAACACTGCGTATGCCGATTTCCACTTACCCGGTACGCAAATAAATAGAGAGGCGACATTTATCCCCAGCGGGACAGTCCACTTTCGTCCTCAGCCCGCTAAGAATGACCGTGTAGTCACGACCCGCAGCAAGAAAGTCAGTTTCTGCTCCCGCGATCTAGTCAGCCGCTTACAAACTCTTGAAACGGCCGGACTGAACTTCCTTATCATAGTCGACAAGGATGTCCCCGTAGCTGTAAACCGGTTTCCAGCCGAAATCACGTTTAGCATTTCCAATATCGAAATAATAGCTCTTTTGCTTCTCGGGCAGCTCCGGTCTGTAAACGACCGGGATGGCATGGTCTTTGGTACTGAATACTTCAGCGAAGGTATTGACTTCTTCTTCGTTGGTTCGTCCAACGCCGGACCCGATAAGATAGAGGCCTCGGGCCTGATCGCTTGAGGCTGCCATATGCATGGCGCGGACCGCATCCTTGACGTATAGCGAGTCGCGCCTTGTCACATGTTCGCCCCAGATTTCAAGTGCCTGACCAGCCTTCGCCAGCTTGTAAAAGACTTCAAAAGCACTTGGATTGAATACTCCATCGGCCCAGAACCCTTCCAGACGTCCGTAGCCCAGTAGACCCGTTAACCGCAAGATAATCCCCTGAATGCCAAATTCCTGTGCGTAATGTTCAACGTACTCGGCGGCGGCTACCTTGGAGATAACATAAGCTGCGTGGTCACCTGTCAGGGCATACTTCCTGCCCATTGCCACCGTGATGGGCAATTGCGTATGCTCCAAGCCCTCATACAGGGTGGTGGTGAAGATGAACTTTCCTATATTATTGTGCCGACAGTGTTCCAACGCGTAGAGAGTGCCCAGGGTATTTACCTTGACGAAAATGTCAGGGTTGCTGTCCTGGCAGGCAGCCGGAATGATTGCGGCAAGATGAATGAAGGCCTTTACAGCCTTGGTGGGCAGGCTCTTGAAGTCCTCTGGCCTGCTAACGTCCAGATGCACGAAATCAACTCCCAACTCGCGGAAAAACGAATCGTATTTCCGGGTGCGGCCGGCAGCGATAACCTTTTCCCCGGCCCTCACTAAATGATCTACCAGATAGCGGCCCACGAAACCGGTCGCCCCAGTGATAATGATCATAGATATTCCCCCAATTTTGAAGTTTGGAACTCGACGGTTTCACGTATTATGTATAGTGGCCTTCCTTTAGTCTGATCAAAAACGTAGCCAATGTAAAGTCCAAGTAACCCCACTTCGGCAATAATAATCCCGCCGACGAAGCAGATGGACATAATGAGGCTGGCCCAACCAGGGACGCTGATGCCGTTTAAAAAATACCGGTAGAGCACCACTAAACCATATAAGAAAGATACAATGGTCAAAGCACAACCGGCCTTAATCGACATGACCAGTGGCTTGTTGGATTGCGTCGTGATGATTTCGCACGCCAGCCGAAGTCGCTTTTTAAATGTGTACGAGGACCGGCCCGAGTTCCTTCCAGAGTGCTCTACATCGATAACTGCCGACTTGAAACCCATCCATTTTATGAACAGGATGAACGCGCGATTCAGGTCGCCCATACGTTTGTAATTGTCTGCGACCATGCGACGGCAGATGCTGAAATTGCTGATCGTGCTGTCAAACTCGCCGCCCGTGAAGTATCCGTATAAGGCATGAAATAACTTTGAAGAGAGTCTTTTGAAAAATTTGTCCTGGCGGGCGGTTCTGCGGGAAAAGACCACGTCATAGCCTTCCTGCGCCTTGGAATAGAGGCGGTGGATTTCTTCGGGTCTGTCTTGAAGGTCGCAGTCCATGACCACGATCCACTCGCCCACGGCATGGTACATACCAGCGGTTATCGCGCGGATCTGACCGAAGTTACGCGAAAGGTCAAGGCCCTTAACTCTTGCATCTTTCAAAGCGATCTCACGGATTGTTTCCCATGAATCCTGTGGGCAGGCATCATTCACCAAGATGATCTCGAAACTGGGGGTAATGGCTTCGAGTGTCGTCACCAGACGGCTATAGAGTGCTTCCAGGGAAGCCCTGCAGCCGTACACGGGGATGACAACAGAAATAACCATTATCTTTTATCTTGCTCCAGCTGCTAACCGACATGTATCAAGGCCGCCAAATTTCTTCATATACAGCCTGGCTTCGGGACCGGTGTTAAAGATCAGATCGAGAATACTGACACCGTGCTCGAAAGGGGGGTAAAGCTGGAAGTATTCAGGATACCCGGAGTAATCCATGTAGGTAAGCTCTATATTTTCCTTGGCAAACAATTCAGGCACTATATAGTGCCTGGCGGCAGGGCCGGAAAGATATTCGCTCGCACCAAGCTGCTTGCACAGATCGACGAGACGCTCTGTTTGCCCGTCTACCAGACGGTAATCCCGGGACCATGTTATATTCGTTTCGATGCCTAGAATCGCGCAGATTTCCTTGATGAGCTCAAAGTTGACATTACTCAGTTTACTCTCGGCGCTACATTTTTTGTATAACTCTTCGAAGGCCGACTTGTACATTTTGAAGTAAGGGGCCTTTGCGTAGGCCTGGGACAGGGAACGCCAGTGCGTCCTACCCCAGGTCGAATCGCGGATAGTAGTATCCTGAATGAGTTGACCGAACCTGTGGCTGACGGGAATACTCAGCCATAACAGGCCGCTGGAGGTCTTGATCTTGTTGCGGTTGCGCCAATCGTTCTTGGTGAACTGCGCGGTATCATACAGAATGAATTCATCGACGGAACTGATTAGGTCGAAGTAGCCTTTCCACGGGATATAGTTTGATTGGAGTATAGCGATCCGTTTGCTCATTGTCGTAATCTCTTCTGAAAGTGTCTCTCAATCGGCTCCGGCGGTGTCTGCTTCTGCTGGGATGGTTGCAGATGCAGCGCCCGCAGAACGACGGCTCCTAAGCTTTCGCACCATTTTCCATAAAGCAAGATGGGCAACACCGAGACCAATGGCGATTATCGAATAGGAACGCAGCAGCAGTGTGCCGGTCTGGGCGGCTGTGGAAGCGAAACCCAGCCAAATGAGCACCTGCGATGTTCCGGCTTCTGAGATACCCAGACCGCCTGGGACCAGGCTTAGAATGCTGAGCAGCGTTACGGTCGACATAAGGGCTACTGTCTTAAGAAAATCCAGCGGCATCGACCCACAATACAGCAGGATGTACCAACTGAATGCAACCGAAGCCCATGAGACCCACGTGATAAAGGTGACCAACACCAGCTTTGGCACATTTCTGATGCACTGCTTCATGTGGTCCAGCAACTGCTGTGCCCGCCCGGTAAATCGGAGCTTATAAAGAGCGTAGATTCCTATAAGACTAAAGGATAATGACGCAGCGATGAGGTAAAAAGCATAGGACCTGTCCGGCAGGAAGCTAAGGGCTGTAAGGAGGCTGATGCCGGCTATGGTCAAGACTGTTACCAGGTCCAACGCTCGTTCTACCAGGAAAGATCCGTATCCGGGATAGCGTTGGATCATGCCGTACTTTTTCAGCAGTTCCACCTTGAGCATCTCTCCCGACTGCAAGGGGGTAAAGATCGAAAAGCTCAATGAAACTGCAGTACACATGTAGACATCGAAGAAGGGAACGATCGTGTCGGTCTGTTTCAGCAGCAAATGCCAGCGCAGGGCGCGAATCATCCAGTAGAGCATAATGGACAATCCGCCATAGCCGATCAGATGGATCAGATTAACTTCTTTTAGGGCCACGAGGATTGGCCCCCACTGAAATGTAAGGGCGACGTAAATCGTGCTGCCAACGAAAACCGCAGCGCTGAAGAGGATTGCGGCAACGCGGCACCAGCGGGAGCCCATTCCGGGCAGAGCAAGCCTGGGACGTTCGGGAGGGATTGTTGCACCCAGATGAGCAAAGGCTACCTCTCCGATAGCGATCGTTGGAGCACTTTCCAAATTCTGCGCAGGAAGGTCAAGCTTTTGCACAACTAATATCCAAAAGAATCAATTGCTTGCAGCTTCCAAAATAAATCCTGATGGCTGCAAGTGCGTCCACCCGCTCGATTTATCAAACCCAACAATGTAATGCATCACAATTTCGCTCAATCTCTTCAAGATGCCCTCAGCGAGCAGGCCGTATCAAACTGAACACATTCCATCGGAGCTTGATGAATCAAATTCGACGCTAATTCAGCAGGAGGTGCGGCATAAATAACCCAACGCCATCCCCGCTGTCAATCGGCTTTGAAAACTGCCCCACCCCTACATGCAAATTCCTTCATGGTCCTGTCTCACATCGACGCACGCTCACTACAATCGCCCCATACTGCTGGGCGGACAGCTCTTTCAATTCTCCATGGAGACGCTCTTTGCAATAAGTTTCGAGATATCTAAGACACTTCTGGTTGGCAACGATAGGAATGCCTGTCTCCTTCACAAGAAGATTGATCATTCCGCGCCCCTTTTGCTGTTCTGTGAACGCGACCGAGAAGGGTGCGAGCGTAAACGCTCCTAATCCATAAAACTTCAAAGACATTGCAGCGGCCGATGCCCCCATGACTGGATAAACTTCCTCGAGGGGAAACCCTATCCCCCAGATGACTACCGGATTACGGGGAAAGGCCTCTAAGCCTTCACGGGCCTGCTCGGAAGTGATTTGAGCGGCTTTGGACTCAGCAAAAACAAGCGAAGTATTGAGTACCGCTGCCACAATCAGTACAATGGTACAGAGACGATTGCGCCAAGCTGAAAATTGCCCGGTCAAGAAGGGAGCAATTGCAAGTAAGCAAACCAACGGCACATATACCCTTATTACTCCAGGACGCCCTGACAGACCGATGGCAAAGACAGCTCCAATACATAAGCCCCAACTGGCTGCCACCCGCCAACTCGGACGTAGCAAGGCCAACAACAAAGCAGTCAGCACAATCCGCAGCAACTTGGCGTCCCACAGGGTCTCGATCCCATCCCAACCTTTGGCGGCTGAGTTTCCTTTAGTTGGCAGTAGGCCCAGTTCATCCAACATTGCTCGCAGAGCATGAGGACTGGCGATTTCGGGATCGACAAAGAACCATTCTCGTATCAAGTCAATATCGTTAATACTGAAGCCATAGCGGCCCAATATGTCCGGACGGTTTTTCAAATGCTCATCTGCGCCAAAATCATTGAACGGCGCGCGAACTGCATTAAGCTCATTGAAGGCCTGCCATTCCTGCCCCTGGTAAGCCTTGCGGTCAATAACTGTTGAAACTGCCATCACGAGAATGAGGGCCAATAATGCAACCTGTGACGAGCGGCGTAGCAAGAGGGTTCGCCACGGCAGCAACGGCAGAGCTACGAACAAAACCAGCAAAAACTCATTGCTCCTCACAAGGTAGCTCGAAAAGGCAAGCAAACACCCAATCAATAGCGCTGGGCGGTTGTTCTGACGTGCAAACAGGTGACAGCATATAACCGCGCCTACCAGCATTAAACCTGCATTAAGGGTGAACTGCGGGAAAAGCACCGGACGCGCCAGCAACAGGGCGAGCATAGACATGGGAGCTATATAGCCTGCGCCGAGCCGGTACAAGCCAAATAACACTATTGCCCCTACAATGATAAGCACACAGAGCGTAACAGTTGAGTAGCCGAGGGTCCCGTTGATTTGCGGGACCGCGCGGACAAGGTACCCCCAAAGAACATTGGAAAAAATAAGATTAGGCGACCCAAAGGCTGCCACGCCATAGCCGTGAGCGACCATAGACATGGCAACGTCGTCATTGGTCTCCCATCTTGCTTCCATGACCAAACAGAGGCAGAGCGCAAAGGCCGCTGAAATAGCCAGCGAACCAACAACCAGCCAGAACTTTGATCCTGGAAGTCTACCGGTTGCATGGTTAGCCACGGCCGGCAATTTCCGTTCCGAGCACAGTCAAACGCATACCAGGTATTCCTTGTAACGTCACAGATTCGCTCCATTGCCAAATAACTAAAGGAGAGCTGCCGCTCTCCTCAAATGGTTTGTTCTCAGGTCCAAGCCACGATAATCGATGGTAGTGTTGCCGATCTTCCGTTCATTAAATCCATGCCCAGCCTGCTCACAACAACATCTGCCGGCAACCCTGACCGAAGACCGGCACCGATGCTAGCAGAAACCCCAAGGAGTGTCAAACTGTGCGTGGTTCTCGTTTTACACGTCTGCTATCGGAATAACCAAGGGGTTCACAAGAACCATGCACCGGACAGGGGCATGCTTTGTATTCCGGCAACGGTCTCTATAAACCGGATGGGTCTCCCGCAAGTATCTTCTGTTTTACGTCAATCAGACGCAACTCACCGTTTATTCTCTGAATCGTCCACATGTTCTCGGTTTTTCCGGTTGCCGATTTTTTCGCGTTTTTGACCGAAAAGGAGGATATGAATTTTACGATTCTTACCTCGGGCTCAAAGCCTGCCATTACAACGTCGCCGTCCAACCGCGTATCAACCTCAGTCCAGTTTCGAAAATAAATTTTCAAGTCCAGGAGGATCTTATCCCTGCTGATAATGCCCCGGTCGTAGTAATCCACCTTGTCGGCGTAAAATGGCGCTAAGGCTGTCAGGTCCTTCCTCCCGTTCAAATAAAGGAGACGGCGTACGAATGCGCTGATCTCCTCTTTTGTAACCGGGACGGACTGTCCGGTTGTTGCGCTCTGGCTTACCGCCTGGAGAGCGGCCTGCTTCTCGGGTCTCTTTGGTTCGGCAGGGACAACATCTGTCGGTGACACTTTTTCCTCCGAAAGCTTTCGGATCGGTTTTTCCTCTGTGTCACCGGGCGGTTTAGCCGCTTCGGATCCAGGTTTCTCGATATTGGGTTTCTCTCCGGCAGGGACAATATCCGCGAGCAGGATGCGCTTGTCCTTGCCGGGATCTCCTTTTGAGTAGTAGGTGATCAGGGCCTTGTTGTTTCGCAACCGGCCGGCCGCCTTTTGCAATGTCTCTATTTTTCTTTTGTCCATTTGTGTATCGAAATAGAAAATCATATTGGGTACGTAAACGGCCCATTCATCGACCTGGATCACAACAGCCTCAATCTGGCCCGTATTCCCGGTTGGCTCCGAACCGGCTGCAAAGCAAAAACCGCCCTGGCAGGCAATTCCACCCAAGAGAAACAGGGCGATAAAGATTGTTTTGAGTTCTCCGATTGAAAGCTTCCGTTCCATTCTCACCTCGTAGGATAGACTTACATATATCACTTAAATAGTTTCACATCGTGGGGCGCGGAAGGCGACCGCTAATTCTCGACAGCCCGCCCTCTCATCCGCGCAACGGCATCAGCTATCCCCTTTCAAACGCGCAGCTGTTCGACGAAAAATACTCCCATAACATGCATTTTGAAATCCTTTTTATCGTCCCCGCGGCTGTAGTTTGTATTGGGGATGAAATAATAGTCGAAGCTCGATATGACATAGCCGACAGAGTGCCGGCGACTGTGAAGGAGTCGATGGAGGAGGCCTTGATGCGGATTGTCCGGAGGTCCCGTTTGTGGTGGCACACAAGATTGCCGATTTGTGGAAAGCCGGAAACATGCACATTTAAGGCGATAACCCGGACACCTTGAAAGCACTTCCTCACCACTCTGCCGGCAAAGTCAAGTTGACCGTTGCCCGGGCGTTGCCCTTACTCCTTGTCGGGACGCCCGGTGCTGTAGCTGAAGTCACTCGGTTGGAGGACCCTGATCGGAGGGACCGGTCCCGATCTTGTTTATCGCCTGTACGGTAAATGTATAGGCTGTCCCATTGGTCAGCCCTTTGACTGTTATCGGGCTGCGCGGCCCTGAGGCTGTTATGCCGCCGGGGCTGGATGTCACAATGTAGGAGGTAATGGGGCTGCCGCCATCTGAAGCCGGGGCTGTGAAGCTGACCGTTGCGCTGGCGTTGCCGGCTTTTGCCGTTACGTCTGTCGGCGAACCCGGTACTGTGGCGGGCGTTACGGCTTTGGAGGGACTTGACGCCGGACCGGTCCCGACCGCATTGGTCGCCTTCACGGTAAATGTATAGGCGGTGCCGTTGGTCAGGCCCGAGACAGTTATCGGGATTCCACTCTCTGTGACCGTTATGCCGCCGGGATTCGAGGTCACGGTGCAACTTGTTACCGGGACCGTGCCGTCTGTAGGCAGTTTAAAGCTCACGGTTGCCTGACCGTTGCCGGGCGTTGCCGTTACTGCCGTCGGCGCTCCCGGTGCTGTGCCGGGAATTACCTGGTTGGAAGGACCTGCGGCCCGCGCCTCGACCGCCATCGACATCACCACCATGCAGGCAAGAACCGCTAACAATGAGAAGTACGGTGCTTTTGCATTTTTCTTCATGGTTCAACTCCCTAAAGGTCTGTAAAGTGCAATTTCCTCTAATCTGTCATTATCGGGACATAGGAAAACGTTGTGTTCCCCTCTTTGCTGAATCCCATATATCCCTGGATGCATTGAACCGAAATAATTCCGAATGCATCAACCTGACCGACAACGAACCTCGAAGTCCGTTTTGGGTTCGTCCAAGACCCTCAAAACCCCTCAGGGCACCTTCTTCAAGGCCACGGAACCTTGCCATATAGGAATAAGAAACGCAAGACAAAGGTCAACGGGACCGATCTTTTGCAATGATTGAGGCAGGTAAAGCTTATCTCGGTAAAGTTCCGGTTGGAGTGTTTGCACCGCCGGTTTCCTCGCCAAACCCCCTTGAGAAACAGGAGAATAAAGCAGCAGATCACTTTAGAACATTTCCGGGGGGTTTTCGCGAAAGCAATTATGCAAATCATAACCCTGGCAAAATTTCTTGAAAAATACTCATTTGCTCATTAACCCAATAAGATAAATTAGTTCTCAACTCCGTCCTTTTATGATGAAATCAAGATTCGAGGTACAACACCGGATTATGAGATAACTTCGAGGCTATGACTAATCAAAAACAGGCATACCTTTATGCTCTATCGGCAGTCTTATTGTGGTCTACCGTGGCATCGGCGTTCAAGCTGGCCTTGCGATACCTGGATAACGTTGAACTTCTTGTTTTTTCCGAGGCCTTTTCGGTTGTAATTTTGGCTGTTGTCCTCATTTCCAGCCGGGGATTCGGACAGGTCTTCCAGTGCACGCCCAAAGAGTATCTTCGCTCATTTTTGCTCGGCATCCTAAACCCGTTCTTATATTACCTGATTCTTTTCAGGGCCTATGAGCTTCTTCCGGCCCAGGAGGCTCAACCGCTAAACTACACTTGGGCCATTACTCTTGCGCTGCTCTCTGTTCCTCTCCTGGGACAAAGGATCACCGCTGCGAATTTTGCGGGCCTGCTTCTAAGCTATTGCGGCGTTCTTATCATTTCTACTCGAGGCGAGCTACTGAGCTTTCAAATTCCGGAACCTGCAGGGGTTGCGTTGGCTCTTTGCAGCACTTTGGTCTGGGCGCTCTACTGGATATACAGCACCAAGGACTCCAGGTCACCTGTCCTGTGCCTCTTTATGAGCTTTGCTTTCAGCCTGCCCCCGACCATTCTCTATTATCTATTTTTCCATCCGGTACGCATGCCTGAGTTTCGTGGAATCCTCGGTGCCGCCTATGTCGGCACATTCGAGATGAGCATAACCTATGTGATGTGGCTCTTGGCTTTAAGGCGTTCTGAAAACACGGCCAAGGTCGCAGGCTTGATTTTCGCCTCTCCGTTTATTTCCTTGATGCTCATACATTTCTTCGTTGGAGAGCCGATACGGGGATCGACAATAGCTGGACTTGTTTTTGTGGTCGCAGGTCTTCTCGTCCAAAATTACGGATTCCGCCTGAGATTTTGAAATAAGCGGGTGCTCCCTGAGAGCTGGACGAATACAGGCATGATTGTCCTGACTGTATTTTCCGAACAAACAAACCGTATATTGCAGTTACGTAGACTCAGGCGGCATTCTTCGGGCAAGATAGCGAAATGGTGATAATCTGAGTGAGTCTTCCCTCACCCCCGGCTCGTTAATTCCCTTTCCGCCTGCCCGAATTGGGAAAAGTTCCTACCCATGCGACAATGGTGAAGGGTCACAAAAATGCCTTGACTTTCGTCTTATATGGAGGAAAATAATTGTCGGGGGCGTGAGGACATTCAACTGTGGAGGCCGCAAAATGACGTGGTACTACTGGGTGCTGACCTGCTGGATTAGCCTGAACATGCTTATGATTTCTTGGTTCTTGGTTCTCGGGCTTTTGGACTCAAAGCGGGCCTCGGCGCCTTCTCCTGTTCCTACATGGCTCGGAGGGGAAAAAAGGGTTGATGAAAAAAGAAAATTCACAAGGTTCAAGGGTAAAGAAGGGGCATTCGCAGCTTTTATGAGATCCAATGATCTTATGAACGTGGGGCAAATCCAGGATATCAGCATTGGCGGGCTGTCTTTCCAATATGCGTCTACTAATGAGGATATTAAAGGGCGCTCCGAAATAAAAATATTCGGCAGCAACGGTCGTTCAATTCACTTGGACAAGGTTCCATGCAGAATTGTATATGACCTGAAAGTTGCTGAAAGCTCCTTGGAACAGATCACCACAAGGTGCTGCGGAGTAGAGTTCGAAAATCCGTCTGTCAAGCACTCGTCTATGCTGCAGGAGTTCATCGATCATTTTGCTTTCGATGAAACCCGATCCTTTAATCCAAAAGGCCTGATTGCCTCGCAATAAATGGTAATACATCTAGCCTCTACCGCCTTTGCACGCCAATCCCAAGGACTTGATGCATAAGGCTTTGCCGAAGTGCAATGGCCCCTTCGGGACAGAGTTCATGACAGCAATAACAGCGGATGCATTGTTTGTCGTCTATACGAGCATACTCGCTTTTGCTTTCAATAATCGTAATTGCGTTCATAGGGCATGAATCACGGCAAATCCCGCACGCAAGACATTTTTTTCTTATTACCTGGGGCGCTTGAGAAAGCCAACTTTTGAAAAACGGTTCCAATGGCTTTTGCCACCAGTTCAGATGCCCCCCAAGACCCGCACTTACTGCTGTTGCCGGAAGTCGATAATCAGAAAACCGTATTTTCGAAATCTCGGCGCCTATGACCTCAATTTCATCAAGACCTGCAGGGGCGAGCCCGCGTTTTCCGGCTGCGATCAGCAGCGGGTTTTGCTCTCGCCGAAGACCAATGATCTCACATGCAATAATATCCAGAGCCAATTGATTTCTCGACCCCAGCAGCAAACCAATTTGCCGGGGAGTGCCGGTAGCCCCCGGCCCGTCTCCCTCCATCCCAGTAACAGCGTCCATAATGGAGAGTCGGGGTGAGACATATTCGGCTAAATCAAGCAACATATCGGCAAAATGATCCTGGTCATGGAGTTTGGCATGATAACCCGGTTTTGCGAGTCCGGGTATAACTCCAAAATTGTTCTTGACCGCGCCTGTAAAACTCATAAGCGTATGAGTTTTTAACTTACACAGGTTGAGCACCGCATCCGCCTCTATTACAGGAGCGATCACATCGAAATGCTTAATCAATTTCCCTTGCAGGAAAGAAACCGGCTTATAGGTAGTGTCGAAATTAAGTTCGGCTCCAGATTCTTCGGCCGCTTCGTACATTCCACATTTCCGATAGAGAGTACTTAACGTTTTTTCATTGTACTTGTATCCGGAACCGGGGCTGTCTGCTATGACAGCAAACGCACCCTCCTTCTTTACCATTCGTGCGATCGCAGTTACCACCCGAGGATGGGTGGTGACCGCCTGTTCCGGTCTGGCTGGCAGGAGCAAGTTGGGTTTAAGCACAATTCTCTCATTCGGTTCGACAAACCGGCTCATACCGCCCATCATGGAAACCAATTTATCCATTTTTTCATCTACCTGATTGTAATCCGGGCAGCTTACTATGTAGACCTGATTATTCATCAGAAACCTCCTCTGCCATAGGTCTGAAAACCAAAAGACTCCAAGCGATATATTTTATATGATTCACACACAGCCTTCACGTCAATCTTCCTCACAGCTTAAATTTTAACTTCCTGCCCACTACCCCTCTTAACCTAAATAATTCATCACGTCGACTCTCAGCGGATGCCGAACCGCCTTTTCGGATCGGATTCTGCCCGAAAAACTTCCCGGGGACGACTCCATGGACAAAGTTTTCTTTTGCACTTACCGTATGACCAGAACATCACTATGAAAGGATCGAAGAAATGAACTCAAAATTACTGAGGATTATGGCAGTCGGGCTCACGACCCTGTTTTTAAGCGCGCAGGCCTTTCCAAGTGCGGCGGATAATGAAGTCGGTGACAAGACGGACCGGGACATATCCCCCATGTGCAGCAAGAGCGTTTCCGACCAGTCCACCGATCGAGCTAAAAGCGATTTGGATAAAGCCAGCAAGGACACCAGCAAGTCGAACGATATGGACCAGTCTCAAAACAGTCTGTTCGATGTATTTCCCCCAATGCCTAACTAGCGTCCATCCGGAAACTCCGAACGGGAACTAACTAAACCTCGAGTTGAAATCCTGGTGGCGGGGTTACCCACCAGGATTGGCCGTGCTTGGCTCTCCATGTTCAAAAGGCGCAGCCGCAATTCAGCCGGAGACAATGATCGAAGCAGGGGAAGCCTATCTTTCCATAAGTTCCCGTTGAGGCAGACGTTACGATTGGTGAGCCATGTGAAGAGAAGTCAGGGTGCAGCCGATTATAGTCATTTCGGCGAAAGATGCAGACACTGCAATCGGGAATGTCAAACTGCGATCCTGGTTTCAAGCGCCATAGCGATTCTTTTCTTTAGCTCGGTCAAATCAAAGCTCTTTACAACGTAGAAGTCGGCCGCGATCGATTTCATGTCTTGTTTGAAAGTATCGTATGCAGTCGAGAGTATAACAGGCAGGTCATAAAAATGGTTTCGGATGTCCTGGAGTATGTCCAGACCGTTGTAGTCAACCAGCTTTATGTCCAAAATCACCAAATCCGGTTTTCCCTCTGCAATTTTCTCGAGAAGCTTGTAACCACTTTCGGCCGTGATGACTTCGTATCCGGCGTCGTTCAGTTCATCAGAATATAGGAGCCTGATGTGTTCCTCATCATCGACAACAAAGATCTTCGGCATAACTGAGCCCTCTCTTTCTTAAGTCCCTTGCGCGTATAACCCTGAAGAATGCGTCAACTTGACTACCAAAGGACGCAGGACCGCATTTTGGGGTCCGATTGCTTTTGCGTTTACTTTAAGTTACAGGAAGAACACTACAAATATGTGACAGGATAATGGTTTTTCAGTTACGACATGCAGGGGCGAACAAGATGCGACTGTGACGGGCCGGAACCACTTAAAAGATGAGAGGACCTGATGCTCGGATCGCTCTCGCGTGAGGCGATCATGGCTCAGGCAAAAGGCGGCTTGGTAGATCGGATCAGGGAACCGGGCCGCCACTCTATTTCAGCGGGCAATCTCTTCAGTCTTTATCGGTTTCAAGAATTGGTTGCAGGGCTGTTGGAAACAATGTGGCACTGAAGTCGTTTGAACTTCTCCAAATGAAAGGAAGCCACCCGGACCGGAATACAAAAATATATCATTGCTTCCGACACAAGCTGCTCATTTCCGAACGGATACCCCTCGCACAATCTGGACAAATCCCATGAGTGAATGTGATCTCACCCGCTGGAGTTCCAAATTCGACCCAGAGCCCGTTATCATTCCTCACCTTCTTGCACCATGCGCACACGCAGACTAGTGAACTTGAATAATGCATCAGCTTGCCCCCCCTGCAAATGCTGAACATAATTTGGAGCCCGATCCCGCCCGGAAAAACTCCACAAACAACCCAACAGACATCAAAATTATACGATTTCGCGATCGAAAATGCAAGTAATATGTCAATGAGGTCGGTTTTTCAGTTTCAGGGCACACGACCATCCCGGCAGTTGATATCGCCTCTGCTCAATGCAGGCTCGAGTTCCAAAAATCGGAACCTCCCAAGCGCTGAGGTTCTATGATCTTAGGGTTACTCACATCGGAAATTTCTACAAAAATCTTAATTGTTGCGACTGCGGGCAATTTCGCCAGCCATGCGACAACGGTGGTAAAGGATAGCTTGAATTCCTCATTCTCGCTTCCACACTGAGGATATGTGGGAGAGAAGCATCATTTCAAAGGCCGGAACAGGTCTGGTCCGGTGATTCTGCAAGGAGGATTTGTATGTTTGCCGCTCTATCAGTCTATCTCTTCTTTAACTCGTCCCATTTGTAGTCGATTAGCTCAAGAAGCACGCTGTTCACCTTCTTTGGATGGATGAAGGCGAATTCGCAGTCTCTAAACGGCCTGGCGTTCTTTCCGTCCGGAGCGGGGACAAAGGGGTAATCCATGGGCTCAAGCTCCTTGATGGCTTCTCTTGTGTTATCCACATTGAGACTGATAACCATCACCCCTTCTCCGTTTTTCTCTATCCACCTGGCTACCGGACCATCGGGGGCGGTCGATTCCATGAGCTCAAGTCCCACTTCACCCACCCAATACCTTGCGACGCGAATCTTTTCCCGCTCATCGATATAAGGATCGTCCGGGCCTGATTTGCCAAGGATAGGCTCCCATACTTGCCTCGCCTTATCCAGATCCTTAACGGCAATGCATATGTGGTCGACCTTGTTGACCTTCATGGTTTTCTTCTTTCCAGAAAGGGGCAGGCTCCCTTTGAGTCCACAAAGGAAGTGGACAGGGAAACTTTCCCGCTCTCATGCTCGAGTTTTGCCGGAATAATGCCGCAAGTTGTGTGCAGCATCCAGACCGCATTTTCGCTTCGGATTATGCCCGAAAAAACTTCTTGAACAACCCACAGGCCCGCAAAACTATACAGTTTGGAACGGTGCACGACGAATTCATTCTCGAAGTTCCCGATAGGTAGGCAGGGGAAGCTGCTGTGATTCTCTTTGAGACCGCATCAGGCACTCTCCTATTACTCCCCAACGCTGAAGAAGTATATTAGTCTCTATAATTCCGCATTAGGCATAATGCTGAAAAAATATATCAGGAGTTCGCGATTTGGTACGAAGTCCTTTGCCGTTGCCCGAAACCGATTGTTCGACAATTTCTCTGTCTTGCCGTTCCAGCAGAAGCTGACGAAATCCCCCTCAGGCGCCTCCACGACAAGTTCGAAGTCGCGAATTGGCATTTTCCAGGTTTTGGCTGTCGTGAGTATGTATTTGACCCACTCCGACTGGACAAGTGCCTCACCTCCTGAATTAGAAGCAGGCGCTGCCTTTTGAGCGGCTTGAAGTCCACGTTTTAGCTCTGTATTGAAGCAGCCTTCTTCCAGGGTCGAGAGGTACCGGCTCAGATCCGAGTCGAATGAGAAGCCTGGAATCGCATCGTACTCGTGCCTCACCCTGATAACTTTCCCGGCGGGGAATGTCTGCTTCCAATGGTAGGTTATGGATACGCTCCAATTCGGGGCCAGGGCAGCGTCAAGAGCACCCGCCGCCTTCAAACGGGCCTGCGCTTCTTTGGGAAGCCTCTCCACCTGATACTTGCCGGTTTCTGAAGAATTTTCGTTCGAATCCCCAGGCCATTTCTTTTCAATCCCATATTTTTTCAGCAAGTCCTTCTGATACTGTCCAGCTCCTAAAGACTCTTCGCTGAAATTCCCAAACGATTCGATTTCAATTCCATATCCTTTAAGCAAGTCCGTGACGTCACGACCCTTGGCTATCGCCCTCACCACGGTTTCGAACGGTTGCTCTTTGCCGTCCACCTCCACTTTGAATCTACGCACCTTGCGGTCTTGGATGAGATCCTCACCAGGGTAGCTGAACTGTGGAAGGGGGAACGCTACCTCGGTAGTGACGTCTTTGCTCGAACCGTTCATGAACTCATATTCAACATTGACTCGGTACTTGTATTGGAGGTGCGGTAGATTGGAAGGGTCCCGGCCAATGAACTGCTTCCCGATGTAGAGGCGCTCCTTTGCAATGGAGACTCGCTTCTCGTTGCGCAGCTGCAAACCGCCGGCCGCCGTCTCCACCGCAGAGTCATTTGCAAAGACCCATGCAGGGATTAAACAACATAAAAGAACAGCTATAATAATGCGCATTGTCAGACTCCAACCTATCCTTCCCAATAATGTATCTAGTTGTGCGTTACGCATCCAAACCGCATCTTCGGATCAGTTTCCCTGCTCCTTGGTCATCCCGCCGGCAAAAGAGAAGGCATCCGGTATCAACTCGATTTCAATCATGCCGGTTGGTCCCAGCAGCTCGCCATCAGCTTCGAACATGATCGGCATCGAGGAGCCTAGCACCGCCCGACTTCCATACAACCTGGTTATCACGGAAGCGTCCTGACGCAACCCCAGGTACGCTCGGATAAGGGGGGACAACAAACCCAGAGGAGACATTGGCGCAGCGCGTACGAATTCAAATCGATCATATGAAGGAGATGCATCGACAGCAAGCCTCATTCCTTTTCCGAAGCAGCGCCCGAGGGTCGCTGCGAAAAATACCATATCGGCCCGGAAAGAGGAATCGCCCACTGTGCCATCCAAGGCAAACGGCCGAAGCTGCCTCATCTCGGCAATAGCGCTGATGCCATAAGAAAGCAAGCCCAACCGCTGGAGGTTCGAGCTCTTAAACCGGCGGACCACTTCTGCGTCAAACCCCATTCCCAGGACATTCGCGAAAACCCTTTGCCTCATGCCGTCCTGAACCTGGTACCGACATTTTCCCAGACTGACTTTGACGGCTGACTCTCCCAGGGCCGTTTTCAATCTGGCGGCCATCCCCGTCCCGTTTTCAAAGTTTCGGAAGTAGTCGCACCCTGTGCCGAAGGGCACCATGCCCAACGAAGGCATATCTCCATGTTCCTCCCACCATAGTCCGTTCAGGACCTCGGACAGAGTGCCGTCTCCGCCCACAGCGATCACCCTGTCGTATCCGGAGCGGCGGACTGATGCAGCAATCGATTCGCAATGCCCAGGATATTCGCTCCAGAATGTATCAACCTTCTCAGCTTCCCTCCCGATGGACTGGAGAAGAATGGGCCATTGTTTACCGGCCGTCCGGCTTCCTGCGAATGGGTTCACGAGTGCAGCTACTCTCATCCCGCTTTCTCCTTTTAACTGGATAGCTCTTACCCGTTAAATGGGAATCATTGTATTTCAGATTAGGGGGCAATTGAGAAGCACTACTCAGCCTTGAAGTTAAGTGCGGCCCCTTCCATGAAACATGCATGGCGCCCGCGCTGGCGGTCTTAACCTGGATACTGCGTCAACTTGACCCCCAACTGAAGCCGCACCGCATTTCCGGGTCCGATTGAATGCGAAAAAGCGCTTGCAATGCCAGATGTCCGTAAATCATACGATATTCCAATCAGAACCCGCAAGAAAAATGCCGACATTACAATTGGGGCAATTTCAGGGCGCACCACCATCCCCGCATGCAATAACTCCTCTGCACAATGCAGGCTCAAGTTACGAGGAACACTCTTTCAATTGATGGGCATTAGGACGGAGGCCTAGATAGTGGCCAGGATAGAAAACCAGGATGAAAGACAATGAACGGGATCTACTGGCTGTTCAGTAAAGGTCGCGCTGTATTCCTTCATGGGCCACAAACCACAATGGGCACCGTTTGAAAAGTTCCCATGGAGCATTGGGAGCGCAGGATATAGTGTTAAATTGAGATTGAAAGGAATGACCGAAATCAATCTATGATCTAGTTCAAGGCGCTCGCGTGAGTCTTGCCGGTCTGAAACCATCCGGAATCTGTAATTTACGTACTAATGAGGAATTTGTGAAGCTCGGGGCTTCATATTACTAATCTCGACGCCGCGTGTTCGAGTCACGCCTGGGGCACTCGTAAAAACAACTGCTTAACAGCTGCCAATGTGCGGCTGTTTTGCTTCATGCGTCCCTTTCGAATTTCCTGCACTTTGAGACCTTTACGCAGGCAGCATCGGCCAATCTATCAGGACACGAAAACACTATGGGGCGATCGTACCAAGGGCGGCGGCGGCCTTAGCGGCGATATTCGGCGGGAGCGGGATATAGCCGAGGTCCTTGCTAAAGCGTTGTCCTTCGAACAGGCACCATCGAAATAGTTCCCTAAGAACTTCCGCTTTCTTTGAATCGGCGTAGTTCGTGTACAGGAGGACCCAACTGAGCGTGACGATGGGGTAGGATTCAGTGCCCTCCGGGTCCGGCAGAAAAACCCGCAGGTTGTCCGGCAATTCAGCCACCGCAATTGCCGCCATTGCGCTGTCAAAGGACGGGACGATGTAGTTTCCGGCCTTATTTTCCAAAGTTGCCGTCTCCAGGCCCAATTTTTGGGCAAAGCCAAACTCCACGTAGCCGATCGAGCCTACGGAGTGCTTGATCAGTGTAGCGACCCCCTCATTGCCTTTGGCCCGCATCGGACCTCCATGCCAGTCAACGACCGTCTGTGCGCCATATCTCTGGCGCCATTCAGGGCTCACGGCGTCAAGATGTTTGGTAAGGGCGAAAGTGGTCCCGCTGCCGTCGCTGCGCGCTACCGCAGCTATCGTCAATTTCGGGAGATGAAGGCCGGGATTGCATGCCCTGATGACGGGGTCGTCCCAGTTCTTGATCGTCCCGAGGAAGATGCCGGTGTATGCGGCGCGGCTCAGCCTGAGCCTGCCCTCGATCACAGGCAGATTGTAAGCCAGCGCGACCCCGCCGGCGGTCATGGGAATGAGCCGCACCCCGCGCTCAACTTTGGCCATTTCGGCGTCGCTCATGGCGGCATCGCTCGCCCCAAAGTCCACGCGCTTTCCCTCTTCCAAACCAACACCAATAAATCGTTCAATTCCAAGGCCGCTGCCCACCGGTTCGTAATCCACCGCGACCTCCGGGTGCAGCCTATGGTATTGTTGAAACCACTTTTCATATAGCAATGATGGGAAGGTTGCCCCTGCCCCCTTTATCAGGATGGCGCCCGGAGGCGCTTTTAGGGTCGATTGCCCCTGGGCCGAAAGAGAAGGTCCGGTCAGGACAACGACAAGGGCTGCCAGGCTCAACAAGGTTTTTCGTGTGCGCATGGGTTGTTCCTTACTTGCCGCCGACGGGTAAGAACAGGCGATTAACTGAATTTGCCGCTGATATAATCCTGTGTGTGTTTTTCTTTGGGGTCATCGAATATTTGCTTGCTGTCGCCATATTCGACCAGATAACCGGTGCGCCCCCCCTGTGTGGTGTCAACGTACAGGAAGCCTGTCTTGTCGGCCACACGCTGGGCCTGCTGGAGATTGTGGGTGACGATGGCGATGGTGTAATTCTGCTTCAACTCCGTCATCAACTCCTCAATCCTTCGCGTTGCGATGGGATCGAGGGCCGAACAGGGTTCGTCCATCAGCAGCACCTGAGGCTCGGTGGCAATGGCGCGTGCGATGCACAGGCGCTGCTGTTGACCTCCGGAAAGAGAGAGACCGCTGCTGTGCAGCTTGTCTTTGACTTCGTCCCACAGGGCGGCCTTTCGAAGGGCCTGCTCGACGCGCTCTTCCCGGTTTCCCTTGTAACCGTTCAGTTTCAGCCCAAAGGCCACGTTCCGGTAAATACTCATGGCAAAAGGGTTTGGCTGTTGAAATACCATGCCGATATGGCGGCGGACAGCCACGGGGTCGATTCTGGGCTCGTATATATTTATGCACTGAAAGTGCACGTGTCCTTCAAAGCGGAACCCCCGCACCAGGTCGTTCATACGGTTCAGGCACCGCAACACCGTGCTCTTACCGCACCCCGACGGCCCGATAAAGGCCGTGATCTTGCCTCGCTCGATCGGGATGATGGTATCCCGTACGGCTTTGAACTTACCGTAGAACAGTTGTTTTATGTTGCAGTCGATAACTATGCCATCAGTGCAGTTACCGGGCAGCGGTGAAAGATCCTCGGCAGATTGATTCATGACAAATATCTCCTGTTCCTTTTGAGAAGACTTCTCATTTCGCCGTGTTCCAGGGGACCACCCCTTATTCAAAATGAACGTGACTGAGTCTAAGGAAGTCCCTTATTCGATGTTCTTTCTTGATAGGCCCTGTCCTATCAAGTTCACTGTGAGAACTATTAATACCAGCACCAGGGCCGCTGCCCAAGCCAGTTCAACCTGGTTATCAAAGGGCATTGCCGAAAAGTTGTAGATCAGCACCGCCAGTGAGGCCATCGGCTGCATGAAGTCAATACGACCGCCGGAAGTGAGCCAGTAGTTGCTGAACAGGGCGGTGAACAAAAGCGGCGCGGTCTCGCCCGCCGCCCGCGCCACGGCCAGCATGACTCCGGTGAGTATCCCGGGAAAAGCCGTGGGCAGCAGCACCATCCAGACCGTCTGTGCCTGGGTCGCCCCCATGCCGACGGCGGCTTCGCGCATTTTCGAAGGCACCATGCGGATCGCTTCTTCCGCAGTCAACATTACCGTTGGCAGCATCAGGATCGACAGGGCGATTCCCCCGGCTACGGCGGAAAAGCCGCCTGTCACCAGGACCACGGCCCCGTAGGCGAACACCCCGGCGAGGATGGAGGGAAAACCGGTAAGAACTTTGGCGCACATGCGTACGGCTTTGGCCAGATGGGTCTTCGGGCCGACTTCGGCCAGGAATACCGCCCCAAGAACACCGAAGGGCACACTGATCAAAGCGGCGAGACCCACCATGACGAGCGTGCCTACGATGGCATTGCCAAACCCGCCCCCCTGTTCGAAGGCAGAGGGCGGTAATTCTGAAAAGACGCTGAGACTCAGCCGCTTGCCACCCCTTACGAACAGCATCAGCACCACTGAAAAGAGCGGTACAAGGGCCATGACGGTCATGAGACTCGTCACCCCGCTCATAACAAAGTTAAAGGCCGTCCGGGGACGACGCAGTGACTTCTCCAATCTACCGAGGTCAATCCCGGCCTCAGGTGGTTCGGCTACGGGGGCAGCAAGTGGCTGGATAACAGGCTCGCTCATCAGCGAACTCCTTCCTGGCCCACCGAGGCGCGGTTCAAAACGAAGGCGCCGGCCATATTGACTAGGATGGTGATGGCAAGCAGAATGAGAGCTGCGAACATGAGAACACCGACTTCCTTGGGACCCGCTTCGGCGAAGTTGTTTGCCAGCAGGGCGGCCAAAGTGTTTGCGGGTGAAAAAAGGGACCAACTGATTACGTTGGAGTTGCCCACGAGCATGGCCAGGGCCATGGTTTCACCGAGCGCTCGGCCGAAGGCCAGGATGATCGCCCCGAATATCCCCTTCGATGCCGTGGGGAGCAGGACAGCCAGGATGCTTTCCCAGCGCGTGGCGCCGAGTCCATAGGCTGCTTCGCGCAGCTTGGGCGGCACAGCCTGCAGGGCATTTAGGCTTATGGCCGAAATGGTCGGCAGAATCATGATCGAGAGCACTATGGCGGCGGGCAGCATGCCGGGGCCGCTCAGCGTCGTGCCAAAAATGGGAATCCATCCCAACTTTGCATGCCATGCTAGGCAGAAGGGACGAATCAAAGGGATGATGAAGAATATCCCCCACAACCCATAGACCACGCTCGGAATGGCGGCAAGGAGTTCGATGAGGTTCTTGAACACGCGCTCGAGCTGATCGGGCAGTCTGCCCCAAATCGGGTGAAACTGGAGTCCGGCCACCTTCAACAGGGAGAACACAAACGCCCCAAGGTAGTGTTCACTGAGGAATATGGCCACCGCCAGACCGAACAGACTGCCTATAAACAGGGCCAGCAGCGAGCTGTACATCGTGCCCCAGATCTCGGGCAGCACGCCATACTCCCTGGTGTTGGGGTCCCACGTTGAACTCGTGATGAACCCCCATCCATACTTGCTCATTGCCGGCAGCGCCTGCTTCGTGATGGTGTACACGATGTAGAGCGCCAGCAAGACAGTGAGCCAGGCGAACAGGTAGGTAGCCCCCCTGAAGAAGATGTCGCCGTACTTCTCTATGAGCGTCGGCGCGCGTGAGACCGATGTTGACGTACCAAAGTTGCTGTGGCTGACTGCAGACATGATGATTTGACTTCCCTCGGAGCTATTTGCTCTGAATGTTGTTCAAGGCCTCTCTAACCTTTGCTACGACAGGGGCAGGCAGAGGGACGTAGCCGAGTTGCTCGCTGCACTTTTGCCCTTCGGTCAGGCCGTATTCGATGACGGCTTTTACTGCTCGCAATTTGTTTGCATCCTCGTAGCGCTTGTAACAAAGCACCCAGGTAAAGGTCACGATGGGATAGGAATCGTCCCCGGCGGGGTCGGGCAACCACGCCATCAGGTCGTCGGGCATTTGCACGGCGGCCAGAGACGCCTGGGCGGATAGAGTGGAGGCCATGACGAATTTGCCGGCCTTGTTCTCCAGAGCGACCATGGGCAGGCGCTGCCCTTTGGCATAGCCGTATTCAACGTAGCCGATCGATCCTGGTGTGGTGCGCAGGCTCGCGGTTATGCCTTCGTTGCCCTTAGACCGGGTGCCTACGGCCCAGTTCGGCATCATGTTCACACCGGGACTTTTCGCGAATTCAGGGCTGATTGCGGCCAGATGCTGTGAGAAAACGAACGTGGTGCCGCTGCTGTCGGCCCGGACGACCACATTGATCGGAATGTCGGGTAGCTTCGCGTCCGGATTGGCCTTGGCGATCAGGGGATCATTCCATTTGGTGACTTTCCCGAGAAATATCCCCGCGTAGGCTTCACGCGAGAGCTTCAGTTCCGGGACGCCCTCAAGATTGTAGCACAGCACGATGGCGCCCGCGGTCATCGGCAGCAACTGCACCCCTGCATCGACCTGGGATCTCTCCTCAAGTTTCATGCCCGCATCGCTTGCGCCGAAGTCAACGGTCTTATTGATGAAGTTCTTGATGCCGCTGCCGCTCCCGACTGATTGATAGTCGACAAGAACGTTCGCGTGAAGGCCGTGATAGTCCTTAAACCATTTGCTGTATAGTGGGGCCGGAAAGCTCGCCCCCGCTCCAATCAGTTTCACGTAGTCTTCGGCGGCATCAGCGGTCGAGCAAAACAGGCCGTATGCCAGGACCAACGATACCAGACTGAAACACAACATCTTCTTGATCATCATATACTCACCCCTTTCTAAGGCTCAATCGCCAGATCGAAGGGCTGTCTGTAGCACAAGCCCCTGGTCTTCCTCCACGGAATCGGCTCCCCAAAAACCCCAGGCCTCATTCTGCTGAGGCAATCGCCAAAAACATCGAACATGCTTCGCGATAGGACAGAAGCCGGCAAGCTTCCTCACGAAAATCCCGGGACATCTCATTTGCAAATATGTCCAACTGACTGATCGTTTGTAGCACGCACAAGTGACACTTTGATTTAGATGAGGTGACAATTCTGAGACAATTCTATGACATTCATTGAGACAGAATAAGCTCAAAGAGCCATATTCATCAGCTAACCAATGGCAATTGCGGGACATTTTTGTATGTTGGGACATGGCTGCAAGAATCGCTTATTCTTTCAAGGGCCGAGTCCCTGTCAGCCGAAACCGTGATAAAACTGTGGTGCGGTGACGGATCACCCTCCCATTGACCGAAGCGCCATTCGCCGTTATTCTTCATCCCACGGAAGATAAATTTGGTTCACTATTAAGGGAGAGTGAAATGAAGATTGTCTGCCTGCTTGGAAGCCCGAGGGAAAAGGGAAATAGTGCCGCCATCGCAAGCCGATTCTGCACCACGGCTCAAAGGCTTGGCGCAGAAGTTCAGACCTTCGCCCTGAATAAGCTCGAATACCGCGGCTGTCAGGCATGCATGGCGTGCAAGACCAAGCTCGACCAATGCGCACTGGAGGATGATTTGACCGAAGTCCTGGAGGCGGTTCGCGATACCGATGTTTTGGTGCTGGCCTCTCCAGTCTACTATGGCGATTTGTCGAGCCAACTCAAGGGCTTCATAGACCGTTCTTACTCCTATCTGGCATCCGACTACCTAACCAACCCCAAGCCCAGCCGTCTATCTGAGGGCAAAAAGCTCGTTTTCGTTCTCACGCAGGGGAATCCGGATCAAGAAAGGTTTGCCGATATCTTCGAAAGATACGATTATTTCTTCAAATGGTATGGATTTAGTGAGAGCCATCTCATTCGGGCTTGCGGGGTTCGAGAAGCGGGGGAAGTCGCAGCCAATGAAGACGTGATGAAGCTGGCCGAAACAACGGCCGAGAAAATATGCGCCGGATTTTGAAATTACACACAGGTTCCCGAACCAATTCGAGCTTCAAAGGGCGCTCTTAGCCAAAACTCACTGCACCACTTGATGGAATACACGGGTTGGATGAGATTTAAAGGGCTTGTAAAGCCAATCGGACAGCGTGAACCAAGCTGCCCGATTAGCCGAATTTGCCTGTGATGTAATCTTCTGTTTGCTTCATGGCAGGCCGCGTGAAAATCATCTCCGTTTCGGCAAATTCGATCAACTCCCCAAGATACATGTACGCCGTGAAGTCGGAAATCCGCGCCGCCTGTTGCATGTTGTGGGTTACGATTACGATCGTGTAGTCATTCTTCAGCTCGGTTACCAGCTCTTCGATGCGCGCCGTGGAAATCGGGTCAAGAGACGAAGCCGGCTCATCGAGCAGCACCACTTCGGGTTTTACGGCTATGGCCCGCGCTATGCACAGCCGCTGTTGCTGCCCGCCGGACAGACTGTTGCCGCTTCGGTGGAGAACGTCCTTAACTTCGTCCCACAATGCGGCCTTGCGCAGCGCCCATTCCACTCTTTCATCCATCTCGGCTCTTCGCAGGTTCTCATAGAGTTTTACGGCAAAGGAGATGTTGTGATAGATGGACATTGGAAAAGGCGTAGGCTGCTGGAAAACCATGCCCACTCGGGCTCGCAGCCTGTTTAGATCGCCCGAGTTCTGAAGGATGTCCACACCGTCCAGAAAAATTTCACCCGTTGCCTTTTGATTCGGGTAGAGCTTGTATATCTGGTTAAAGGTGCGAAGCAGAGTGGATTTGCCACAGCCCGACGGGCCGATGAACGCCGTCACGCGATACTCCGGAATTTCAACACAGATATTACGGAGCGCGGCGGTTTCCCCGTAATAAAAGTTCAGGTTGCGGACAATGACTTTTGGTTGTACGGGTGTGGTTGCCATATCCTCACGTTCCTGTCCAGAACGATTCATTCGCCGGGCCTGTTCTGTCTGAAAACCGCTCGGGCCAGGATGTTCAAACCGAGAACACCGAGCGTAATCAACAAGGCCCCGGCCCATGCGAGCCTGTGCCAGTCCCTGTAGGGACTCATCGCATAATCGAAGATCGTTACGGGAAGATTCGCCATGGGCCGGTTGAAATTGTTGCTCCAAAACTGGTTGTTGAGCGAGGTAAACAGCAGCGGCGCGGTCTCTCCGCTGATTCGGGCGACCGCAAGCAGAATTCCCGTTATGATTCCGGCCCGCGACGCCCTGAGTGTAATCATGATGATTATTTTCCACTGGGGCGTACCGAGCGCGGCGGCCGCTTCGCGTAAGCGGTTTGGCACGAGTTTGAGCATGTTCTCTGTCGTTCGTACAACCACAGGTATTACGAGTATCCCCAATGCGAAGGACCCTGCAACCCCCGAAAAATGCTTGACCTGAACGACGTAGGCTTCATAGACAAATAGCCCGATCACTATGGAAGGCGCGCTGAGCAGGATGTCGTTGATAAAACGGGTGACAGGCGATAGCCAGCCCCTTTGTCCATACTCCGCCATGTAAGTGCCGGCAAGAATTCCGATTGGGGTCGCAATCAGCGTCGATAACATTACCATGGAAAAACTGCCCGCAATTGCATTGAGCAATCCTCCCTGGCTCCCCGGAGGGGGAGTCATCTGGGTAAAAACGCTGAGGCTCATCCCCGGAATTCCATACTGCAACAGCGTCAACAGTATCCACCCAAGCCAGAACAGGCCAAAGCAAACGGTGAGCATCGCGCCTATCTGACTCAGCAGATTCATAAGACGCCGTTTGCTATGGAGCGAAATCATTATGCATTATCCTCCGGTTCAATACAACTTGCCCTCGAGCCTCGAGAGCCGGATCAGCAGGAGTTTGGCAAACGCAAGCACAATGAAGGTAATGACGAAAAGAAATAGCCCAAGTTCGATCAGCGAGGATGTATAAACATCCCCGATCGCCTCTGTGAACTCGTTTGCCAGGGTCGAGGCAATGCTGTTTCCCGGCATGAGAAGTGAGGCGTGGAGATCATGAGCGTTACCGATCACGAAGGTTACGGCCATCGTCTCGCCGAGCGCCCGCCCCAGGCCGAGCATAATGCCACCCACCACGCCGATTTTCGTATAGGGCAGAGTGATGTTACGGACCACTTCCCAGGTGGTGGCCCCGAGCCCGTAAGCAGACTCTTTCAATAGAGGGGGGACCACTTCGAACACATCCCTCATTACCGAGGCGATGAACGGAATAACCATGATCGAGAGGATCAGTCCCGCGGTCAGCATCCCTATGCCCAAAGGCGGCCCGTGAAAAAGATAGCCAATCAGGGGCAGGACACCAAGGTGAGAAATTATCCAGGGTTCAGCGTAGTCACGAAATATGGGCGCGAAGACAAACAGTCCCCACATGCCGTAAATGATGCTCGGAATGCCGGCGAGAAGTTCAATGGCCGTTCCTAGAGGTCTCTTGAGCCACGGGGGACACATCTCCGTAAGAAACAGGGCAATGCCGAAACTTACGGGCACCGCAATCAAAAGTGCAATGGCCGATGTTACGATTGTTCCGAAGATTGGGACCAACCCGCCAAAATTATCGGTTACGGGATTCCACGCAGAATTGGCGATGAAACCGAAGCCGAACTTCCTTATGGCGGGCAGACTCCCGATGAAGAGCGAAACGGTTATGCCTGCCAGAAGGAGAAGAACGAAAAAGGCAAAAAACCTGGTGATATTCTTGAAGAGCAGATCCGCCAAAAAATGCACATCGAGGTGCGCGTCAAAGATCTGCTTTGGCATGGCGTTGCTCCCATCACTCAAGAGCTCACTTCTGTTGGCCATGGCTTAAATGCTTCCTATTAATAGACAAAGGGGGCCCATCCCCCTTTGCCGGACTAACCGGAATAAGATGTTAATTATAACCAAACAGATAGTAAATACCGTTACGAGTGAATCCAGCCCCTACTTGCCTGATGCCAGAGCGTCAGTCCACACAGGAGCCCCGTTTGCCGTCTTTATCTGTTTCCACGAATTCTCGATCAGTTCCACGACACTCGCCGGCATCGGCACATAAACGAGGTCCTCGGCCATTTTGCCCCCATTGACGTAGGCCCAGGCGAAAAATTTGAAGACTTCCTGCGCCTGGCCGGGATTGTCCTGCACCTTGTGCATCAGGATGAAGGTAGCGCCCGTGATCGGCCAACTGTTTTGCCCGGGCTGATCTGTCAGTATCATATAGAAACCGGGGGCCTCTTGCCATTTTGCACCGGCGGCTGCCGCCTGGAAGGTCGAGTTTTCGGGTTGGAGGAACCGGCCCTCTCGATTCTGCATCAGGGTATAGGGTATTTTATTCTCCAGGGCGTAAGCATACTCGACGTAGCCGATGGAATTTTTCTCCTGCTGAATATAGCTGGCAACGCCTGCATTGCCTTTACCTCCAACACCGACAGGCCAGGAAACCGAGGCTTCGTTGCCGACCTTTTCCTTCCATGTGCTGCTCATCTTGCAAAGGTAGTTCGTAAAGATGAAAGTCGTGCCGGACCCGTCAGACCTGTGGACGACTGTAATCTCTGCGTCGGGGAGCTTTAAGCCCGGATTCAATTTGGCAATAGCCGGATCGGACCATTTCTTGATGTTGCCAAGGTAAATATCAGCCAGGACTTCGCCGTTGAGCTTCATATCGCCGCTCTTAATTCCCTCTATGTTTATCCCCAGTACTACCCCCCCCATCACGGTGGGGAACTGTTGAAGACCGTTCTTTTCAAGTTCCTCCACTGTCAGCGGCACATCTGAGCCGCCGAAATCGACCGTTTTAGCCTCGATCTGCTTGATGCCGCCGCCTGAACCAATAGGCTGATAATTGAGGCCCACTCCCGCCTTGGCCTTGTAGGCCTCGGCCCATTTGGAGTAAACGGGATACGGAAAAGTTGCTCCGGCTCCGGTAATGTCGGCTGCAAAGGCTGCTGTCGCCACAAAAAGGCAAAGCAGCAGGGATGCTGACGCTAAGAAATTGCGCGCAGAACACACTTTCATCTTGGCACTCCTTTTTAGTTGACCGAGTCGCAAAGACTGAGGACCGTTTTCATGCATTTTGATTTTGAGTATTAAACATGCTGGCGGCTGAAAAATAGACGAGCAATGTTACAGTCGTGTGACAACTTTATGGAAATCCGGTGACACTATATTGTGCTCTCATTGTTGGGCCTATTATCCGCTTTCCGGATGTTCAAGCAGATCCAAAGCTCTGAGCAACTGGGTGTCCGCACTGGCCTTCAATGCAGCCGAGTTCATACCCTTCTCCCTGTCGGGGTAGAGCGGAATGGCAGAAACAGGCAAGCTGACTTCCTCGTCGGGCGCTACGCCTTTGTGCCAAATGACGTGTCCAGCGGGAGTGATCCATTCTGCTATTGCAAGGAGCATGGCGGAGCCGTCTGAGAGGCCGAATTCCTGCAGCACTGTACCGGCGCCGAAAGTCTTTTCCCCAACCAGTCTGGCCCGATGTTCGTCCTTCAGGGCTCCAGCGACAATTTCCGAACTGCTGGCGGAACCACCGTTGACGAGCACAACCAAAGCGATTCGGGGCGCCAGGCCTCCAGGCTTAACCGGAACCGGTTTGACATCACCGTTGCCATTTTTCTCGAGAACTACATTCCCACCGCTCAGAAACTGACTGGCCACGCCAATAGCTTCTTCGAACACACCTCCCGGATTATCGCGCAAATCCAGGATAAGGGCTGTTAAACCTTGATTTTCGACCTCTGTTAAAGCTTGGCGGACTTGTTCCGCAACCCCTTGACTGAATCCGGCGATTCGCATATGTGCCACATTACAGCCGGGTAGTCGCTGCCACTCGACATTTCGAACAGTAATGTTAGCCCTCACTACCGAGATTTCCCGGGATTGTCCCGCCTTTGGACTCAAAATGGTTAAAGTGACAGAGGTGCCCGGCTTGCCGGTAATCCGAGTCACAGCCTCCTCTAATGGAAGGCCGGTAATATCATCTCCATTCACTTTCAAAATGATGTCACCGGAGTGGAGACCTGCCTGTTGAGCCGGAGAACCGTCCATCGGCGCCAGTATTACGATATGGCCTTCCTTGATTTTGATTTGTGCCCCAATGCCACTGAAATTGCCCTTTAAGAAATGAGACTCGATAGCCAGCATCTCAGGGCTCAAAAAGGTGCTGTGTCCAGTATCCCCCAAAGAGTTAACCATGCCGGAAATCGCACCATAAGTAAGTTTTTTAGCCTGTAGTGCCTGGCGATCGACATACCTTTTCGAAATGATGCCCCACGCTTCGGACATGAGTTTGAAATCAGGTTCAGCCGCCTTCTGCATATTGCTCAAAGGAGAGAAGTCTGCCAAGACCAGCCGGTCCAGCATGACTCCCCCAATTATAGCGCCGCTCGTGGTCACCACAACGGAGATAATCAATCCGATAAGTTTTGCGCCAGTGGTAATTGGTCTCATTCCTCACCTCATAGTCTTTGAGTTGTTGTAGCCCGTTCCGTAAAAGAGGCCCTGTATGAAAAATAAGAGCAATTGAGAAGAAGTGTTAGTATTTCAAGCAACTTCCATGGTTCAGGGGTCTCAATTTATCCACCGGAGAAAACACCCCATGCGGCCATCATGGTGGGCTTTGAGGTTGTTCCTGGTTGAGTTGAGCCGTTCGTGAACGCCCTCTTTAGAACTGGAAAATAGTAACGATAAAGATCGGCGGGATGATAATGTTCGATACCAAAGGCGCTCTTGCCGGCGTCTTGATATCGGACCGGAAAGCGTTTAAGCTAGGGAACAGAAGCGGCTGGTGAAATTTCAGCATCTGTTCTATAGTCCGGTCCAACGCAAAGGCTCTCAGATCCGGGCGAGGGGAAAGGGAAACAGTTGTCACGCTTATAATCTCGTTTCTCAAGATCTTATGGGAACCTTTTGATGCCCCGCAATAAGAAAAACCGCATTAAGAGACTGCAATTATGGATCGAACTGGCAACCCTTGCGCTCCTTGTAGGGAGTGGCGCTTTTTATTCTCAGCAAGATCTCTTTATCTATCCGGATTGGAGTTTTTGGCATTCTAAAACGACATTTTTCGAGAAACCCGTTCCAAAATGCAATCTCCTCATACCAGATCATCCGGCTGTTGATACCTGGGCAAAGTGGTTTTCCGAGAAATCGCATAGCAGTTTTCAAACTCAGCTCGATCGTGCCCGTTTCTATGCGACGACTGCTCAAGAAATCTTCGTGAGCAAGGGGCTGCCAAAAGACTTGGTTTATGTCGCCTTGATCGAGAGCGGCTTTTCCCCTACTGCACGTTCGCATGCCAGTGCGGTAGGAATATGGCAGATCATTCCTAAAACGGGAAACCGGTTTGGCCTGGAGCAAAACAACTGGGTCGACGAGAGGCTCCATCCCGTGAAAGCTGCGAAAGCTGCCGCCAATTACCTTTCATTACTCTTCAATCGATTTGGATCATGGTCTTTGGCGCTTGCGGCCTATAATGCGGGCGAAAACGCCGTTCAAGGGGCGCTCGATAAAAGTGGCCTCAAGAGTTTTTGGGATCTGATGGAAAATGGCTATCTGCCGGCCGAAACACGCGATTACGTCCCCAAAGTATTTGCCGCTGTAAAGATTATAAGAAACCCGGATCTCTATGGTTTTAGCTTGAACTCTGAAAACCTCATTGCACTGCAGGAAACCGTCTCGGTTCCGGGAGGATTGAAGCTCTCCTGGGTAGGCGAACAGATCGGGATTCCAGAAGAGGTCTTGCAAACCAGAAATCCCGAGTTGTACCGGTCTATCACGCCCCCAGGATCCTCCAAATATGAGCTTAGCCTGCCCATAGGAACAGGGGACGATCTTCTGACAGCCATTGCCAGACACCCCCAGATCGAGGAAAAACCTGTGGGCAAGGCCAATGCAGCGCCGAAATCATCTGCTCTCATTGCTTACAAGGTAAAATCCGGGGATACATTGTCCGGCCTTGCCAAGAAGCACAAATGTTCCGTAACCGCTCTGGCTGCTCTAAATCGCATGAAGCCTTCTCAGCCTCTCGTGACCGGCCGGCCTCTGAAGCTTCCTGCCGGGGCGGCATCCCACTCGCAATTAAAGGTCCAGACAAAACGAGGAAAAAAGAGTGCCTCTACCTCCAGTTCCTCCCACCAAAGAAAACCGCCATCTTGAACTAAAATCAAGAGTTTTAGATCGAGGGGGTATTAGCTTTTATAAATTACTTACTCTGATGTGCCATACCTATGAAGGGAAGTCCTGATTTGAGCCGCAGCGAAACTCGGGAAGATTCTCTCCCCTACACCGTTTCCCATTTCAAGGAAATAGCCCGGCAGAACCTTTTCGCCGAAAACAGCAAAATTCCGCACGACGTGCGCCGGTGTGCGGTCTGCAATCCCGATATCGCGGGCCGGGACCCTTTTTCGGTCTACCTGGAGGTGATCGTCGAGTCGGTGCTCGTCAGGCGTCCGAGACTGGATGAAGCACTGGTTGATGAGATTAACGGGGACCGGGCAATGGCCGGGCTCAAAATGAACCTCACGGTCATGAGCCTTCTCTCCGAAGACATGGATTCACTCGATTCCTGGGCTGCATGGGTACGTGATGCGCTGGCTGCCGGGTTGGGGCTCCTCTCCATTCACAGTCCCACCAGCCTCGATTTTGATTTAAACGAGCAGGAGGCAATAGGACATGGCCCGCTGATACAATCCAGGATTCGATACATAATGGATCGTCAGAAGAAAATGGCGGGAAAACTTTGAAGGAAAGCCTGTGGGTGTATCTTAGCTTTTTGACCTGATCGATGAGGCGGATATTCAAATTGATCTTTGGAACGGAAAACGCTAACCGTATTACTTAAATAAAAAGTGAAAATAGTTCTTGCATTCGTGAAGTGGGCAGCAGCACTGTCTCCTTTGCCATAAACCGCCTGCCCTTGACAGGCACCCGCAAGTGAGCGCAGGCAAACATCGTCCATGCCGCTGAGATCAGGGAAGCCCCGCAAGTTAGGCCCGGCAACATGATGAGTAGGGAATCGACGATGCTCTCCTGCCCATTTCTGAAAAATTCCATGATGCCGATTGCCGTGAAAAGCACTGCAAAAGCTCCCAGGCCGACCCCTACCTCGAGGATAATGTCCAGACCGGTTTTCACCAGGATGATTTCCCTGGGTGCAATAATCAAATCAAGGCGACCTTTCCGGTAAACGGCAATCTGCTCGCCATCCTTCACGAGAACGGTGCGATTCCTGCGCCGCCAAATCTCGTAACCGGCAAGACATAGACCAGTTGCGCCCGAAATCGCCGAGATCTCCCATTGCATGGATAACGGAGGCCCTTTCCAGGGAGCCATGATCAGCAAAGCCAGAAAGAGACAAAAGGAACCCCAGATTCCCCACTGCCATCCCAGGGTCTCTATAAATTTTTGGTGTTCCGGGACAAGCTCGATTCGGTCGGGCGCCATTACTTCAATTCCTTATTGTAGTTCCCTGTAATAGATTCCATCATTATAACGGCGGACCTAATATGCTGTCATCGTACATAGTGAACTCATTTTTACAATGCCAACTAATTGTGATGCAGCATTGGATGTTTATACCTGCTGCCTAAACCCTGAATCCTGATTGTCGGAAGGTTGGAAGCATGGGCAACCACTCTGCGCCAGGCGCATGACGGCCTTAAACATGACAGCGACTCGTTCCGGTTTCCACTTTCTCCACTCCAAGCCCTCCAGGATTCAGATCTTTTGTGGGACTCCGCACGGTAAACCAACACGATAAATCGGCTCGACAAAAGGAATCGTTTGATTTACTTTTTAACAACTGGGCATCCCGGTCATACCTAATAGAGTTATGCAATACCTTTTCACTAACTGGATAGTGTTTCTGAGGAGAATTATTATTCGCTCAGGCAGAAAGGGGTAAAAGGAGATGGTTTCCAGAACATGCCGGCAGGCAATCTGTAAGAACGGAATGATGGTGTTGTTGATGGCGGTCGTAGCACTTTGGGCGACTGCTGCCGTCGCTGGAGTCAATGAAGATTTTATCGAAGCAGCAAAGCGTGGCGATTTGCAAGAGGTCAGCCACCTTCTCGCCAACGGGGCCGACGTCAATGCCAAGAACAATGAAGGCGCATCCGCACTATTTCTCGCCTCCCTGGCCGGCCACCACGAGATCGTTCAGGCACTTCTCGACAAAGGGGCCGACGTCAATGCCAAAAGCAATAAGGGCGGAACTGCGTTGATGGTCGCCTCCCTGAATGGCTACGGGGAGATCGTGCAGGCGTTGCTTAGTAAGGGTGCCGACGTCAATGCCAAAAACAATGGCGGCAAAACCGCGTTGATGGCTGCCTCCCATGGGGGCTATCTGGAGATCGTGCAGGCGTTGCTTAGTAAGGGTGCCGACGTCAATGCCAAAAACAATGACGACATTTTCTTCGCCGGCTGCACTGCGTTGATGTTTGCCTGCGAGAATGGCAATATGGAGGTCGTGCAGGAGTTGCTTAGTAAGGGTGCGGAAGTCAACGTCAAGAGTGATGACGGCAAAACCGCGTTGATGAATGCCTCCGAGAATGGCCACAAAGAGGTAGTGCAGTTGCTGCTTGGTAAGGGCGCCGACGTCAATGCCAAAAACAATGGCGGCAAAACCGCGTTGACGTACGCCTCAGGTAGGGGTCACCAGGAGGTAAAAGACCTGCTTATCAAGGCCGGAGCAAAGTAATTTGGCACCGAAAATCCGAAACCACTTTGAACGGAATCGTTAAGGAGTTATATGCGTGTCACTGTTTTTGTAGTTCTCTTTGCTTTGAGCGCTTGTGCCGCATCAAGTGGTTCGAACAACACGCAAAAATATCCGTTAGTTACATTATCGGCGTTTAAGCTGGTTGGCGAAAATGACACAATGCTCCTGGAGATGAGTGAAACAGGGCATATTCGCCAACAGACGCAGGAGATCGGCCTAATCGACGTACTGGGATCAGTGCATGACGCGAGTGGTAAACTAGTCGCAAGATTGCGGGATAATGACTTTCTTGAAAATGCTGACGGAACACCGCTTGTTAAGGTCGGTATGGATGGCGCCCTGGACAACGGCTCGGGGTTGCCCATCTATTGGTCTGAAGATGGAACTCTTTTTCGAGGTAAGGAAACCCTGGGCATCAGGATGCTGCCCCAGAACTCGCCGGCACGCCGTGCAGCTTCAATAGTTCTGTTCCTTTATCTGGTATCTGATGGAACGCAAATAGTTCCGTCCAAATGATCATCTGTTGAACTATGATCCACATTATCACGCGGTTAGCGCGTGGGTTTCTATTAAATAACGCCTTCATAAACCTGAATAACGTGCCAACTTGCCCCCCAAGTGGACCCGAACCGCATTTCCGGGTCGGATTACATACGAAAAAACTCTTGCAATGCCAAATGTCCGTAAACCTTACCTCGACACCTATCGGTAGGGGCGGGGTTAATCCCCGCCCGATCCTGAACGCAAGTTGGTATCAGACCAATTTCGGCGATTAGTGGACATACGACCATCCGAGTTCAAGGGCATTGACCTTTCGCCCGCAAGTGGTGATCTTTTATGCTTGGTAGTGATTTACACATCACCTGACGAGAAGAGAAAATGTCCGCTGTCTCTTCGGCCCTTAAGTGGCCATTCAACAAAGCCCAATGCCAATCCGTACTGATCCGGTATCAGGATCTGCGGGCCTTAACGCCATCTATGAAGGCCGTATCATCGTTTCGTGTATGCCTTTGCCAGGCGGCTGGAAAATTTGGCAAAGCGGCATCGGCATTGCTTCTCGCAACCATGGTGCTGCTGACCGGCTGTAGTGGAGATGTGACGCTGGGAGATGTGAAGCAGGTCAATCTCTTTGAAGGCACGGCCGCACAGGACGCGATGACGGAGCTTTCCAAAATGATCGGGCACCCTGCCAGGGCTCTGAATGTGGACATCACGCCGCTCTCTCTAACCGTTCGGGTACAGGACCCGGCGCAACCCTCCCATATAGACGAATACAGTCTCGAACATGAATATTGGTCCTATAGCTATTACCATTACCATCGAGTGAACCTCAGCGGCCCCAAGCCGGTCCAGCTCACTCTTATCAACGACAACCTCGATGAAAATCTTTTTGACCTCAGCGAAGTGAACATAGCAGGCGTCTCAGAGACATCACAGTCCGCCGTAAACCGCACCGCACTGGAAGATGGTGCGGTCGCCTCGATTCATATCCAGCGGCATCTTTTCCTTATACCATCTGCCCATTGCGGCGATGTCGAATGGGAAATCCATGTGAAGAGCGACCGCGAATACGCTAATGCGCACGCCGATGCCAAAGGGCACATAAACCGTCTCAATCTCGACGGCACCAACCGCGCGAAAAACCTCAACCTGTTTGCCGATGTGAAGGAGCTCCAAAATATCATCGGCACGATGCGCGAGGTCTTCGGCAGCACCCCGGGCATTCTGAAGCTTCACCTGAACAGGAACTTCCTGGGCTTTGATGCGCGCGATCCACAGAAGCCGAAAAGGCTGATGAGCTTTACCGCAAACCTCAACGGTGTCTTGATGGGCCTCGATGCATTCAACGGCGGACCCGGCGCGAGGCAGCTTCCCGACGACCGGTTCTTTGCTGTGGATGATGTTGACTGGTCATGCATCCCGGAGATCCTCAAGCAGGCACAGCTAAAGCTCGAGATTCCCAAAGGCCGCCTATACATGGTCACTTTGGAAAAACCGGTCTTCGGGGGCATTGCTCAGCCACTGCGCTGGACAGTCGAAATCCGGGATGACGAGGGTGCGAACGGCGAAGTGGAGTTCGATCCCAGGGGCGCCGTCATGAAAGTAAAACTGCCCAAGAGCCGGCAGGTCCACTTGAGCATGTTCGAGCCTGATGGCGCCGCGAAAGCCATCCTGGGCATCAAGAAAACTTTCGGGCCCCATGCGAAGCTCATCGAGTTGTGTTTCTATGAACACCGCGCCATGATAACGGCCCCCAACCCAAATCAGCCCGGCCACCTTCGCGAATTCCTGTATGACGAGGACCACTTCGCCGACATGCCCGGTATGGACATGACGCCCTTCTACCGAGGTCTTAAACCTGAGTCATTCTTCGATCTCGACGAAATTGAAGCTTCCCTTCCTCCTATGCTGGCGCAGTTGGAGAAAGCCACCCTTGAGCGCCTGAAAATCACAGGTGGCAAAATCGAACGCATTACAATTGCCAAACACCAGAAGATGCAGCCCGTCAACCCGAATGTCGCCATCGAGATTCGGGCACAGAGCGCTGATAAGAACGGATGGCTGACTTTTGACATGCAGGGCAAAGTGGTGTCCGTAATGACTCCGTAGCTGCTTGGCCGCACCTGGAATGAAAACTGCCCCGGATTGGGCGTCAAGGTCAAGGAAGTACAGGATGCCTGCTGAATCGCGGTTTTGCACTTTTCATAGCCGGGACGAGGCTTCGGTCCTTCTCACAACACGTAAGATAAAACAGGAGATGCATAATCATGAAAAAACTTTACAGAAACAGAATAATGGTAACGGTTATAGCTCTTATTATGATCTTTGGAGTAAGCTCATTTACAGCACCACGAAGCTTTTCAGCCGGTGAAGAAGGGATAAAGGAAGCTGTCGCTTTTGATGTAAATACATCCATGATGGAGAATCTGGTTACACTCAAAGGCAAGAGCGTAACACTCACTTTATCATCAGGCCAGACAATCACTGGAATAGTGAGTGATGTTAAAGGCAACCTCCTGCACCTTGCTAAACTAAGCCAGAAAGAGTTTTATGATGCTCTGGTCGCTATTGACCATATCACCGCCATTGAAACGAAAGTCAGATAGAAAAAACACTAACTGGGATGCGGACCGGCTGCCGTTTCATACCAAGTCGAGTTCAAGAAAGTATCAAGTGTAGCGGCTTCTCCGCGCGTCCTCGCGTGCGCACCTTCAGTCTAAACCCGTTCCAGCCCCTTTCCGCGCCGCCCTCACGCGTCAACGCTTGCGCCTGCGGAGGTCCACTTCGTCCACCATGTCCATTGCGTCCACCGCGAGTCCTCGCGGGCGCTTTGAAGTTATTTTCTATCTAGTGTCCATCCGGAAACACCGGATGAGACACTTGCAGTTTCCAGTTCGGAAAGGAGATATTTTTCGCCCTGGCAAGAAAATCGAGGGCTTGCGCGGAGGCGTATATGGATACCGCCGCGCGGCGGTCCCACCGCCCCAGGGCGGAAAAGGACACTTTTAGGACAAGAAATCCGGGCGGAAACTATCTACGGCTGCTCACCTTGCGATAAATACCGGCGGCAGTGACACGGAAGCCGAATCCGCAGATGCCTTCTTGAGTGACAGTGAGCTTGTCCTTTGTGAATTTCATCGTAATCACGCATTCATCCTCAGCATCTTCAGGCTTAAAGGTCGCAGTGTCTCCCTCGATGAAAGCAATGCCGCTGCCTTCTCCTTCGTTAGCCGATGGACCGGCGGGCGTGTTGTATCTGAAGATACCTGAAAACGAGACCTGGAGCCGCTGTTTGCCCAGGGCCAGGATTTTGAACGTGCCATTTTTGTTCTGCCATGTGCCATTGACCTGCGCGGCCGTCACTATGGTTTCTGTGCCCGCCTTCGCTCGATGGACCGGCAGAACAACCCCCAACACAGCACAACACATCATTAAGGCAAGCAAAGCTCTTCTCATCATTGCTCCCTCAGACCCGTACGAGACAAAAACCGGCCCGAAATCGCCGGATCGGCCCTAACCGTTGATAAATAAAGTCAGCGTGCGACTTCCATCAGCCAGAACCTTTCGTAGAATTCCTCGATTACCTCTTCCAGGGGTTTGGAACCATCCAGGACAAGAAACCTCTCCGGTTCTTTTTCGGCAAGCTCCAGGTAGCCGTTGCGGACCCTCTGATGGAATATGCGCTCCTCCTGTTCGATCCGGTCCCGGTCTTTTCCATCCCGGGCCCCAAGCCTGAACATTGCTGTATCTATATCGCAGTCGAGTAGAATGGTCCTGTCGGGCCACAGGTCTTTTGTTGTCCACTCCTGGATTATCCTCAGGCGATCGAGGTCGAAACCACGCCCGAATCCCTGGTAGGCAAAGGTGGCGTCAACGAACCGGTCGGTCAGGACCCACGAGCCTTTCTTCATGGCGGAAACGATGACCTGCTCGGTCAGTTGGGCCCTGCTGGCGCTATACAGGAGCACTTCGGCGCGGTTGCTCATCTCAAAGGAAGCAGGATCGAGCAGGATTTCGCGGATTTTTTCGCCGATTCCCGTTCCGCCCGGCTCGCGAGTCCTGACGAAGGGGATTCCAGCCCTGGTGAGCCAGTCCGCCAACTGGTCCATGAGGGTGCTTTTCCCGCACCCGTCAATCCCCTCGAAACTGATGAACTTTGCCGGGAATGAAAGCCGGTGGTGTTTGGGCTTATCCTGCCTGGATCTGGTCACGTAAATCTCTCATATGGAAAGATTGTCGGCTTCGGTCTTTGTGTCCTCGTTGTAATTTTGCCGTTGCCGCTCGAAGTTGATCCTGTTTTTGGCAATGTAGACTTTTTTGAGCTCGGGAAAACCGAGATTAAAAACGGAGCAGGTGCAGGCAAGCGCTTTCCAAAGGTCGAGAATGGCGCTTTTTGCCCTCTCCGGTTTAAACCCGCCGCCTTTCGCCCACCATTTCCACTTGAGGCTGTTTTGAAGTTCGTCGATACCAAGAAATGCCAGGATGGCACAGGTCTCAAACGAGGCGCCGTTTTCCGGGGCGCTGAAAGACGCAACATCTCCAGGCTCGACTCCCACAATTTGGGAAAGGCTCACCAGGAAATGGAGCATATCGACAATTTCGACCTTGCCGTTCTGAGTCCCAAGCCCGTGGTCCCTCACCTCCCGGATCAGCTCGGCAAGTTCGGCGGAAAGCGCTTTGCGGTAGTTTTCGATCCAGACGGGTCTTTGTTCCGGATCGTTCATGGTCGACTCGAAATCCTTGCCTGCATTTGCCAGGGTCTGGATATTGAGTTCCATTTGCAGCGAAAATATTTCCCGCATCCCTTCCTGTTCCATGTCCTACCCTTCGCGTCTTCGCCCTAAAGATTTCCTTTTCAGGGCGTTAGCACTCGATCCCAAGCCCCGCAAAATACTTCCTTACCTCTTTTGCCAGAAAGCGAATCCTCGGGTGCGCCTGCCTGGAATCTCTAAGCAAAATGAAATGCTTCCAGCCGCTCCATCGGCCGCTGACGAAAATCTCGCCTTTGAGCAGGTTCGGCAGAATGTCCCTCGCGATCTCCGGCCTCAAGCCTCGGTCAAGGTCTTCCCTGTACCAGTTGAAAAGGACCTCCGCGCGCTTGCGCCATTCACCCGCCAGAGGGTCGTCAGGCGCAAGCTCGCCTTTGGCCGCATCGTATGATTTGTATAGCTCTTCGGGCACAATGAGAACCATGCCTTTGTTCTCGTAGTTAACATAACGGGTGCTTTCCTGCGTGAAAGAAAACACCCGGTGCCGCACCACCTCGTGCGTTATGCCTCGGTCGCATACGAACCTGAAGACGAAAACTGGAAGGTCGAAATAGGGGTCTGTTTTGAGCAGCTCCAGTTGCTCTTCTTCTCCCACGAGCGACGCTCGCGAGGGTATTGCCTCCGCCTGCCCCTCTGCGGGAAAGAGGGCGGGGAAAAACCTGTTCAGGCTTTGGAGCAGGAAACCATGTGCGTGCTCCAGCCTCTTCAGGCCATCCAGGGTTTCCATCCAGGCCCGGAAATTCCCCGCCATGAGAAACCCCGATCCCGAATCAACAGGGAAAATGCGGTGAAAGCCCATCCTGTCGGGCAGCGCATTGACAATGTCTGCGAAGGTGATCGGCTCCGGTCCGCCCGGAATCTGCGCGGCCGGGTCTTTTTCCACTTTGATCACAATATTGCTGTGTTCGAGCACAGAAAGATGGCCGTGCGATTTGAGCATGAGCACAAATTTTTTGGCGGAGTCCTCGGTTATCTTTTCTTCGGACTTGTAGGCCGTTCTTCCGCATAGCTCCACAAGCCGCAATGCGCGACTCTCGTCACATGGAGCCATCCCGTACGCGGAAACCGAGCTTTTGACGAACTGGACAGACATTGCTCTCTCCTCTCCCAAAACCTGGCGATGAAGACTCGACCAGTCTATCTGCAAGATTGGCAGGCCCTGCAAAAGCTCCATCTGCGCGAGGCGCAAATGCAAAAGCCGTTGAATTCTGAACGGAAATGCCGGATTATTTAGACGGAAAATAACACTCCACGCAGGGCGCAGAGTTGCTTTTTATCTCGAATCGAGGTGAGTTTGCCAGCTTTTTCTTCTTTCTTAAGACAGGTAGTGGAGGTTTAAGAGGTGAAAGATCGGTTAAAGTCATGGCGCAGGTTTAGCGCGGAAACCCTTTTTTACCGCTGAGGTGCAGAGCTTTGAATCATTTGTTTTCAGCCTTGCGTTTTTTTTCAATTGCTTTGCTCAGCGTCCTCTGCCTTTGCACGGTGAATAGCTTTTCGTTTCTTTGCGCAGAAGCGGACGCCCTAAAGGTAATCGTCCTCACGGACGCGGCCGGTCTGGGGGACAAAGGCTTCAACGACGTCTGCTGGCAAGGAGTGCTGAGGGCTAAAAAAGATTTTGGTATCGACGCACAGTTCCTCCAGTCCAGGGAACAGGCCGACTACGCCTCCAATCTGGCCTTGGCTGCCGGCAGGGCGGATGTTGTCGTCACCCTTGGGTACCTGTTTGCCGACTCGCTGAAGGAGGTGGCGCCTAATTTTCCGAAAACCCGGTTCATACATATCGAAGGCGATATCCCGGCTGAAAATGTGGCTAGCTTTGATTTCAGGTCCCAGGAAGGCGGGTTTCTCGCCGGGCTTGTAGCAGGGCTTTTCACCAGGAAGATGATGGTGGGTGTTGTGGCTGGGATGGACATACCTCCAGTTGAGGCCTACGTCAGCGGGTTTAGGGCCGGGGTCAAAACGGCCCAAAAAGCGCGAGGGCAAAAGATCGAGGCAATTGTTGCCACTGCGGGGTCCTTTAACGATCCTGTCAAGGGGAAATCTCTGGCAAAGGCCATGATCGACAGGGGAGCTGATGTGATCTTCCGGGCTGCTGGCAATACGGGAATCGGGGTTACCGAGGCGGTGAAAGGGACCGGCTCCGTTTACATGGTCGCCGAAGACCTCGACCAGGACGCGGAAATTGCGGGCCGGGTACTTGCCAGCGCTCTAAAGAGGATGGACGTCGCGGTCTATGGTGCGATCCGGGACGCGGTTGAAGGCCGTCTCCAAGGCGGACACCGCTGGCTGGGCGCTTCCGACGGCGCGATAGGCATAACCGAGATGAAGTATTCGAGGCAGCTTTTCGACCCGGCTGATCTCCAACGCATAGAAAAGGCGAAAAATCTTCTCCAAAACCGCCAACTGACCGTTCCTAAGCGGTATACCGAGGTGGATTCGTTTGCCGCGCCGGAGCTGTGATATTAGCAAGACTCCACCACAGAGTCACAGAGGAACCCTCGCTACTTTCGGGTTCGCGTTGAACATTTCGGCCCATGTTACATGCTGGGCTCTCACTGTGCTCTGGTCCGGGCTTGACGTCTCTAGCATGGTTAAACGCTGGACCCTCACTTCGCTCAGGTCCGGGCTTGACATCTCTAACTTGGTTAGAAGCTTCAAGTCCGGGTGCGATCTTTTGTGAGCGCCCAGTCCGGGCACGATCTTTTTGTGAGTGCCCAGTTCGCGTCCGATCTTTTGTGAGGACGCGCAGAGAAAAGAAAACGGGCATGCTGGAAAAACGGGAAGCAAACAGGAACCTGGCTTTTAGTTTTGTCTGTTCGTTCAATTGTTTTTCTCCGCGCCCTCTGTGACTCTGCGGTGAATAGCTTTTCGGGATAAACGCCATGAATCATTCGCCGCCCCGGACCCCGATAACTCGCCATCCGGGCGAACAGCCCGCCTCGCGGGTGGGTGGGTGGGCTGTCGAGAATCTGGCTGACGGTCCCCGTTCCCAAGCCCCTCTCGTTGAAATCAGAAGTATCTACAAGAAATTCGGCAGCTTTTATGCGAACCGCAACATTTCCCTCGAAATAGCCAGGGGAGAGATCCACGCCATTGTGGGAGAAAACGGGGCCGGGAAAACCACCCTTATGAACGTGCTTTTCGGCGGGCTGCGGCCCGATTCAGGATCCATAATCCTGCGGGGCATTCCGGTCTCGTTCCGTAGTCCGCGTGAAGCCGTCCGGGCCGGTATAGGAATGGTCCACCAGGATATACTGTTCTTTCCTCAGCTTTCGGTGCTCGAAAACATCATTGCCGGCTGCGAAACACAATGGCCCTCTTTTTTTGCGTGGGTCATAAGAACCGGCCCGGCCAGGGAACAAGTCAACCGGATACAGGACTCCCTGGGCTTCCGTCTGGAACTGGACCGGCGGGCAAAAGAACTCCCCTTCGCCCGGAGGCAGCAGATAGAACTTGTAAGGATGCTCTACCGGGGGGCGGAAATTCTGATCCTCGATGAACCTACAAGCCTCCTGTCCCCGGAAGAAACGGAGAAGCTTCTCGACTTGATGAAATCCCTTCGCGCGGGCGGGCGCAGCATTCTTTTCATTAGCCACAGGCTTGCCGAAGTCTTTTCGGTCGCGGACAGAATCACCGTGCTAAGAGGAGGAAGCCTCGCGGCCACGCTGGACGCGGGAGGGACAGATATCGAGGCAATTGCCCGGCTCATGGTTGGCGGGCTTGACGACCGGGACCGCCGGCAGGGCGGCGAGGCGGCGCAGGCCGAGGTGGCCAAGCCGATATCGCCGCTGACACCTCCAGACACCGCCGAGGCTGCAGCGGGTAACATGGCTGCGGCGCCTCGCCGCCTGGAAATTCGAAACCTGAGCGTGGGGCCGTCCGGGACCGAACCTGCCCTGCGGGATATTTCCATCTCCATCGGTAAAGGAGAAATTTTCGGGATAGGCGGAATAGTCGGGAACGGTCAAAGATCCCTTGCTCGCGTTCTCGCCGGGAAAACTCGACCCGATAGCGGATGTATCCGGTTCGAAGGTGAGGAAATCTCCCGCCTGGACATAAAAGAGCGGCTTAGAAAAAATATCCTCTGGCTCCCGGAAAACCCGGCAGAGGAATCGCTTTTGCCGGAGCGTCCGTTATGGGAAAATTTCCTTCTCGGCCGGCAGCGGGAAAAGGAATTCGCACGGGCGGGATTTATCCGCAAGCAACAAGTCATTGATTTTTCGGAGGAACAGGTCTCGCTGAACAGTATCGCGGCCCACGGTCCGCTAGAACCTCTCTCCGGCCTCTCGGGCGGCAACCGGCAGAAGGTTGCCCTTGCCCGAGTCCTTGCCGGGTCCCCGATCCTGGCCATCCTTGAGCAGCCCTGCCGGGGACTCGACCTCCGCGCGGCCGGAATTGTCTATGATCGCCTGCTGCAGCTTAGCCGCAACAGGGGAGTTTCATTTATCCTGATCTCTTACGATTTCGATGAACTTATCTCCATCTGCGACAGGATTGCAGTTATCTATCGGGGCGAAATTATGGGAAAAACCGAAAGCACAGTGGCTTCACGCGAGCTTCTCGGCAGGTGGGTGGCGGGAGTCAGGGAGACAGCTGACACGTAAGCTTTCACCACAGAGAAAGTCTGTCCTGATCTTGTCGAAGGACAAAACGCTATCTACCGCAGAGGCGCAGAGGACACAGAGAACACCAAAATTCAGCAAGATAAATAGGGGTCCCAGGATCTGGAAATGGCTATCTCTGTTAATCCTGAGCCTCTTGCAAAAGTCCTTCAACGTCATTCCGGCGAAGGCCGGAATCCAGGTTTTGCAAGGTCCACTGGACCGCGGATGTCACCGGAGTGACGGTTTTGTTGAGTTCTGCAAGAGGCTCTCCTGTAAATCCTGTCTAACAAAGCTTTTCTCCACTACCTCTGCATCTTTGCGGTGAATGGGCTGCTTTGAGAGTGACTCGCCATGAGAACGCACATCAGCTTGAGGCCCTTAGCCCTTCTTATCCCAGCGCCGGTGGCCGGCGCGCTCATATGTATAGGGCTGGCTTTGGCGGCCGGAGTGGGGCCTATCGATCTTCTGCGGACCGTCTGGGAGGGGTCATGGGGCAGCGCGGAAGCTGCGATAAACACCTTGGCGAAGATGACTCCCCTGCTTTTAACGGGTCTTGCGGTTGCTCTGGCATACAGGGCCGGGCTCCTCAATATTGGATGCGAAGGCCAGCTCACAATCGGGGCGCTCGTGTCCGCATCCTTTGCCGTGTCTGCCGCCCATTTGCCCACTTTTTTGCTTCTCCCCTTCACCCTCGCTGCAGGCGCCGTTTCGGGAGGCCTCTGGGCTCTTCCGGCGGTGTTGCTCCGGCAGCGGCGTGGCGTACACGAGGTGATCAGCGCCCTTTTGCTTAACTACATGGCTATCTACCTGTGCAGTTACCTGGTTTCGGGACCGCTCGGGGACGGGACCGCCATGGGGAGAACGCCGCCCATCCCGGCCGGGGCCCAAATGCCGGAGATATTGCGAAGCGGCTCGCTCTTTCTCACCCCGGCGCCGCTTATAGCGCTCGCCTTTTGCTTTGCCGCGTATGTCTGGCTTTCAAAAACAGTCTGGGGATTTGAGGCGGGGGCCGGGGGAACAAATTTCGATGCGGCGGTAAACGCCGGTATCCCCGCCTTAAAGCGACAGGCAATGATCTTTGTAACGAGCGGTGCTCTCGCCGGTTTGGCAGGGGCGTTCGAGGTCTGTGCAGTACACCACCGCTTCTACAGGTCCTTTTCGCCAGGCTACGGGTTTGATGGCCTGACCGCCGCCTTTCTGGCAAACGGCTCCCCGGAATGGCTCTGGCTTAGCACGCTCTTTCTGGGGAGCCTCCGTTCTGCGGATAAATGGCTCCAGATCGGCCTCAATCTTTCTCCGAACTTCATACTGGTAGTCCAGGCCGTTCTTCTGCTGGCAGTCGCAGGCTATTCACCACGGAGACGGGAAGTAGTCCTGAAAAGAAGAGGACGCGGGAGTTCTATATAATATGCCCCAACTGCTCAATCTGATTGCGCTCACGCTCGTCAAGGCCTCTCCGTTGCTCCTTGCGGCCTTCGGCGGCCTGCTCTCGGAGCTTAGCGGTGTGATTAACTTCGCCCTGGAAGGCATGATGCTCTCGGGGGCCTTTGCGGCAGTGATGGGGACATGGGCCACTGGATCGCACTGGATCGGCCTGTCTTGCGCTATGTTCTCCGGCGCCTTAATCGGCGCTGTTCACGCCGGCGCCAGTCTTAAATTGAGGGCCAACCAGATCGTTTGCGCGATAGCGGTAAATCTTCTGGCGGTGGGATTGACGGGGTTCTTACTAAACCAGGTATTCCAAGTGTATGGAACTTCACCTGGGGTGGAGCC
>Ga0208820_1000136_pt1 | contig 76216 bp, 97 predicted proteins | sample June2015DPH_16_5_FD_184713 | JGI IMG/M metagenome (GOLD analysis project Ga0208820, IMG submission 184713) | Peatland microbial communities from SPRUCE experiment site at the Marcell Experimental Forest, Minnesota, USA - June2015DPH_16_40... | ecosystem: Environmental > Terrestrial > Soil >...
CCCACATGGTCGCCGACATACCCAACAACCCATGGGCTCCTCTCGTCGAGATCATGGCGCTTGGGTGTATCCCGATTGGCGTGGTCGGTGACGAGTTCGTCGTGTGGTCGCCGGAGACAAAGGCGCTGTGAAAAAGAAACAGGGTAAAGTCCGTCTCGCGTTCTGGTTGCCTGCCGACGCGGGCGAGTGGGTGCAAGGCGAACGGAAGAAGGCGGGCCAGTTATTGTCCGAATGGATGCGGCGCCTCGTCGAAGCCGCCAGAAAGGCAAAGCCATGAGCGCGCCCATCAAGCCGCCGCCTTCGTTCGAGGTCTTCTCGGTCGGGCGGTATGCAGACAAGCAGACCGTCTGGGCGAGCCGTGCGCTTGCCGAAAAACACTGCGCGGACTTGAACGGCCGATTGTCTCCTGCGGAAATGGACGAGTGGACGGTGGTGCCAGTGACCGTCTGGCGCGACGCCGATGCATTTGAGAAAGGCGAGACATGAGCAAGACCACCGACGAAGCGAAACTGCGCGAGAAGATCAAGCGGCTGTCCGCCGAGCGGGACTACTGGCGCAGCGAAGCGCAGAAACGACTCGTTTTACGATCCGCCCGAGTACAAGTACCCATCATGGCGGGCGCTTCGATTCGTCCTGGAGACCAGCCTTTCGACGCCGCCCAAGGCGGATTGGGAAATCAAAATCTCCGACATCGTAGAGGGGAGAGTCGCGGTCCACGAAGATCCGCCGTACCCGAATGGTCCGATGAGCGACGAGGCGGCAAGGGCCGTGATGCAAGCCAAAGGAAGAAAGCCATGACCGACCATTCGCGAAACTGTCTCGACCCGCTTTGCCTTGGACGAATAGTTGAGCGACGAGGGTACGTCAATGCCGATGATGTCCCAGTCGATGAGCGCATCAACCGGGTCATATTCGATTCTGGCCACGACACCTGCGCGAACGCGCCCGCGCAACAGGCGGCACCTAGGCAGCCCAAGGTCGGCGATAGGGTGAAGCTGTGGCCAAGCGAGAAGCGGAAACGGATACCGGAATTACTCGTTGGAGAAAGCACGGTGGATCGTCTGGAGGATGACGGATTCTGGCCGCAATTCGGCTGGGGAAGGCGCTACTTCGCCGACCGTGGCATGACTTGGGACTTCGCCGAGCCGGCCAGCGAGCCTCACCGCGCGGCGGGCAACGATGGGCACGGCCACCGCTGGAAACACCCAATGGAGACGGCCGTCGAGCCCGCGAAGGAGCCCAGTTATGGCCATCACTGCGAAGCGTGCCCGATGGAGTTGTCCCGCACTTCCAATGCCGAGTGGAAATGCACCGTCTGCGGGAAGAGCTGGAAAGGTGGCGTTCGGTCGGACGGCATGACGGAGCAGGCCAGCGAGCCCGCGAAGCCCGAGCCAGCCGCCGACGGCTTGACGGAGAGGGAGCGCGAGGCGTGGCAGTTGTACCTAGCCGATTCTAGCCTTTCGCCGTGGCAGAAGAAAGACAAGTGGTCAGAATTGCAGGCAACGACACAGGGCGCATATCTGGATGTCCGCGACCGCGCCGAGGACATCTTCAAGGAGCGGGCCGAGAAGCAAGCCGACGAGCGGTGTCTGAGAGCGGAACGGATATGCAAGGAGGCAACGAAGGCGCGGGAAACTCAGGCAGAGGATCGGGTCAAGCGCGCAGAGGGATCCGGAGCGCAGGCGCGTGATGGCCGGATCGCATAGTTTTTCAGTGCTGTCAATACGCTGCGCGAACGTCGTGAGATGACGGCGGAAACGTCGCGCGGCAAGACTCCAATACGTGAGCGCGTGCAACTTCGGCGCTCTTGACAGTTGTGACGGGTTGTGTAGTTAATAAACGGAGCCACCTTGAAATGCTTTCGACTGCTGCGACTCATTCTCGGCATCAGCCAGGAGACGGCCGCCAAGGAGCTTGGCATCACGACCGGCTGATCGACCTTCGCGTGATGGCGGCCGTCGAGGAGCTGCGCAAAGAAGAGAGCCGACGACAGGACTCTGCGCAATGAAATCAAAACGACGTGAGAGCGGCGCGACAAAACCAGTTGCTACTTCTGACGCGACTGAGATTCGCGTACCGTTAACCGCGCTGGCGCCGGACCCCGACAACCCGCGCGAGATGAGCGAAGAGGCGCGGACCGGTCTGGGCGTGTCGATGGAGACGTTCGGCGAGCTGGGCATGGTCTTTAACGACCGAACCGGGCAGTGGGTGAGCGGCCATCAGCGGCTTGAGCGCCTACGCGCGGCCGGCGCGGTCGAGTGTGTTCGCAACGGGGCCGACGGCTACATCGAGCACCCCAAAACAGGGGAGCGGTTCCGCGTGCGGTTCGTGGATTGGGACGAGACGAAGCAGCGCATGGCCAACCTGACGGCCAACAACCCGCGTATCTCTGGGAGCTACACCGACGCCGCGCTGGCGCAGCTCAAGGAGTTGGAGGGCGAGGACGGGTTTGGGGACATGGGGCTGGAGACGCTGGAGAAGGACCTCGCAGAGGCGGAGACGGCGGAGCATGGCCCGCCATCCTTGGAAGATTTCGACGTCACTCCACTGAGCGCCAGGACCTGGATTCTGATCGCGACAACGGCCGACCGCGCGCCCGAGATTGAGAACGCACTGGCGCAGTTCGCGGACGACGAAACCCGTATTGAGGTCAGCGGTGTCCGGTAGCCAGACCGACAACGGAGACCCCGAGGCGAAGATTGCTCTGCGGCTCCATGCTTTCACGTGGGCGCCAGAACGTCCCGCTGTGCTGGACCTGTTCGCCGGCGAAGGGCACATGTACCGCGAAGCCTGGAAGCCAGCGTGCGGGCGGTATCTCGGGATCGAGAAGCGGTTTCGACGTCCAGCCGGAGACCCGGCGGGTGAGTGCTGGCGCGGAGACAATGCGCAGCTCCTGAAGCGCGCAATGGCCGCCGGGCCATGGGACGTCATCGACTTGGACGCCTACGCGAACCCGTGGATCTTGTTGCGCCAAGTGTTGCGCCTGCAGCCGGCGCGTGACTTGGTCGTGACGGCGACAGAAGGCTTAGCCAGATCGCTACACGTCAACAACAGCGATTTCGCCTTCGCCATCGCCGGCGTCGGAAAGCTTGCCACGTCGATGTTTCAAACAGGCGCCCCGTTCTTCCGCTGGCATGATGACATCGTCCGGTGGGCGCTGGCATGGAGCGAGACAGGGGCGCGGGTGAAGGCCGTGGAATGCAAGAGAAGTCATCCACGGCGAGATATCGTCGGTCCCGGTGACCACGCCACGTATTACGCAATCCGTTACCGCGCCTAGTTGACGCACTAAACGGACAGCGACACGGGAGGTTGTTCTCCCCTTGCGCGGGTCCTACGCTCGTCCTACACTAAAGACAGATAGAGAGAGCGACGGCGGACCCCACCACAAGGAGAAATCAGATGGCACACGAAGTCGAATCAACGCGGGCGCGACTGGCCGCGCACTACCGGCCGCCGTCGACCAGTTCCTCTCTAACTAGCCCCTCTCGTGGCGCCCAGGATGCCACCTGGGAGGAATGAGGAGGACCAGACGGATGCTGAACTACACCAAGAAGATCAAGGCTGAGCCAAAGACCTGGGATCTGGAGAATGTGCGCTGTGTCCGGTGCTTCACCGAGCACGGCGAGTTCACCATCATGCGAACCGCCAATTTTCGCCCTGCCTGCCGGGTCGTGCGGGCCTGGGCGTCTCCGCTGTTCCGTCGTGCTGGTGCGACCTTCGAGATCGAAGGGACCAACGGCGGCAAACGCGGTGCCTATATTCAAGAAGTCGCGAAGCTGTTCGAGGTCGAGCTGAAGGCGTCTCAGTGCAAGGTCCAGCCTGTCACCCAAGCCGCCCAGATTGCGCCCCTTGCGACGATTCCCCCGCCAGCCCCTGCCGCTATCGCCGTCCCATGCCTGCCTGTCACCAGCGAACCCACTGCGCCCCGCAGTGACGGGCGCGTGGCCATCCGCAAGACCATCCTGCACCGAGGCCGAAGCTTCGCCGTCACCTACTGGGTCAAGCAAGCCAGCATCGCCGCCTAGCCCCTTGCGCGCGTAGGTCACGCGTGGTACACTTTGCCAATGCCAAACCAACACACCAAGCAACCCCGACGAACCCGAGTCATCCGTGTGCGCCTGACCGACGGCGAGTACGCCGGACTGGTCAGCGAGGCGGAGCGACGCGGACTCACCGTATCCGATGAGATTCGGACGCGGCTGAAGTTTCCGAAAGAAAGCGAGACACCATGAACGACACACCTATCAGATGGACGAGTAACAGCTGGAACCCTTGCTCGGGCTGTGTGCCGGCGAGTGAGGGGTGCCATTTTTGCTATGCCCGCCAGCTCGCGGAGAACAAGCGCGGAACGCCAGCATTTCCAAACGGCTTCGACTTGACCCTGCGCCCGCACAAGCTCGACGAACCCCGCCGGCTCAAGACGCCGTCGCTGATTTTCGTCAACTCGATGTCTGACCTGTTCTGGGACCGCATCCCCGACAGCTACCGCGACCGCGTACTTGACGTCATCGACTCGACACCACAGCACCAATACCAGGTGCTGACCAAGCGGCACGAGAACCTGTTGCGCTACTCGCGCCGGCGGAAGCTGCCCGCGAACTTCTGGGCGGGTGTGACGGTCGAGGACCAGAAGCGAGCCGACGAGCGAATCCCTGCGCTTGTCCAGGTCGACGTGCCAGTGCGGTTCATCTCGGTCGAGCCGGCGCTGTCGCTCGTGGACATCAGCCCCTGGACACGGGGCAAGAACAACGCCTTCGGCGGCGACGGCATCCAATGGGCCATCTGGGGCGGCGAGTCTGGCTGCCACCTCATGGACGCGAAGATTCGCGATGTCCGCGGGATGGCGACACGCGACGAGCGTGGCAAGTGGGTGCCACGCATGGACCGCGCAGACTGGCCGCGAGCCCTGCGAGATACCTGCATCCGCGACGGTGTGGCGTTCTTTTTCAAGCAGTGGGGTGGAGTGAGGCCGACCAGCGCCGGGCACGATCTGGATGGAAGACGCTGGGAGCAGTTCCCAGACGTGCGCGCGCAGGCCGTGACCGGCCACCGCTTGCAGCAGACCAGCCTGGCGGTGTAGACTACGGGGAGTGTCTGACGACTCCCCTTTCCCCCCGAGCAAGCGCGGTAAGAACCCGCGCAGCCTGGGCAACCTGAGACCACGCCGCAAAGGAGATCCACCGCTCAACCCCACCGGCAGCAATGGACGCCAGCGCTCCGAGGTGATTGCCGCGTTTCTTGAAGAGAAGGACGACACGCCCATAGGCAAAGCGCTGATGGCGAAAGTCGGTTGTCCCGATGGGACGCGCATTCGCGGGCTGCTTTACCGAGAGTGGCTGGCAGGCATGGGCAAGAGCGACATGGCCCGCAAGACGCTGCTCGAACAGTACGGCGGGAAACCACGGGTGCAGATGGAGGTGTCCGGGCCGAACGGCGGTCCCATCAGCACCGATAACGTCTCAGCCATACTGTCACTCGAGGAGATGGCGGCGCGGTTTCTTCGGGCTACCCGCATCGCCCAGGAGGTGCTGGCGGCCGAGGCGGCTCCCCCGAAGGCCATCGACGCCATCGAGGTCGGGGCGCAGCCCGCAGCGCCGGCCGCTCCGCTGGCGCCCGGGCAGGTGCCGCTCGAGGCGATTCCGTGCCCCAGCTAGCCTCCGCCGAACTCCGCGACCTCGAAACGGGCTACCGCAGTTCAGACGACACCCTGATGCGGCTGGCCCGGCGGTCCATGAAGGCGTTTTTCAGCTTCACGATGCGGGACGAGCAGACCGGCGCCCCCGTCGAGTTCGCGCCGATCCATGAAACCTGGCACCGACTCGCCGACCAGTATGACCGTCTCATGCTGTGGGCCGCCATGGAAAGTGGCAAGACACAAAGCCTGAGCGTGGCTCGTACGCTCTGGGAGCTGGGCCGCGACCCGACGTTGCGTTTCGCCATCATCAGCAACACGAGCGGCATGGCGGTCAAGATCGCGAACCAGATCGGGAAGTACATCACGCAGTCGGAGGAACTGCACCGGGTGTTCCCGCACCTGGAGCCGGACCCCACGATGCCGTGGAACTCCGAGCAGCTCACGGTCAAGCGGCCCACGCTGTCGAAAGACCCCTCGGTCAACACGCTCGGCATCGGCAGCAACACGCAGGGCGCCCGCATCGACCGCGCCGTCCTGGACGACGTGCTGAATCGCGAGAACACCCGGACCCAGTACATGCGGGACGAGTCGCAGGACTGGTATCTGAAGACCATCCCGGGCCGTATGACGGAGCGCGGGCGCATCCTCGGCGTCGGCAACGCCTGGAACCCGGACGACCTCTACCACCGGCTCGTCAAGAACCCGCGCTGGAAGGGCTACAAGTTCCCGATCTTGAAGGCCGACGGCACGAGCGCCTGGCCGACTGTCTGGCCGCTCGACCGCATCGAACGCCGCCGGCAAGAACTCGGGCCGATGGAATCCATGAGCCAGTTGATGTGCCAGCCCATCGACGACGCCATGTCGCGGTTCAAGCGCGAGTGGATCGAGACGTGCTTGCGGCGCGGCGAAGGCAAGGACGTCGTCTACGCGCTTCGCGGAATCCCGTTCGGCTGCAAGCTCTACTGCGGGGTCGACCTGGCGGTGGGCAGGAAAGAACACCACGACCGAACGGCGTTCTTCGTGCTGCTCATCCACCCCAACGGAGACCGGCAGGTGCTGTGGGTCGAGAGTGGCCGCATGCTCGCGACCGACATCATGGAGAAGGTCAAGGACCTGTCGCTGCGATTCGGCGGCATCTTCGTGATCGAGAACGTGGCGGCCCAGGACTACTTGGTGCAAATCCTCCAGGGCAGCACCGCGATCCCGATCGTCCCGTTCGCGACCGGCAAGAACAAGGCGGACCCCACGTTCGGTCTCGAAGCGATGGCGGCTGAGTTCGCGGCCGGCAAGTGGATAATCCCGAACCGCGGCGGCGTCTGCCACCCGGAAGTCCAGGAGTGGGTCAACGAAATGCTCGGTTACAACCCAGCGGCGCACTCGGGCGATAGATTGATGGCTGCGTGGTTCGCCAAGGAAGGCGAGCGTCTCAGCGTCCCGGTTGCGAAGCCATACTGCGGAACCGTTCGCCTCAAACTCAACCCCTTGTGATAGGATGCGCCCATGGCGTCAGGCATAACTCGCGATATTGGAGCCGCCGGGCAAGTCGCCGGCGCGGTAGCGGACCAGCAACTCGTCAACGAACGCATGAAGCGGTTGGGCTTGTCGCCGACGCAGGTGGAGTTGAACCGCCTCTACGCCTACTACCGAACCGCCCAGCACGACGCCTGCGCGGTCGGCTGGGACGGCGATCCCCACGTGGACGCGGTCTCACGCGAGGGCATCTGCAGTTCGCCACTTCTGCCGGCCGGCTACGAGGACGTAGGCAAGAATCTCAGCAATCTGCCGCTGAAGTACCGCCGACCCGCGGTGCCATGCCACCTGTGCCACGTAATCGTGAGCCGCTTCACCGAGTTGCTGTTCACGGAGTCGCAGTCGCCGGCGTGGAAGATGGCGGGCGATCCCGACAGCGAGTCGTGGGTCCAGGCCGTCACAAAGGACGGCGCCCTGTGGTCGACCATGACCCAGACGCGCGATCTGGGTGGCGCCATGGGGACCGGCATCCCGGGCTTCAAGATCATCGACAGCGTCGTGATGTTCGAGACCTTCGATCGGCGCTGGTGCTTCCCGACCTTCGATCCCGCGAAGCCTGGCCAGCTCTCGAAGCTGGAGATCCGCTACATGTACCCCAAGGAGAAGCGGAACCCCGAGACGGGCCAGTGGGAGGAGAAGAAATATTGGTATCGGCGGACCATCGACACCGAGGCGGATGTCCTGTGGAAACCGCAGGACGTGGGCGACGGTTCGACGGAGCCCAAGTGGGACGACCCCACGACGGTCCAGCAGATGGTGAAGCACGGCTATGGCTTCGTGCCCATCGAGTGGATCCCGAATCTGCCGGTCAGCGACGACATCGACGGCGATCCGGACTGCCTGGGCTGCTACGACTACTTCGACCGTATCGGCGAACTGGACTCACAGTGCTACACGGGTGCGGCCCGCAACGCCGACCCGACACCCGTGCTGAGCAGTGACGGCATGTTCGAGCAGGTGAAGCTCGGCAGCGCCACGGCGGTCAAGACCGAGAAGGGCGGCAGCCTCGGGTACGCCGAGAGCACTGGCAGCAGCATCACGATCGCCTCCACGGAATCCGATCGTTTCCAGAAGAAGGCGCTGCAACTCGCCCGCTGCGTCCTGCCCGACGAAGAGGGCGCGGAGGTCCGAGGCGCCGTGACGGCCACAGAGATCAACAAGCGCACCGCCAGCATGCACGCCAAGGCGTCGCTGCTGCGCCAGCAGTACGGCCGCGGTGCCACGCTGCTGATGCAGAAGTTGCTGGAGGTGGCGCGCAAGATGGGCAAAGGTCAGCAGGCCGCCGAGCCCATCAAGACCACGACCGGCCAGGAGATTCCGGCCGGCACGCTGGTGCGCTCCGAGATCAAGCTGCCGCCAAAGGTCGACAAGGAAGGCCATGCGCAACCCGAGCGGTTGGGCGACGTCCAGGGCGTGACGCTCGAACTGGTGTGGCCGCCATTCTCGCAGCCGACCGCCAGCGACACCCTCACGAAGACGCAGGCGACCGTCCAGGCCCGCGTCGGGCGGCTCATCTCGATCGACACGGCCGTGCGGCACCTGGCGCCTGACTTCAATATCGACGACACCAGCGCCGAGGTCGAAGCGCTCAAGAAGGAGCCGGCGCCCGGGGGAGACTTGGCGGCGCAATCGCTGAAGGAATTGCAAGAGGGTCGGTGAGGTGAAAATCGCCGTAGACTTTGACGGCACGGTCGTCAAGCAGGACCGGCCCTACGCCGACGTCGTGACCCCGCTGGAGTTCGTCGACGGCGCCAAGGATGGCCTCCTGGCGCTCAAACGCGCGAACCATCTTCTTCTGCTCTGGAGTGGCCGCGCTTCCCGGGCGCTGCTCCTGGACCCCCTACTAGACCCCTTCGTCCGTGCCGGCGTCGTGGACTGCGACCGTCGTCACTGGCTCGAATCCAGGGCCATCCACCGGGCGCGCTACGACCAGATGATCGAGTTCGTCGAGAGAGAACTCCCTGGGGTCTTCGACGCGATCGACGACGGGCTTGCGGGAAAGTTCAGCTTCGATCTAGTCATCGACGATAAGGCCATGGCGATGCGAGGTCCCGCCACCTGGGCGCGAATCGCCCGCGTGTACGGCGAAACCGAACCCCTGTATGACGCCGCGGTGGCGAGCGGCCTACTGGACCGCCCGGTCGAAAGCCTCAATCTTGTGCCACGTGGAACACTCCGGGCCGTCCTGGACCAGATCCACGGCGAGATGGTGGCGGCCGGCGTCGCGCACTACTGGCCGACCTTCGAGCTGGGGCAGGCGGGTTTCTGGGCGGCCGACCGCGCCACGACCATCAACGTCCCGTGGTTTCTCGCCAACGACGAACTGCGGGCACTGGCGCAGGAGCGCTACCCGTGGACCTGGGAGAACGTCACCAAGAGCATCCGGCACGAGGTCGGGCACTCGGTCGGGTATGCGTTCGAATTGTGGAAGCGCCCGGACTGGACGGCGGTGTTCGGCGACTTCCTGGCGCCATACCCGAAGTCACAGCCGGCGCCAGTGGATCCCGCCAGCACCGAGTGGGTCGACTACGTGCCCGGGGTCGAGGTAGGTTACTCGGCGCGGCACCCCGACGAGGCGTGGGCCGAGGCTTTCGGCTGCTGGCTAGATCCGTCCACCGACTGGCGGGAACGCTACCAGGCGGGCACGGGCGCGCGCCAGAAGCTCGATTACGTGGACGGCATCGCCAAGGACGTGCTGCGGGGCCTGCCGAGCAACTGGGACACTGGCAGTCCACGAAAACCACGTGCTGCTTATTCTGGACAAACGGTTAGGCAAGCACTAGGATTACCGTCCAGTGCATGAAAAACCAAGAGTCACTTAAGACGCGCTTCTGGTCGAAGGTTAACAAAGAAGGCCCAGTTCCTATTCACGTTCCTGAACTTGGTCCGTGCTGGCTCTGGACAGGACACGTTACCGAAGATGGATATGGGCAGTTGCAAGTTGGGAGCAGGACGGATGGATCCCGACGGAAAGAACTAGCCCATCGGGTAGCGTGGTATTTTGCGCACGGACGGTGGCCGACCCCGTGTGGATTGCACAAGTGCGACACCCGGGCCTGTGTGCGGTTGGAGCATATTTTTGAGGGGACGAACGCTGACAATGTGCGCGACCGCAATATCAAGCAGAGACAATCGCGGGGAGAGGGCCGCCCAACGGCTAAACTGACCGAAGACAAAGCTCGCGAAATCATGCGCAGAAAGGCAGAGGGATGTACGACACGTGATCTGGCAAAAGAGTTCGGAGTCAGCAAAACCGTAGCCGCAAACGTCGGCCGTACCAGTTGGCTTCACGCTGCGGATCCCCAACTACTGCAGGGGATGGATAGATATAAGCGCCGTCGTGGCGCAGATCATAGTAATGCCAAGATCACAGAAGCGCAGGCCATGGAAATCCTCAGACGCAAAAAAGAAGGAGAGCGGAAGGCCACGCTAGCGCGCGAATTTGGCATCAGCGCCACCACGGTTGATCGCATCGGCAGAACGCAGTGGATTCATCTCCTTTCGAGACGAGACCACGCCGTTCCAACCGAAACAAACACCTTGACACCATGACAACTATGGTCTACCCTGGATTGTATGAGCAAACGAAAGGGCCAAGCCGTTCGGCTGACCGACGAAGCGTACCGGAGGCTCCGCGCATTGCATAAGGCGATAGTGGCTCGGGGTTGGCAGGTGGTCGGCGTGACGAGCGACGAGACCCCCACGATGGCCAGCGTGAACGCCATGGCGATCGCACAGGTGAGCGACCTGGTGCCCGAGCTGGCAGCGGCCAAGAGGGAGGGCTGAGCATGGGAACGATCACCTACGAAACTTCGGGGCAGCCATGGGCTTGTCCATGCCGGTCGGTAACGCGGACCTTCTACCCCACGGAGTTCGCATTCTGTCCCAACTGCGGCAAGAAGCAGCCTGAGCGGTTGCCCGAGGCCGGCGACTGGGTGTGGGTCAAGGCTCAGGTGAAGGAAGTCGACCAGGTATTATCCCACGCACCCGGAGCCAGGTGGATCTCTGACACGGGTTCTGCGCCGACCCTCGATCGCGAGGAGTACGAACGGCGCATCGCCAATCAGGCCAAGTTGCTCACCGAGCGGACGAATGAGCGCGATGACCTGAGAAAGACGCATGCACGGGCCATGGCCCGCAACGCCGAGATTGTGACCGACTACCACAAGTTCGACGCCTACCTGAGCCGCATCTCCGACATCATCGACGAACGCTGCGACCTTTCCGTCATGATGATGGCGATTCGCGAAGTGCTGAAAGAGTGGAAGGAGGCCCCCTAATGGGCCACGACGCCAAGATCAAGCGCGCCCGCAACGAAGCCGGCTTCCTCCGCAAGCTGTTCGGTGGCCGCACGGACGCGCAGTCGCTCTGGCGGCGCACGGTCCTGCACGGAGCCACCTGCAATCACTGCCAGACCGCAAAGGCCATCGGAACCATCAACATGTTTTGGCCCGCGGCCGACTTCCAGAAGGACCAGCCGAAGCTCGCCATCAAGTACGCGACCGAGTGCGGGGGTAGCATCCCGATCGTGAAGTTCCGCGTCTGCGGCGAGGAGCGCGCGTTCGTCGCCATGCCGGTGCTGTACTTCTGTGGGGCGTGCCAGTCCGAGATGGAGAAGTTCGCCGCGCACGCGCCCAGCTACGTGGTCAGCGAGGTCCGCACCGGGCCGGCGCCCGACAAGGTAATCATGCAGGTGAAGGGAGGATCGTCGTGAAGAATCTACTCGTCCTTGGTTTCCTCTTGGCGTCCTGCGTGGGGGCCATCAACGACCCGCCGCTCTTGCCCGATGCCGGCGCGACGAAGGCACAGACCCCCGACGTTCAACCGACGGCGCCTCAATGCGTGCCTGGCACCAGCGCGGCCTGCTCGTGCTCGACCGGCAGGACCGGAGCCCAGGTCTGCGGCGCGGCTGGGACGTTCGGCGTCTGCGCATGTGAGGTCTCGACGACGGCCGCGACCACCAGCGTGACGACCAGCACGGTCACGACGCCAGATGCAGGGGCGCGGCCAGACTTGCGACCAGCTTCACCCGACTCGCTCGTTGATCCGCTCCCGATCTGCCAGGGCGGCGGAATGCGGATCACCTGTGAGGACCCGTCTCAGATGGGCGGCTGGAACGACGCCGGGATCATGCTTCCGCCCACGGACGCGAGCCCATCGCCGATGATGCCAGCACTCTGGTATTGCCTGTACGGGTTGCGATGCCCGGCGTGTTGGAACGCAGGGACGGGGGCTTACTCCATCCCAGCGGCCATCATCTGCGACGCCTCGACGGGTGGCGTTCCGGCGTGCGCGCCGTGCGACTGAGGACGCCATGACGAAAGGTGCGAGCGGAATGCTTGGCGCGGAAGCCTGCCGGCGTCGAGCTTGTCGTGTTGTGGAAAGACGACGGCTTACGCGGTCGTGCCCTAGCCGCCCACCGCGCGCACGTGCATCCTGACGGGACGGTTGTTCTCCCTGACTGCGCCGTGATGACGAAGCTCTACTGATTGGTGTACACTAGCCGCCATGGGAAACGCCTCCGTCCAGTTCGCCAAGAGCCAGCAGCAGAAGAAGCAAGACCAGCACGACGACAAGCCCCGCTGGAACGCGCAAGAGAAACTCGCGCTGAAGAAGATGCGCCGGGAAGCCAAGGCCGCAGGCGCGACGCTGGAGAACAACGGAGAGGGTGGATTGCGCCCCAGCCTCGTTCTTGGAGTGTTCAGGCGCGACAAGTGGAGCTGCCGAAACGAAGACTGTCCCGCGCCGAAGAAGAACATCACGATCGATCACATCAGTGGGCACCCAGATGAGATCGCCGCCAACCCGAAGGCGCGACGACGGAAGGACTTGAAGCGCGGGATCGCCTTGGGGCACGTGAACGAGATGGACGCGCTTCACACGCTATGCGCTCGATGCCACGACGCGGTCCATGGGCGGGAGCGAGAAATCGACTCAGGCAAGAAGCCCGAACCGATGCCGGGCGAAAAGCGATGATCCGCGAGGTCAGCAAGGGCCGCTTCCAACTCTGGACCTCCGATGGCAAGCGTCCACTCGGCAAGGTCGGAAGCAAGAAGAACGCCGAGGCCCAGGAGCGAGCCATCAAGGCGCGGCAGGCGGCCAGCAAGGGGCGGTAGCCCGTGGCCGAGTCGCTGTATCAGGAAGTAGTCAGCGCGCACCGCCGCACGCTCGACCGCCTCATCGACCGCGGCTCAGTCGAGCGCCTGCGAGCTGTCTACATGAAAGCCACCGCAGAAGTCCTGGCGAAGCTCGAACGATTGGGGAAAGGTTCAACCAGTTTTTCTCACCATCACCTTCAGATGGCGCTGGCCCAATTGAAAGCCGGGCAACTCTATGTGGACGACCAGATGATCGGCGAACTGAACTCAGCCACCCGCGAGGCCCAAGTTGAATCGCTCCATATGCTCGTCAGAGATTATAAACGCCTTGAAAAGCACTTCACGGGTCACGCGCCCGTCCTGCCAATTGAGGAGGCGGCGCGGTTCGCCGGCGTGATCGACAAGAGCCGCAGTTCGCTCCTGCGCCAGCACGCGACCAGTATCAAGCGGTACGGCGCGGCCGTCATTGACCAGACCCAGGAGGCGATGTCGGTGTCGCTGGCATCAGGCGAGACGCTGGACGGAACGATCGCCAGCGTACACAAGGTCATCGGCGGGAACTTCTGGCGAGCCGAGATGGTGGCGCGTACGGAGTGCGCGTTCGGAGCCAACGTGGCTCACAGTGACGGCATCAAAGAGATCGCACAAGAAGACCCCGCAATCCTCCAGCAGTGGGTGGAGTTCTGTGGGCCAGACGGAAAGCCCCTCGACGCTCGCGTGGCAGTGGACAGCATCGCGATTCACGGCCAGGTGACGGACCCCGGCGGAGAGTTCACGATGCCGGAGACCGCTCCCTTTCCAGACGCCAAAGGACGAACGAAGGTTGACGACTCCTTGGTGGGCAAATCGTGGGCGGTGCCACCGTGCCGGCCCAATGGACGAGAGACCGTACTGCCATGGAAGAAGGAATGGAAGACGCCGGGCTGGCGCTACAAGAACGGCCGGCGTGTTCCCGCCTAGCCGCGCAAGTGGTGGTAGATCCCAGCCTCCGGGTTCTCCCCGGGCTTGATGTCCTGGCGAATCTCGACCGGCGGCTCGTGAGGTCCGTCGTAGAACATCGAGTAATCCCTGAACGCTCGCCCCAGCATCTTGCGTTCGGTGGCCGGGCCGGCGTCGAGCCAGTCGGCGCCCGCCTTGAGCTTACCGGCCCGCAGCCGCAGCAGTGACTCGAAGTACTCCTCGTAGGCGGCACCCACGCGCTCGAAGTTGTTGTTGCGCTCGACCCAGGCGCGGCACGTGAACGGGTCGATTCTGTCGGCATTGCGGGCCGCCCACACGTACTCGTCGAAGGTGTTACAGCGCCAGCCGGTGTACCCGTGAACGACCGTCTCGGTGAAGCCGCCGAAGTCACTAGAGATCACGGGGCACCCAGACGCCATCGCTTCGAGCGCGACTGCGCCGAGCGGTTCCACGTAGCGAGTAGGCGACAGCAACGCCTTCGCGGATCGCATGAGTTCGCGACGCACCTTCAGCGACGAGATGCCGGCGTACTTGGCGCCCTGGGGCCACTCGGCCACGAACGGGGAAGCATCGCCGCGGCCCGTGAGGATGATGGGCGTCTGGAGTTCCCGCGCGACCTGCACGGCGATGCGGACCCCCTTGGGCTCCAGCATGCGCGTCTGCACCAGGAAGAAGTCTTGCTTGTCCCTTGTCGGCACGACCGGGCCGAACAGGTCCAGGTTGAGCCCCAGCGGAATGACCTGCCTGTACCACTTGTCGCCGCCCCAGTTGCCCTCGAGGCCCTCGTGGAAGTGCCGCCAAGCGTTCGACAGATACACGCGGAACGGTGAGACGGCCTTCGGGTAGCCGATCCCGACCTCCACCACGATCTGCGGCAGGTCCTTGATGGCGGGCTCGTAGGGGCAGAGCGTCGCCACGATAGAGCTGTAGGGCTCGCCCCCGCGGGCCAGGACGATCTGGCGGACCTTCGCCGCGAAGTCGTTCCAGTGCTTCCCGTAGGCGTGGTCGATCGACAGGATGAACGGCTCCAGCGGCCCACGCGACCCGTACAGTACGCGCCAGACCTCCTCGCTGGCGCCGTCGACGTGCTCGACCCCGGCGGGCACCACGCTCCCAGGCATTCCGATGTGGATGACCTCGTGGCCGCGGTCCACCATCATCTTGGCGAAGTACCAGAGTTGCTCGGTGAACGGGCAGACGTTGACCAGGTCCTCGTCGCGAGGATCGATGGTCTGTGTATGGGCGAAACCTGTTACAAAAATTCGCATGAGTTACCCCTTGAATCCCGGTGGCCTGCCCTGCCACGCCGGCTCGGGTGCCGGTGGCAGCGTGTCGCCGTCGTCCGGCATCGGGCAGGGCAAGACGATCATGCTGACCTTCTTCGCCCGGGCGTCGGCCTTGTCCCGATCCGACCAGACCGAATCGACGGCGTTGCAGCAGTGGACGACATAGACGGTCTTCAATGCTCGGTGTCTTTCTTATAAGGATTTTCGCATCCGGCTTCCGACGCAAACGCGAAAAACTTCTTGCTGCGCGAGGGATGACGTAGCTTGCGCAGGGCCATCTCTTGGATCTGGCGAATCCTCTCCGGGCTCTTACCTAGTGATACGCCTATTTCGTCCAATGTTTTGTCTGCATCTCCGCCAAGCCCAAACCGTTCCGTAAGGACTTCGCTCTCAATCGGACTCAAGCTCATCAGAGCCTCGCCCATTAGACCCTCTAGCTGCTTGCGTTCCATTTCAAACTGCGGACCAAGTGCATCTCGCCTGAGCGAGTCTGGAATCAGCGCTCTTATTTCCTCAGCGTCGAATGAGCGCTCTGCCATTGGCTTGTCCACGGCCAGCACCACTTCTGGAAACAGATCCTCGGGCAGAACTCGGTAGAACTTCGCCAGCAACTGCGCACTCGGGCACCATCCGCTTTTGTCTTTCTTACTGGTGGGGGTACACCTGAGATTCTCCAGACTGACGTATACGCCATACGACATCCCAACTTTCTCGGACAGTTCGATCGTGCTGAGCCCGAGCGCTTCCCGCCTTGCCTTCAGCAAGTTGTTCTGAAGCTTCACGACCATACGAATCGCTTTCATCGGGTTTTCGGGGCGGAAACCCCGTCCTTTAGGGCGGGGAGGAAGTCAAGGTAGGCACACGATGTCGTATTCCCGCTTGCCGTCGTAGGGGTTGAACGGAACCCCCGTGCGGATGTCATGGCAGCGCGGGTACTCCAGCCAGCACAGTTCCCGGTGTAGCCCCGCGATGGATGAGCCCGCGGCCTCCAGGGCGGCGCCGTTGACCTCGATGACCATGATGGGCCGGAACCGCAGGATCGTCATGCGGGCGCCCCGCAGTGCCCGAACCTCGTGCCCCTCGACGTCCCACTTGATGAGCGCGGGCGAAATCCCCAGGCGATCCAGCGGCAGCACCATGATCGGGACGTTGCCACCGGCCTTGATGCGGCTCGCTCCCACGTTGGGGTCTCGGGCGATTTCCGCAGTGCCTATGTGGTCGGAGAGTCCGGTCTGGTAGAGCTTCACGCTGGGCAGCTCCCCGCAATTGTGCTGGAGGCACGCGAACGACTCGGGCTGCGGCTCGAACGCATGGACAACGCCGGCCTTGGTGGCGTAGGCGGCCGTGTGGTCGCCGAGACTCGCGCCCGCATCGACCACCACGCCGCCCTCGGGCATCAGGTCCATCACGAGCGGGATGAGACCGCACATGTCGGCGTCGAGTCGGTGTTCCTGCTCGATCCACCGGCTCAGGTGCGTGTCTTCCTTCAGGACGGCGATCTGTTGCTCGCCTTCGAGGCCGGGGATTGTGCCGGTGGTGTGGATGATGGTCACGGAGACTTCCCCGCCGCGTCCCGCTCGGTCAGCATCTTCTCCAGCAGCAGCGCGGTCCCCGCGTGAATCAGCGATCCCTGGGCGGCACGCTCTATCGAGTGCCGGCAGAGAGGCTTCAGGTGCCGGGCCGCTTGGCAGATGCCCTGATCGTCGATGATGGCCTTGAGCCTCGCCTGGTGCTCGGGCTTGAGCGCGACCGTGTTTTTCTGCTTCATGCCCGCCACGGTATCACAATCCGCAGCCAATAGACAACATGCAACAAACACCATGTTTGTTGGTGGCTGAAATCGTGAGGTAGCTTACTCGTGATACGCTGCCAGTCTGACCAAGTTGTGTTACCCGTAAAGGTACACGACCATGGCCAGCCAAGTAGATCCGAAGAAACTCCAGGACCTATTGAAAAACTCCCAGACGTCGGTGCCCGAGCCCGACGACGAGGAGGACGAGCCGGGAGGCACGACGGACGAAGCGGCTGGCGGCGACGAGGAAGAGACCGACGACGAGGAGCCCGAAAAGGAAGAGGCCACCGTCGAGTCGATCGCCGAGGACCTGAAGCCCGCCGTCGCGACCATCAACGAGATCATCGACGAGTTCCGCACCGGCACCGACGCGCAGCCCAAGGCGGGTGTCGAGCAGCTCGAAGAGGAACTGGACGCCGAGACGATTCACGACTTCTGCGCCTGGACCGACGAGGCCGGCAAGAAGGACTTCCGGGCGTTGGGCGAGCAGCTCGACCTCGAAGACGTCGACGGTTTCGTGGGCTGGTGCCGCGCAGTTCGCAAGATGGAAGAGGAAGGCACCGGCGAAGGTGGAGGCGACGAGGAAGAGGTCGAGACGGAGCCCGGGGGTGACGAAGGTGGTGGCGGAGACGAGAACGAAGCCGTCGAGACACCCGAGGACGAGTGATGCCAGGCAACCTCAAGCGCCCCCAGGCCGAGCCCGCCATCGGGACCGTCAACACGGATTTGTCGCGGACCCAGGCGCCCGCCGATCCGCGATTCGTTCGCGACGACGAAGCGCTGCCGCCACCGGACGCCACGGGGCTCTCGGCCAGCGGTGGCAAGGTCGTGGCCAAGACGCCATCGCTCCCGAGCGACCTCGCGGGATACCCGAGAAACAAGCCGGCGTTCGTCGCGACGCCGAGAAAGCGCACCTGAGATGAGCACGCAAGCCATGTCCCCGGGCCGGCGCAAGGCGCTCGCGCTTTCGGGATCGAAGATTCGCCCGGACGTTCAGTACGCGGCACCCGACGGCCATCCGATGGGACCGGGCGTGCCGGTGCAACTGGCCACCAAAGTCGAAAAACCTTTGCTCGAAACCGGGAGCACCAAAGCCCCCGCGGCCGAGCGTCGTTTGCCGTTCGCGGCGCGAAAGTAACCACCGAGGAGAACCCCATGTCCGAGATCAAAGACCCCGTGAAAGAGTACGACGCCCAGCACGGCACCCCCAAGGGCGAGACGCCGTTGGAGCCCGACACGGCTTCGACCGCGATGCCGACCAACGAAAAACCGTTCCCGTTCAAGTCCACGTCCGGCGGCGCTTCGTAGTCGCGGGCTGGAACCATCACACCCTTCAGGAGAAGAACCAATGTCCAGCACCGTCACGAAAGTCAACACCGTCCGCGACAACCTGAACAGCAATAAGCTCGGCGTCCAGGCCGATGGGATCGCCAAGGCCCCGCTGGGTGACATCCTGTCGATCCTGCTCAACACCCGCAACCCCAGCGTGACGGTGTCGGGCACGACCGTCGGCAGCGCCGTCGCGCCGTCGTCCGTCGCGGTCTCGGCCGCCACGGCAGTCTCGCCCGCGTCCGCCGCATATGCGTCGCCCGACCAGACGACCCTGGCGAACCTGGCGAACGCCCTGCGGACAGATCTGAACCTGGCCGTGACCGACATCGCCAATATCGGCACGCTGCTGAATCAGGCGCGAGCCGACATCCTGAATCTGCGGTCGGCCCTCGCGGCTGTCACGACCGGCGGGGTCATCGGCGGCGCGACCGAGACCGGCAAGTCCGTCACGTCCAGTACGGGCGTCTGCGCGGCACTCAGCCAGGCCCCGACGACCAACGGCCTCATCACCGTCAACGCCACCGCGGGCACCAGCACGGGCGTCAAGACGATCATGACCGACCCGACCCGTCTGCCGAACCCCGGCGAAGTCTACTGGGACGGCGGCGTGAACCTGACGTTCAACATCGCCGATGCCGTCACGTCCTGCGACGTGATCTACAGCAAGAGCGACCTGTCCCAGTCGGCCTCTTGCCTGATGCGCTCGATGCCCGAGTAGTCCCCGAACCACCTTCAACAATGAGTTTTCTTCGCGCGACATACGCCATCCCCGGATCCACCGGGGGCGTCTCTGCCGCGCACAACGTGACTCGATACCCCGCGAGCAGCCGCCCGTTGAAGTCGTCACTCGTGACGACGGCGACGATACAGCCGGATGACCGCGACGTAGACGAGTAGCCCCGACGAGGAGCGAGTCATGGCAACCGAACCAGTAGCAGCAAACCAACCAGCGAACCCACCCGACCCAGCAGCAGCCCCGCCCGGGGCACCAGCGGCAGCGGCCCCAGCGCCCGCGCAGCCGGCCCAGCAAGGCAAGAACGTCATCCTCCCGAGCCGCGCCTTCACCGAGCGATTGAAGAAGGCGGAGGAAAAGGGCAGGACGGCGTATCAGGCCGAGCTGGACAAGCAGGCGCAGGAGCGAGGCTTCGCCAACCATGCGGCCATGCTCCAGCACCTGGACGCACAGCGAACGACCCGAACGGCACCACGTCCGGCGGCCCCGGCCGCACCGGCGGCAGGTGATCCACCGGCCCCGCCCAAGAATCGCAATGACCGTCAGGCCATGGCGAAGTACGAGCAGGACAAGGCCAAGTGGAAGCGCGAGCAAGACCGGAAGGACGCCGAGATCCGCGAACAGAAGCGGCTGCGGCGCAAGGCAGAGAACCGGGCCAACGCCATTGAGGTGAAGGCCACCCTGGAACGCATCGCCCACGGCGTCGGGATCAAGGACACGGATTACGCCGTGACCTTGTTCACGCGCGCCCACGAAGGCAAGACCGAAGACGAACTGAAGGGGCTCGACGAAGAGGCATTCTTCAAGGGTCTGCGGACACAGCATCCGTATCTGTTCGGCGAAGTCACTGTACCGGCCACCACGGGAACGACCGGACCCGTGCCAGGATCGCATGCGGCACCACGACCAGGCGCCACGGCGGCAGCGGCAGGAGCAGCGGGCAAAGTCGACGTCAGGGAGATGACGAAGCCGGAGTTCGAGGCGTACAAGCGCGCCAGGGGGATCCGAACCGCATCGACCGGGCTGGGGTAACGAGGGGCACGGGGGCTGACAGGCATCACCACAACCGAGAGAGAAAGAGGAAACCATGGACTTCTCAGTCATTCAGCTAGATCCGACGATCCGAGCCCTCGTGCAAGACAACGCGCTCATCCGCGAGTTCAAGGACGCGCTGTACCCGCGCAACCTGTTCCGCAGTGAGGCCGCCCCGGTGTTGCAGCCGGGACAAGCCGGTGATCAGTTCATCTTCACCGGGAACGGCCTGATGGCGCCCTCCACCAATCCGCTGCCTCCAGGGAAGGAGCCCGAGCCGGTTTCGTTCGACAAGGAACAGTGGAACATGCAGCTCCACCAGTACGCGAACCGCTGCCCCGACACCAGCATGCCGACCAGCATCGTGGCGATCGCGAATCTGTTCACCAACAACGTCCACCAGCTCGGCCTGAACGCCGCGCAGTCGCTCAACCGCGTCGTGCGCGATCGGCTCTACAACGCCGGCATGAGCGGATGGACGGTCGCGAACGGCGCCACCGCCTCCGGGACCAGCCTCCCGGTCATGCGGCTCAACGGCTTCACGACCGCGCGGCGCCCAGACCTGACGGCCGGAAGCCCCGTGCAGTATTCGGCGGTGTCGTCCTCGAATCCGCTGCCGATCAGCTACATCGGCACCGATGGGAACGTTCACACGGTCAACGTCGTCAACTTCACGTCGCCATTCTCGGGCGACGTGGTCGGCCCCGGCACCCTCACGACCGACGTGAGTTTGCCGGCCGCGATCTCGAACCGTGGCGTGATCTGGAGCAACGACGCCACCTACATGGTGCGGAGCGGTGGCGGCAACGGCATCGACTCTCTGACGAGCACGACCAGCAACGGGTTTACGTTCGACCTGTTCCGCGCGGCCATCGGTCGCCTGGAAGACAGCAACGTGCCGAAGATGCCGGACGGCTTCTACCACAGCCACTTCAACAGCTACTCGAAGAACCAGCTTTTCAGCAGTGACGAGAGCCAGAAGCTCCTGACCTCGCTGCCTGACTACTACTGGTTCAAGGAGTTCGCGCTGGGCGACATCCTCGGAACCCTCGTGTTCCAGGACACCGAGACCCCGCGGTCCAGCACCGTGGCGGGCGGCATCCAGAACGTCTACAACGGCGACGCCCGCAAGGGCGAGCAGTTCGGCGGCGAGATGTGGAACGCCAGCAAGCTGGAAGTCCAGCGCCCGATCTTCATCGGCGCCGAGGCGGTGTACGAGTACTACGCCGACCTGCGCGGCCTCATCACCGAGGCCGGGCTCAACGGCGAGGTGGGCGACTTCAGCCAGCTCACCAACAACGGCGTGGAAGTCAACGCCGACCGCGTGCAGGTCTACCTGCGCGCCCCCGTGAACGTGATGGGCGACCTCGTGACCGGCATCTGGAAGACCATCATGGACTGGCCCTGCAGGACCGACGGTGCGACCGGGGATACCGCTCGCTACAAGAGGATCTGCGTCGTCGAGCACGTCTAGTCACGTGCGCGACCTCGGGACCAATCATGTTCGGACCAGGGACATGCTCGACACGAACGGCGACGGCGCCGTCGGGCATGTTCCTGTCGAGTTTGCCCTTCGGGGCAATTAAAGGGCCTGGGCTCTTTTTGAGCCGTAACCACTCGCGGTCGTGTCGCAGTGGTCTGGCCCGCCAGCGTGGTGGCGGCGCTTCGGCGCCTGCCCATACGAACGCGCTGGATAGCCGCACTTGTCGCCGGATGGTCGCGGATACGCGCTCGCTTGGTCTGGTCACTCAGCGAGAGCGCCCGCCTTTGATGGCGAACTCCAACGGGCCTCGTGCCTTGCTGGAGATGTTGTGCGGCGCTCGGGGAGCACGGAACCCTGCCTGTGGCATCGGAACCGCGATCCCCTCTGGCGGCCCCACTGCTAGTCGGTGGTCGGTGGCTTCGGCCATGACGTCGGACTCTCGCATGAGCAGAACCCATCGTCGTGGGACAAACGACGTATCTGCACGCGCCGGAGTTCAACGCCCCGCCTCTTTTCGACCAGCAGCAGGAGAGACCCCATGAGCCTACTGAGCGACAAGGCAGCGCAGCGAGTCGCGGCGACCCGCAAGCCCGCCGAACCATCGAAGACGAGTGAGCCTGCGGCCCCAGCGGACCCGCTGGCCGACGTCGTGGTGTCGGCTGAGGAGTTCACGCGGTCCAAGACCGAGGGGCTGGACGTGGTCGTGGACCCGCCACCCACGCCACCCCCTGCCGCCGAAGAACCGAAGGCCAAGGAGCAACCCAAGCCCACGCGCGTGCGGGTCCTGGAGCCCGGCAAGATCATGCTGGGCGGCTGCATGCAGCGATTCAAGCGCGGCGCCATTCTGGACCAGCGCCACTACGATCCCGAGCACTTCCGTCAGCTTCTGACGGTTCTCACGACGGAGCCGGTCACGGGGTAGCATGCTGAGCCCCGCCGAAAGAGTCCGGGTCAAGTACCACCTGGGGTATCCCTTGCTGTCTGCTGTCCCGGCGCTGAACGCCGGCATCCCGGTCTCGACCCCCATGTTGAGCATCGTGGATCTGGCGATGAACAGCCTTCTGCCCGACGGCGAGCCGATGGTGCGGGAGCAAATCGCCCGCTGCGACCAACTCGACCAGGCCATCATCGACGCTCAGATCCGCATGCAGGTCAGCAAGGTCGACGGCGTGGAGATGCGGGAACACGAGACTGACCTCCTCGACGTGGAGTATGCGCGGCAAGCGGCGCGCCTATCGGACATCCTGCACGCCCCGTTCTATCCGTTCTCGACCCGCTACAGGTCGATGCAGCAGTTGGGGCTTGGTGGACGAGTTCAGACCGGCATGATCGGAGTCGCCTGATGTCGATCCCATCGTTCGTCAAGCACTCGGGGGTCGCGGTCAGCCAGGACTGCTCGGGCGGCAACTTCGGCATCGGCCCAATCGACACCAGCTTCGGCATCACGTGCGCGGCGCAAAAGAGCGGGCAGGACGACGTCGTGAACGCCACCAGCGGGTCGCCCCTGGTGCTCCCACTGGAGAATGTCGCGAAGGTGCGGGTCCTCATCATCGCCGTCTCGGGCAACAGCGTGACGCTGCAACTGACGAGCGCCGCGGGCAACAACCAGGCGATCCCACTGAGCAGCGGCGGTATGCAGATTCACTTCGCGCCGACGGTGGGTGACGAGTTCACCGCCATTTCGATTGTCGGCAATGGCGCGACCGTCAATTACTTCATCGCGGGGGACCTGTCCTGATGCTGGCCGACCGCACGACCCCGAGCGACCCGCTGGCCGAAGCGCCGGCTCTGTCGGGGCAAGTGCATCCGGTGCCGGCCGGTCGGCGGACCCTCATGGAGTCGCTGGTGCCGGCAGTCGATCGCGCCCGTCAGACTCGCAACGACTTGGGGCTCGCGCCGTATCGCGTGTTCCTGGTTCACTGGCGCTGGCCCGGCAAGCGCGGCGTCGGACGGCCCGTCGAGACTTCGCGAGTCGAGATCCTGCCGACTCCCAGGGTCCAGGACATGCTCAGCACGTCCATGGGGCTGTCGGCATTCGGCATCACGGAAGCCGGCGGTCTGTTCGTCGATCGCATCAGCCCGCGATTCAGCGAAGCGGACCTGCGCGGCTTGACGCCAGACCTTCTGGACCCGGTGCGCCCGCAGACGATGAGCGGTCACGCCGAGTTCTTCTGGGAGGTGCGGGAGAGTCGCCGGACCAATCCGCCGACGAAGCCACGGCGCTACACCGTGAGCGGCGTCCCGATGCTGGCCAAGGGCGGTCTTCAGTGGCGCGTGAATCTGGCGAAACAGGACACGTCGTTTGAAGTCGAGCCCGAGGTGGCGTCGTGATTCGCACGGTCCACCTCCGGGATCTGGGCGGCTACGTGTCGCGCATCCCCAAGGAGCGCCACGCGGCGGCCGTGCGGGGAGTCCGCCGGTGTATGCGGCAGCGCGGGCGAGTCATCGTCAACGAGGAGATCAACGCCACGAAGCCCCGGCCGCCCGTCGACCGTCGCACCTACGCGAACTCCTGGGAGACGCTGGCGATCGAGAACGGTTGCCGCATCTACTCGACGGACCCCAAGGCGTCGATCGTGGACCGCGGCCGGCGCCCTGGCGCGGGCGTGAGCCGCGCCGGCATCGAGGCCCTGATGGGCTGGGTTCACCGGCATGGCATGGATACCGTGTCGGCTCCTGCCGCTCAGCGGGTCGCGCGCCAGCAGATGATGCAGCGGGCGCTGGGGATTCGCGCCATCACCAAGGCGGTCGCCAAACGTGAGCAAGTCGGCGCAGCGGCCCGTTCCATCGCCTACGCGATCGCGGGCGCCATCAAGAAGCGCGGTCTGTGGATGCCGAAGGGCCTACGGGTGTTCGAGCGCGCCAGCCGGAGGATCGTCGAAGAGTGCCGCGCGGCCGTCCACATGGCGATCGCGGGCGCCGAGTTCCAGGAGCGGCACTAATGTACGCCTCCCAATACTCGACCTCGGCCACGATGGACGTGCGGGACGCCTGCGCGCTGGCGCTCTCTCGGGTCATCGAGCGCATCGACACTATGATCGGCGGCCAGCGCATCAAGTTCAACCACGTGTTCGACGAGTGGCCGACCACACAGGATCAGTACGACCCACCGGCCGCGTGCATCGTGGCGCCTCCCGAGTGGGAATACTCCGACAGTGGCGAGCCGAAACTGCTGGAGGACACGGTTCAAAGCGTCGTGACCGCCACGACGGATCCACCCTCCTATGGCCTCTACAAGACCGCCGAGATGCTCGACCAGTTCGGTCTGCAGATCCGGGCGGGCTCATCGGCCATGCGGTCCATGCTGAAGTTGGCCGTCGAGGATGCCTTCCAGCTTCGCGAAGCCGCCATGTACCCCGCGGGGCAGCGGTACGGCCTGCAGTTGCCGCTCCCCGAGTATTGGGGGATGACGGCTCGGGCCTCACTGCAGAAGGGCAGCAACACCGACTCGGAAGACGCGGCCATGCGAAACCAGCGTGAGGCCAGCTTCGTGATTTCCATGCAGGCCCCCAAGGTACAGCTCATGGCCGTCTGGCCCATGAGCATCACTGTGACCGAAAAGACCCTCACCGGCGACGGGCGACTCATCAACAGCGCCAGCATCACGCCGACCTCCACGCCTCCCACCATGACCAGGAGCTAGTCCCATGTTCATTTACCGCACGACCACGATGCCGACCCTCGCGAAGCTCATGGAATTGGAGCGGATCGTCGCCATCGACGGCGCGGGTCCCAACCAGCCCGTCAGTGGCGGAACCGTTCGGGCCGTCGTGGTGGGGGAGTGTCTTCAGGGTCCGTTCGTCCCCACGGTCGTGAACGCCCCGAGCGACATCACCAACTACTTCGTCGGCAACCCCGACAACTTCGACATCATCAGCCAGAGCGGGTTCGACCCGACGACGGCCGTGCAGGACGGTTCCGGCGTGGCGTTCGACGGGAACCTCTGGGCAGAACTGAAGGGCAAGACGTTCAGTGGACTGGTGATCCAGCGCGTCGACTGCGACATGGTCCAGGGCGATTCGTCGACCACCAAGGCGTACATGGCGTTCACCGTCACGGTGGCATCTGCTGACCAGGTGGCGACGGGCGGGACATACGGTTCGACCAACAAGGAGATCGTGATTCCGTCGGGCACGCGGTTCGGCAACGCCGCCCTCGGGAGCGCGGCCGAAATCGTCGCGCTGTCGCAACAGATCACGATTCCAGCCGGGACCCCCCTCACGGCCGCGAACGTCATCGCCTGCGCCATCAGTTTCACGCAAGACCCGGCGAGTGCCCAGCTCACCTACGTGACCAGCGGAGCCACGACGGGCGCCACGGCGTTCTACGTGAAGGGCACGGCGGCGGCATCGGCCGTCATCACGACCGCCATCGACACCACGATCCCGGGTGTCCAGTCGACCATTTCGGCCAGTGGGGTCAGCACCATCGGACTCGCCGGAACCGGCGTTGCGGCCCACGCGCCCGCGGGCGGCGGCGCGGCCCCGAGTCCCGACACGCTCGCGAACCGCATCACCCTCAACTACGCGGCGGCCATCACCAAGACGTTGCCGGGTGTTCTCGCGACCAACGACATCGTGGCGATCTGGTCGGCGCGCAACTACCAGACCAACGGCTTGACTCCCGACGGCGCCAAGACGATGCGGTTGAACCTCTGGAACAATGCGATTCAGTCCAGCACGGTCGGACGCGGGCGCGTCGCCTGCGTGACCTCGGCCCCGGCGACCAGCAGCACCAGCACCGAGCAGACGACCGTGAAGGGCGTCTACGAGGGCCTGGTGGCGAACGACGTCATCACGGGCGCCGACGCCGACCGCTACTGGCTCAGTGGTCCCTACGTCCAGGTCTTCAGCACCGAACTGAACGCCGACATCGTCATCAGTGTCTGCGGCAGCCGGGCCTGCATGAAGGTCAATCTGGCGAACAACGGTCAGTCCGAATACCAGACCAGCGTGGGCAGCCCCGAGAACGCCAGCATCCAAGCCGTCGACGCTCAGGAGCCTTGCTTCGCCGCCAACCCCATGCAGGACGCGGACTTCGTCGCCATGAAGGCGGCTGGGGTCGCGTGGTTCGGGCAGGATCGCGTTGCCGGCTGGTGGTTCTACAGCGGCGTCACCGCGGCGAACCCGATCACCTACGAGAACCGCGTCTCCGACAACCGCCGCAGCTTCGCGGACGAGATCCAGGACATGATCTTCGGGCTGGGCACGCCCTACTCGAAGAAGCCCGGTACTCCGCAGCGGGCCGACTCCTACATGCAGGACATCACGACCTACGTGGACAACCTCGTGAATCCACCGGTCGGCGACAGCCGCGCGATGGCGGCGCAGGTGCTCGACGGCGCAGCAGCGGGCAACAGCCAGGATCTCAACTCCCACGGCGTCTATCTGTTCGAGGCCGACGTGACGATGTACGGCGATATGAACGCCATCGTCATCAAGACCATGATCGGCCCGAACGTCATCATCAGCCAGGCCACCTCGACGGCCGGCACGTAAGGAGCGACCATGTCGTCTGACTACCGAGTTCTAGGCCGAGACACCAACATCCGGGTCACTCAGAGCGGGATCCTCCTGACTGAGATCACCGCCATCAAGAACCTGGACGTCGGCCCCGAGTTGACGTTGCTGTCCGAGGGCTTCCTGGGCGAGCAGGCCGAGCGCCACCGGGAAGTCTTCAAGGCGGTGGATGTCAGCTTCGTCGTCGAGCCCGAGGGTGAGTCTATCTTCCAGCTTCAAAACGCCATCTACCAGCGGGCGCGAAGCGGGCAGGCCAACGCCCTCCAGATCAACCTAGGGTACAGGATCCAGTTCCCATCGGGCGTCATCTTCCGCATGACCCTGCCGGACCTGAAGTTCTCCGACCCCGGCAAGCTCGCGAACGCGGGCCGCGAGTCGTTCCTCGCCATGAGCTTCGCGGGCAAGACCGACCGCTACATCCCGAATTTTACGTAACCGACCCAACGACAGAGGAGGCCACCGATGTCAGACAATCCGATGACCCTTGGGGCGCAGGCGGCTGCCGCCATCTCGTCCCTTCCCCGCAAGACCTGGACGATCCCGGAGTCGGCCCGCAATGGCACGACCGACCCCGGCACCATCACGCTTCGCCACTTGACGTTTGCCGAAGAGAAGGCGGCGCTGGAAGCGCACGAGCACGGCGGTGGCAGCTATCTCCCCGAAGGAGCGATGCGCGCCCTCTGTGCCGCCGACGGCAAGCCCCTGACGTGGACCGACAATCAGATCGAGAGCTTCTTCAAATCTCTGTCACCCAAGACCCGCGACCTCGTCGAGCGTGCCTTCGGTAACTTCTGCATCCCGAACAAGAAGGAACAGGACGATTTTTTAGCCAGCGGGACAACCGAACCGTCAGCGCAAAACTCCTAGACTCACTGTGGGACGACGTCGTCTACATAGCTCGATACGGACACCAACCCTTCAGCGAAATAGTCAGCCGACCGCGTTCTGAAATCACCAAGATCAAAGAAGCCCTCGGGCGGCTGGTGGACCAAGAGAACAGCAAGCGAACCACCTAAGCCAGCATGTCCGACAACACGACACACGTTGAGGGTCTGGACTTCACGGTCCAGGACCACGCGACGGCGCCCGCCGAGCACATGGCGAAGGCGTTCGAGCGCGTTCACCACGCGGCCGAGGCGACGACCCGCAAGCTCGGCGAGATGACCCATCACGCCGCCATGTCGGGGCTGGCGATGGTGGGACTCGGGTTCGGGTTCCGCGAAGTCGCGAAGTTCGCGGGCGACGCCAATCTCGAACTCGAACACGCGGCCAAGAAGATCGCGGGTGTCCAGTTCGCGTTCAGCAATTGGAAGGCGGGGACCACCGGACAGGAGAAGTGGAACGAGTCCATGGTGGACGCCTCCCGCATCCTGGCGAAGCTGGAGCCCGCCGAGTCCAGACTGAAGATGACCAGAGCCGATCTGGCCGAGATCTACAAGTCTCAGGCGATGATGTCGGAGCGGTATCGCCAGAGCGAGGCCCAGCAGCTCGACCTGACGGAGAAGCTGGGCGCCACGCAGAAGGTGCTGGGCATCAACGCCGAGGCGGCCGGCGACATGATCGGCCGTGCGGCCATGACGGGCGCCATCCCACTGCGCAGTCAACTCGGTCGCTATCTGGCGGCCAGTGTCGGCGATCTCAAGAAGTTCAGGCACGAGTCGGAGGCGCTACGGTTCGAGAAGCTCAAGAAGGCGCTGGGCGACATGCTGCCGGCGGCGGCCGGGATGGGGAAGGGGATCGAGGGCAGCATGTTCGACGCCAAGAAGGCCCTGAACGACTTGACCCGCGACCTGACGGGGCCGGTATTCCAGCAGGTCACGAAGGACGTGGCCGAGTGGGCGCACAAACTGGCAGAGGTGCGGGAGAACGGCCAGAGCGCGGCGGCCGAATGGGGCGGGAAGCTCGTGACGGCGTTTGGCTACCTGAAGGACGCGACGGTGTTCATCGCCGACCACTGGAAGACCATCGCGGGCATCTGGGTCGCGACGAAGCTCACTGGGGGGCTACAGGGGCTCTCGACGAAATTCGGCGCGGCGGGAGCAGCGGCGGGCGGCGCAAGCGCGACCGGCACAATGAACGTCTCGGCCGGCGTCGTGAACGTGTCGGGTGGCGCCGCCGCGGCCCTGGGCGGGACGACGGCCGCGGCCATCGGCGACAAGCTGAAGCCAGGACTCGCCAGCACGGTGGGGAAGCTGGCGGGCTTTGCCGCGAAGGCCGGCATGGTCACGGAAGCGCTTGGCGGGCTCTATCTGGGGCTCCAAGCCGCCGCCACCGAGCTGGACGAGTGGCACACCAAGAGCATCAACAGGGACGCGCAGTTCGGAGAGGGCAGCGCGATCCGAGGCGGACTAGGCGCCAACGCGGCCGAGGCCATCCAGGCGTTCCGCGAGGCCGCCGACAAGGACCTGCAGGCGGGAAGCGAAAGCCTCGCGACCGCCAAGGCCGCCAAAGCCGCCTACACGAAACTACGCGGCGTCTACGGCGCCGGGGTCATCGGCGAGGGAGGGAAGGTCAACATCGAGGCCGCCAAGGACGCCTACGGCGCGATGGACCTGGAGACGCGAAAGAAGCAACTCTCTGGCCTCGGGCTTGACATCGATAAAGCCTGGTACAACACCGACCAAGTGCAGACGGCGTTCGCCGACCGACTCGCGCAGGTGTTGGCGACACTGCTGGGGGCTGGCGCAAACGCGCCCGGCGCGACCGCCGATAGCAAGAAGAAGCTCACGGCCGCGCCCGTCACTCAGATCAACGTCGCCCACATGGAGATCACGCAAGAGTTCAAGCAGTCCGATCCCGACCGCGTCTTCCACAATGTCCCGCGTGACATCGCCGACATGCTGCGGAACCCACGCGGTAGCAACATTCCGCCGGTGCCAGGATGACGACCTTCGCCGAACAAAACGCGCAGGGCAACGCCTCCGACCAGGACTCGACCTCGCAGGGCCACGTCCAGATCATCCCGCTCGAAGGCACGCTGCCCACCATCGACCTGTGGGCCAGCGCGTTGCCGCTCAAGGGGATGGAGTTCCCAGGCGAGCAACGAATCTCGACGGGATACTACGTCGGCAACCCGGTGGCGACGCAGCAGCTCGGCGGCCCCACGAAACCGCCCAGCACGTGGATGGGGCATTGGATGGACGTCGACCTGGGCGAAGGTGGCGCCCGCGCACTGGTGCTCCAGTTCGAGAACCTGCGGGATCTCGGGATCCCGGTCGAGGTCCGCTGGGGTGGGCGGAACCTCGCGGCCGGCGAAGACCCGGCGGTGGTTCGCCGCGGTCTCATCAAGAAGTTCACGCCGAAGTACAATCGGCTCCAGGACGTCGAGTGGACGTGCGAGTGGGCGTGGCGAGGCGAGACCCAGCAGACGAAGCCGCCCACGTTCGCGTCCGATTCGTTCGCGACCAGCAACGACTTCTCGGCTCTCCAGGACCAACTGGTCACTACTCAGGCCGACACTGAATCGTGGATGGACGTCGCATGGGGCATCCTCGGGACTGGTGCCAACGCGATGCTGACCGTCTCGGACGCGCTCGACGACGTGCAAAGTTCCATCGCGAGCGGCATCAACTTGATCGACGGTGCCAGCGACATGCTGTCACAGATGGCCAGCCTGCCGAGCAACATCGCCGATCGCGTGCGCGGCATCTGTGCCCGCATCATCATCGCGTGCGCGAACGGCCGCGCAGCCCTGGGGGAGTTCTGCGGGCTCTGGCCTGGCGTCGAGGGCATCGCGACTGGCCAGGACATCACGGCGACGGGTGCGTTCATCAACCAGCAGGCCGGGCAGGCGAAGCTGGCGATGTTTCCGCACGACGATCCGCTGGAGCACCTCGACGGGCAGACGGCACAGTACGACCTGATCCGGTCCTGGGATCTGCTGGCCCAGCAGGCTGCCACGGCCTCGGCGACCATCGCGAGCCAGCAGGTCCCGGACATTATCGCGATCGTGAGACCGGCGGCCGGGACGGACCTGCGGGATCTCGCCGTCACCTACTACGGCAACGCGGACGACTGGATAGCGATCGCCGACTACAATGACCTCGACAGCTCGGAGGTGCCCGCGACCGCGTCCGGTCCTAGCGACGACGGAGCGCCGCCAATCTACATTCCTCGCCTGACGAGCGACGTGGCGCTGCTCAATGATCTGTGGGGCGACAGCGGCACCACGACTTCTACATCCGGCTCGGGGGTGCCGTCGTCGTGAGCGAGCCTCGCCTTTATCGCCCAGCGTGGTTTATGCGTCTCTACGTCCGTCTGGAGGACTTCGGACAGACCGACGACTCCAGCGCGCAGGACGGATCGAAACCCTACGGCGACGCCTCGACGACGCAACTCACGCAGTCGGCCGCCACCGAAAGCCAGCTCGCACAGGAGTCGGCTGGCGGTGGGTACTGTACGGCGACCCGCGCGAGTCTGATGTCGCTGTCGAGCCAACTTCAGCGCAGCGTCGCCAAGGGCAGCACGAAGTCGTCGGCGGGCGACAACGGCAAGGCCGACGAGTTCTCGGTAAATTTCGTCACAGCCCCCATGGAGTTGTCGATCGAAGACAAGGGTTTCCGCGAGGCGGACGTCCTGGAGGCGTCGTTCCCGTTCGTCGACATGCCGCTGAATCCGTTGATCGTGCGCGAGATTCGCGTCGAGGGCTGGGTCGGGACCGTGAAGGCTGTCGACTTCGCGAGCCCGCAGAACTGGCACCTCGAACCCCGCATGTCGAAGACCAGTGTGCTGCGGTTCAACGGCTACGTGGACCTGCCCGAGATGGAAGCCGACGAGAACGCCAACACGGTCCACGTCAAGGCGCGCAGCTATATCGCGGTTCTCATCGACGGCAAGATCAACCCGCACGCCAAGGCGTACCGAATCCAGGGCACTGAGGAGAAGCTGACCGCCTATATCAACCGCATCCTGTCGCTGTACCCGCCGACCTCGGGCGACACCGGCGGCGACCCTTTCCGTGCCTACTGGTACGCGAGCCCGGCCGAGAAGGAGCCGACGCTTGGCGCGAAGACGCTCTACCGCTCGCTCCAGACGGCCAAGAGCCGAAACCAGAACGCGGGCCAGCCGCAGACCCAGCAGGCCAACTCGCAAGCCGATCCGGCCAATGAAGGGGCTGACCCCCAGGGCCAGGGCGGAACCGCCGGCACCGCCACGATGCCCCCCAAGGCGGTGAGCGACGACGGCATGAGCATCTGGGATCTCATCACACAGGCGTGCGAGTTGTGCGGTGTCCTGCCGATGTACAAGCCCAGCCTGCCGCCGTTCCCGGACCCAACCGCTGGCCAGGTATTCGGCGCTCTAGCGGCCACGGGAGGACCCAGCCTGACCAGCGCGGTCCCGATGATCGACCCGGCGAATTGTCTGCTCATCACACCCCCCGAGGCGTTCGCCGACGACGTGTCGAGCGCGACTCAGATCGCCGGAGGCGCACGGGATGGGTTTTCCCGCCAGTTCACGAAGGACGGCGGCGGCATCATCAAGTCAGACGTCCGCTTCATGGTCTGGGGCCACAACTTGAGCAAGATGAAGCTGGCCCGCCAGATGGGGAAGTTGCGACCCGCTGGTGTCGAGGTACGCGGCTACAACATCGACGCCGACACGCCCGCGTTGGTGGCACGATTCCCCAAGCACAACCCGAAGAAGCCCAAGGGCAAGGGACGCTCCGCCCACAAGATGACCGAGAAGGGGGGCGGCAAGATCGACGTGATCCGCACATTCGTCATGAAGGGCGTGCGGAATCAGCAGATGCTCGACGATGCCGCCAAGTCGATCTACCAGCAGCTCTGCCGGCCCGAGCTGACGATGAGCCTGGAGACCGACGAACTGGCCAGCTACATCGACCCCGCGGCGTCCATGCAGGCCGGCAGCCTCGTCGAGAATCACAACGACAACCCCGACATCTTGCGGCTCTGCGCCGGCACGCCCGTGCATGTCGTGGTGGCGAAGAAGTCGACGAATCCGAACGACCTCACGATCTGTAGCCTCTCGGAGTTCTACGACCTTGGGGGCGATCAGATCACGGAACTGCTGACCAAGCAAAACGACCGCTGGGGCGCGTTTCGCGTCGACGGGACGATGGGCCAGCAGAGTATCGAGGCCACGGCGCGAAAGATTCAGGCGGCGTACCGGGCGGCACGGCTCCCGAGCGTCTACTACTGCAAGGCCATCCGGCTGCAATTCAAAGCCGAGGACGAGTTCTTCCACTGTTCGATGGAGCTGGCGAACTACATGCCGGTCAACGACCCGTCCAATATGGACGCCGACACGCAGGCCGCGAACGACGAGCGCAAGAAGAAGCCGACCTCACTGGCCGATAAGCAGGCGGCGGCACAGGCCCAGACGACGGCCGCCATCACCGACCGGGTCGGTCGCCAATCCACGGGGGGCATCTGATGCCGCACGCATTCGGCACCGCGATTCGGCGGAACATCGATCCCCACGCGCTCGGCAAGGCGATCGCGCAGCCGGGGCTTGACCAGCGCTACTGGTGCAGCCAGGCGATCGTCGCCACCGTCGACACCGAGACGGGCGAGATAGACCCGACGGACAACCACGCGATCTACTGTGACAGTGCGGGCGTCGACGTGGACGTGGAGTTGCAGCCGCTCGGCCAGCCCTGTACCTGCAAATACGCCGGCATTTCGGCGGGCGACGTGACGATCTACGCGCCGATCCGACCCGGCGATCTCGTGCTGGCGGAGTGCCCCGACGGCGACCTGACGACGCCCGTCATCACCCACATCTTTCACAGCCGCTCGCGCCGTCAGCCCGTCAGCGGCGGGAAGCCCATCTTCGACAACAACCGCTTGCTCGTCTACGCCAAGAATGTCCCGATCGACATCCGCAACGCGGGCGGCGTCCAGGTGTTGATCGAGCAGGATGGAACCGTCACGACGACCGCCAAGGCGATCAAGCAGGGCGACTCATCGGCGAGCCAGCACGTCATGCACGGGGAGGCGTTCACGAGCGACCTGAACCAAGCAGTGCAGGACATCCTTGCGGACCTCACGACGGCGTTTACGACGCTGGGGCTCGGCGCTCCGACGTCGACGGCATCCATCGGAACGCTGGTGGCCGGTATCGCGGCCGGCACGTACCTCTCGACGAAAGTGACCGCCTCATGAGTGCCACCGGCGTCGCAATGGGGAACGCGATCCTGGCGTACAACCAGGCGGCGAGTGCTGCCTTTTTCGCTGCCCCCGGGAAGAAGAAACCGACCCCGGCGGACTACGCGCAGTTGAACGTCTTGCTGACGCAGGCGCAGGGCAATGCCATCGTCGACAATCTGCCGGCACCGGGAACGACTGGCGGCGTGTCGGCCGTGGCGGCGGTGAATCTTCTGCCGGGCCAGCCGGTCTATGTCAACGGCACCACGGGGCAACTCGGGCTCGCGAGTGCATCCGTCTACGTGACCAGCTTTGTCGCTGGCCTGGTAGTCGCCGCGACTGCCGCCGGTTTCATTGCGGATCTAGCGACCGACGTTCTCACGTTGCAGGACTGGACGGCCATTACAGGCAGCGCGTCTCTGCAGCCTGGTCAGGACTATTTTCTAGGCACGACCCCCGGCACGCTCTCGCTTATCGCTCCGACCGTGCAAGGACAGACGGCCACGCCGGTCGGGAAATCCGTTTCGACGACTCAACTTCTCATTCAACCCGGTCAACCAATTTTGCTCTGAAAGGATCATCATGGCAACTCGCACTCCTCTCGTCATCGGGGCCAATGGGCTCATCCAGCAATTGCAGGCCGGCGATACGCTCGGCAGTATCGCAGCCGCCAAGTACAACAACGAGGTCTTTACGAACGGGGAAAGTTCGGCCGCCCTCGTGATCGGCGCGCCCGTCTACGATTCGGCCGCCGGTTCCGTGAAGCGCGCCGAGGCCAATGCTGCCGCCACGGCGAGCGTAACGGGGCTGTGGGTCGATGCCAGCACGTCCGCCAGCACTTCCGGCAATTGTGCTGTCGGCGGCATCCTGACCGCAACCACGACCCAGTGGGACGCGGTGGTGACGGGCGAAAGCGGCGGCCTGACGTTCCAGTCGTATTATTTCCTTGACCCCGCAAACGTGGGGAAGTTGACGACGACGGTTCCCTCGACCGTCGGGCAGCTCTTAGTTCTGGTCGGGCAGGCCATGAGCGCCACGGACATGCGGCTGATTCTCGCAGCGCCAATCCAACTCTAGGCCATGGCCAACCGAGCCCCACTCGTCATCGGAAGCAACGGACTGCCCCAGCAGGCGCAGTCAGGCGACGGCGTTGCATTTCCGGGCACCGTCGCGCCCTCGACCACCAAGGGCATCGTCGGCACGACCGGGGCCGACAACGCCCAGGCCGGCAGCGTGGGGGAGGCCATCACGGCAACGGTCGCCACCGGGTCATCCATCTCGCTCACGTCGGTCACGAGCGCCAACGTGACCAACATCGCGTTGACGGCTGGCGATTGGGACGTGTGGGGATGCGTCTGCTTTACCTTGGCCAGCACGACCACCATGGGCTACCTGAGCGGCGGCATCAACTCGACATCGGCCGCGCTGCCCGCCAACAATGCAGGCGTCGGGACGCTGGTCGGAGCGGGAACGAACGCCGTGGTGGATGTGACCGTTGACCCGGTTGTGTCCATCGCGCCCATTCGGGTCAACATCTCGGCAAGCACAACCTACTACCTCGTCGCCCGGGCGAAATTTGGCACCTCGACCTGCAAGGCATACGGGACCATTTACGCGAGGCGCCGCCGATGATCTCCAACCCATTCGCTCGCGCGGGCTTCGAGCAAGGCGGCCAGCAGACCGGCAGCGGCGGGTCTTTCCACGTCGCCCGGGCCATCAGCGTGGGCGGCCAGATCATCCGCGTGGTATTCAGCAGCCCCCCAAAGGCCAAGAGTTCGGGCGCGCCAGACGATGCCCTGAATGCCGCCAACTACCAAGTCTCGGTCACGACCGGAACCGGCGATACTCCGCAGTCCATCGCGACCTTCGCGACCGTGACGCTCTGGCCAGCCTTCGGGCTGCGTGCGGCTGGCGAGGCGTCAATTGACCTCCAGGTAGACCGTCCCCTCATCGTCGGCATGAGCTACACAGTGACGGCCTCGCACGCCTTGGTGGCGGCCGACGGGACGCCGATCGGCTCGCCCTACGGTTGGACGTTCAGCGGCTCCGCCAGGCCCATCCGCAAGCGGCAACAGCGCCGCGTGATCGGGCTGGTGGACTTCGCCAGCGACCCCTTCACGGGCGGGATTGCGGTCGACAAGTCGGGCGACTGGGCCAGCCAGGAGGGCGCGTCGGGAACCCGCAAGCGTATCTGGCGGATCGCCCTCACGCCGTTCGGCGCGTTCTCGTTCCTGTCGAACTTCGGTCTCAAATACGACATCAAGAAGCCCGGAACCCTCAGCATCCTGGGCAGCCTGCGCACCGAGCTGAAACAGCAACTCCTGCAACAGCCCGACGTGAAGGACGCCAGTTCGTCAGTCACGATGGACCAGCGCGGGTTTCTTACCCTCACGATCAATGCGCAGACCACGACGGGTCAGAAGCTCTCTGAGACCGTGCAGGCAACCCCCAGCGGAATGGTAACGACCCAATGAGCGCCATGTTCGTTTCACGCGCCGATTTGTTCTCCGTTGGTCGCGCCGCCATCGCGGGCACGCCTGGCATCCGCATCAACCCAGCCGTCATCGACATTCCTGGCAGCGATCTCAACCTCGCGGTCGGCGTCGATGCCGTCCTGGGCGAAGAGGTGTCGATGCGGTCCGCCTATGCGATGCGGGGCGCGTTCGCGGAGCTGGCGCGCGGCAATCAGCTCGACCGGGTCATCTACGACCGCTCGGGACTCCTGCGGTTCGGTGCCACACCGTCCAGCGTGGACCCGGTGTTGAGCCGACCGACCTCCACGAATGGCGCGGGAACCTACAAGGCCGGGTCGGTCGTCCAGACGGCAGATGGCACGCAGTTTGGCCTTGACAACGACGCCGTGTTCGGAGTTGCAGACCTGAGCGTGACGGTCTCGGCGACGGCCGTGACCTCGGGCGCCGATACCAATGTTGCGCCGGGCACCGTGACCGGCTTCTCGACTGCGCCCTTCGACTCGACCCTGACGGTCACGAACCCAGCGAGCGCGGCCGGCGGGACCGACGCCGAGAGCGACATCGCGTTCCTGGGGCGATACCGCGGCTACTTCCCGACGTTGTCGAGAGGCACGATGGGTGCCATCGAGTACGCGGCCACGCAGGTGCCGGGCGTCGCGGTCGCGACCGCAACCGAGATCGTGAACCCCAACAGCGGCTACCCCGCATCCATCGTGCAGTTGGTGATCGGGGACGCAAGCGGCAACTCCACCAGCGACATGGTGACGGCCGTGGCCAACATGCTGCTCACCTACCGCGCGGGGGGAATTTTCGTTCAAGTTTTGACCGGCTCGGTATTCCAGCAGACCGTCACGTGGTCGCTGGCGTTCGAGACTGGAGTCAACGAAGCCCTCGCCCAGTCGCGCGTTCGAGCGGTGTCCGTGGCGGCCAGCCAGTTCCTCGCGCCGGGCGCCACGCTCTACAAGTCGACCCTCATCAGCGCGGCCAAGAAAGTGCCGGGCGTCATCATCAGCGACAGCTCGCTCGTCTATCCCTTGGGCGACGTCGAAACCACCAGCCCGGGCCAGATGATCCGAGTGGCATCAACGGCGGTGACTTTTCAATGAGCGATTCCGGGCCACTTACGCAGGCGCAAGCGTTGGATGTATTACGCCGCACCTGCGACCGTGCGTGGCTCGACGCCATGCTCGCCCAGCCCGACGGCGCCGCCATCATCGCCAGCAAGCTCGCGGCGTTCGAGGCCGCCAGTCTCGCGGTGACGGCGCAGGCAAACGCCACCATGATCTCGACGGCGCCGACTGGTCGTCCGGGCGTCTGCACTCTCGCGCTTCAGCGCTCGGACACCTCGGCGAGCGCCACGATCCCAAAGGGCTATACGTTCATCACCAACCTGGGCGTCGAGCTGACGGTCGCGTGCGATGTGCAGGTTGCAGTCGGGCAAGCGACGGTGGCGCTGCCACTGGTCACGACTCGCCAGATCGATCTGGTCAACACGGCCGCGAATGCGTTCGACGACATCCTGGACCCCGGCAACTACCCGGACGCGGTGCTGGGAACGGCGAACCCTCCGGTGTTCGTCAGCCGCTCTCCCCGCGCCCTCGTCGCGAACCGCAGCAGCAACGACGTGAGCTGGCTCGACCTCACGAACCCACTGCTGCCCGTCGTGCTCGCGACCGTCACCGTGGGCGTAGGCCCACCCGGCGTCGCTTTCTCGCCGGACGGCACCCGCGCCCTCGTCGCGAATTTCGGCAGCAACGACGTTAGTTGGCTCGACCTCACGAACCCACTGCTGCCCGTCGTGCTCGCGACCGTCACCGTGGGCTCAGGCCCGATCGGCGTCGCTATCTCGCCGGACGGCACCCGCGCCCTCGTCGCGAACCGCAGCAGCAACGACGTGAGCTGGCTCGACCTCACGAACCCACTGCTGCCCGTCGTGCTCGCGACCGTCACCGTGGGCGTAAACCCATTCGGCGTCGCTATCTCGCCGGACAGCACCCGCGCCCTCGTCGCGAATTACGGCAGCAACGACGTGAGCTGGCTCGACCTCACGAACCCACTGCTGCCCGTCGTGCTCGCGACCGTCACCGTGGGCTCAGGCCCGGTCGGAGTCGCTATCTCGCCGGACGGCACCCGCGCCCTCGTCCCGAATTACGGCAGCGCCAACGTGAGCTGGCTCGACCTCACGAACCCACTGCTGCCCGTCGTGCTCGCGACCGTCACCGTGGGCGTAGGCCCATACGGCGTCGCTATCTCGCCGGACGGCACCCGCGCCCTCGTCCCGAATTACGGCAGCGCCAACGTGAGCTGGCTCGACCTCACGAACCCACTGCTGCCCGTCGTGCTCGCGACCGTCACCGTGGGCGTAAACCCGATCGGCGTCGCTATCTCGCCGGACGGCGAGCGCGCCCTCGTCGCGAATTACAGCAGCAACGACGTGAGCTGGCTCGACCTCACGAACCCACTGCTGCCCGTCGTGCTCGCGACCGTCACCGTGGGCACAGGCCCATACGGCGTCGCTATCTCGCCGACGGCGAGCGCGGATGTGTTCGGCGATTTCGTCCGTTGCCTCACCTACGTCTCCTCAACTCCCATCACAGGCGCGTCGAGCGACTGGCTGAGCGCCCTTGGCAATGAGCGCGGCTGCATTCGCCAGGACGGCGAAGACGGCGAAGCGTACCGAGCCCGTGTCCGCATGATACCCGACGCCGTGAGTCCGCTCGCCATCGCGCGGGCCGTGGACGCGACCGCAACGGCACTGCCTGAGCGCTGGCTGGCCGAGCCTTTCAACGACGGCGCGGATCCCAATGTGAAGCTCGCAGCGAATCTCGGGTTCTTCGACGGCTTCTTCTGCGATAGCGACTTCTGCGACGACCCACTCGGCGTGTCGCTGGCCGACAAGCAACCGGTGGCGAACCTCGAATGCTCGGGCATTCGCGAGAGTCGCGCCTACGTGCGGGTCGACCTCGTGGGGCAATTGCAAGAGCCCGACGGTCTTGTCCTGTACTGTGACGATGGTTTCTGCGACGACCCGCAGTGGGGCTACCCGGATGTCCACACCCACCCGGTCATCCAGGGAGCCGAGCAGGCGCTGCTGCAACAGATGCAACTCAAGGTGGCGGGCGGCGTGAACTTCGATGTCTACCTGGAGAACTCGGAGACGCTCGTACAGCAGGGCACCTTGAGCGGCACCACGAGCGCAGGGGGTACGCCGGTCATCACGCTTACGCCAGTGGCCGGAACTGCCTGGTATTTGCGCGAGGGTCTGCTGACCGCCGACATGGGCAACCGCCACTGGGCAGTCACGGGACAGGGCATCGCGGTACGGCTCACGCTCGACGATGGGTCCACGCTGCAAACCCCCTGGGCGCAGGGCGTGGTGTCGCTGCGCTCCTATGAGCTGGAGGCGCTCGGCTACCGAGGCCAGCGCGTGACCAGCATCGAGTGCTTGGGGCTCACGCTCTACGACCTCGAACCGCCCTACAGCATGAATTTGATCGGTAGTTTCACCGTGAATACGGCTACACTCTAGCAAGGAAAACAACATGGCCGGCTCCAAGACCCACATGATTCAGAACCCCCGCGAGGAAGTGATCTCGCCGGACCTCACGCGCATCGGTCAGCTCGCAGCGCGTGAGCAGCAGAACGCCGACATGGCGAGAGCCGTGCGGGCGGACTTCTACCAGCCACACCTCACGGCGCCAGTAATCGACGACTTCGGGTCAAGCGACCGCAGCGCTGCGGCTGGCCCCATCGCTGCCGCGCTTTCGCCGCCTTCGCTCGATGCCATCGCGGGCAGCTTAAACATGCAGCTCGGGGCGGGAGAAGTCGAAGTGCTCGACCCGACGAACCCAGGCGGGACCGACGTGTCGCCCTGGAGCGTCGCTCGGTGGGTCGCTCAGACGATCACGTGGCCGCTGCTGGCGAACCCGGACGCGACCAACCCCAAGATCGCGACCATCATCGCGACGCCTGCAGACGTGCAGAACGATCAGCAGAGCCGCAACATCCTCCTGAATCCGGCGACGCGACAGATGCAGCCGCAGAACGTCTACAAGACCAGCGACCCAGCGGCCACCGTTTCGGTCATCGCCGGTTCCGCCACCAACCCAGTGTTCCCCGCTACACTACCGGCGGGTGCGGTCGCGCTGTTCGACCTCCTGATGCCTCCCGGCGCCACTCAGTCGTCGCAGTTTCTCATCACACGGCGCTGCTGGCGCAATATCGAGTTCCCCGGCACCTCCCAGCACGGCATCCTGAAGGGCTGTGTCCCGACGTGGGCCTATGCCAACGAATCGACCGGCGCAACGGCTTCCCTCATAACGGGCGCAACGGTTCACCGGCCCATCATCGACGGTGAGTTGCTGACGTTCACGGCGTTCGGCTACCTCACCGCAGTCGCCGACACCGCCAACCCGCCGGGCACCGCGCCGGCCGGGAACGACCTGCCGACCTACCTGTACCTCTGCGGCGGGCGCAACTGGCCATGTTGCACGTTCGCATTCGGCGGCGCGGCTGCGTCGCCCGTACTGCTGATTGAGAGTACGACGCCGCCCGACTGCATGGGCTACCCGTCAGCACCGCTCGGTTACGGCGGCCAGACCATCGGCCAGAACGCAGCGCTGTTCATCGGCAACGGCTTCAGGATTGCGGGCACGACTCTCAGCAAGTCTTTGTTCTACGATGGCGACTTCGTTCGACCGCAGGCCAGCACGGTTACGCTGTGCGGTTTCCACGTCGGCGCTGGCGATCACTTCACGACAGGCAGCACGACGCCGGTATCGTTGGCGATGGCCGGGATCCCCGCCAACACGACGGTGCTCGAACTGCAGGCCATGATCTCGGGGACCGCCACGACCTATCCGCAGATCCTGAGTGTGCTGAACGGCATCGGAGGCGGTCCGGCCATCTACGCGACCATACCGGCCGCCAACGGAGCGGCCACCGTTGCGAGCGTGCAGAGCGCAGCGGCGCGGATCGCGCGCCCGGGGTCCGACACCATCCAGTACACGGCATACGACAACACGGCGCCGTCGAGTGCGACCATCGACATCAGACCCGCGGCCTACAACATGAACATCCCCCGCATCGCGAGGTAACGATGTCCTTCGACTCGACGACAATCGGACTCAGCATCAACGGCAACACGCCGCAGGCGACTTGGCGGCAGGACGCGGCGGCGGGTAACTCGATCGTCGCCAGTCTGTCGAGCGCCATCGGCGTCAACACCTATTCCTGGCAGCTCGTCGGACGCCCCGAGGGGTCGACGGCGGGCGGCACCGGCCCCGAACCGTGCTCACTCGGCACCGCTACGACGTGTTCATTCACGGTCGATATTCCCGGCACCTACATCGTTTCGTGTCTGCTGAACGGCGGCGCGACCGACGCCACCATCCTCACGGCCGGGATCGCGATCCTCGAAACCATCACGACCGCCGACGGGCGCAGCCTGCGGCTCATCGGACCCGGTGAGACCAACCAGGACATCCACGACCCACTGGTGGCGCAGGGCTGGATCAAGGAGTTGAACCGCTGGCTGCGCTACCTGAGTGCCGTCAGCGGTGGAGGCGGAGGCAGCGACCACTTGGTGCTGGTGAATACTGGCGGCATCTACGGCACGCTTTCGGCCGTCATCATGTCGGCAGACGGTTCGGTGGTGGCGGCCGTGGACCCATCGAGCGGAAAGCTCAATTTGAGCGCCGTCGGCTCTCTTAGCCCAGCGACTCTGTACTATCTTGCCGGGACGATGCACGCCTCACCAACGCAGTTGACTCGCGTGGCGACACTGAACGCCAACTACTACGCGGCTTCGCTGACTTCTTCCTACGCAGCCATCCTCGTGGCGTCCGCTCCCGCCAGCGATCCGGGCCTGATTGCCTTGCCGGCGGGCACCTACAAGCTCAAGCTATGGTGCTTTGCCGGTCAGGCCAGTACCGTGTACTTCACGGTTTCGATGGGCGGAGGCGTCGGTGTGGTGGCGACTAGCGCACCCGTGAATCTTGCCACGGGGAGCACACTGACCGAAATCACACTGATCGCGACTAGCACCATCGATCAGCCAGTGCCCGACACGACTCAGCCGATCGTGCTGACCATCTGGGCGAAGCAGAATACTGGCAGCGGCGGGACCCTCACGGTGGGCGATGGCGTCTCGACGTTGACCAGCCTTACGGTGCCATTCGCGAGCAATCACGCTTATACACATCTGATAGCTGGTAACGATGCTCTGCCGGCCGCAAGCACCAGCGTGGCGGGCCTCATCGCTCTTGACCGAGCGACGCTACCTCAACCAAACGGCATCGCCGCGCCGGGTAGTAGCACCAAGACGCTGCCACAGGATCATGTCCACGCCGCCGACGACACGGTCAACGGCGACCTGTGGATCTATCAGGACGAAACGTCGGCTGCACTGTTTCGCTCGCCATCTCCCGACACGGGCGACAGTCTCAGTGTCGCGATCACCTCCTCAAGCCCAGGATACCTATTCCAGAATGCCATCACGCCACTCGGAGATCCGAACCTTGTGACGTGGAAGGCCGGCGTCGCGCGATTCCGCCTGTCGGTAGGCGTGACTGCTATTTCGGGCACGCCGTCGGCTGAATTGCTCGCGACGCTTAGCCGCATCCCTGCGGGCGGTGGCGCCGGCACGGCGCTCATCTCGGGCGTGTCGCTCGGTACGATCACCAACACCAGCCTCGCGCTGCTATCCTGCGATCTCGCACTTCCGGCCAGCACCGGAGCGAGCACTGATGTCATCGCGCTGACGATTCAGGCGACGACCACCAACCCAGCGTCCACGACGGTGACGATCGGTTGCTCGGCGCCGAACCCCAGCAGCATCAATCTGCCGATCGCGATCCCGGCAGGCGCCGGAACCTTCAGCGGGACCGCGACGGGGCTGCAGACCGCAACGACCGTCGTGGCGATCTCGGCCTCGGCGGCACCGACCAACGGCGATGTCTTGGTGGCGAGCGGTAGCAGCACAGCCGCCTGGGTGGCCATGCCGGATACTACGGCGACGGGACTGCGGGCCGAAGATGGAAGCATCGTCCATACGGAACCGGCCTCTCCTCCGTCTGCTGGTCAAGTTTTGACCGCCGTGTCTCCCACAGCGGCGACCTGGCAGACGCCAACAGCCGCCGCGCTCGCAAGCGCCAGCACGACAGTGAACGTCAGTGCCGCCACTGCTCCCACCGAGGGTCAGGTCTTGACCGCCACGTCCGGGACGACGGCAGACTGGCAGACGCCCGACACGGGCGCCACGACCGCGCAGGCACTCGCGACCACAGGATCGCACGTCGTCGTCAACACCGCCGCGCCCCCCATCGCCGGGCAGGCCCTCATCGCGACCAGTCCCACCGCCGCCGCCTGGGCGATGCCATTCCCGCCGGATCTACAGTCCTACGCCATCAGCGAGGACTTCATGGGCGGCGCCCTACTGCTCGCACAGACAGCCAATGGCGCGGCCGTCGGAGCGGCCACATGCGTCGATCTCTCGGGCACCTATAGCGCCACCAGTCGCATCGTCGACACGACCACCGGACGCGCCGGAGTGATCGAGGCCAACGCCAGTATCACCAACGGATATTGTTGGGTCAACACCACTGAGAACTTCTACAAACTGCAAACGGGACAGTTCGTGTTCGAGACCTTCGTTCGGGTGCCTGCTCTCGGAGGATTGAGCGAGTTTCAGGTGTATGCCGGATGGAACGTCGCTAACATCGGAACCGGCAGTCCGCACTTCGCGCTGGTTTACAACGAGTTGGTGAGCACGCACTGGATATTCGAGTGTGACGTGTCGGGCGCAAAGTATTCATTCGACACAAGCGTAACCGTCACCGCCGGACAGTGGTACAGACTCACCTTCGTGCTCGACGGATCCAACGTCAATGTTTTGATTGACGAGGTGGCGATCCGCACAGAAGCGTGGTCACTGGCGAGCGGGACGGGTGGACAGTTCACGGCCGTTGGAGTGACGAACCTGAACGGTCATGCCGCTGCGGTGGCAGATTGCGACAAGTATAATCTCTGGAGCACGGCCCTGGGGCCGTCCAATACGCGATAGAGAAAGAAGGGAACCATGAACGTCTTCGATCCGAAACGCAATCCGAACATCAGCATCCCGATCCCGGGCGATATGTCGACAAGCTGGCAGTCCGTTCCGATCTGGATTGCCAAGCTCCAGAAGCCGCTTTCGCTTGAGGTGTCGTGGCCCGCGACCGGCAGTCCCGTCGGAGTGTTTTCGCTCGTGGCGATGAACAACCCGAACGATGCTAGCGGGGCGCCGCTCCCGGCGTTCGCGCTTTCGGGGTGGACCGCAGTGCAGCCAAACGGCAGCGCCGGGAACGCATTCGTCGACAACATCCCGACCGCCGCGAGCTACGTGGCGCTCGTCTACACCGCCGGTAGTGGCGGAGTCGGAGCGGTTCCGACGGCGACCCTCGGGCTGACGGCCATCGGCTTCTAGGAGATGACCATGAAACTCCATCTTCTCACACTCTGCGCGCTCCTGGCTCTCGGCTGCCACTCGGGGAGCCATCGTCTCGGGGCGATGCCATACATCAACGGCGGCGGCAGCACGACCGGCGGCAACGGCTGCACGGCTACGCCTTTCACGGTCAGTTACAGCGATTCGATGTTTCAGGTAGCGAGCGCGACGGCGACCAAGACGCTAGGCACGCTGACCTCGGTTCGGCAGTTGCTTTGCGACCCGACAACGATGGACCCGCAGGTTGCGTTCACGGGCTCGACCATCACGACCGGCACTATGACCGCTACCACGACCACAACCGGGACAGCAACCGCCACCAGCACGGCGACCGCCACCGGAACGTCCGCGTTTGGCGCGGGTTATCCGACGTGCTCGCTCGGCAGCGCCAACAATCCAACGCTCTATTTACCTGCTCTCTACGTCGGCCAGACGGCGCAGGGGGTGCTGACAGGGGGGATCTTCAATTCGCATTACACGGCGAGCGATAGCAGCCTTGCGGTGGTCCTCTACTGCAATACGGGCGGGGGCAATTGGGGCACCGGCGCGGCGACCAATTTGACCGCAGGCAAGCTCTGGATCACGGTCGGGACGATCACTCTCCCGGCGGGGTCGTGACATGCGGCGCGCCCTCCTGGTCCTGGTGCTGTTGGCCGGCCTCGTGGGGACGGCCCGCGCGGGCAATCTGTACGTCGCGACGACTGGCAGCGATTCGGCGGCCTGCTCGCTCGCAGCTCCCTGTCAGACAATCGCGCATGTGCAGACGGTCGCGCAGGGACTAATCGCCTCGGGCCTGACTCAGCCGCTGTACATCTGGGTCCACGCGGGCACGTACCAGCAGAGCACGGGCCTGACATTCGGCGCGGCCGACTCGGGCACTAGCAGCTTTCCAGTGTACTGGCTGGGATTCCCCGGTGAGCCTGCACCCGTCATCTCGGGCGGCGCACCCGTGACCGGATGGACCCACGACACCGGCTCAATCTACAAGGCCAATGTCGGCACTTCATGGAATTTCCGACAACTCTACGTCAACCCAGGCTTGCCACATGGGGTACATGCGCAGCGAGCACGGGGCACTTACCAGCCGGCCGGGTGGGTCCGCACGTCTACCGGGTACACGCCCCCGGACGATTCCATGGAGGCATGGGGCAATCCCACGGACGTCGAGATCGTGAGCCTCGGACCGTGGTCCATGGATCGCCTCAAGGCAGCGTCTCTGTCTGGAGGTCTCAGCGTCACGATCAACATGTTATCAGGTCCCGTCACCACCTGGAATTATCAAGGACCTTATGCCTCCACGGAAGTGGGCATGCCATTTACCTCGGACGTGGCAGGTCAGGTGACCGGACTGCGTTTCTGGCGTTCACAGCTTAATGGAGCCGACACCGGGACGCATATCGGGCACCTGTGGGACGCCGTAGGGAACCTCCTCGCCACGGCCACTTTTGCGGCATCCAGCATAACTGGCTGGGATGATGTGCAGTTGATCCCACCCGTCAGCATCTTGGCATCCACGACCTATGTTGTCTCCTACGAGACTGGCCCAATCATAACTGCCACTTATGGCATATGGCCGGTCGACAATGCCCCGTTGCACGCGACAGGAGGATCGCTCTCGACCACCCCTGGATTGTTCCCGAGTACCCCTACCGCTCACACCTATTGGGTAGATCTGGATTTTACTTACACTGGACCTCCGAGCAATGCCATCGTGATGGCAAATCCTGGCTGGACGAACCAACAAGGCATCCTGGCATCGTATGATGTAAATCCCACGCCAACGTGGGTGGAAAATGCCTATGAACTGATGTCCTCGGGATACTGGTATCTCGACAGGACGTCAGGGTACCTGTACTATTGGCCTCCCTCGGGCTCGATGGCCGGCACCACCGTCGTGGCTCCCGTGGTGGATCCCTTGTTGACCGTCTCGGGGGGAAGCTATATCCAGTTCGGCTCGCCCACCAATCCCCTCGTCTTCGCGTACTCGAACTGGGTCGGGCCGGACTCCACGACAGGGTATGTAGGAGAGCAGAATGGCTATACATGGGTGACGGTCTCCACAGCCATACAGACCCTCGATGCAGCCCTGGTGATTAATGGCAGCACGAATATCTCTTTCAATGGGGATCAGCTCTCCCATCTCGGTTCGCGGGTATTCCTGATCGAGGACGGCAGCTCCAACGTCAGCATCATCAACAACAGGTTCGACGACAATGCGGCCGGGGCCGTCCAGATTGGCACCATCGGAACCTGTCCCGCCGGCTGTCCTTCTTTCGTGCGAGAGAATGATGTCCTGTTCGCAAACAACATCATAGCGACCGGCAACGATTTTGATTATCTGGACACTGGCGCCATCTTCGCGCCTGCCATGTCCAATTCCACAATCGCCAATAATGAGATTGACAGCATACCGTGGGGACCCGTCACGCTTGGCTGGGGATGGGGAGCGACACCCTATTGCTCGAACAACACTGTCAACAACAACAGCATAAACAATCCCTGCATCGGGCCTCCACGGCTTGGCTGGGATTGTGGAAGCATATATTCAGTGGGAGCCCAGTCCTCAGCGAGTACCTATGCGACAGGCTTGTTCGTCACGGGAAATTATTCACAGGGATCCGTGGGCGCTCTGCCAGTTTCCGGGGGTTTGTATCTCGACACGGGTACTGCCTGGAGCACCTGGGAAAACAACAACATGCTTGGCTCTTACAATTACTGGGCCGAGATCGGTTCGCAGGCCAACAACGACAAATTGCTCAACAACTACACGGACAATAATGTCCTCATCAACAATGGGGTGAACATCACCATCGTCGGTCCCATCGTCATCCCGGGCAGTGCCCAGGCATTCGGCACGGGAGCGCGATCCATAGTCTGCGGTGCCGGCGTGCCTGGCTCGACGGCCTGCACGACGCCAACGCTCTGGCCGACCTGGCAGAGCGGCGTGGGCGCGACGTGGAGTCACCCGCAGATTGGACCATGACCGAGGAGTAGCACCCCATGACCCCGCCCCTCGTACAACTCGCATCCTACGGCCCCGGTTGGGCTATGCTGGCAGTGTTTGCGGGCGTGTTGCTGGCGCTTGGCCTGGGCATCTGTGGCTTGCTCAAGTGGATCCTTGAGAAGCAGTACGCGACGTTTCGCGAAGACCATCGGGACACGCGCACGTTCACCGCAACGGCCATCGAAGCATTACGGGACATTCGCAATGCCTGCGACCACTGTCACGCCGATGTGGTGGCGACGGTCAAACAGGAGTTGGGGCAGGCGGCGGACAAAATCATTGACTCCGTGTGGGCATCGAACGAGCGCATGGTGGCGCTGTCCAGAGAGAGCAGCAAGGACATCGTCTCGGCAATTGGGCGCGAAGAAGACAGGACCATCGAGACGATACGGAACGGGCTAGCGGCCATCCAGCGCGACAACGACCTGAGCCAACGAATTCAGACCCCGCCGCCCGTGCTCGGCGTGGGCAGCCAGGTCAGAGACAGCGCGGCCCCGTCGCCATCTCGGAGGTCTGCGCGGTGATCCACCCATGGTTCTGGCTCGACATGGGCGTGCTGATGGTGGGCTCGTTCGTGCTCGGCTGGAATGCACACCTGTGGCTCTGCATGCGCCGCAAGGGCTGTCCTGTGTGGTTAGAGGAAGACGCGCGGGTCTGGAATCCCAAGGCTGAATTGAACGGCTGGCACCGACGGAGGAAGCGGCCTGCGCTGGTGCCAGACGAAGCGTGGCAGGGCTGGCGGCCAGCACCGCCAGTTGACAGCGAGAACGAAACGGGCATACCATCCCAACGCAGAGACACGCCCACGGCAGAAACGGACGTGGCGAACAAAGATAGGAGAACTCCATGACGAAAGCGATTTCCCTCATCCTCTCGATTTTCGGCGTCCTGGTGACGGCCGGGCTGGCATTCGCCGGGACGGTGCCCCCGAAGTGGGGCCTGGTCATCGGCGCGGCTGTCACCGTCGCGTATGGCGTCGAGCGCACCTTGCAGAAGATTCTGGCGGGCGCCACCCTCAAGAGTCTGCTGTCCACCACGGAAGCATGGGGCGCGGCGCTCACCATTTTAGCCGCTCTCGCGACCGCAATCACTGGCGTTGTGCCTGTCCACTACGCGACCGCCATCGCGGCCATCGCTGTGATCATGCTGCGATTCGGGCGAGCCCTCCAGGGAGGAGCGGCCGTCGTGGCGCCACCCACTGCTGGGCAGCTATCCGACAAGCCCGGCCCGCGTCTTTCCAGCGCTGGCCCGATGGGTCGCTCTGGTAGCGGCTACGACAAGGGCAGCAGCCTCGTCAGCGTCATGATCGTGCTGGTCGGCGCGGCCCTGGCAATTCTGGCGACCACGCGCATCTGCAAGGCGCAGACCCCGAGCCCGCAGGCCATCGGCTGCTTTGACTTGGCGAACAAGTGGTGTGTGGTCCCCGCAGGCGCGGCTGGGTGGCAGGTCAATCTGAAGACCGGCTCCGTTGCGAACGGCGTCGCTCTCGCTGGTCTCGTCCTGCAACACGAACTCGGCTCCATCCCCGTGGGCGTGGGGCTCTATGGCGGTCTCGGCGCCAGTACCAACAACCAGAGCAGCTATCAGGGCTGTGCGGGAATCTCCGTGACGAACTTCGGCCTGCTGTGCATCGGTGCCCAGCACGCGACGTTCAGCGACGGTTCGACCGCGTGGCAGGGCATGCTGACGTTCGCGGGGCAGTTGACCTTCGGCGGCACGCCCGCGTACATGCGCGAGGCGGCGGCCAAGGCGGAACGGGGAGCGTCCAAGTGACCCGCCTTCGTGACTTCTTCGGCTGCCTGGTCTGCATCGCGCTCGTGACGGCGGCGTTCTTCGCGACCGACGGGAGGACAGCATGATCCTGTTTCTCGTAGGCTTCCTGTTCGGCGCAGTGGTGATGTACGGTGGTCTTGCGTTGTCGGATTTACCGTTTTTGCAGGAGTGCAGCCGCCTTATCGCAGACGCAAGGAAGTTGAACGACGATACCGCTTCCTACTTCAAGGGGAGGTCAGCGTGACCACCGGCAAGGCGGCAGTTTTTGCGGCTGAGTTCAACCGCAAGCGCATGGACTTCGGCGGTGTCGCGAATTGCCAGCCATCGCCCGTCGAGTGTGTGCGTGCGGGCTGCGAGGCCATGCGCTACCTGATGCTGTCCGAGGAGGACGAATCGCAGCTTTCCGTGGCTGACCAGGACATCTACACCAACATCGTGGGAGAGCACTAACATGACCCAATCCCTCGAATTTCGTCGGGCCATCTTCGCCGCTGCCTTCATTGCCGAGGGCAACAAGTTTCAGGGCCGCACGAAGGAAGACTGCATCCGTGAGGGGCTGCACCAGGTGCGCAGTCTCCAGTCCGTTGACCTGACCAAACTCACCCTCGACGAGCAAGGCGAACTTGCGGAATTGGTGACACCATGATCCACTACCAACGTCTCAACTGTGCCCCCAAGCAGGACTACCGCCCGCCGCGTCCCGGTCGTCTCAAGCTGTCGTGGAACCTGCACCCGAAGGCGGCGCAGTCGTCGGTGCTCCAAGCCAGCGACCTGACGCCGTGGATGCCGCCTGTGGGCAACCAGGACCAGATCGGCGCTTGCAACTCCTACGGCACCAAGGACGGCGCCTCCACGTCGCTCGTGAAGGCTGGTCATCCTGTGCCGGGCTACTTCGCGGCACTGCCTCTCTACCGCGCAACCCGCTGTATGGAGCGCGCGGCGGCCGGGCTTGACCCGGCGACGAATCCACTCACCGATTCGGGCGCGAATCCTGACGACGTACTGGCCGTCATCCACAACTGGGGGATGCAGACCAGCGCGGCCGAGTGCGGCGAGATCGGCCCGAGTGCGGCGCTTTCGGCCTACGAGGACCAGCACTGCAACGATGAGCCAACGGCGCGCGAGTTCGAGCAAGACAGCTCGTTCAAGGTCGTGGGCGGTTTCGACATCACCAGCACGGGCGACCAGCGTTTGCTCGACGTGAGCAACGCGCTTGCGGCCGGATATGCCGTGGGCATCTCGGTCTATGCGGCTGATGCGCGATTCCAGGGCTACTCGAGCGGCGTACTGCCAGACCCGCCGGCTGGCGCGGGCTGCGACCACTGGAATTACCTCGTCGGGCTTGACCTGACGACGGGACCGCTATTCGTCGGCGTGAACTCGTGGACAGCCACCAACTGGGGCCGCGCATGGGGCTCGGCCCCTGGCGGTCTCTGGCTCGGCGGCCCCGGCATCATTCAGGCGGCCGACGCACTCATCGTTTACGCAGTCTCGGAGGTGTGACCATGGATACCAAAGACAAGAACCGCTTGAAGCGAGTGACGGCATTTGTGCTCTGGGCGTGGCTGCTTCCCATCTACACCACCGCCTCGAACTGTGCCGGAACGCAGCCCATCCCGACGCCGACCGTGGACGCGGGCTCGCCCTACGCGGCAGCGTGCGCGAATCTCGCCTCTCTAGGGTGCGCCGACGGGACCGCGCCGAACTGTGCCGCCATCCTCGGCCAGATGGTTTCGGGCCGAATGACGACGGTCAACCTGCCCTACCTCACCGCCGCGAAAGACATCCCATCGGCCGTCGCGTGCGGCGCCGTGCTGTGCAAATGACCATGACCTACCGATACGGCGGCATCTTTCCTCCAGGCAAGAAACCAACGCAGGATACAACTGCGCCAGTCCTGAACGCCCATGAAGCCGGTCTGCGCGAAGGCCGACAGCAGGCCCTCAAGTGGGTCGCCGATGGCTTGGAAAAACTCGGGCCGATCTTCGTTAAGGGCGGCTGGCCGGCGAAGACCTTGCTCGAAGGCTTCGCGGCGCAGGTGCAGAAGTATCTGCGCACGGGCGACCTGCCGGGAACGGGAGACGACGAGTGACCGAAAAAGAAATCCGCAAGCGCCTCGCAACCGCGAAGCCGGCGGAAGTGCCCATCGTGTGCCTGTATCTCGTCGCTGCGGTGTTCGAGGGACCACCGCTGGAACTTCCCGACCCCGCCGAATGCCGCCGTGCCGAACGCGCAGCCTACTGGCGACGAGTCCACAAGCGAGTCCGCGAGATGGAGCAACGCCAGTGAGCCGCGCCTCTCACCGTGACGCCATCCACGCGCTTCTGGACGCGGGGCTTGATCTCAAGTCCATTTCAGAGCGCTTGGGGCTGAAAGAATCAACGGTCTTTGTCCATCGCACTTATTGGCGCAAGGTGCGCAAGTTAGGACCACTCAGGTACGGGCCGCGGAAACGCAAGCTCGTGGTCGAGCTGGACAAACAGGGACTCTCAATCCCGGAGATAGCGGCTCGCATGGGAATCAGCCGGGAAGCGGTAGCGTCGCACAGAAGGCTGGCTGGCTTACCCCGAAAGGAAGTCAAATCGCCGGGTGCGACCGGCAAGACGTGGAAGAAGGAAGCCGTCCAGGTGCCGGACCTCGGGCGGTGCCGATGGTGCGGGCTCAGTAATCCCTGCACATGCACGGGTCCGCGCCACGCGACTGACCATATGGGCCGGCGCGAGGAACCGAACTTTGCGCTGGGGAACGGCTGAACCTTGACATCCTCCGCCCCCTAAAGGAGGCGGATTCCCGGCTTCACAACCGAGCTTTTCTGCTTCAACTCTGACTGCACCGCATCCCGAAGAACACGATGGCTAACACCAGATCCGCAGACTTCACCCTTTCGGGCTACGTCGAGTCCCGACGCAAGGATATTCTTTGCTGCATTCTCGTCTCGGTCGTGCTGTACCTGGCAGCTTGGGCAAGTCCAGTTGCGCACGTCGAGAGGCAGGAGCTCGACGACGTGGCCACAAGCAGAGCATGTCTTGCTGCTGGGATAGAAGCGGTCGACCTTGATCAACTCCCGGCCGTACCAGGCGCACTTGTACGCGAGGACGGTCAGGAGCATGCGCCAAGCAGCGTCCGAGATTACTCGGGCGAGGCAGTGGTTGCGGACCATTCCAGCGACGTTCAAATCCTCGACTACGATCACTTGGTTCTCGCGAACGATTCTTGTCGAGAGCTTTTGCATTTGGTCGCGGCGACGGTCTGCCACCTTGGCATGGAGACGAGCGAGCTTGATTCGAGCTTTGTACCTGTTGCGGCTTCCTTTCTGTTTGCGGGCGAGCGCACGGGAGAGGCGCCGCTTGCGCTTCAACTCTCGGGCGTCGTGCTTGAGGTTGGGAATCTTCTCCCCCGTGGAGAGCGTGGCCAGGGCGTTGATGCCCAGGTCGATGCCAACGGCGGTCTTGAGCTTGGGCAGGTGCTTGACGGCCTTGTCCTCGCAGAGCAGGGACACGTGCCAGCGCTGGGCGGCGTCCAGCGATACCGAAGCACTGGACGGCTCCGCCCCCTCTGGCAACGGGCGGCTCCAGCGGATGTCGAGGGGCGCCTCCATCTTGGCCAAGGTGAGCTTGCCAGCGGCGAAGCGGAACCCGCTGCGGGTGAACTCGGCCGAGCCGCCCGCGCGCTTCTTCTTGAAGCTGGGGTACTTCGCACGCTTGGCGAAGAAATTGGAGTAGGCGGTTTGCAGATGCCGCAAGGTCTGCTGGACGGGGACGCTCGACACTTCGTTCAGGAAGGCAAGCTCGGGCTCCTTCTTCCAGCCCGTGAGCGCGGTGCTCTGGGCCGCGTACCCGATGGACTTTTTGCCCGAGGTCCACGCTTCACTGCGCTCGTGCAGGGCGCGGTTGTAGACGAGACGGCAACACCCGATGGTCCGACGAAGCAAGACCTCTTGCTCGGCGGTCGGGTAGAACCGGTACTTGAATCCTCTCAACGGCACACTTGCAGAATACGCTGTGCGCGTGTAAAGTCAACCATCGTAGCAACCGGACGGCGTTTCCTCTGCCAGCTAAAGCAGGCAGTATCCACGCCGGGGAGTATTTGATGACCCTCAACATCTCCGACTACTTTGCCGACCTGCAAGCCCACGAGTACGCGACCACGTGGCTCTACTGCGACCGGCTCGGGTACGTCACCATTGGGATCGGCTGTCGCGTCTTCAACGCCGATGCAGCGGCGGCGCTGCCCTGGGCGACTGGCAAGGATGACCCACGCGCAGCCTGGTTGCGCGTTCACAATGCGTTTGGGCCCGCGAAGCCATCGGCGCTGTACTACCAGAGCTTCAGCGACTTGCGGCTGACCATGGACGCCGTGACCGCCATGGTGGCGCAACGGCTCGAGACTGAGTTCATGCCGTGCCTGTATCGGCTGTGTCCCGGCTTCGATGACTTCCCGTTGCCCGCGCGCCGGGCACTCGTCGATATGGCGTGGCAGTACGGCGACGAAAGCAGCACCAGGGGCCTCGCGGGATTCCCGTCGATGCTCGCGGCGTGCAACTCTGACCCGCCCGATTGGGCGACGGCTGCGATCGAGAGTCACGGGGAGTGCAGCGCCGAGAGGAATGCTTGGCGGGCGCAGATGTTTGAGGAGGCTGCCAGCGCGCCAGCCGGGCCGGTGCCGATGAGTTGACCGCGCGCCGCAGTCGGTGGTAAAGCGCAAGCCATGCCATCATCCGTTCAAGCCGTCGAAGCAATCCAATATCCCGCGCGTCTCCGAGGCGTCCACCTGGAGCAACTGCACTCAGCCGAGGCCACGGCCCTGAGCGGGCGCAACTATTACCGTCGGGCCATCGCGCGCCTGGAGGCTGAGCTTGCGGAAAAGCGCGAACTGCTGACCGCGGCTGAGGCGCGCTACGAGGAAATCCGCCGACGGGTCGAGCAGCAGGAAGAACCGGCCCTGTGAAGCTGGCCATCGTGCTGTCCGCGTTCTGCCTGCACTGGCCATCGGCACTGCCAGGACAACTCACGCATGCAGCACGGGCAGCCCACGTCCCGGTGGCGCTGTTCGCGGCCAACATCGGAGCGGAGAGCACTTGCGACAACCGGCGCGTCTCGCGGCTTGGGGCCATCGGCTACGGGCAGATTCTTCCCGGTGGCAGCGCAGCCCAAGGTCACACCAGGCGGCAACTGCGCCGATCGCGCCTCAACCTGCGACTGGCAGCCGAGCATCTTCATCGCGGCTTGCGGCTCTGTCACGGGAATGCACGCGAAGCCGTCGCGTTTTACTCGGGCGTCTGGCCCTGCCAAGAGACGGCGTGGTCACGTCGAGTGGTCGCTGCGGTCGAACGAGCACGGCGTTCTTGACAGGGCAAACGTCCCGGGCGACAATGCCGGCACGTCCCAGAGTTGGGCTCTGGCACGGGCCACCGGTCTACGTGTGGCGCACGCCAGAGGACGCGCGGGAGACGCTGGCCGGGCTGGGACTGCGGGTCTGACCACCGGGCCGCTCCTCGACGAGTAGCTCGTAGTCCGCATCGTCGGCGCACGCCGGGAATCGCACGCGGAGTGCGCGCGTAGGCGGCTGAGACGGATTAGCGTTGACGGCGAGCATAGTATATTGATACACGATGCCGAGAGCGGAGTCAAGCAGGGCGTGGCCCGGGTACTGTCCTAACTAGGACACTCCAACGCGCCGTGATGCTCAAACTGGGACACTCGCGCACGCCGCGCAATACAGGCTGACATCATGGATGCATGATGTAGGCATCACGGGTGTTTTGCGCGTCATGCAATTCGTCACGGATGTACCCTAACGGACCTTGACAGACCCTAACGGGTATCGTAGGAACAGCATCAACGCCATGAGTACGCAAACCGCCGGAACCGATCACGTCATCGACGAAACCATTCGGGAAGCGCTTGCCCGTTTGGAAGCCGAACGAAAGCGCGTGACGTCTCGTCTTGATGCCAGAATTTCTCAGCTTCGCTCCATGCTGGACTCCGACGGAACGTTAGACATGTTCCCCGAGCCCATTGCGAAGCCGGAAACCGTTCCGACATCGGAAACCACTTCTACCAGGGATGGGGAGCCTGACGTTGCCCCGAGCGGGCAGTCACAAAAGAAGGTCTTTCTGTATTTGCAAAAGCATCCCCATGCCGGATATCAGGAACTGGCTGATGGCATTTTTGGAGCGCGCGATCAACTGACGTTCAACAAGCTCCGCAGCACCATCTGGGCATTGAAGAAGGGAAAGTGGATCACGGGGGGTGACGCCGGTGCATGGAAGATCGGAAGCGGGAAGGGAGGACATCCCGCCGGTAATTGACCTACATACTCGAAGCGCCCACCGGGTGCTGAAGACATCCGATGAGCGCTGGCCGGGACAACCCGGCTTGTCGATCTCCCGGTCCTAGAAGGTATCCGTCGAAACCAACACCGACAGGATACCTTCTAGCGAACAAGATCGCAAGCCCCTTATGACGGCAAGTAGGGCCGCTGAGAGGGAGTTGTGCGTGCGAATGCGTGCGAAAAAAGTTGAAGGCATCCCTGGTCCGGCGTCTCAGCGTCGGACCGGGGCTCTGCCCCGTCCGTCCCGTGCCACAGCGTCGTTAGCGCTTGGGGCTGGCAGCCATTGCCATCGGCGCTCTCGGAGCGGGCGAACACCCATCAGATCCAAGAGCATGAACTTCCGGCGGGGCGAGCAGCGTCGTGGCGATCGTGTTCACTTTTGTAGAGATGGCGTTGGCGGTGGCATCAAGATTACTGAGACGAGCTTCTATATTGGTCAGTCGCCCCTCGATACCGGCCAGCCTTGCTGAAAGCCTATCCTCGCAAGCCTGAAGTGAAGCCACCAGATGTTCTTTTTCCGTCTGCGGCATTAGGACATTTTGAAGACGCGCTGCGCGGGTGTCAAGAAAGAACTTCTGATTCCTAAGTTCTGTCCCTATTCGGCCCATCCCTTGCAATGGCGATTATGCACTTGACAACACCAGTTGCGAGGCGTAGTCTTGAGGCATGACGACGAAGAACACAGACGGCAGCGACCTGACGCTGATGTCGGTGATGACGCGCTTTTCTACGGAAGAGGCAGCGCGTGACTACTTCGAGAGCATCCGCTGGCCCGAAGGCCCGACCTGCCCGCACTGTGGAAACGCTGACCAGGCACGCATCTACGCCCTCACTCCCGACGCTGGCTCCAAGGTCCGGCCGGGCCTCCGTAAGTGTGGCGACTGCCGCGACACCTTCACCGTGACCGTCGGAACCGTGATGGAGGATTCACACATCCCGTTGAACAAGTGGCTGATCGCCTTCTACATGATGTGTGCCAGCAAGACCCAAGTCTCGGCGTTGCAGCTCATGCGCCAGCTTGAGATCGGCTCCTACCACACCGCGCTTTTCCTCTGCCACCGCATCCGGTTCGCTCTCGCCGAGTTCTTCCCGACGCAGAAACTTGCTGGCACGGTTGAGGCTGATGAAACTTACCTGGGTGGTAAGATGCGCGGACGTGGACGAGGCTACGTGAAGAACAAGACCGCAGTCGTCTCGCTCGTCGAGCGTGATGGGAACGTGCGCTCGCGCGTGATCGGCTCCGACACCGTGACGGGCAAGGCGATCACGACCCTCCTGAAAGAGCACGTTGCCGAGACGGCCCATCTGAACACGGACGAGTCACCCCTTTACACCCAGGTCGGAACTCACTTCGCATCCCACGACACCGTGAACCACAGCAAAGAAGAGTACGCCCGCAAGGACAAGGACACCGACCGCCTGGCGACCACCAACACGGTCGAGGGCTTCTTCGGAAACGCCAAGCGCAGCATCGATGGCACCCACCACAACATCAGCCGTCGGCGCACGGGCCTCTACATGGCCGAGATCGATCACAAGTACAACACGCGCAAGATGACCGATGGTGAGCGCACCGTGGTCGGCATCCGGCGCATGGAAGGGAAGCGGCTCTTTGCTCGCTCCCCGAAGCGGAAGGTCGGATAGATGGCAAAGCCAGCGCGCATAGCAGAGGTGCGAGCCGAGCACCTATTGACTGAGTTGCTCACGTCTCAGGGCTGGAATGTAGAACATCCCCCGAAGGGTGAACTACTGCGCCAGGGGGAATACAGGGACCACCCTCACCTACTGGACATCTTCAAAGGCAAGAGCAAGTCGTCCGGCGGTGGCGACGGAATGCCCGAGGCTTTGCTTGTTGACGAGAATCTGCAACCACTGGCCGTGGTGGAGGCCAAGGGTTCCGCCAAGGATCTTCCCAAAGCCATCGACGAGGTAACAAACAAGTACGGTACGTGGTGCGTGGAGGCCGGATACACTCCCATCGCAATCGCGCTTGCCGGAACCACCGAGACGTCATTTGTGTTGCAGGTGTTCAAGTGGTCCAAAAACAAATGGATCACCGTCACCTATGACGGCAACCCTATCAGTTGGATTCCCAACCGCACCGACCTGGAACACTTGCGGGCACCCAACACACTAGCCGAATTGCGCCCGTCCGTTCCTCCGGCAGCGGTACTCGCCACCCGTGCCGACGAGATCAACCGCCTGCTACGTGAGGCCAATATCACCGATGCCCAGCGCCCGGCGATCGTTGGATCAATTATGCTGGCACTGTGGAAATCAAAAGGCCAAATTCGGCGCGATCCGGAGTACATCCTTGGGGACATCAACGAAGCGTCTTCCAGGGCATTTTGGACAGCCGAGAAAGCCAGCATCGCGGACAGCCTACGGGTGCCCATCGCGAACAAGGATCTGGCCAAGAGGGCGGTGCGCATCGTTTCCATCTTGGAGCGACTTGGCGTAACTGTCCTGAGCGCAGAAACGGACTACCTGGGCCAACTGTACGAGACTTTCTTCACTTACGTCGGAGGTAACACAATAGGACAGATTTTCACTCCAAGGCACATGACCGCTTTCATGGCGGAAATCGCGGACGTGCAGCGCGATGACGATGTGCTTGACCCGGCGTGTGGGACAGGGGGCTTTCTGATCGCTGCCATGAACCGCGTGCAGCGACGTGGCAAGTTGTCACGGGTGCAGATGATCGAAATTGTGAAGAAGCACTTGGTAGGCTTTGAAGTTGAGCCCACCACGGCGGCTCTCTGCATTGCCAATATGGTACTGCGTGGGGACGGCTCCACGCGGGTACATCCGGTTAGTTGTTTCACGTCGAAGAAGTTCGAGGTTGGTCAAGCCAATATCGTCTTGATGAACCCTCCATTTCCTCACGAGTCGACCGACAGACCTCCGGAGGAGTTCATTGCAAGGGCACTGGAAGGACTGCGAACCCGTGGCCTATTCGTGGCAATCGTTCCGCAGTCCCTCTTGGTCAAGCGTGAGAAGCAGCAGTGGCGCGACGAGATCCTGCAAAAGCATACACTTAGCGGAGTGATCACCTTGCCGGATGAACTCTTTCAACCGTTTGCGGCTGCCACCACGGCCATCCTAATCTTGGAAAAGGGCATACCGCACCCCAATGATCGACGTGTCTTTTTTGCCAGGGTGGAGAACGACGGATTCAAATTGAAGAAGGGTGTGCGCATTCCACGTGAGGGAGACGAATTGCCAACTATACTTGATGCCTATCGTAACAAAAAGACAATCCCTGGCATTAGCGGACTTTCAGTGCTTGATCGAGATCGGAGTTTCGCGCCGGGCGCCTATATCCCTGCGCGGCCTTTGAGTGAAGCGGAAGTGACTGCGGGAGTTCTCGCACTCATCCGCAACCGCACCGCGTTCACGACCTTACACGCTGCCGAGATCGTTAATCTCAGACGTGAGGCCAGTTCGTACCGTGCGATGAAGAAGTCGCCCATCCCTAGCGCGCCCACTAGCAAAACGATCGGCGGCTACTTCGATATTTTCTACGGGCAGAAAAGCCTTCACAACAAGGAGAAGTTGCTATTGGGCACATCCCTCGTGATCTCGTCAAGCGGCGTGGACAATGGTTGCTACGGTTTCTTTGATCTCGAAACCTTGATTGAGCCTCCGTTTGTCACCGTTCCTAGCACCGGAAGCATTGCGGTGGCTCATGTTCAAGAATTGCCGTGTGGGGTTACGGATGACTGTTTGATCATGCTACCCAAAAAGGACGTGCCGCACGAGCTTCTCTATGTTGCAGCCGCAGTCATTCGGTCAGAGGCATGGAGGTTTAGCTACGGCAGGAAGGCGACTCCGGATCGCATATCTGGCTTCCCGTTACCTGTCGGCAAGGAGTTGATTGAGTGTGTGCGCGTTTACATGGAACGAGCGGCACAGGTGGAACACCTTGCACTAGAACATGCAGAGGATGCAATTGACGAACAGATAGCACGCAAACGACGGTTACAGGAGAAGGAGAATCCCGGAAGGCTCATTGGTGGAGATATGTTAGAGAAAAGGCTGGCGGAGCTGGAATAGGCTACGACGATGCCTTTAGTCGGTTTTTTGTGGGATCCGGAAGCCCTGGAACGATTAGCCGAGATTCCCGGCAAACAGAGAGCGCAGATCATAAAGAAAGCGCGGGCCTTAATAATAGATTCTCATCCTCCTGGGACAAAGAAATTGTCTGGCATGGAAGGAGAAGACGGAGTACCGCTTTACCGCCAGCGTTCAGGTGATTATCGCATTCTCTACGAAGTCAGAACAAAACCACATACGATCATTGTCATTCGAGACGTTGACGACCGAAAGGATGTGTACAGGTGAAGCCAGGGAAGTCCAAGGGCAAGAAGGAACAGGACCAGGAGATGCGGATGCCGGCCAAGGAGTTTGACCGCATCATGGGGCGAGTCATGGGAGCACCGGAAACGCCGCGCAAACCGGAGGCCCTGGAGGACAAGCCGAAGGACCAGGAGGGTCAGAAGAAGTAACGCTGACCGTCAGCTAGGTATGAGGGCTGATTTTCCCCCAGTGTTGTGAAGTGCATACTCGCCGAACGCTCCGACGTGCTCGCCGTAGAGCTGCGCAAGCGTGAACGCGAGGTGATAGCCGAATACCTTGGAAAACACCGTGGCCACGTCGGTGAGACGGCTACGGCGCTTGGCCTGACCAGGCGTGCCCTGGAATACAAGATGGAAGCCCACGGCCTGCGGGAAGAAGCCGCCAAGGCCCGCGAGCAAGCCGGCATCGGCGGTCCCCGGACGGCATAACTGCGCAATTATCTTCGCATGATAGGGAAATGAGTTACGCACCTATATTCGCAATGAAGTTGCGCTTCTGCCATTCGGTCCAGTCGGTCATCGGCTACCTCCAAAGGCATCGTGCGCGTGCGAGATGAAAGAGTCAAGTTGTTTTTTAGTTGCCTTTCGACTTTCGCTATGCTACCGATAGAACATGAGCAAGAAAACCGTTCCCACAAAAGAAGAGGGTTTCACGCGACTATGGGGCGTCCGTTTCCGACCGGAGGAAGCCACTCTCATCGAAGACGAAGCCCGCGCCAAGAACGTGAAGCCCGGTACGTATATCCGCATGGCGGCCATGGAATCTGCACGAATCCATCAACGCACGAGAGGAGAAGCCAGGTGAAGGGCCGCTTTGTTTCCCAGAAAGAATTGGCACCATCCACGGCCGTCGCCAAAAATTGGGGGCCTCCGCGTGACGGTTGGCTGGTCATTGTGCATGCATTCCTAGCACACGTGCGCGTCGCCATCCTGCCTCATCCGTGTCTAGGAACTTCCTGTTGGTTGTGGCAAGGAGCGAGGGACGATGACTATGGGCTATTCCAGCTCGCTGGGACAAAGGCCTCGACGGCGTGCAGGGCGTCCTGGCTGATCCATCGCGGTCCTATCCCGCATCGACGATGGGTCTTGCACAAATGCGACGTCAAGCAGTGTGTCAACCCCGATCATCTATTTCTGGGAAACAACCGCGCGAATAGACAGGATTTCGGGCAGAAGCATCGGAGCGGCCACCTTGTCCTAGCGGCCGAATACGCCGCCAGTGAGCAATCCAACGGGATAGGATAGCCACTATTTGTCACCATTCGCAACTTTCTAGCGTCCTAATTTGTCATCACACAACGCGCAACGCCGCTATCTATTCAAAACTATTAGTGCCTTTGACGCGACAGTGCTTGGACGCGATTTTGCAATACCCTAGGTCAAGATGGCAACGACAAACGCAACGCAGGAGGCCCAGATGACCATGACGCAGACCCGCACACTGACCCGAAGCGAACTCAGCACTATCGCATATGACTACGCGCGTGCTGGCGGACGAGACACCTCGATCGAGACTGCGCTCGACCTGCTAGACGGAGCGCGTAGCAGCATGATCGGCCGCGAGGATGTCGCAGAAATCGAGATCGAGGATGGTGACGCGGAGATCGTGCAGACCGCTCTGACACAAGCAGTCGCGCAGATGATCGAGGATGAGGCAGCTACCGCGTAGTCCCTCTCGCGGAGCCGGTCGACCGTGGCCGGCTGAGTGAGGAGGATCACACCATGGATCACACCTGGATAGCCGACCGAATCCGCGCCACCGAACGCGCCCCCCAGCCCGGCGATGCACTCGAGGCCTGCGTGGCAGACGCGCTCCAGGTCGGCTCGCGCGTCGTCCCGCAGCCGACCGGACTGTCCCGCGCTTTCGTCGAGGCGATGTGGCGCGCGAGAGGAGCAGAGTCGTCAACGACCCCTCCGGCCGTACAAGCAATGAGTTGGGAGAAACTGCCACCCGTCAATGCGGGCGCCGTCGCCTGCCGCAACTGTGGTTGTGGCGCGCATAGTGACCTGGAGATGGACCGCGTGATAGCCGTCGGCTTTGGCAGCGCTGGATACAGTCGCGACGGTGAGACGCTGTGGTCGGAAGATCACGCGATGGACGAGAGCGAATACCCGACGGTCGCGCACGTCGAGGAGTTGGCCAAGGCTGACCCGGATCATGACTGGCGCATCTTCTTCTATGCGCCGCTGTACGAAGCCGAGTATCAGCGCCAGTGGGACAAGGTGTGGGTGCTCGTTCGCAAGGGAGAGGGCTTCGCGTAATGCCTGCCAGGAGCGCCCCCTGTCGTGGCTGTTGTGGTAACTGCGGGAAGCACATCCCCATCCCGACATTCGAGGAAGCTATCAACGCCTTGAAGGGCAGCGAGGATCCGGTCTGGCACATGGGACACCTCATGCGGTGGTACAGCGGAACACCAGACGAGGGCGACGGCATCGAGGCAATCAAGGTTCGCTGCAAGGACTGCGGCGGGGAAGGCTTCGCGCCATGAGCTTCGACATCCACGTCACCCTGAAGGCCAAGAGCGCGAAGGCGATTCTCGTCGAGGACGAAGACGGCGAGGAAGTTTGGATCCCCAACAGTCAGATCGACGACGACTCCGAAATCTGGGAGGACAGCGAGAAGGGCGAAGAGGGCAAACTCGTCATTTCCGAATGGCTCGCAACACAGAAGGGATGGCTATGAGCAAAGCATCGACCAAGGCCGCCCGCGAGGCCCGCGACAACTACGAGCGACGCGAGAGAATCGGCGCCGCCTGGTATTTGTTCGAGCTTGCGGTGCAGGGTATGGTGCCCAAGACGCCCTACTACTTGCTTTCCGAGGCAGAACGCGAAGACCTGCGAGCCCGCGGTGAGACCCTGGGCAAGACGCTGGTGAGGGCCACATGACCCGCCCCTGGGCCGACACTTTCCCGCGAACGCTTCTCGGCGCGCTGCTGCTCGCCGCGCTGCTGGCGGAAATGCTGGTGATGCTGTGACGTTCACCGACGAGGAACTTGCGGGAAGATTCGCGGCAGCATGGGCGAGTGGTGGCACGCGGGACAATCCGCATCCTGGAGAGGCTGACCAATGGAGAGCGGTAGTCCGCCAGACCCGCCGGGATCCCGTAGCGCGGCCGAGACGCAGCAGCGGGCGGTCTGGCAAGGAATCGCGAAAGTTTTTGTTGACGAAATTGTCGAAATTGTCTAAGGTCATTCGTGGAGGTCATCCCGCATGTGTAATTTCCTCTCTGGCGTTTCGCTGAAGCCGACCGACGGTCGCACGTTGGGCGATTTGATCTGCGACCCCGAACACACCGACGAGCATCACATCCTGATCGCGTCTCGTAACGTGCGCGACGACGAACAGGCATATTTGCAGGCCAATCTCGCGCGGTGGGAGTTCACGCCTCCAGAGAACAAGGCTGATCTGCTGGACCTGAAGAAGTGGATGTTTACCGTAGACGAGCGAGAGAGTCCGCCATGGTTTGACCTCGCGGCAGAGCGCGAGCGAGCAGAGGGAATCGTAGCCCGCATGATCGTGCGAGACAGGCGTGCGGCGCTTCTTGGCGGGTGCTGGATCTTCGCCGGGAAGTATGCTGGAGCTGGATTCGTGAAAGGTAGGATCATCGCTTCTGTTGACGGCGCGAACCTGTCCCGCGCGACCCTGTCCCGCGCGAACCTGTCCCACGCGACCCTGTCCCACGCGACCCTGTCCCACGCGAACCTGTACGGCGCGAACCTGGACGGCGCGAACCTGTCCCACGCGACCCTGGACGGCGCGAACCTGGACGGCGCGACCCTGTCCCACGCGAACCTGGACGGCGCGAACCTGTCCCACGCGACCCTGTCCCACGCGAACCTGTCCCACGCGAACCTGGACGGCGCGAACCTGGACGGAGCGACCCTGTCCCACGCGACCCTGGACGGCGCGAACCTGGACGGCGCGACCCTGGACGGCGCGAAGATCCACAAAGGCGCCACGCTGCCCGATGGCTGGATTCGCACGGACGCCGGAATCATCGTGAAGAAGTAGTCATGGGGAAGCTCAACAAACAGTACCTCGCCGAGATGGCCCGCAAGGGCTGGATCACGGTATCGGCCGCCGCGAAGCTGTGCCGCCGTCATCGCGCGACGGTCTACTACTGGATCAACAAGGGATACGTCGCCCGCTGCGAAGTGAACGCCGGCAAGCGCAGGACGCTGTTCGTCGAGCGCGCGAGCCTCGGCAAGCTGGCAGGAGGCGCGCCGTGACGCCGGCCGAGCGCAACCGCATCGACCGAGCGGCCATCTACTTCATGGCGCACAAGATGGGATTCCCGCGAGTCAACACACTGGAAGCCCCGCTAGCGCGCCAGATATTCGGCAACCTATCGCGCTTCGCGCGGGAACAGGTCGAACTGGACCGGCGCAAGCGCGGGAAGGACAAGGAGACCGAGACATGATCTGGACATCCTACGTGGTCGCAACTTCCGAGGCGGATGCGCGCGAAATGGCCGAAGGTGCGACTCTGCTGATCAGTGGCCTGGACAACGCGCGCAAGTCGCTTAGCAACTATCATAATGCATTCCCCGGTTCGGGCTACCGGCTGTTCCAGGTACGCCACGAGGACGTGCCCGTCATCGACATTTGCCTGGCCAGCGACGAGGCCGAAGACGCGGCCGAACGGGTCGCCGTCGCAGATGCAAAGGGAGACTGAGCCATGGAGAAGGGTGTTCTCAGGCGCACGGTTTCACTCGACGTGAAGGCCGAACCTATCGAGTGGGGCGCAATGTTCGGCTCTAGCGACGACGAGGAGCAGGCCGAGATGCTGGACGCCGCAGTGGCCGAAATGTCGAGCACCGAGAGCGGGCCGTGGGGTGCCGAAAAGCAAGCACAGTACCTCGCCAGACGCATCCCAAAGAACAGCGCAACGGCCACATGGCTGCGCGCTCTGGTGGCATTCATCGACGGCAAGGGAGACTGACCATGGAACTCAAGACGATCCGCTGTAGTTCGCTGCCACTAGCCTTCACTTGCCCTGGCTCAATCCACGGCGACGGCCCGCTAGTCGACATGACCCACGACGCGAGCGCCGACGGGACCGCCGTACACGCCGGGCTTGCGTCCCTTGTGCGCGGGATGGAGCCCGAGGCCGCGCACGAGTTGATGCTGGCCGAGCACCCGGCGTGCAATCGCGGCGAGGTGACGCCGCTATTCTGGGCCGGCGTCAAGATGTGGGGCGAGATTCAGAAGTGGATGCCGTATGCTGTCCAGGAACTAGCCCTACACGACGGATACTTATCCGGCCACATGGACGCCGCCACACAGGTGGAGACAAGCGGAATCATTTTGGACTGGAAATCCGGGCGCAAGGACCACGACTATCACCACCAGGGCTTCGGGTATGCGTGGCTCGCAATGCAGGACACGGGCGAGTTGACTTCGGCTACCGTTCACTTCGCCTGGCTCCGTGAGCGCGAACTGGAGTCCTACACCGTGGACCGCGCCCGTGCCGATGCCTGGTATCAGCAGCTCCAGGACGAGGTGGTGAACTGGAGCGGCAAATACCACGCCGGCCCTCACTGCACATTCTGCCCGCGCCGGACTTCTTGCCCGGCCGTGACGGCGCTGGTCCGGCAAGATGTGGCAATGTTCGCGGACGGCAAGACGTTCGAGCTATCGACCTGCACCGGCCCGGAACTGTGCGGGCACTTCCGCAAGATCAAGATGCTCCAACGATTCCTCGAAGCGGCCGAACGAAACGCCCGCGTGGAAATCAGCCACCGCGTCGAAGTCGACGACGGCGAGGGCGGTGTGATCCACATGGTCCCGACGAAGGGCAACCGCGAGATCGCACCGTTGGCCGCGTGGCCCATCCTGAGCGCGCGGCTCACCGACCAGGAGATGGCGGGCGTCGTCGAGATCGGGGTGGGCAGGCTGGAGGACGCCATCAAGGCGAAGGCTCCGAAGGGCAAAGGCGCGGGCGCGATCCGGGAGGTATTCGCAGAGCTGGAAGCGGCCGGCGCGGTTTCGCGCGAGCCGGGAGCCAAGCTAGTCGATGAACGTCGCCGATGAAAAGCCAAACGCCGCTGCTTGCTTTCGCGAGACAACGGCGTTAGGGTGTCAGTTGGAGGCTGACCATGAAAGATTCTCATAGTTGCATTCGTAAGGCAAGACCAGAGTGTTCTCTCGGATGTCATCGCCCCGTTCTTGCTCGGGGACTCTGCCGGCATTGCTACAAATGGGCCAGTAAGCGCAAGCTGCTTACAAGGCGTTCCATAGCTGAGAGATTCTGGGCAAAGGTGCGGCGTGCCCCTTCCCGCCATCCAGTTTTGAAAACCTTCTGTCTATTGTGGACAGCTGCACATCACCCAGATGGATACGGAAGTTTTGGCTATTCTCCTGGAGTGATCATGAATGCGCAGCGGGCGGCGTGGATATTGCGGTTTGGTTCAATCCCAGAGAACATACACGTACTTCATAAGTGCGACGTACCCTCCTGTGTAAATGTCGAGCATCTATTCCTAGGTACACAGAACGACAACAATAAAGATGCTGGCAGGAAAGGCCGCCTTCCCTGGGGGGAGAAACATCACAATAACAAATATACTAGGCAGCTCGTGCGCGTAGCTAGACAGTTGCGTGCGCGGGGCAATGGCTTTCGAGAAATTGCAGAAAGAATGTCCATCCCGATTGGCACAATCTACGGATGGAATACGAATAGGTGGCAGCATCTATAAAAGGAGATTCCCATGGACAACGAGAACAACGAATTGCAGACCTTCGACCCTTCGACGGGCGAGATCGATCAGATCGTCAACATCACCTCGGCAGGCGCGATCGCGCGATCTGAGGTGGAGTGCCAACTGGACGCCGCCCACAAGTATCCACGGTTCACCGCCCGGCGCGGGATCAAGCAGTGGAGCGACGAGGTGCTGACCCTCGCGACGCTGACCAAGGAGGTGGCCGAGGCGTGCATCTACACGCTGCCCCGCAAGGACAAGAACGGCGTGCCGAAGCCCATCGTTGGTCAGTCGATCCGGCTGGCCGAGATCATCGCGTCCACCTGGGGCAACATGCACGTCGCATCCCGCATCGTTGGCGAGGAAGAAGGCGCCATCGTGGTCCAGGGCGGGGCGTGGGATCTCGAAAAGAATCTGCGGGTGACGGCGGAAGTGCGGCGAAACATCACGACCCGCAATGGTCAACGCTTCAGCGAAGACATGGTGACGGTGACGGCCATGGCGGCATCGAGCATCGCCCGGCGCAACGCCATCTTCTCCGTGGTGCCCAAGGCATACCGCGATCCGATCTTCGCCCGCATTCGCGCAGTCGCCACCGGGACAGCGGCCGACCTGGAGAAGCGGCGGGGCGAGGTGCTGGACAAGCTGGTCAAGCTCGGGGCCAAGCGCGCGAACATCTGCCCGGCCATCGGCGTGGCGTCCGAGGCTGACATCGGCATCGACGAACTGGCGCTCTTGATCGGGCTTGGTACGGCCATCAAGGATGGCGGCTCAACGGTCGAGCAGGCATTCCCGGACCCGGTACAAGCGCCCGCACCGACGCAGGCCGAAGAGGGTCGCCGCATGAAGCTCGGCGACAAGGGCAAGCCGGAACCTGGCTCTGCCGGCTAACCAACTCACACGAGGCGCGCAACCGTGGCGGCTCTGCGCGCTCCACACGGGCCGAGGAGAATCGCACCCAGGTGCAAGTCCTGGGCGGCCCACTGAGAGGACACGATACCCACCGAAAGGACGACCAATGCCAACGCAGAAGACCCCCAGGAAGACCGCGCGTAAGACGAATCCCGTCGCTGACTACATCCTGCCACCCGGCAAGGCGCTTGTCCTGCGCACGTGCAAGGCCGATATGTCGAGCAATTCGGAATACGCCAACGGCTTCAGGTGGCCGAAGTCTGGCCTGGTGAAATGCGACGATTGGCAACCGACGAAGGAATGCGGCCACGGACTGCACGGCCTGTTGTGGGGGGAGGGTGCGGGTAATCTGCTCAATTGGGATGTTGATGCCGTTTGGCTCATCGTCGAGATTGATCCGACGACAGCCATTGATCTCGACGGAAAGATCAAATTCCCGTCCGGCGTCGTCGTTTACTGTGGCACACGTGAGACTGCGCCGAAGTGGCTCAGCGAGCACGGCGGAGCCGGGCGAGCGATCGCCAGCGGGACCGCCACGGCAGGCTACAGCGGGACCGCCACGGCAGGCTACGGCGGGACCGCCACGGCAGGCGACAGCGGGACCGCCACGGCAGGCGACAGCGGGACCGCCACGGCAGGCTACGGCGGGACCGCCACGGCAGGCTACGGCGGGACCGCCACGGCAGGCGACAGCGGGACCGCCACGGCAGGCGACAGCGGGACCGCCACGGCAGGCTACGGCGGGACCGCCAAAACGGGTGAGATCGGAATCATCGTCTGTCGCTGGTGGGACGTAAACAAGGAGCGCTATCGTCTCGCCGTCGGCTACGTTGGTGAGGACGGCATCAAGGCCAACACATTCTATCGAGCGAATGAATCAGGGAAGTTGGTCGAGGTACCCAATGCCGCGCGGGGCCACGGCGAAAACGCATTGGCTAGTGTTTTAGTGTTTACGAAGGAGCGCGCCCGATGACACGCGCGAGCGGGGCGGACGAAAGGACGACCAGATGAGCAGAACACGAGGAGCGAAGCGAACGGGTGAGCTAGACAACTTCCCTACACCGGGCTGGTGTGTGCGGCGCCTTCTCGACATCTGGCAGCCGCCGGTCGGCGTTCTCGTCGAGCCGGCGTGCGGCGACGGCGCAATCATTCGCGAGATTCGCGGGGCTCAATGGCACTGGATTAGTTACGACGTTCGCGAAGTGCAGACGGTGGCCGAGATGCACCGGCAGTGCGACTTCCTCACTGTGGCGACACCTGGGCCGACCGTGAAAGCCGTCATCACCAATCCGCCGTACTGCTTGGCCGAGGAGTTCATTCGCAAATCGCGGGCACTGTACCCGAACGCCGAGCTGGTGTTCCTGCTGCGACTGGCGTTTCTGGCAAGTCACGAGAGACTACCATTGTGGCGAGACATCGGCGTGCCGGACATCATGGTGTTGCCCAATCGGCCGAGCTTTGGCCTCAACAAGAAGGGCAAACGCGGAACCGACTCGACTGACTACGCCTGGTTTCGCTGGCCTGCGCGTGGGCCACAAGTCACCGCGTTCGGATGCGTGCGCGTGCTAGCCGACACGCCAAAGAGCGAGCGGATCGCCGCAGACCCGCGGCGTGCCGGACATCATGGTGTTGCCCAATCGGCCGAGCTTTGGCCTCAACAAGAAGGGCAAACGCGGAACCGACTCGACTGACTACGCCTGGTTTCGCTGGCCTGCGCGTGGGCCACAAGTCACCGCGTTCGGATGCGTGCGCGTGCTAGCCGACACGCCAAAGAGCGAGCGGATCGCCGCAGACCCGCGCAGAAAGGACCACAATGCCGAGTAAACTGGGTCACAACAGAGACCAGCGCCTCCGCGCCGTAGCGGAAGCAATCGCCAAAGCGCGCTGGCTGCGCGAGGGAGATGGACCATTTGCCTTTGTGGCGCCCTTCCTATTCGACGAGGCTAAGGCGGCAATCGAGGCAGACGACGCCGTCGAGTCACCCGAGTATTGCCCGAATTGCCGGTGCAAGCATTGCCTTGACATCTATTGGGCCAAGCGCGAACAGTGGGAAGCGGACCAGCGGGCGGCTGGGCTTTGGATTGACGACGACTAGGAGGACCGCAATGCCTAGACCATCACCCGAGTTTCGCCACAGCCTCACGGTCGAGCTGCCCAACGGCCGCGAGGTGAACGTGGACCTGACGTTCGCGGGCTACTACCAACCGGCGCGACTCTACGGGGCGCCCGAGAACTGCTCACCCGAGGATGGCGAGGTGACGATCCTCACCGCCCACACCGCCGAGGAGGACGGCACAGTGGAGTGGAACGAGTGGGCAACGCGGGTGAAGCTCACCGAGGCCGACATTGAGTCAATCGAAGGCCGTCTGATGGATGTGATCCGGGAGGCGCGATATGCCGAGTAAGCCGACCGTCGACGTGAACCGGCTGCCATTCCGACACGCAGACACTTGGCCATGGCGCTGGCTCTACCGCCTCTACACCAGCAGCACCACGCTCCATCGTCTTGTCTCGCGCACGAAATGGTATCGAGGCGACGACGGGGGCACACCTCAAGCAGATGGTACAGTGCGCGGTGTGTGGACCATGACTCCCATCGAATCGCTGGCCTACTGGCGTGTCCACCTCGCCTCCGCAGCCGCCGCCAAGGCCCGGGGCGCGTCGTGAGCCACAAGCGCGCCTTCACGATGCGGGACTCGCTTCCGGTGCGGCGTCCCGATTCGACGGAGCGCCACTGCCGATTCTGCGGGGGAGTCGTGGCGCGTCCGCGGTTGACGTTCTGCTCCGATGCGTGCGTCAAGCAGTGGACACTGCGGAGCCGACCACAGGATGCCCGTAAGGCGGTGGAGAAGCGGGACCACGGCGTCTGCAATGTCTGCGGCGTCGACACCCAGCAGATCGAACGGCTGGCGCGACGGCTCGACCTGCTGGCGTTTGGCGCTTGGCGGGTCCGAGAGTATGGTGTGGAGTCTCGCCCGGACGTGGATGATTCGGACATCGGCGTGCGGCCCTCGTCATGGCACCGCTACCCGAGCGCCCACAAGTCCGCCAGGTGGCTCGATTGGCTGCTCCACATGGTGCGCTGGTGGTTCGGCGTTTGGGGCGGTGGACAACCTGGAGATGAGCATCCATCGCGCCTCGCCTATTTTGCCCACCTATGGGAGGCCGACCACATCGTGCCGGTCGTGGAGGGCGGCGGGGCGTCCAGGGATGCCGACCCGCTGGCGAATCTGCGGACGCTCTGCCGGCACTGCCACAAGGTCGAGACGCGCGCGTTGGCGGCCCGGCGAGCCGCCGCACGAAAGAAGCAAATGGGAGCTACTACGATGACTTGCAAGACGGACGTGAGGCGTGTATCGTGGTGCTGCTAGCCACATGGACCATTCACCCCCTGCGATCGCGTTCGCTCCCCCGTCAGCCATGTGGCTAGCACCCGTGGACGGCAGGTCAGAGCGGGCGCGTTCGGAGGGTGCGAGCGGTATTTGATGCCACTTGTCCCGTGGATTCGCTTCTACACGAGCATGCCTCGACACCGAAAGACAGTCGTGCTCAAGAGGCTGCTTGGCACCTACGAGCACATCGTCAACTTGTGGTGCTGGGCGGCCGACAACGCCAAGGACGGCGACTTGACCGGCTTCACGGTTGCTGAGCTTGAATCGTTCGCGGAATGGCGAGGAACCACAGGTGCCGCCGTTGCTGCCATGGTCGAGGCCGGCTTCATCGATCAGGAGGGTGAGAAACTTCGGCTGCATCGGTGGATGGAGCGCACCGGCGCCGGTGTGGATTCTCTCCTGAAGACGCGCCACCGGCAAAGCGAACTGATGAAACATCGTCGCAGTGTTAGCGCTAACACAGACGCTAACACAAACAATAACCCTCTCCCTCTCTCTGAGAGTAGTAGATCCCCGGATCAAGAGTCAGAGAAGAGGGAGAGGGTTAGTCGAGGAGTTAGCGCTAACGAGCGTCAGCGTCCGAACACAGCTCACGATCTGGTGTGGGCCATCAAGGCCGCGGTCGAGAGGGCGCAGCCAGAGCACGGCATGTGGGCGCCCGACACGTTCGCCCAGGAGAACGCCTCTCGGCTCTTGGTGGGGCTGGGAGACGCGGCGAAGGCCATGCCTGAGCTTGAGCGCAAGATTGCCCTTTTCGCGGACGATCCCGAGATGCAGCCATGGACGGTCAAGAAGTTCTGTGACCAGTACAACGGCATAGGCCACGCGAAGCCCAACAAGACCGGACAGCCACCGCGGGCGGTGTACCGATGACCGACCAAACGCCACCCCACGACCCCGAGGCCGAGTTGTCGGTTCTCGGGACCATGCTGGTGGCGTCCGGTGAAGCGTTCCCGCTGCTGTCCGGACTGCGGGTGGACGACTTTTTCCTGCCAGAGCACCGCGAAGCCTGGGCGGCTGTGCTGGCCGTCATCGAGCGTAAAATGCCGGTCGACATCGTGGCGGTGGGGGACGAGTTGAAGGCCCGGGCCATGTGGCAGCGGTTCCCGGGCGGCTGGCAGACCTGGGCCACCAACTGCGCCCGACACGCGACCGCGCCCGAAGTGGCAGAGCAGCACGGCAAGATCATCGCGCAGAAGGCGGCGCTGCGGCGGCTCATCGCCCTTTGCGTTGAAGTGCAGGCATCGGCGTACTCGACGAACGACCTCGAAGACGCGCTCACGCGCGCTCGCCAAGGCGTGGCGGCGCTGGAGGTACAGGCCAGCGACAAGGATTCCGTGCGGCTCGGCGATGCGCTGGGCGGCATCCTGGACACCATCGCCGACAGGACGGACGGCAAGAAGCCGGCGGGAGTGGACTACGGGATCGACAGCCTCCAGCAGATTCTTGGGAGTGCCAAGCCTGGGCAGTTCATCATCGTCGCGGCCCGGCCCGCCGAGGGCAAGTCGGCACTTACGGGCCAGTTCTCGCTGTACTCTGCGGCTAAGCTGAAAGTTCCAACGCACCTCTTTTCGGCCGAGATGCTGGTGCAGGAAATGGGCGAGCGCTTTCTTTCGAGCCGGGCGCGCGTGCCGTCCTACCAGATGGCCACCGGGCGCCTTGACGTTGAGCAATGGAAGAAGATTCAAAGCGCGGCAGGCGGCCTGTACGAGATCCCGTTGCGGATCGACGATCGGTCCCGCTCGCTCGGCCAGATCACCGGCAAGATTCGCAAGTGGCACGCGATGGAGGTCTGCCGGAACGCCAAGGATGGCGAGGCTCCGCTGGCCCTCGTCGCGATTGACTACCTCCAGCGGATCCGCATCGACGGCCGAAAGGGCGAGACACGGGATCAGGAACTTGGGCGGGTCTCATCCGACCTGAAGGCGCTGGCGATGGAGCTTCAGATCCCAATCCTTGTCGTGGCGGCTCTTTCGCGTGCGACCGAGAAGCGCGGGGGGCCGCCGTTGCTGGGCGACCTCCGGGAGTGCGGGAACTTGGAGTACGACGCCGACGTGGTGATCTTCATCCACCGGAACATCCCACTCGAAGACCAGAAGGCACGCCGCCAGCCAGGACCAGCCGAGCTGATCGTAGCCAAACACCGAGGCGGCCCGACAGGCGTTGCAGATGTGTACTGGAACGCTCCGCTGATGGAATGGACCTCTCTGGACTCCCACAGCTCCCCGCCCCGCGACTTCCACGATCCCGACCGCGAACCGTAACGAAAGGACGAACCAATGGCCCACGAAATCACCGACCAGGAATGCGAAGCTTTCAGCGTCGTCGCCGCCAAGGTGTTCATGATCGCAAAGGAACACGGCTTCCATGATGGCGACAGAGTGGAATTGGTAACACTCGACCGCATTGCCAAGTTCTGCGCGAACCTCCACGGGGAAGTCTCTGAACTATGGGAAGCCGCGCGCAAGGACAACCTCTACGAGCCCTGCGACAAGAAAGCCAAGCTGACCTGTGCCGAGGAGGAGTTGGCAGACATCATCATCCGCGCGCTCGACACGGCCCGCACGCTCGGCGTAGACATTGGCGCCGCCATCAAGCTCAAGAGTGCCTACAACGAGCAGCGCGAGAACATGCATGGAAAGCTGGCCTAGCGCATGAGCCCTTCCGCCATCGCGAATCGCCGCGCTCGCCTGGCCCGGCTGCGCCTCGACCTGGAGATGTCGCCCGTCCCGGCGCCGTCCCGTGAACACGTGGAGAACCCATGACAAAAACTTCGATTTCTTGGTGCATCAGCCCAGACGGCTCACCCGGCTTTACTTGGTCGCCCGTGGTCGGCTGCCGCGCGGTCAGCCCCGGCTGCCAGAATTGCTGGGCGGCTCGCTTGGCGTCCACGCGGCTTGCCCACCTGCCCGAGTACAAGGGGCTCGCCAAGGATGGCAAGTGGACAGGTGGCCCGCGCTTCCTGTCTGACAGGCTTAGCCAGCCGCTACACAAGCGAAAACCGGCGGGGATTTTCGTGAGCGACATGGGCGATCTGTTTCACGCCGCCGTCGGCGATCAGTTAATTGCGGCCGTGTTCGGCGTGATGGCTGCATGTCCACAGCATCGTTTTTTTCTGCTCACGAAACGAGCGCAGCGCATGCGGAAGTGGTTCGCGTGGATGAAACTGGAGGCGCGCACTTGCAATGCCGGCAGAGGAGCGCCAGAAGCGTTTGTGGCCGTTGCATACGCGCAGCGAGAGGGACTGTCCGCCGTCGACGTGGACGGAATAACAAGCCGCGCGTGGCCGCTCCCGAACGTCTGGATCGGTGTGAGTTGCGAAGACCAGGCGACGGCCGACGAACGCATCCCGGAACTGTTGCGGACGCCAGCCGCGATCAGGTACGTGAGTTTCGAGCCAGCGCTGGAGAAGGTCAAATGGCGGCGCGAGTGGATCAGTGGGCCAGGCACCGTTGACCAGATCATTTTGGGCTGTGAAAGCGGACCGGGCGCGCGGGCGATGCCCAAGGATGCCGCCGAGGATTTGATTGCCCAACTCGCGGCGCCGTTGCCTTGCAAGGTGGCGTTTTTCTACAAGCAGGCCATGGTCGACGGTCGGCTTGTTCGCGAGCCACTGGCCTACGGGCGCACGTGGCGCCAGTTCCCCGAGGTGCGCCGATGAAGCTCGTCTACCTCGCCTGTCCCTACTCGCACCCGGACCCGGCCGTGCGTGAGGGCCGCTTCCACCAAGACGGGCTGGGACTACTGGCAGGAGTACGACCGCGAGATCTTGAGCGCGTGCGGGGCACTGGTCGTTTTCTGTCTGGAGGGCTGGCAACGATCAGCGGGCGTACAGGGCGAGATGAAGATTGCCGAGGAGATGCGCATACCCGCCTTTCTCGTCGGGAGCTGCGCGGACTGCGCCGACATCATCGCGCCGCAACTGTTGCTCTTGCTACATGGCCCGGATGCTGCGGGCGATTGCATCGCCGACGAGGCCCGCGTGCTGGAACGCAGGGCCGAGAGGCTGCGGGAACGAGCGGAAGAAGTGCTTGACAACGAAGTGCAAAAGGGTACAAGGTAGGGCAAGTGAGGTAAACGACCGTGTGCCAATACGTTAGCGTAGTCGCGACGACCGAGGGACCGCTGACCCTGTACGCCGCTCCTGGGCTCACCAGCCACGGCGACGCGCGGGCAGGATGGAAGGTGACGGGTGGCGCTGAAGTGGAATGGACAGGAGAGGCGCATGATTCGTTGCTGGTTCGACACGAGGATGCCGACACGGCCAAGACGATCC
>Ga0208820_1000137_pt1 | contig 75833 bp, 51 predicted proteins | sample June2015DPH_16_5_FD_184713 | JGI IMG/M metagenome (GOLD analysis project Ga0208820, IMG submission 184713) | Peatland microbial communities from SPRUCE experiment site at the Marcell Experimental Forest, Minnesota, USA - June2015DPH_16_40... | ecosystem: Environmental > Terrestrial > Soil >...
TCAGGCGGAGAAGGGTCTTGGTCTATACTACACCGACTCTTGCCTGACCACCCCTTGAAACTGTGCGACTTGCACAACGATCAAACCTCAAAAAAATCAGTTCCGCATCCCGGTAGAGAAATTTCGGATAGCGCCGCTTCGGCGCGACGGCGGCTGGCGCTTTGGAATGGTGTGATGAAGTTTCTCCTGTGCTCGCAGGTAAGGATCGAGGCCGCAGGCAAAGAGCGGCGGAGGGCCACCGCCCGTCCTCTCCATCCTCCGTAGCAGGGCTACTGCGGAGGACGGGCGTAGCAGTACTGCGGAGGGTGGACACTCCAGGACGCTGGCGCGTTTATCAGCGGCCTGTTGACTTGGCGGGTCACTGCCGCAATGGTTCGACCACCGTGATCCCGGGGTCCAGCTTCGCATCAAAGATTTCTTCACCGAGCACCGGATTCAGCACGACGTTGGTGAAGTCGTTTCTCATGCGGGAGCCGTCCGCGAATTTCATTTCCGTGGCGGCGAGCGAAAAATCGTTCGTGCGAACGGTGATGCCGATTTCCGCCATCATCTGGCGGGCCAGCGCATTTTTGGGCTGCAATATCAATTCCCAGTTCGCGTTGGTTTGAGTGACTGACAGCACGCGGAAGTGCGATTCGAGGTCCGCCCGGCTGCGCGGGAAGCTCGCTTCCAGCAGCGCCAGCGCGTCGCGCCACGGACCGGGCTGGTTGTCGTTGAGCGGGTATTTCTCGGCGCGCTTCAGCCGGGGATAAATGAGGAACAGCGTGTCGGGCTGGCGTAGCGCGATGGTTTGCGCGGGCTGGCCGATTTCCCAGCGGAAGCGGTTGGGGATGACCACCCAGACTTTGCCTGTGGACACCAGCGGCTGCGAAAGCACTTTGAGGGTCCGCGTTTGAATGACATCCGCGGTAAAGCTGTGGAGATTGGTCTGCGCTGAAAACCAGGTGTCGAGGACGAGACTCTGCTCGGCGGCGTGAGCGGTGAGGACTGCAACGAGGAGCAGCAAGGCGGACAGCGCGCCCCGCAGGGGAAACGTTGCGGCTACTTGTTCTCCGGCCAGATGGGAACGAAGTGATACCATTGGTCCAGATGCTGGCAAATCTCCGGCTCAAATACACGCATGATTTTCCCGGTGAGTTCCCGGCGCGCTTCGCGCGTGCCCAGCGCCCGGCGGTCGTAGGTTATTTCCGGCAGAACGTGCGCGGTGTAGCCGGCGCTGGAACGTGTGAGTGTAACGCCCAGCAGCGCGCAGCCCGATGCCCGCGCCAGTTCGGCGGCAGCGATGGAAGCCTGAAAGGGTTGTCCAAAAAGTTCCACGGTCACGGCGCTGGGTGCGGGCGGACGGTCAATGAGCATTGCGACTATCGCGCCCGATTGAAGCCGCTTGATGATTTCCACGAAGGCAAAACCGTCGTTGCCCACCACGAGCGTCTCGATGCCCCACCGGGCGCGCGATGCCATGCGGAGTTGAGTGAGGGCGTCGTCGGGTTCGGCTTGGGTGAGAGCCAGCAGCTTGTAGCCGTGATGGGCCAGCAGCGGCCCGCCGAGTTCCCAATTGCCGAGGTGCGGCGTGATCAGCAACACGCCCTGACCGCGTGCCTTAACAGCCTCGAAATGATCCCAATCCTTCTGTTCATTCAACCAACTGTGCTTCAGGACGCCGCTCTCGTAGCGCCATACGTCGGCCATTTTCAAAGCGAATTGACGAAAGAGCCGGTGCGCGGTTCTCCGTGCCGCTGCCTGGTCGCCATGCAAGGCGGGCAATAGGTTTTGCAGGACCACCGTGCGCCGCTCACGGTGGAGCCGGTAGTAAATTTCCGCCACGAGAAGACAAAACGCGTTGAAAACAAAGATCGGCAAAATCCGCGCGATGCCCAATCCGAGCCGCCACAGCCCGGCGTGATAGAAGGATGAAGGGTTGAGAGTTGAGGGTTGAGGGTTGAGGGCAGGGCCTGACGCTACACGTGATAGCCCGTCGCCGTTTTCGGACTTCTGATTTCCTTCAGACTTTGGACTTTGGACTGTGGACTTTGGACTCAACCACGCCCACCAGGCGGGCAGCAGGAAAATCGCGATCAGCATGTTGGCGGCGATTCCCACCGCGCACACTTTGCCCAGGCTGGCCATGCCGGCGTTGCCGGACCACGCCAGCGAGCCAAACCCGGTAATGGCCGTTCCGCCGCACAACAACAGCGCGCGGCCTACCGAACGCCGCACCGTCCGCGTGTCGCCACCGTGCCGGCGCAGGGCCAGTTGGATGAAGAGGCCGTAGTCCACGCCGGTACCCAGCACCAGCGGCAGCGCCATCAGGTTCAGCAAATTCCACGACCAGCCGGCCAGGGCCATCGTCGTCAGCAGGCAGAGCCCGCTCAGGAGCAGCACCGCCACGCCCAGCAGCACTTCGGTGATGCGGCGGAACGCCAGCCAGAGCGAAACCAGCACCAGCCCGACCATCGGGATCACGAGCAGCCACAGCCTGCCTTGCACGCGCTTGAGCGTCGTGGCGCCCAACAGTTCCCAACCGGAAAGCAAAATCCGGTCCGGCGCCATTTGCGCCGACAAATCCGCCAGGGCCGCCACGGCGGTTCGATTGGTGGAAGGATAAACCAAACCCATCGCCAGCCACTCGTTTGGAGTGCGGGCCACAAATTGTTTGAGCACCCACCGGCTCATCGAGTTCGTCGGCCAGACGACGCCGGAACTGTCTCCGATGCGCGCCCAGGCGCGAATCAGTTCCTCGGTCAGGAACAAGGCGTTGGTTTCAAAACCGGCGCGCACCGCCGTCTCGCGCAGCAACTGGCCCTGCGCGCCCAGCACGCGGGCTGCAGCGCGGTTGGCCGCCTGACATTCCGGGCGCGGCCACAGCGCCGTTGGCAGCAGGTAGCCGCTGATCATCTGATTTGAAACCGCCTGCTTCAGCAGCGCCTCCGCCTTGCAAAGACGCTCATAGACCTGGCCTTCGTCGCTGCCGCCCACGATGACCCAAATCGGGTCGCGCGGGATGCCCATGGATGCTGTGAGTTCATTCAGCGCCGTTTCCGCCTCGGCTTGCTGGGGGCGCAGCGCATTTGCGGTTCGATCCAGCTTCGGCTGGCGGACCAACAACACCGCGCCCGTAAAAATCAGGACGAGGACCGTGACCCAAAACGCCGCACGCGCGCCGGTTGGCCCCGGCGGAGTTGGCGGCGCGGCTTCCGCTTCTTTCGGCGGCAACAGAAACGTCCACCACGCGGGTTTGGGCAGATGGGCCGGCGCGTTCCGCCGCCCCGGAAACAGCGGCGGCAGATACGCCATCACCATGACCAGCGCAGCCAGTGCCACGCCGATGGCCACCAACGAACCGAGCTGCGCCAGACCGGGCAGCCCGCCGAAATTCAACACCAGAAACGCGCTGATCGTGGTGATGGCCGCCCAGAGAATGCTCGGCGCAATGGCGCGGCGGATTTCCGGCACGGACAATTGCGGGTGCGCCAGAGCCTCCTGGTAATGCACCACCGCGTAGTCCACCGCCAGCCCCAGCAGCACCGCTGCGAAGCCCATGCTCACCACGCAAATCGGTCCCAGAATCAGACCTCCCAGCGCGAGCGTGGCGACGAGAATCAACGCCAGCAAGGTCAGCAGCCACAACACCGGCAGCCAGCGCCGGTGCATCAGCCAGAACAGCAGCGCGATGATTGCCGCTGTGGCTGTCACCGAACCGCTCAAGTCGCGCTGCATGTTGCCGGCGATCTCCGTCACGAACGCCGGCCGCCCGGTGTAACGCACCACCACCTCCGCCCAATCCGCTTGATTGGTACGAACGCTGGCCACCGTGGTCTTGATTGATTTCAACCAACCCGAACATTCGCGATAGCCGGCCAGGTCCGGGCGCGCTTGGACGTAAATCAGCCGGAAGGTTCCGTCCGCCGAGGCAAACGCCCGTTGTCCTTGTTCTGCGGAAAGCCCGCTGAAATTGGCCAGCGCGGGCACGCTGAGCAGGTCGTAGGGATCGAACGCGCGCCGGGCGATGTCCATTGGCGAGAGCGACGTGGCGAGCACGTCCCGCGTCTCCGCCAAAACCGACTGAAGATGGTCGGGCGCGAGCCGGTTGGTCAGCGTGCCAAAGGATTCCGGCGGCTGATTGAACCACAGGCACGCCACAATCTCCGCCGCCTGTTCGGGATGCTCCATCCAGGGCGCCTGCCACGACACCCCCGCAATGAGGTTGGTTTCCTGCCGCAACCGTGCCGCCAGCGCGCCCGCCAGCCGTTCCGCCTGCTCGCTGTCGGGAGCGCGCACGGTGATGATGAGTTCCCGGGCGTTGGCGAAGTGTTCCTGGTAAAGCTTCAAGCCCTGCACCGTCGGCTGGTCGGTGGGCAACAGATTCAAAATCTCCGCGTCAAACCGCAGCCGGCTTAAACCGAAACCGACCGGCAGGATAAACAACAACCACCATGCGAGACGCCACCGGGACTTCATGGCTTCAAGTATCCCTCCAAGGTCTCGCCGGAGCGTGTGTTTTCCAATCGCCAGCCTCCGTCTGGTTTGCGCTCAAAACGCAACGGCGGAGGGAGCTGTTCCCCGGAAAGGGCCGCATGCAGATAAAGCCAGGCAAAACGAACAGGCGGCTGCCGGCGCCCGGTGAAGCTCATTCTGCCCGCCGGGAATTGGATCAGCCAATTGGTGCGGGTGGTTTGCGCCGAAACCAGCGACAGCGGCGTTTTCGCAAACTCGATGGCGCACCGTCCGTCTTCGTGGCTGGCCATCACCAGGTCTCCGCCCAACTCCGGCAACCCGCGGCCCGGACGCCAGAGGGCCTGGCCTTCCTGCACATGCCAACCCGGACCTGAGGTGGTGAATAGTGAAGCCCCGGTTGTCGTTCGGCAACCTGAGGACAACATGGCGATGATCAGCAGCGCCAACCAAAGCACCGGACGAAACAAACGCCCTTCGTATAGCGGCATAGATTTCTGATTATTGTTGTGCGACCAAGGTGGTTGTCAAAGCATTCAAGCTTTTCAAACACCGGCCGGACGCTGCCAGCGCCAGGTCAGCCGGCGCTTTGTCTGCGGGGTCAGGTTGAAATTCTCCGAAATCCGCAGACCTTCAACCCAAAATATTTCGCCGTTCTCCGCCGCCGCCACCATCAACTCCCGCCGCCGGGCGCGCGGAATTTTCCAGTTCGTGAACAAATCCTGAAGTTTCACCGATGACCTCAAACCCATCGGTTGAAACCGGTCGCCCGCACGCCAATGACGCAACGTGATTCTGCCACCGACCTTGTCCGCGTCGAAAGATTCACAGGCCGGCCGGGCGGCGGGTCGCTTGAATTTTTCCACCGCGTTAAACCGCCAGCGCACGCGGACGCCGTCAAAGGTCACTTCCCCTGCCCTGCCCGCCAGCTTGACGACCGTCTCGTTTGCGTTGAAAACGGACGTCCGGGCCAGGCGCAAACTGACCGCGCCGGTCGCATCGCGAAGGACGGAGAGCTGAGGGCCAAGGTTGACCGGAACATCGGTCGATTGCCGGAGCGATTCGATTAACTCAAAATCCACCGGTACGCCAACCTCCGACAGTTGCAATTGCAGAACGCGACGTTGAATTGCAACCGGCAAATCTTTAAAAACTGTCCCCTCTCCCGGTCCCGCTTTGCGCGGACCACCCTCTCCCCGCCCGGCGGGGAGAGGGACGGGGCGAGGGGCGCGTTCAATTTTTCGTTTTGAGACGAGCCATTGGCGCGCGGCTTCACCGGCCAAATCCGATTCCGCGCCGACGATTTCCATGAGTCGCAAAACTGTTTTTGTCAGGGCCGGCTGGTAGCGACGTTGCAGCAGCGGCAGCAGTTCGTTTCGCACCCGGTTGCGCGGCATTTCGAGCCGGGCATTCGTCGCGTCTTCGCGAAAGGGGATTTTATTTTCGCGCGCGAACCCTCGCAGTTCGGCTTTGGTCGCATCGAGCAACGGACGAACGAGCATGATTTTTGAATCTACTGGCGACGGCGACCGCCATTTCATTCCGGCCAGACCTTCGCCGCCCGCGCCGCGCAGGACGCGCAGAAAGAATAGTTCCACCTGGTCGTCGGCATGATGCGCCAGTGCAATGACGCGGGTTTTGCGTTCCTTCGCCGTGCGCGCAAAAAAATCGTGCCGCAATTTTCGCGCGGCCATTTCGACGGACATTTTTGATTTTTGCGCAAATTCCTTCACGTTTGCCCGTCCGGCGATAAAGGACAGCCTCATCGCGGCGGCGGTTTGACGGACCAGTTCTTCGTCGGCGTTGCTGCTGCGTCCCCGGAGCTGGTGATTAAAATGCGCGACGGTCAGCCGCCACCGATGGCGGGATGAAAGTTTGTGGAGCGCCTGCAGCAAGGTCATGGAATCCAACCCGCCGGAGACGGCGACCAAAACCGCCTGCCCGCGTTTGAGCAGCCGGCGGTTTTGGATGTTTTGTTCAACGCGCTGGGGCAAATCGGTCACGCGCCCATGCTACTGCATCCGCCCCGGTGGGCAAGGATGGTGAAATTTTAGGGCAACAACTGAATGCGGTAGAAACGCTGCGGGGAATTCGCAATGGCGTTGGTGTCCGTCAAACTGACGGTACTGCCAGTCGCGTTAACGACACCGCCCAGGTTAATCCAGTCGGGCTGGGCGACCAGATTGGTCGTATATTGGACCTGGTAATTTAGCCCGGCCATGGCGCTCCAATTCAAATTGATACTGTCGGCCGTTTTGGTCGGCGTTTGAAGTGCGGGCGCCGGAGCCTGCGTCACGCTGACATCGTCGAGAACCAGGTAGGAATTGTCGTCGGCAAATCCAAACAAGAGCGTGGTGCTGGGGCCCGTGGCCGTGAGAATGAAGATCTGGTTGGTCCATCCAAAAGCACCTGAATCAATTTGATCGAGTTGAGTAATCCCGTTCCATACCACCTCGAATTCATTGGGCACGGTACCGTTGCCGAAGTAGTTCACGCTCTCCCACCAGAAAGAAAGCAGATAAGGACGTCCCGCTACGGTTGGCAACGTTTGGGAAATGGTACACAAGCCATCGGCGGAGTACTGGCCGAAGGCGGCGAAATAAGTACCCGAATGAGGTGAGATCGCGCCTTCAGTCAGGGTGCCGTCGTCAACGTAATTATAACCGTCGTTGTTGCTGACCGTCCACGAGGTGAAATCGCCGGTTTCAAAGCCGCCGTTCTGGATCAATTCCGGTGCCGAGACGGTCAGGTTAAACCAGAGGGGTTGGGCGACATGGGTCGTCTGGTTGCTGAACCAAAGACTTGCCGTGTAACTCCCCACAGCGAGGCTGTTGGCGGTCGAATTCAAACTCACCGTCACCGTGGCGGCGGCCCCGTTCGGTGCCAGGGTCCCACTTGTTGGCGAAGCATTCAACCAGAGCGACGTGTTGATGATGCTCCAGTTGAGGGAAGTCGTTCCGATGTTGGTCAGTGAAAAGTTCTGGGTGGTGACGCTGAAGGGGCCGCCGACCGGCCCGGTGGCGGTAAAACCGGTGGCCGGCGTGATGACCAGCGGTTGCACGACCTGCAAGGTGAACTGACGGTTTTGCACAATGCCACTGGTCTGATTCGTGAACCACACGTTGGCAACATAAGTTCCGGCGACGAGATTGCTGGCCGCGGAATTCAAACCCACGGTCACGGAGGTTTGCCCGGCAACGGCAAGCGTCCCGCTGGAGGAAGAGACATTGAGCCAGGACGAGGTGCTGCCGATCTGCCAGTTTAATGAGGCCGCTCCCGAATTGGTCAGTAAAAAGGTTTGAGCGGTGACTGCAAATGGACCCCCAATCGCACCGTAGGCGTTGAAACCTGACGCTGGTGTGATAATCAGAACATCGGGCGGGCCAGCCAGGGCGTCGATCAAACTTTGTCCCATGGGCGTACCCCAGCCAGTGCAGAGATCGTAGCCATCGGTTGCATAAAAAAGGCCGGGGGTGTTTGTGCCGATGTTGTTGCCAGTCGTGATGTCGTGAAAATAGTTGCCGTAACCGGCGCTGGTGCCGATGGCGTAAAGCGCCGGGTTCAGAAACCCGACGAAGTTGGTGGGGTTGGAGGCGGTGGATTGCTGGTTGACGAGGGCGCAAAAACCCGCCCAGAGCGGCGCGGCGCAACTGGTGCCCATGAAATAATCTGTGCCGCTGTCATCGCCGTCGTCGTAGGACACAAAAATGTTGTCTGCCGTCAGCGCCACGTCGGGAATGTTGCGTTTGGCGGTTGAACCGCCGTTGTTCGCCATGCTGACGTTCGTCTGCCAGTAAGGTATGGGGTAATAAGAGCTGATGCCGCCGCCGGAACCTTCGTTGGGTATCCCGTTGAGATTGTAATTCCAGACCATCTCCGAAGACCACGACGCGCCGGAACCATTCATCGTCAAGGTTGTCCCCCCCACAATGGTGGCGTAAGGACTGTCCGCCGGCACGGTGGTTCCACTGTCCAAAGGTTGTGCGCCGGTATAGGCGTCACCGTCGCCCGAGGATTGAAAATAGGACTGGCCTTGCGTCGCCATGTTCTTGAGGATGCTATCATAATTTGTGGCGGTTGAGCTGCTCCACTTGCCCACCATCCAGGAACTGCTCACTTGTTTGGCCAGATTGTCCGTGGCAATCTGGTTCAACAAGGAGGAGGAAACCGTGTTTTTTTCATAGACAATCACCCGCGACAACTGCGGCGCCATGGCGATGGCCATCTCAATGTCCAAAGCCACCTCGTCATTGTTGGCGGTGCTCGGAGTGGAACTGCCCACCACCACATTCGTCAAAGGAACATAATTGGTGATTCCGATAGTTGCCCCGACGACGTTTTCGTAATTGGTGATATCCACCGGAAAGTAATCCGAATACTCCAGCAGCGCCACCGTCTGGCCGGCGCCGGTCAGCGCAGTGCCGGGAACGTAGGCATTGCGAAAATCGTTGCCCGCATATTCCTGACCCGGTCCGCTCCCGTTGAAACTCAACGGCCGGACTTTCGGCGCCTTCACCCGGATGTCTGCCCGCCGTGGCCGGCTGTAATCGCTCAAGCCTTCAATGCTCGTCACCCGCAGATTTGCCGGCAACGACGGCTCGGTGTCCGGTGCAAAAAAATCGCGCGCCTCGAAGGGATGCCGGTAAATCCGCAAATTCACTTGGAATGCCCGTTCCACGTCCGCCACGCGGCCCTGGATGTCCAGCACCACGCGATTGTTGTAAGTGCCGGTCACCACCAGTCCGTTGCTGCGGACGAAATCCTGCACCGCCTGGTAATCTTCTTCCGTCGGGCCGAACCGCGCGGCGAATTCCGCCGGCAGGAGAAATTTGTGGAAGTTCGTGCTGGCCGGATCGTAAAGCTGCCGCAGCAGTTCGTCCAATTCCACCTGATTCCGCAACGGCAGGCCAATCGTCAGGTTCAGACAATTTGTATCCGGAAGACGGCCCACCGGTTGCAACCGCGCCACCACCGGCGGAACATGGCCGTATAGAAACTGCCGGTCGGCCGCAAAACCCGGATGGACGGTGCCGAAAAACAGCACCAAGCCAATGCCGATGGCAGTCAATAAAAGCCGGGGTTTCAATGCAAAGTGCGACTTATTGAAAAGGTCAGGTTTAATCCACATTATTTTATTTATAAATCACATGGCGTTCCAAGAATTAAGAGAAAAACGCCAAGTTTGGTTGCAATCTATATGCGATTAATCTGAAAAGCAAATTGCCCCCCTGCCAGGCGGTACCTTAATTTATCACGGAGGGCGGATTGTCCTCAATCCGCAGCGGCTGGATTTGTCGGGCGTGCTGCGAGTTGGGACAACTCGCGCTCCGGTTCTCAGCTTAAAATTCAAATTAGGGGCACTAGCCGTTGCCACGCGTTGTCAGCTTCGCCGAATAAATTTGCCCATTTGCCCGCTCATTACTAACGTCCTGTCGTGGCCGTCAAATTCACCATTCTTGGCAGCGGTTCCGGCGGCAATTGCGCCTACCTCGAAACCGATGAAACAAGGATACTGGTGGACGCCGGGTTCAGTCCGCGCCAAATCCGCCAGCGGCTCGCCACCATCAGTCGCGTGCCGGAAAATCTCACCGCCATCCTGGTCACGCACGAACATTCCGACCACGTCCAGGGATTGATCGGCATCGCCGCCAAACTGAACATCCCGATTTATTGCAACCGCGCCACGAAGGAAGCGTTTGAATTTCAATTGGAGACCAAATTTAACTGCCACCTTTTCAACACCGGCGCGAGCTTTGAAATCGGCGACCTGCTCGTGGACACGTTTGCCATACCGCATGATGCCCAGGACCCCGTCGGTTACTTGCTGCGCACGCCCGCTGGCAACATCGCCTTCGTCACCGACCTCGGCCACATGACGAAACTGGTGCTCGAACGCATCCGTCCGGCGAATGTCCTCGTGCTCGAATCCAATCACGACGTGAAGATGCTTCAAGATTGCCCGCGCCGCTCGTGGAGTCTCAAGCAGCGCATCCTTGGCCGTCACGGCCATCTCTCGAACGAGGCCGCCGCCGAAGCCGCCGCGCAAATCATGTCCGCTGAACTGCGCCACCTTTACCTCGCCCACCTGAGCCGCGAGTGTAACAAGCCCGAACTGGCGCATTACGTCATGAACGAGCGCCTCCACCAAATCGGCGCCACCCACGTTCGACTTCAAACCGCCGCGCAGGATGTGCCGTGTGCGACTTTGGTTCTGTAGAGCTAAATTCCCAGCGCCGTAGGCGCGACATCTTTGTAGTATCTTAGCCCATTCGAAATTAGCTCCGTGGGAGCGGCATATTCCCTGGCTATTTCGCTCCTACGGAGCTTGATTCATTTTTGAAATCCTATTCTACAAATATGCCGCGCCTACGGCGCTGTTCTTACCCGCAAATCGGATTCATCCGATTCACAACGAAAATTTACCGGAATTTTCTCCTTTGCGATTCAACCTGGCCACGCAAAAATCCTCGAAATGTTCCACGTTCAAAAAATTTCCTCGCTCGATCTGCCCGAACTCGCGCCGTATCGCACGATGCGCCGGCCGCTGGAGCATGAGCGGCAGGGCATCTTCGTGGCCGAAGGCGAAAAAGTCGTGCGCCGCCTGCTCGAAAGCCGTTTTGAAGTCGTCTCCGTCCTGCTGCCCGAAAAACACCTGGAGGCATTCCGCCCGCTGCTCGAAGCGCGCCCGGAAAATCTCACTGTTTATCTCGCGGATAAAAAGCTGCTCGAGCAGCTCATCGGTTTCTCGATGTATCAAGGCCATCTCGCCATTGGAAAGATTCCCCCATCCGCTTCGCTCGACGACATTTTGTCGAAAAATCCAAAACCGCTGTTGCTTGTCGCCGTGGATGCGCTGACGAGCGCCGAAAATCTCGGCGCGCTGGCGCGCAATTGCGTCGCCTTCGGCGTGCAGGCGCTGATCGTTGGCGAAACTTCCAGCAGCCCGTTTTTGCGCCGCGCCGTCCGCAATTCCATGGGCACGATTTTGCAGTTGCCGGTCATCGAACTGGCGAAACTCGGCCAGCGGCATCAGTTCACCGCCAAACCGCATACCACGGCCCAAACGCTCGTTGAATGCCTGAAGGACCTTCGCGCTCGCGGCGTCCGCTGTATCGCCGCGCATCCGCACACAAATAAAAAATCCCTGTCGCAGGCGGATTTTTCCAGCGATTGCTGCATCGTCTTCGGCAGCGAAGGCGAAGGCATTTCCGCGCCAGTCCTGGAAACTTGCGATGAAGCGGTGGCCATTCCCATGCCACCCACGGTGGATTCGCTCAACGTGGGGGCCGCGGCGGCGGTTTTTCTCTACGAAGTCGCGCGCCAGCGCGGGAAGACATAAAGCGGGAAGAATTAGAGTGATGGAGTGTTGGATTACTGGAGTGACGCGATTGCGGAGTTCAATATCCCATTGCTCCATCACTCCATTACTCCGCTTTGAACACCTTCCCGTAAACCTCGCGAATGGCCTTGCGCCATTTCACCAGCGCCTTTCCAAATTCCTCCGGCGTGGCAAAACCACACCGCACCGAGACGCGATAATACGGCGCGGGATCGTCCGGCAAAACCGTTTCACCTTCGTAACTCCAGCGGCGTAAAATACCCTCGACGCGCCGCAGCTTGCGGTAATTTTCCAGCAGCTTGTCCGCGTCTGGCAGCACTCCGTCATCGCGCGCCCGTTCGAGCGCGCGCAGGGTGTTTGCCTCCTGCCAGCCATTTTCCAGACACAAAACCTGGGCGATGAATTCCGCATCCATCAAACCGCCTTTGCCGGTTTTGATGGCCAGGTTGTCTTGACCATGCGGCGTGCGCTCTTTCTCGATGCGCAGCCGCATCTGGTGAATTTGCTTTTTCCAGTCAGGAACGAAACAGGCAGGCAAGGTGGGACAGGCATCCTGCCTGTCATTTCGTTTTAATGTTTTAGACAGGCTGGAAGCCTGTCCCACTTTCGAGAAATCCGTCAATCCGGCAACCAACCCCTGAAACTTTTCGCCCAGCGCAAAATTTCCGGCCACGGGTCGCGTGCGCGTAAGCGCCTGAATTTCCCAAAGCTGCGCCCGCTGCCGGTAATATTCCTCGTAAGCCGCCAGCGTGTTGACCAGCAAACCTTTCTCGCCGTCGGGACGCAACCGCGCGTCGGTGTGAAATACCATCCCCTGCTCCGTCCGGCGCGACAGCAATTCCTTCATATTCACGGCCAGCCGCTGCAACTTCGGCAGTTCTTTCGCCCCGGCATCCGTGACAAACAGGATGTCCAGGTCGGAACCGTAATCAATTTCACCCCCGCCCAGTTTGCCGAGACCGATGACGACAAACGGCGGCATCCGGATTTTGTTTTTGCGCATGACAACTTCAAGCGCGTATTGCAGGCAGGCGTCGGCGAGCGCGGAAAGTTCGGCGAGATTTTCCTCGAAATCGGCAAGGCCCAGGATGTCGCGCAAACCGAGGCGCATCAATTCAGCTTCATGATAGCGGCGCAGCCAGAGAAATTGATCTTCGTCGTCGAGTCCGTGGCGCAAATCCTTCAAAATCTCCGGCGCCATTTTGCGCTGGCGCAGGCGCCCGCCGGCCACAAAATCGTCAATTAAATCCGGATCGCGAATGGCGGCCTCGGCCAGAAATTCGGAACGGTCGAACAGCAACAGCATCAACTCAAACGCCGCCGGGTTGCCGTGCCACATCTCCAGCAACGCCGCAGGTGAGCCGTAGGCCTCCAGATAACTGTCCAGCCGCGTCACGACGCGGTCGGGATCGGAAAGAACTGGGGATTGTGGAAAAACTTTGGACTCTGGACTCCGGACTCTGGACTTTGCCTTAGGACAAAGAGCCAGGAATTTCAGAATCAACTGCCGGGCCAGTTCCGTCGTGCGCGGCGAGACGTGGACGTAACCCGGACCTTCGGCAAATTCCTTGAGCAGGCGAAACGCCGTCTCCGGGTCGCGGAACGAATGCGCCGCGAGCAGGTTATTCCATTCCGCCTCCGCGCCGTCGAATTCCGGCGGCAGACCGGCCGGTGCCTGGGGCAATTCCGCCTTCAGCAACCGGTCATAAACCCGCCGCACATTGCCGGTGTGCAATTGCAGCGCCGTCTCGAATTCCGCCAGCGACTTGAAACCCATCAGCCCCGCCAGCCTTAGTTGCGCCGGGCGATCGGCGGGAATGACATGCGTTTGTTGATTGTCCTCCATTTGCAGGCGATGCTCGACATCGCGGAGAAACCGGTAGGCGGCATCGAGTTGTTGCGCATCCTCATCCGTGAGCAATTGGTACTGCGCCAGTTTGGCGAGGCACGGGAGCGTTTGCGCGGTTTGCAAAAATGGCAGCCGGCCCGCGTGCAAAATTTGCAGCGATTGGGCGATGAATTCAATTTCCCGGATGCCGCCGCGCCCCAGTTTGACGTTGCGCTCCAGTTCATCCTCGCCCACCACTTCCTTTTCGATCCGGTCCTTGACTGCGGCGACTTCCCGGAGCACGTCGGCGCTTAGCAAAGGCGGAAACCGGAAGGGCTGGATCATTTCGAGGAACTCGGCGGCCAGACCTTCGTCGCCGGCAACACCCCGCGTCTTGATGAGCATCATCCGCTCCCAGGTCTGTCCCCATTCCGTGTAATAATTCTCATAGCTTTCAAGCGAACGGCTCAGTGGCCCGGCGTCACCTTCGGGTCGCAATCGCAAATCAATGCGGAACAACATCCCGTCCGGCGTCACGCGGGAGACTTCGGCAATGAAAGCTTCGGCGAGCTTGTTGAAAAATTGGCGGTTCGACATCGTGGCGCGCTGCGCTTTTTTCTTCGCCGGCGGTGCTTTGAACACTTCGCCCTCATCGCTATGGAGGAACAGCACGTCCACGTCGGAGCTGTAATTGAGTTCCTGCCCGCCAAGCTTGCCCAGGCCGAGCACACAAGATTCCGTGCGCTGCCAGTTCCCCTCCGCATCCTGATGAAAAGGCTGGCCGAATCGCCCGGTGAATTGCTGCCGGCAAATCCGCCACACGGCGTCAAGGCACACGTCGGCCAGGTCCGATATTTCGCGGGTGATTTCAACCACGTTGCTGAGGCGGGCAAGGTCGCGCGCGGCGATGCGCAGCATTTCGCGCTGCTTGAAGCGGCGCAGTTCCGCCAGCGCGCCGGCGTAATCGCGCGCATCCAGTTTAGGTTTCAACCCGCTTTCGATCTCGCGTCGAATGCCATCTGCGCGGCGTGGAAATTTAAGCTGCTCGATGTCAAGCGCCGACAGCCAATCGGGATTCGCGACCAGCAAATTGCCGAGTGCCTGTGAACCGCTCAACAGTACAACCACAACGCGAATCTGATCGGCGGAAATTTTTTCGAGTTGGGGGCCGGCGCCCGTCGCGACGAGCAAATCGAGGAAATGTTTGACCCGGGCCGGATCGGCGGAAGTTCCGGCCAGTTTTTGCCAGTCCGATTTTTTCATGCGACGAGCGCGCGTCAGTTTTTGGAACGCGTATAAATTACTTCAACAAAATCAACCGCCCGGTGGCACAGCGGCTCCCAGTCGAGTTCGGCTTCGACCCGCGCGGCGGATTGGGCGGCGCGGATTTGCCAGGCCGGGGATGGTTCATCAAGCCAGTCGAGGATTTTTTTGCCGAAATCTGTGCCATCGAATTCCGAGAAGCGCACCATCGGGTCGTTTTGGAAATAGCCCCGGATGCTTTGGAGGGGCGTGCAGACGCTGGGCAGTCCGCTGGCGACGTATTCGACGACCTTGGCGACGAACGCGCAGTGTGTGCCAGCGGATTCCTCATAGGGCACGATGCCCACGCTGGCGTCGGCCAGGTGTCTGGCCACTTCGGCGTATGGCACAAAACCGGTGGCTTCAAATTTGAAGCCGGGAATTTCCCGGTGTGTGCGCGCCAAAAAATTTTCAAGCGCGGCGGTGCGCTGGCCGACAAAACGAAAGACGGTGCCAGGACGGTTTTGGGTCACATGCCGGATCGCGCCAAAGGCAATGTCGCCGAGGTGATGCGCGTCAAACGAACCGTGCATGACGACGACCGGCGGGAGATTGGGCGCAATCATCCGCACATAAAATGGAAAATATTCCGCCGCATAGCCGAAGTAAATCGGCAGGATTCTTTCGCGCGGATAGCCGCGCTCGACAAAGTAATCGGCCAGGGTGTCGGAAATCGCCAGCACACCGTCCGCACCGTAACGGACGGGCATGGAAATTTCGTAGCGCTTGAGCATCTCAACAAACGGACGGGGTGCGATGTAGGCCGGCCAGGTTTCCATGAAACCGGTGAGGAGGTCGGGAAAATTCATGACGACCGGCACGTTCAGCCGTCGTTTCAACCGGCCGGCGGCCACGGCGGAAATCGCGTGTTGCGAGAGCAGTAAATCGAATTTTATCGTGCGCGCGGCCCGGGCAACCATGCGCTGCAAAAAGGATGGATAGAGCAGATATTTAAAATTCCGCAGCCGGGCGTAGCGTCCCATTTGCCAGGCGGTGAACTGATGCAAATGGATGTGGAATTTTTCTTTGACGGCTTCGGATTCGGCGATTTGCGGGCAAAAAACGTGGACTTCGTGGCCGCGCCGGACCATTTCTTCGACCAGATAAACGGCCTCCGCCGAACCGCCGCCGGACGGCGGATAAAACGGTTCGTGGGTCAGAAACGCGATACGCAACGGAAATTTGGATTCGCGCACGCGGTAACGCTATGCAATTTGGGCCGGACCGTTCAATCATAATCAGCGTATCAGCGTCACCGGCAGGCAAAAAGTTTGACAAGCGCGGCTGGGACTTTAGATTACGTCCTCTCCGGATGGGGTCGTAGCTCAGTTGGTAGAGCGCCTGAATGGCATTCAGGAGGTCAGGGGTTCGAACCCCCTCGGCTCCACCAGGCCCGAAAGCTTTCGGGGCTGCCGCGCCGGAGCGAAGCGTAGACGGGCTAAAATCACAGAAATGTTTCGAGCTTCAACTCGGCAAGCCAGTTGCTGATGCGGCAGCGTAGCGAGGACGAAGGTTGCCGCGCCGGAGCACAGAGTGCGTAGGCGGGCTGGTACAACACACTGCCAGCGGGCTACGGCTCGGCAAGCCAGTCTGATTCGCAACGCAGGGCGAAGGCGGGCCAAAGTCAAACTTCGCCACGAGCTTCGATCCGGCAAGCCAGCCAGAATCCAGTCAACAGACCGGCGAACTTGTCCGGTCTTGGGGCGGGGCTCTGACAGATCTCTTCATCAAGCATGTTCTATGTCGTGTTGTAAGTTTTGCTCACTCTTTTTTGACACAACATCCGATGGCGAACGATAGTCACCGCCATCTCACCATTCTGTGGCGAATCAACGTGGTAAGGCCTCCTGACAGGATTGATCTAAACGAGCGACTCACAGAGTCAGTCCGGACTGTCAGTGAAAGTACTGACAGGATTGTGATAAATAGTGGCGAGTTAGGACGAATTCTGCTTGAAATATCAATGAAATATGCTATTTTACCGGCAATGAATTGGGGGGTTTTGCCCGATCTCGCCGAAGGCGTAGCTCAATGGAAAGCCGCCCGCAGGTATCAAACTTTGAGCCTTGACCAAAACCTCTTTACCCCTTCCTTAAACATTCGATTCGACTTATGAAATCCCGATATCAAATTGCAGCCTTGGCAATCATACTCGGTGGCTTCGCCGCCACCGGTCTGGCACAGACGACAATATTCAACGAAAATTTCGACGGCGGATATACAGGCGCGTTCAGCACATCCTCGTATTCAGGAGGCAGCCCCACCGCCACCGGCAACGCTGTACAGGCGAGCGGCGGAAACCCGAACGGTTGCTGGCAGGAGACCATGACGGCAACGACCAGCAGTGACTATTATACCGGGCAGGTGCAGTTGTCGACGGTTTCCGGGAACACGGACGCGACCCCGTCAGACTACGTGTTGTCCTTCGATGCCAAAGGCAGCCAGGCGGCCAACATACAGTTCATTATCGAATCCTGGTCGGGCAATTATTGGAGCGGCACAAAGATCATGGACGCGACCGTCAACGACCAGTTGAATGCGGCCAATACCTGGCAGACTTTCAGCGTAAACCTGGGCAGTCTCACGGGGGCCAACCCGACCGGCGCAACCTGGCAGTTGAACTTTCAAATCAATGCCTGGCAGTGGGGCGGCGCCGGCTACACCGACACCCTGACCATCGACAATATCATCCTGGTGCATCTTGCTAATTCCATCGTGCTGACCTCATCGGCCAACCCTTTAGCCGACGGCGGCAGCGTCACCTTCACCGCCACAGTGTTGACCAATGGGGTCACCGCAGGCAACGCCACCGGCCAGGTGGTGTTTTCTGCAGCCAGCGGTCCGTTCAGCACCAACACGGTGAGCGGGGGCAGCGCCACCAGTTTCTCCATTACCAATCTGCCGGTGGGCACGGACCTGATCACCGCCATCTACTCCGGCGGCAATTATCCGGGCGGCACCAACATGTTGAACCAAGTCGTCAACGCCCCGTCTGGCTCAAGCCTGGCGCAGGCCAATCTCCCGATTTACACCGATAATCTGGTGAATGGTTTTCAAAATTGGAGTTGGGCGGCGGTAAATCTGGAAAACTATTCGCCGGTTCATTCGGGCGTTTATTCCATCAGTGTCACCGATGGCGGTAACTACCAGGCGCTCGTTTTTGCACGTCCGGATTTTAATACCAGCCCCTACGCCAGTCTTAGTTTTTGGATCAATGGCGGCAGCGCCGGCGGTCAAAAACTGCAAGTGTGGGGATCGCTGGATGGCACCAATCAGGGGGCCTATTCCTTGGGAGCTTTACAAACCAATACCTGGCAGCAAATCACCATTCCGCTTTCCGCCTTGAGCGTGTCCAACAAGGCAAATTGCAGCGGCTTTGGGATTCAGGGCAACGATAACGGCGCGGCCCAATCCACTTTTTACGTGGACGACGTTCAACTGGTGGCCGCGTCTGCGCCGGCCCTGGTTCACCTGGGAGTGGATGCCGGGCAGGCGTTGCGCACAGTGGATGCGCGCCAGTTTGGACTCAATACCGCAACCTGGGACGGCAGTCTGGACAGTTCAACAACGCTGCCGTTGCTTGAGCAAATCGGTTGTTTGACTTTGCGCTGGCCGGGGGGCTCGACTTCGGACGCCTATAATTGGGCCAGCGACCCGAGCGGGAATTCCACCTTCATGTTCATCGCCACTAATCTGGGCGCTCAAGTTTTCACCACTGTCAATTACGGCACCGGCACTGCCGATGAAGCGGCCGCCTGGGTGCTCTCGGCCAACAAAACCAATAATTGCGGTTTCAAGTATTGGGAAATTGGCAATGAATGCTATGGTTCATGGGAAGCCGATTCCCATGCCATTCCCCACGATCCTTACACTTATGCCATCAATGCGGCGGCTTACATTCAACAGATGAAGGCGGCTTACCCGAATGTGCCCATTAAAGTGGGCATCGTCGTCGTGCCGGGAGAGGGAAGTTCTTCCAATAACGCGACACATTTTACCACCAATCCAAGGACTGGCACCACGAACTATGGGTGGACCCCCATCGTGTTGTCCGAACTGAAGAGCCTGGGGGTCCTGCCCGATTTCCTCATTTATCATTTTTACTGGCAATACACCAGCTCCGGCTGGAGCTTTTACTCTGGCTCTCCCGACAGCGACCCCTTGCTGTTGCAGGTCGCAGGCAATCCGTGTCCCCTGACCTGGACCGACTGGGCCAGCGCCGCCGCCAACTTACGACAGCAAATCAGCGATTACGTTGGACTCACGGGCACCAACATTGAGTTGTGCGTGACAGAAAACAACAGCGACGCCGGGGCCATGGGCCGGGAATCCACCAGCCTGGTCAACGCGCTCTACCTCGCCGACAGCACCAGCCAGCTCATGAAAACCGAATTCAGATCCTATATCTGGTGGGATTTGCACAATAGCGCGGACACCAGCGGCGATTTTGACCCAACGCTCTACGGCTGGCGGTCGAATGGTGATTATGGGGTTCTGAGCGGGTCAAACACTCCGTATCCCACCTTTTACGCTGAAAAATTGCTGCAATATTTTGCGCGACCGGCTGATTCCGTCCTCAATGGCACCAGCGATTCTCTTTTGCTTTCCGCCTATGCCGTTCATCGTACCAACGGCGCTCTCACGGTGCTCGTCATCAACAAAGACATGACCACGAACCTTAATGCACAAATCGTGCTTACAAATTTTGTGCCGTGGACCAACGCAACGATTCAATCCTACGGCATCCCCCAGGATCAGGCGGCGGAAAACAATGCCGGTGCGTCATTGCAAGACATCGCGACGACGAACTTTCCAACGGCCGGCACGAACTTCAGCTATTCGTTCCCACCCTTGTCGCTGACGCTCTTCACGTTTGAGCCAGGACCTTCGGTGCTTTCCGTATTGGGCGTCCAGCCCGGGCAGGTGGAGCTTCTCCTTCGAGGCCAACCCGGTACGCCTTATGTCATTCAAAGTTCGCCGGATTTGACGGCGGCGTGGACCTCCGTCTCCACCAACACGCTAGTGGGGAGCACTTTGAACATCACCCTCCCGGTTTCAACGGGTTCCCCGCACCAATTTTACCGCGCTGTTTGGCAGCCTTGAAAAATCAGAGTGACCTGTTTTTCTTTATCAAACGGCATCGTTGCTCGACGCAAATTGTTGACGCATAAGGAAAGCAGCCAGATTTGATTTAACCCAAGCCAAGTTGCCGGGCAGAGGTCTGAAGGGCCTGCGCTTTGGTGTTATTATTAGGATAGAAGCTGTTTTCAGTGTACCCATACAACCCCTTGAACGTCGGCGCGATGCTCAGGTATTTAACCAATCACTCCAGGCTTCGACTCGGCAAGCTGGATAAATCCCCGGCAGCGCTGCAAGGACTTTTTGCCAGAGATTCCGGGTTGAGGATGGCAGGCCGGCCGGGCAAGACTTTCCGCCGCGAATTGCTGGCTACGGCCCGGCAAGCCAGTTGCTGATGTGGCAGCGTAGCGAGGACGAAGGTTGCCGCGCCGGAGCACAGAGTGCGTGGGCGGGCTGGTACAACACACCGCCAGCGGGCATGGCTCGGCAAGCCAGCTAATCATAAGAATCGCCCAGTTTCCTTCTAACGGTAAGTTCTTCAATCACAAGATGTTTACAAAACTTTGTCCCACGTGGGACAAAGTTTTGTCGTCCTCGTTCTCGACTTTTTTGTCATAATTCTTTTCAGGAGTGATTCTTTCACGGCTTCAAAATTCACCGCGGTTGACGCCTTCGCCCTTCTCCTCCCAATCGCTTACCAATCCTTGTATTGCAATGCATCCATGCCACCGCGCAATTCATCGCAGGATTGCCAAAGGGAGGAGTAGAGTTCGGATTTTTTAAGGGGCATGAATTAATTGAGGCGCCGTTTGAGCGTGTGGTTGAAAGTTTTATGACTGTTTCTCATACCCATGCAGATTCGGCTGAATCGTCGAACGGAAATGCGGTTTTGCAATTGGAAAACCGCGCCGCGTAAAAGGCGCTGCCTCACGTGGCAAACCAGCAACAAAGCCGGGGTGCTTCCTGTGGGATTAAATTGAACCGTTTAACCCGCCTTCTTCAGTCAGGCTGGTTTTGGGCATCGCCTGACAGCAAAGAGTGGCGGACACAAAGTCTTCGTCCGTACCCGGCCAGCAGCCAGACGGAAAACAGAATAAAAAGGAAGTTCTCCAGCAGCTTGCGGCAGATGAAAACTTCGCCGGTGCCGCAACCACAATCGAATTTCACCGCGCAAAACGGGATGGCCAGCGCTGACTGGATGGCCAGGGCGCGCCGGAACACCAGCACGGTGAACGGCACCAGCATCACGATCAGCATCACCGCCGTCCCGCGCACCGCCATACCCGCCAGCAACAGCAGTCCGCAAAATATTTCAAACCAGGGCAGGGCTCCGGCAATCGAGTTCAACAGCAGGGAGCTTTGCACCAGGTCGTATTGCCGCACCAGTTTGAGGAATTCGACCGGATGCAACGCCTTGTTCATGCCCATGTAAAGAAAGACCGCGCCCAACAACCATCTCGCCAGCACGGCGAAGGTGTCCGCGGCAGTACGACTCCAGGATGATTGGCTGGCATTCATTTGTTGGTGCTGCGCAGATTCCCGCTGTTTCGCCCGCCAATCTCGACCGGCAGTCCGTTGGTGGTCCACTCCGGGATCCCGCCCGTGTAAATAAAAAGTTTCCGGGTCGCAATCCCAACATCCCTCAGCAAAATGGCGGCGGACTCGCTGTCGTCGCAATCGCCGCCGTTGCAATAAACCACGATCTGCTCCGCTGCCTGGCAAACCGGAAGCACGGTGGCAAAGTATTTTTCCGGATAGTAGGGGTCGAATTCGCAAGCCCCGGGGATGTGCCCTTCCCGGTAGTGCTGTTCATCGCGGGCATCAATGAACGCGATGGTCCCCTGCTTGAAACGCGGATCGTGGAAAAGCTGCGCCGCCTGGCGGCCATCAACCGATTGCAGTCCCTGTTCCTTCAATCGCACCGCCAGAAGTTGAGCGGGAGAAAGCGCCGGTGGATTTGTGTTGGCAACGTCGCGCGGCGAACCGACGCCGGTTGTCGCCGGCACCGGGCGGTTGATGCCGGCGGGAAAATAGTTGCGCGTGAGCACCAGACCGCGCGGCGAGACCAGGTTGGCGCCAAATGCCAGCACGATGCCGGCGGCCGCCACGAGCAGGGCCTCCCGGAGGACGTTCCTGACCGGATGCCGGCGTTCAGGCGTCATGATTTCAAGCGGTTGCATCACACGGATCCTGCGGTCAGCGTGGGCCATCCCGCTGCGGGGGACAACCACTTTTTACCGGTCAGTACCGCCCGGTTCACAAATTTATCAACCCTGATTAATCACAGAGCCGTCTTTGTTTATTGCTTATCATATAGTTTAATATAAATTATGTTTCAATATAAAAGTCAATATTAATCTTATAGTTACTAATACTTATCCTTGTAAACTACACTTATTGGCATGCTTATGACAATATATGTTAACTAGTTGCCAAGGGATGCGGTGGTGGATTTTGCCCGGACTGCTAGCCTCAAATCGTGAGTCGGGAAGCCGTTTGAATGCACGCATGAACATTTTTGTCACAGGTTTGAGTTACAAGACCGCGCCGGTGGAAGTCCGCGAAAAACTGGCGGTGCGGCCTTCCCTTTTGCCGTGTCTCGGTTGCCGGCTCAAAATCAATGCCGGTCTGGATGAAGTTGTACTGCTCTCCACCTGCAATCGCGTCGAGGTTTATGGCACGGCGCCCTGGATCCAAGGCCGGGTGCATCGCATCTTCCAGCAGCTTTGCCCGGCGGACACGGATGTGACGCCCTACATTTATGTGAAGGAAGGCGCGGACGCGGTGCGGCATTTGTTTTCAGTGACGAGCGGTCTGGATTCGATGGTGATTGGTGAGACTGAAATCACCGGCCAGGTGAAGCTGGCCTACCAGGCCGCGCAGGCCGCGAAGCTGACCGGAAGGGTTTTGAATCGTGTTTTCCAGACGGCGCTGCAGACCGCCAAGGAAATTCGCACCCAGACCGGCATCGGCCACGGCGCGACTTCCGTGGGCAGTGTGGCCGTGGAACTGGCCGAAAAGGTTTTTGCCGGGGATTTGTCGGACAAGACAGTGATGATTCTGGGGGCGGGTAAAATGGGCGAAGCCTGTGTCCGCCATCTGGCCAAACGTGGCACCCGCTCAGTGCTGGTGGCCAACCGCTCTCTTGAACGCGCGCAGACGCTCGCCGCGGAACTCGGTGGGCGCGCCCTGTCGTTTGAGGAACGCATGGCTGCGGTGATGGAGGCGGACATTGTGGTGAGTTCAACCGGCAGCCCGACCACGGTCCTTCACAAGCACGAGATCGCCGGCATTTTGGCGGCCAGGACGAACCGGCCGCTCATCCTTGTGGATATCGCCGTGCCCCGGGACATCGCGCCGGACGTGGAGGAACTGGACAATGTTTACCTTTACAACATCGACCACCTCGATGCGATTGTTCGGGAAAACTCCAAGCTGCGGGAGCAGGAGCTTTCCAAGTGCAATGAAATCATCGTCCGGCGCACGCGGGCATTGATGCTGAGATTGAATCCGCCGCCCGTCGTCCGGCCGGTTGCCGACGTGGAATTGGTGCCAGGCTGGGCCTTGTGTGAGGCGGTGATATGAACGAAGCCGAAGTTGTGAACAAAACGAAAAAATTACACCGACAATCGTAAATCCAGACAAAATTCAAAACCTATGAAAATACACAATCCCCCCTGGAAAATGTTTGCCGGCCTTGCGGCGGTGACTTTGGCGTTTGTCGGCACCGTGGCCACCGTCAACGCGGCGTCGATCGCATTGAATGGCCAGGTTACCCAGCGTCCCTTAACACCGAATGAAATCTCATCAACTTACGGGTATTCGCTGACCAATGCCCAGTTCTCCGCCGGCATTGGCACCGTCGGCGTGGGCGAACCGGTTTATCTGGACGCCATGGTGAGCGCCTCCCTAGCCCCTTCGAACATTCTTGGCGTCACTTGGACAATGACCACGAATAATATCCCGTTGGGTTCGCAGGCCGTGCTCCTCCCCAGTCCGTTGGGCACCAATGTGCCGCTCTTCAAGACGGGGGATCGGGTCACGGGTGGAGCCAATAACGCAGCCCCCACACCGTACCTGCAACTGGCGGGTCGGACCTTTTTCCGCCCGGATGTCGTCGGACAATACACCAATGTGGCCACGATAATGACGACGGGCACCGTCAATGGGACGAACATCTCTCCGACCATGGTGAACATCACCAATATTATCACGGCGGCCACTTATTATGGCTTGCCAACTTGCGAGGCCTGCCATAGTGGCAGCGTCCTGAATGCGCCCAGCACTTACCCCGGTTACGCGAATACGCTCCATGCCTCCTTCTTCACCCGGGCCATCGATGGCGAGGTCAGCAGCCACTACAACCAGAGTTGCATTCAGTGCCACGTGCTTGGCTATGATACAAACTCGTTCGCCGTCAACGGCGGCTTTGACGACCTGGCGAAGGAATACGGCTGGACTTTCCCGGCCGTGCTGACCAACAACCCCAGCAACTGGGCCGCCATGCCGGCGGCATTGCAAGCCGTGGCCAATATCCAATGCGAGAATTGTCACGGCCCCGGCACTCAGCATCCGATTCCAGCCATACTCGGAAACAGCAACTTTATCTCCGTCAGCTACGCCGCGGGTGACTGCGCGCAATGCCACGACAGCTTGCCCGCCGAATACCAATTTAGGGAATGGAACAATTCAGTCCATGCCTCTTCCGCCAGAGAGACCAGCCCCGCCTGCGTCCGTTGCCATACGGCACCTGGCTTCATTGGTTGGGCCACGGCGGGCGGTATGAGTGCGCAGAATGCGTATCCAACCAATATTATTGCGGCGAATGCGTTTTCCACCAATATTTTAACCACCGCCCCCAACACGAACTACGAGGCGGTGACCTGTCAAGCCTGCCACGACCCGCATAGTGCTTCCAATCCGTACCAATTGCGCTTGAGCTATAATGTCACGCTTTCCGATGGCACCATGGTTACGAACGCCGGCGCCGGTGGCTTCTGCATGGAATGCCATAACAACCGCAACGGCTCCGTCACCAACATGTTGGTAACATATCCCTTGAATCAAAACAACTGGGCCGGCGGCGTCGGCTTTGGAACGCATGACAGCCCGCAGGCTGACATGCTTGAGGGCGTGAATGCCGTGACCTATGGGCAGGTGATTCCCAGCGCGCCGCACGCCAATGTGGTGTCCGACACCTGCGTCGGTTGCCATATGCAGTCGATCGCTACCACTAATGCGGCGTTCTCCTTGGCCGGCGGCCACACCACCAAGATGAGTTACACCAACAGCCTGGGCGCCAAGATTCCGGTGGCTTATGTCTGCACCCAATGTCACGGGGCCGTTACCAACTTTGATATACCGGCTCCCGATTATGTCGGTTACGGCTATAGCCAGGGCATCCAGACTCAGGTCCAGATCCTGCTCAACGAATTGTCCATGCTCCTGCCGCCTACGACCTATCAGGCGAATCCCGCCAACTATGTTGCGGACGGCCTGGTCAAGACTACGACAACGCTCCGAACGGTCCCGACCAACTGGCCGGCGAAATTCCTGCAGGCCGACTACAACTTTAATTTCGTCGCCAATGATGGCAGTTTGGGTGTTCACAACGGGCCGTTCGCGGTCGGTCTGCTCAAGGCTTCCATCGCCAATCTGACGGGCATTTCCACCACCGGCGGCCTGCCGGATGCGTGGGAGATCCAATACTTCGGCAAAAACTTTGCCACCAACCCCGCTGCCAGCCCTGACGCCGTCAACAACAGCGCCGGCGTGCCAAACTGGATGATGTACGCCTTGGGTCTCGCTCCGACCGCTGGCTTTACGGTTGGCGGCAGCGGCGTGATCTATTTCGATGACGATAACATCGTCAACGGCGCGACCAATACCATTGCCATTTACGAGGCGGCGGAAATCGCCTTCAACACGCAGGTGGGCACCACCTACCAAATCCAAGGCATCACCGCCCTCACCGGTAGTTGGCAAAACATCAGCACCAACATCCCCGGCACCGGCGGGTCCATCAGTTACCTGACCCCGATGCGGGATAACGTGCAAATGTTCTTCCGCGTGGTACATACTCCGTAATCGCGTAAAATCACTTGAACACACCCCTTCTCGGCAGCGGGAAGGGGTTTTTGTTTGCCTGTGAAGAAGGAAAACCCTTAACCCCATGTCGCGTTGACTCGTCGTGCCGTAACCGGGTGAAGGCGGAGACTTAGTGAAGACGGAAGTGCAACGGAGGCGAACTTGGCGCGACGTAGTCCTGCAAAGCAGGACGAAGACGGATCAACTGACCATCATCCGATTATTTTGACGAAATCCGTCAATTTCTTCCCGGTATAGAAATTTATCCATTTGCCGGTCGCGTCCAAATACGCCAGGCACCTGTATTCTTTGCATTGAACCCATACCAGTTCCTTGAAAATCGGAACCAGCCCGCTGGTCTGTTTATTTTTCCTGTCTGATTGGCCGCTTTTTTTCATTAAAAGTAATCAGTTGATATGATGGACGCGGTATTTCATTGAAAGGTAACACATCGTTATTCCTGCTTCGTCCTCTGCTTTCCGCTTACACTGGTTGAACGCTGAGGGTTAACTGGTAGTCGCTCCGCTTTGATCCGGCAAGGAATTATTTCGCGGCCGGAGGCGCAGCCTTCATCTGCTCGAAGACGGAAATCTGGGCTTGCAACTGCGCGGCGATGGCCTTGAGTTTTTCCGCCTGGTCCAACTGGACCTGTTGGAGATGTTTCATCGCGGCCTGCTGTTCCGCCTCGGGCCGGCCGTTTTGCGCATCGGCGGCTTGTTGTTGCGCGGCCTGAATTTGTTTCTCCATCTCGGCTCCGGCTTCTCTGAATTTGTTCACGGTGGCCTCGCGCAAAATTCCGATTCCGTCGTCCAGCGAGGTGCCCTTGACATTGGGAATCAGCCGCAGGATTTCATTGGTGGTTTCGGGGGAGGCCGGGGCGCTGGCCTTGACGACGGATGTTGCCGGCGTAGCGGTCACATGGAGAATCGCGCGGGCCAGGTCAAATTCCAGCGCCGGCTCCCATTCGGGCTGGATTTGTGGCAAAGATTCTTTCTGCCCTCCGCAGACAACGGTGAGTCCCAGAAAACAAGCATTGCCCTTGTCGAGGTTGAACGGTTTTACGCCATCGGCCGTAGCGGCGTCGGCATCGGACAATGAATTGTGGCCGGTGATAGAGATTTTTCCGCCGGCAACTTGCTGGAATTCGGTCAGCAACTGGTTGATCCGGTCGGCAAAAGCGAACGTGGCGGCGGGCACGCTGGCTTGATCCAACAAAGAGTAGAAGCGGATTTCAACCGGGGAATGGAGGTTCTTCAAAACGGCTTTGGTGCTGTCGGACAAAACGACGCTGCCGGCCCAGCCAATCATTCTGATTGTGCCGTGCTCCCTCGCGTGCCGGTAATACCAGAAAGCACCGGCCGCCAGACCGAGGAAAACCAAAACCAGCACAAAAATGTTGATGCGAGCCCGGGCTGGCCCGGTCGTTCGCTTAATCGTTGGTTGTCTCATCGAACATGTCCTTCCTGTTTGCCGAACACCAGCTTCAAAGGTGCCGCGTCCCGACCGGGTAAGCGAGAAAAAATAAATCCGGCGGAGCGGGGCGGGATAAATACACGTGTCACTGTCGCTGGCCGGGACAGATGGCGGACTTCGCTTGTCTTGCACAGGACAATCAAAGGTGAACATCCGGCAATATTAGGATGGCCTGTTCTTTCCTACAGTGTAACTTTTCAATCAAACAGGTTCGGCATCCGGGGCCGGTCAGCCAACATTCTGGTGTTGCGCGGGTTCAGCCGGTCGTCCAGTTTGCCGCCCGATGGATATCCGGTTGGTCATCCGATACCGGCAGAAGATGGCATGGAACAGCAATTTCCAGGATAAACAATTCGCTGCTTATGAACGGCAACAACGCATTGCTGGTTGACCGGGCGTCCGTTTTAATTTTGGCCGCGGCAGGTTTCTTCCTTGGCGGCTGCTTCGCGAATGCGCAGAACGTCCAACACCTGACCATCACCCAGCCAGGCGGCATGCCGGGATTGCCGGTCATGACGGGAATTGAGCGCGTCACAAACGGCATGAATGTGACGTGGGACGGTCCGTCCGGTTATTATCAGGTCTATCAGAAAAGCAACAGCTTGCTGGCCCCGTGGGTGGCGCTGGGCAAGGCCACCAATTTGGTCCGCTACGCCGTCATCACGAAGTTCTACAGCAATGCCTTCTTCCGCGTCTCCGGTCCGGCGCCGAAATATGCCGGCTCGAAGGTCTGTCTCACGTGTCATTTGAGCATCTGCCAGTACGTGACGAACACGCCCCACGCCAGCGCCTTCAGCAGTCCGGCGTTCAAGGCCGCCGGCGGCCAGACCAACAGCCTGTGTCTGCCCTGCCACACAGTCGGCTATGGTTTGCCCACCGGGTTCAGTTTCACCAACAAGAACGGAGTTTTTTCCTACGCCACCAACCTGGCCGGGGTGCAGTGTGAAAATTGCCACGGTCCGGCGGCCAATCATGCCGCCGCCACCGATGATCCCACCGTTGTCCCGCAGGTTGAAATTGCCGCCACCGTCTGCGGCGGCTGCCACACCGGGCCCATGCAGCCCACCTACGAGGAATGGAACACGAGCGGTCACGCCGCCGTGGTGCCGGATGCGCTCCAAACCATGAGTTCGTCCACCACCAACATCAGCAGTTGCGGTCGCTGCCATTCCGGCTCCGTCCGGCTGGCCTTGATCAACGGACAAAATCCCCTCACGCTCACGAATGACCTGGACGTCGCCATCACTTGTGCCGTTTGCCACGACCCGCACCAGACCAATTCCAATCCGGTCCAACTCTACAATCCCATCCACTCAACCAACTATTTTTCGCTCTCCACCACGGACGTGTTCACGAACAAATACAACGCGAACACGAACATCAATCTCTGCGGCCAATGCCACAACAGCCGCGGAGCCGCGTGGACGGACACCGCCTGCGCGCCGCACCGTTCGTTGCAATACAACTTCCTGCTCGGTTCCGTCGGTCAATTATGGAACGGCTTGACGGACAGCCCGGCCACCTTCAATCCCGGTACCCACGCGGGGCTGCCGGATTCCGCCCAAAACTCGATTTCCGGCACGTTTTATCTGACCAATCAATGTGTGTCCTGCCATATGCAACCGGACGCCCCGCCAGCCAGCACCCATACCCACACGTTCACGGTGGCTTCCGACAACGTCTGCCTGAACTGTCATTTATTTGACCCCGGACATTCGGGACCTAGCATCTCCAACGAGGTTACCACGGTGCTTGTCATGTTGAACAACTGGGCCGCCACCAAGGCGCCAGCGGCGTTGCAGACCAACGGGGCCGTCATCTGGGAATACACAATCCCTGGTGGATTGATCTTGCAAACCAACTTGTTGGGGTACGCGACCGGTTGGATCCAGTTGGACCAGGTGAATTACAGCGGACCGAACGCCGCCGGCCAGGCCTTGATTCCGGACAATATCAAGAAGGCCAGGTTCAATTTATATCTCGTGGTCAATGACGGCAGCCTCGGCACGCACAATTGGATTTTTGCCCTCAACCTGTTGTCCGCGGCTGAAAACATGATCTACCAGGAATTATACCCATGAACGGCAGGCCACGGCAATGGCGCGTTTTTCAAATTTGCGTGAAATGAACGATAACCAACAATTTGCATGACAAAACTGCCATTCATCAAACTTCCGCTGCCGCGCGGCCGGCGCGGCCGGAACTTGGCGCTCGCCTCCGGCGCGGTCGTTTTGCTGCTGGCGGCGATTTCCTGCGGCACCATCAGCCACCGGGCAGTGGTGCTCCCGGATGTGCCGGGCGCGAAATACATCGGCTCCTCGGAATGCGAACAGTGCCATCAGGAAATTTACCGTGGCTTCCGGACCGCCGATCACGCGCGGCTCATCGCCCAGGGCAAAAACGGGCTCGACGCCGGTTGCGAGTCCTGTCACGGCCCCTGTAGTTTGCACTCGGATTCCGGTGGCGAAACCAAACCGCCTTACAGTTTTACCGCCGGGCGACCGCAGCCGGAGGGGTTGAGCGGGCGGTTCCCGCTCGAACCGGCGCGGGCGGTTGAGAAAGCCTGTTACCAATGCCACCTGGACGTGCGGGGCCAGTTCAATCTCCCCAACCACCATCCCGTGCCCGAAGGGCGGATGACTTGCATACTATGCCATCCCCCGCACAAGGGCATCGCCTTTGCCGGCGGCAGCACCCAGTTGCTTTCGCAGGAGGAAAACTGCGTCCAATGCCATCCTTCCCAACAAGGCCCCTTTGTCTTTGAGCACGAGGCCCTGCGCGAAGGCTGCACCACCTGCCATTCCCCGCACGGCAGCGTCAACGCCAAGATGCTCACCGAACGCAACGCGAACCTGTGTTTGAAGTGCCATTTCCAACAGTCCCAGCCCGGGGGAGGGATTCTGATCGGCGGGGTTGACCATACCTCGCGCCTGAGCCAGGGCGCCTGTTGGAGCGCCGGTTGTCACGAGGCGGTCCACGGCTCGCGCGTGAGTCCGTCCCTCAGATTTTAATCAACGCCCCGGAAGCCGATGAAAAAGAAATATCGAAAGTCAAAATCGCTCCGCGCCGGGCGGCAGAAACACGGCTTCGACAGGTTTGTCGTCGGAGCGTCCTTGATTGTCGTCGGCGCCCAAGCGGCACTGGCGGGCGACGCGATTACACCGGCGCAGTGGTTCGAAGGCGGCACCAACACCTACAGCAACTGGATCGAGCTTTCCACCGGCGCCTTGCTGACCCAGGGCAATGCAAACCAGGCGACCCAGGGGAAACAACTCAACCCCGGCGTCTTTGGCGGCATTGAGGACCTGCATTACGAAAGCCAGGTGGCCAAGAAAACCACCTTCACGCTGGATGGACACTCCATTTTCGACGATCACGATTACAGTGTCGGCCTTGGTCTGGTTCGCGATGATCTAGGTTTTGTCCGTGTCCACTTTGAGAATTTCCGCACTTGGGATTCCGGTACCGGTGGATACATTCCCGACGCACAGCTTTCGTATGCGCTGCCGGGCGACGCGCTGGCGCTGGACCGCGGCCTGATTACATTTGAGGCCGGGCTGACCAAACCAGACCTCCCGCAAATCACATTCAAATACAGCCACAGCTACCGGAATGGCGATGAAAGTCCGACCCTCTGGGGGCCGGTCCATGATCCCAGCAGCGGGAACATCTATAATGTGTATCCGGGAATTTACAGCATTAATGAAAAGTCCGACACCTTCCAGCTCGACCTGACCCATCACTACAAAGAACTGAATTACGGAGTGGGGGTGAGTTATGAAACGGGGAATTTGAACGACGCCGATAAACTGACCTTCTGGCAGGGGGAATCCATTCAACAGAAAGTCACCGACCAGCAGGGCACCTCCTACGACATGTTGAGCGCCCATGCGTTCGCCGAATCCTGGATCAAGGACAACCTGTTTCTGTCCACCGGATTCATGTATGCCAATCTCGATGACCGCTTTACCGGCAGCCAGATTTACGGAGATGATTTTGACGTGGTTTATTCGCCGGCTTATCCGGCCCTCAGCTATGGCTACACCAGCCTCAATGGCGGTGCCCACGAGCACCAGTATGTCATGAACGTCAACCTCATGTCGTTGCCGACGAAGACTTTCACCATAAGCCCTTCGATCCGGGTGCAAAAGGAGGATTGGAACTCCGATGCCGCCGGCGTGGGCACGTTGTATGATCCGTATTACAACCAGGGCGAAACGCAACCGTTCAACAGCAACAGCGGGTACGATTCCCTCGACGTGTGTGAACGCCTGGACCTCCGCTACACCGGCGTGACCAACTGGGTCTTCAACCTCGGCGGCCAATGGACGGAAGGCCAGGGAAATCTGCACGAAAACGGGGGACTGACCCAGGTCAACGGTATCGGCCCCATTCCGGTGCAATTCGCGACCGATGACTCCCGTCTCTTCCAAAAATATTTTGCCAGCGCCCGCTGGTATCCCGTCCGCCAGGCCAGCCTTGACGTCGGCGGCTATTATAAAATCAACCAATACAACTACGACAACACGTTGGACAACACCCCCAATGATTTGAGCACCGGAAATGCCTATCCGGGTTTTATCCTCTATCAGGGATTTGAAACGTTGGACGGCAATATCCGCCTGACGTTGCGCCTGCCGAAAAACATCACGCTCGTCAGCCGCTACGAATATCAGGACTCCACCATCCGCACGCAGCCCGACCCCGCGTCGCAATTGAGCGAAGTGAATTCCTCGAAGATGCACAGTCACATCATTGGTCAGAATGCGAGCTGGACGCCCTTGAACTGGCTCGGCCTGCAGGCGGGATTCAATTATGTCCTCAGCACCACGAAAACGCCCACATCCGATTACACCCAGGCTGTTCTTAACTCGCAAAACAATTACTGGACGGTCAACTTCAACTCCGATTTTGTGCTGGACGACAGGACCGATTTGAACGTCGGTTACTTTTATTATCGCGCCGCCGACGGCCAGAACAACATTGTTGGCGGTGTGCCGCTCGGCACCGATACCGAGGAACACAGCATCACCGCCGCACTCTCCCGCCGGATCACTCAAAACCTGCGCCTCAACCTGAAATATGCCTTCACCCACTACGACGATCTGGCTTCCGTCGGCCATTTCAGTTATGATGCCCAGGTCATCTTTGCCAGCCTCCAATACCGTTTTTAACCGGCATCCCGCGCGGGGCTTCAACCGCGTGGCATTGACTCAATCCTGCTGACGCACACCATTTGCCGCGGAGCGCGCCTGTCCCAGGCGCAGCACACACAAAACAGAAACATGTGGAATCAAGACGAACATTTCAAAAATTCGATCTGCTGCGGCTGGGACAGCCGCGCGCCAGATGCGTTGCTTCTTCGCCCCCGTCCCGCCCTCCTGCCAGAATAAACTTGAATCTTCATCAATCCGTCATCTAATTTTGTATCGTGATAAGTCATCCGATTGAAAAATCCGGGGTCGCCCTCGGGTGCCGGTTCAATAAACGCGCCTGGCTGCTGCCGGTTTTGACGTCGTTGCTGTTCCTGCCCGTCGCCGGTTGTCACCGCGACGAGGTAAAAGTCTATCGCGTCGCCAAGGATCAGAACCAGCCTCAGCCGCAATCCGCGCCAGCCCTGCCCACCGATTCGCCCAACCCAACCCTGCCGCCCGGACATCCCGACATTTCGTCCGCACCCGCGGCCCCCGGGTTTGCGGCATCCGCATCCGCCCAACCGCAACTGACCTGGCAGACGCCGGAGGGCTGGACGGAAGTTCCGCCCGGCGAAATGCGCGTGGCGTCGTTCAAAATCCAGGGCCAGAACGGCAAACAGGCCGATGTGAGCGTCATTCCCCTGCCCGGCTTGCCCGGCAGCGACGAAGCCAACGTCAACCGCTGGCGCGGTCAGGTCGGTCTGTCACCCGTGTCGCCGGAGGAACTGAAAAAATCCGCGGAAAGCGTCGAGGTGGGTGGCCAACCGGCGCAGCTCTACGACATCGCCGGCCAAAACCCGGGCAGCGGCGATGCCACGCGTATTCTGGGTGTCATTCAACATCGCACCGACGCGGTGTGGTTTTTCAAAATGACCGGCGACGCCGATCTGGCCGAACAACAAAAGCCGGCGTTTGTTGCATTCCTCAAATCGGTGAAATTTACAACCGTCCAGGCACAAACAGAATTGCCTCCGTCGCATCCGCCCATCGGCGACATGGGCATGGGCGTACCGGCAACCGCCGCCGGCCCAATTTCCAGCGAAGGCAAACCGAACTGGCACGTGCCCGCCGGCTGGCAGGAAGTTTCCGGCGGACAATTTCTCGTCGCGAAATTCACACTCACTGGTGCCGGTGGCGCCACCGCGGCCGTCAATGTCAGCAGTTCCGCCGGCGAAGGCGGCGGCCTGGTTGGCAACATCAATCGCTGGCGCGGTCAGCTCGGCCTGACCTCGTTGTCCGATGGCGACGTGAACAAACTGGTCATGACGATTGACATGCAGGGTGGCAAGGCGTCGCTCGTGGACCTGAGCGGCACGGACGCCCGGACCAGCCAGCCAACACGGCTCGTGGGCGTAATGGTCTCGCAATCCGGCCAGACTTGGTTTTACAAATTGATGGGCGATGCGAAAGTTGTGGAAGCTCAGAAGGACGCGTTCATCCAATTTGTCCAAGGCGTGAAATACTGAACTGAAAAGAACATTTGAAACCACGAAGCACACGGAAGAATGGACACAACCTGACAACACCACGAACTCCCACTCCCCGCCCAAGCGGTGAGAGGGCCGGGGAGAGGGGATTTTAATTCTGAAATAATCGACCTCCTCACCCCGCCCCTCTCCTCCATGGGGGAGGAGAGGGAGAAAAATTTAAGCTGAAATGCTCAAACACCTGATCAAATTATTCTCGTCGCTCAAGCTGACCGTGACCTGTCTGCTGCTGGGTTGTATTCTGGTGTTTTGGGGCACGCTGGCACAGGTGCATCTCGGACTGTACAAGGCCCAGAACGAATTCTTCCGCAGCGTTTTCGTTTACTGGCAGCCGGCCGGGTCCGGATTCCACATCCCCATCTTCCCCGGCGGTTACCTTCTCGGCACCGTGCTGCTCATCAACCTGCTGTGCGCGCATGTGCGTTACTATCAGCCGGGCAAACGGAAGATCGGCATCGTGCTGATTCACCTCGGCGTCGTGCTGCTGTTGCTCGGACAGATGCTCACGGATTTCCTGTCCCAGGAAAGCAACCTGCATCTGCGCATCGGTGAAACGAGAAATTATTCCGAAGCCGACCGCGCCTTTGAACTGGCGGTCTTGGACACCACCGACAAGGACTCGGATCAGGTCGTCGCCATCCCCTGCTCGCTTCTGGTGCGTCGGGGCGAAGTGAGCGACCCAGGAATGCCGTTCACCGTGCGCGTGAAAACCTTTTACGCCAATTCATCACTCGCGCAGCAACCCCAGCCGGGCTATGACCCGGTCAAAACCACCGCCGGTCCCGGCTCCGGCATCTGGTGGCGCGAAGAGCCGCGCGAAACGGAAATGAACCGTATGGACATGCCGTCGGCCATTGTCGAAATCACCACCCCCAAAAGTTCCATCGGCACCTTCCTCGTGTCCGGGTGGCTGGACCGCCCGCAGCAGTTCGTTTACGACGGTCACACTTATGAATTGTTGCTGCGCCAGGAACGGTTTTACCAGCCGTTCAGCCTGCACCTGATCGAATTCCGGCATGACAAATATCCCGGCACGGACATCCCCAAAAATTTCTCCAGCCGCGTCCGGCTGCAAAATGTGGAAAATCACGAAGACCGCGAAGTGCTTATTTACATGAACAACCCGCTGCGTTACGCGGGCGAAACCTTCTACCAGGCGAGCTTCGATCCTGACGACCACGGCAGCGTGCTGCAGGTGGTCCGCAATCCCACCTGGTTGACGCCGTATTTTTCGTGCGTGCTGGTCGCCACCGGATTGCTCATCCAATTTCTCAGCCACCTGATTCCCTTTTTAAAACGGAGAATGATGAAATGAATTTACGATTTACGATTTACGATTTGCGATTGAATCGGAACGCCGGCCTCCGGCACGGCGCGAAGCAAAAGCCCTGCTTGAAACATGCCGGACCGGAGGCCGGCGTTCCATCCTGATTATGAAAAAGTGGATTCCCCTCATTTTGGTCATCGTGATGGCGGGGTGGGTTTTGTCCGCGCTGCACCAGAAACCGGAGACCGGCTTTCACGCGCGCGACTTCGGCATGCTGCCCGTCCTCATGAATGGCCGGTTCCAGCCGTTCGATTCCGTCGCCCGCAATTCCCTGCTCCAAATCCGCACCAAACAAAGCGTCATCGTCGAAGCGAACGGCAAAACGCAGACCCTGACCGCCATGGAATGGCTGCTCGAAACGATGATGAAACCCGAGTCGGCCAACGACTTGAAAATTTTCCGCATTGATAACAACGAAGTCCTCGCGCTGCTCAAGCTGCCGGACAACCAGAAATATTACTCCCTCAACCAGATCCAGCCGCAGATGGACGAACTGGAAAAGCAGACCGACCGCATCGAAAAAATCGAGTCCGCCAGCCGCACCGTCTTCGAGTCGCAGTTGATGAAGCTTTTTGAGACCCTGAACCTTTATCAACGGCTCGAAATCAGCCTCAAATCGCCGGGCACCGACGATTTCGCGGCGGAATTGGAAGCGTATCAGAAAAGCATCGGCCCCGGCATGGCCGCCGTGCAGGCGCGCGAAGCCGGGCAGAAATTCGACCCGGAAGCGTTCAACACCCTCCTCGGTTTCATGGGCGGCTATGACACCGTCGCGCGCTTCGCCCTGCCCCTCGTGATCCCGCCCGTGGACATCAACGTCCCGCGCAACGCGTGGCAAAACATCGGCACCAACCTCATGCAAACCGCCCGGACCGGCGAAATCAATCCCGCCACAAAATTTTATGCGGAAATGATCACCGCCTACCGTGCCGATCAACCGGAAGATTTCAACCGCATCGTCGGCCAATACCGCGCCTGGCTGGCCGACCGTTTTGCGCCCCAAATGAAAAAGGCGGACCAGGAATTTTTCTTCAGCACGATGCAGCCATTTTACAAGGCCACCGTCATCTACGTGCTCGCCCTCGTGCTGGCGTTGCTGTCGTGGTTCAACCTGTCCGACTGGCTGCGGCGCTCGGCGTTTTATCTCATCGGCCTGGCGTGGGTGATTCACACCACCGGCCTTGTGTTCCGCATGTATCTCGAAGGCCGGCCGCCGGTGACCAATCTTTATTCCTCCGCCATCTTCATCGGCTGGGCCGCGGTCATTCTCGGAATGGTTTTGGAAAAAATTTATCACGACGGCATCGGCTGCGTCGTTGCATCATTCGCCGGCTTCGTCACGCTCATCATCGCGCACAACCTCGCGCTTAGCGGTGACACCATGGAAATGATGCGCGCCGTGCTCGACACCAATTTCTGGCTCGCCACCCACGTCGTCACCGTCACCCTCGGCTACGCCTCGACGTTTGTGGCCGGATTCCTCGCCATCATTTACATCCTGCGCGGCGTGTTCACGACCACCCTTTCGGAATCAACCGCCAAGTCACTGGCGCGGATGGTTTATGGCATCGTCTGTTTCGCCACATTGTTCAGTTTTGTGGGCACCGTCCTGGGCGGCATCTGGGCCGACCAATCGTGGGGCCGGTTCTGGGGTTGGGACCCGAAGGAAAACGGCGCGCTGCTCATCGTGCTCTGGAACGCGACCATCCTGCACGCGCGTTGGGGCGGCCTCGTGCGCGAACGCGGCCTGATGAACCTCGCGGTGTTCGGCAACATCGTCACCAGCTTCTCGTGGTTCGGCGTGAACATGCTCGGCATCGGCCTGCACAGCTACGGTTTCACGGACGCGGCGTTCAAATGGCTGATCCTCTTCATCGGCAGCCAGGTCACCATCATCGTCCTCGGTCTGTTGCCGCAAAAGTTCTGGCGTAGCTTTCAATCCCGCGCATCGGCATAGACGGAATGTGTGCGGCTTCGTCCTTGAACCGAGTCAAGGTTCAAAATTCTGAATTCACCCTTCTCACAATAAGTTTTTTAGTCACAAGACGTTTACAAAACTTTGTCCCACGTGGGACAAAGTTTTGTCGTCCTCGTTCTCGTCCCTCAAAAACGTTGAGTGTGAATTTTTAACAACAAAGGAACAAAGGACACAAAGAAATCCGACCCGGCGCGCTGCAGTGAACGAAGGCGGACCTGTCGCGTCCCTATTCGATGTTCACCATTCGAAGCTTGCTCGTGATCTATCGGAGTTGGATGTTCCCTCCGTCGCGCTGCGCACTACGGACGGCAGGCAGTGTTTTCCCGCTACGCGAGAAATGGTTGTTACTCCACAATCTGGATTCCCAGCCTGCCCCGCTTCTTTCCTTCGTCCTTGCCCGGATTCCACCAGCACCGGCCCTTGCCTTCAATCGCCTTTGCCGCCCGGCCCTCGATTTCCTTCAACTGCTCCTTTCCCAGCGGACGAAATTCCTCGAATGCCCGAAACGCGGCGTCCTGTTCATTGGGAAAACTCAGCCCCAACAACGCCACGTCCGGATCGAGCGTCAGCGTGTAATGCAGGCAATCGGCCACGCTCAGGCGCGGAAGTTGCGCCCCGTCTGCGGATTCCTGGCCGCCGGAACTGAACTTGCCGCGCGGCCGTTCCTGCAACGGCTGGTTGTATCCCGTCGTGTCGCTCAGCAATTTGCCCGCCCCGAATGTCTTGAAGCATACCGTGCCGACCCCTTTCCGCCGCGCGAGCGGCAGGATCTCATCCACGTAACGCCGGTCCACAAACGGCCCCACCGGGAACATCATCACGTCGCACAAATCGGTATTGAGCGCCGCGCGCAACACGTCGGGATGATGACTGGAAATGCCGCGGAACCGCACCTTGCCGGCAGCCCGGCACCGGCCCAGCTCGTCCATGCCCGTGGCGGCAATCCACTCCCATTGCGGCAGTTCGGACACACCGTGGAAGACAAACAAATCCACCGAGTCAAGCCCGAGCGCCTGGAGACTCGTGTCCACCTGCGGCCCGACCGGTTGTTCCAAGTGATCAATCTTGTCGATGATGAACATCCCGTCGCGCCGGCCCTTGAGCGCGGCGCCGACAATCTGTTCGCTGTAACCGCTCTCGTACATCGGCGCGGTGTCAATGAGGTTCAACCCGTGATCCATGGCCCGATGCAGTGTGGCCACGCATTTTTCCAGCGGCACCGAGCGGTCCGCGATATCGCCAATGCCCAGCACGGACGCTTCAAACCCTGTCTTGCCCAAAAGTCGTCTTTTCATGGCTGTTGATTCCTTTCGGAATACTTACTTCACATTCCGGGTTCGCACAAGCGGCATGGATGCGAATGGACGCAACTGGCATCAGAACCGGCCGGTTTGCAATCGGCGGGTTTGATCAAACCATCCAGTTGGGTTGCTGCGTTTCCAACCGTTTGACCTCCACGCCCACAACGCAAACGTCGTCCTCGAATTCAGAACTGGCGGAGAAATGTTTGATTTCGTCAAGCAGTCCCGCGAACAACTCGTTCGTCGGCAGTTGGGCGCGCTGGTTGACCGCCGCCAGCAGGCGTTCGGCGCTGAACGACTCGTTGTCTGGCCCTTCGGCTTCGATCAACCCGTCGGTGAAAAGCGCGATCAGGTCGCCCACCTCCATCGAACACCGGTGGGTGGGAAACTGTCCTTCGGCGAAAAGCCCCAGGGCCGGGCCCTTTTTTCGTTCCGGGCCACTCCCCAGCCATTCGGCCGTGCCCCGTTGCCGGTGCAGGAGTATCGGTTCGGGATGCGCCGCGCTGGCGTAGCGCAACTCCGCTCGGGCCACGTCGGCAATCAGGTAAAAGGCGGTGGCATACATGGTGGAGCCGGTTTGCTTGAAGACGCCCGCCACTTCGCGGTTGATCTGGGCGAGCAGCTCGCCGGGCTCGGTCGTCGTGCCGCTCAGATCCACCACCAGGGCGCGCATCATGGCCGTCACCAGCGCCGCGCGCACGTCATGCCCCATCACGTCGCAAATAAACAAACCCACGGTCGTGTCCGAAAGCGGCACCACGTCGAAGAAATCCCCGCTGACCGCGCCGGACGGGAAGAAGAAGCTGAAAAACTCCAGATCGCTTTCCGCGCGCGGCTTGTGACGCGGCACGCAGGGGAATTCGTGCGGCAGCATGGCCAGTTGCAACTCGCGCGCCATCTTCAATTCCTCGACGGTTTGCTTGTTCTTTTGTTCCAGTTGCCGTGTGTACTCGGCCAGTTTCTCCTCGGTCTCCTTAAGGGCCGTAATATCGTGGGAAACGCCGAAAGTGCCGATGATTTTCCCCTCTTCGTCACGCCACGGCACCTTGGTTGACAGCACCCAATACATTTTCCCATCGGAGGTTTTGGTGCATTCCAGCTTGTCGAGCAAGGGCTCGCCGGTTTGCAGAATTTTTTGTTCGTCCTCGAACGCCGGGCGGGCGCGCTCCTCCGGGAAAACGTCGAAATCCGTCTTGCCCGTAAGGTGGGCGGCAAACTGTTCCTCGCTCTGAAGATAAGACGGCCAGTCTTCCTCACGCGCTGACGGGTTTGCCTCGTGGTAACGCTTGCGAACCAGTACCAGGTTTTTTTTGATTTTCGCCTGGCTGACGCGCACGAAATGGGACTGAAGGTCTTTGAAATAAATGGCCTCCGGCAGATATTTCATGAGGGTGCGGAACAAGCCCCGTTCGTACGCCAGCTTGTCTTCCGCCAGTTTATGCTCCGTGATGTCCCGGTTGATGCCCACCAGACCGATGATCTTTCCGTCTTGATCGTGCAGCGGAAGTTTGCTGGTCAACAGCCAGTGTTCCCGGCCTTTGTTGTCCAGGAAATGTTCCTCCCGGTTGATGACCGAGTGGCCCTGAATGACCCTCTGGTCGTCGGCGAAAAGTCTTTCGGCATGTTCGCGCGGAAAGAGGTCGAAATCGGTTTTTCCGACGGTTTCGGCCTCGGTTTTGAAGTGAAGGTTTTTCAGGTCGGCGAGGTTGGCCAGCGTCTTCCGGCCGGCGGTATCCTTGGCATAGATGGCGTCCGGCAGGTTGTCGATCAATGTGCGCAAAAGGCGGCGTTCCTGGTCCAGCGTCTCTTCCGCCTGTTTCCGTTTTGTGATGTCCCGGCCTATGCCCACCAGGCCGATGGTCTTTCCGTCCCGGTCGCGGAGCGGCAGCTTGCTCGTCAACAGCCAGCGTTTCCGGCCTTGATCGTCCAGGAAATATTCCTCGCGGTTAATGACTGGCTCGCCGTGAATCACCTCCTGGTCGTCGTCGTAAAACTTTTTAGCAACCTCTGGTGGGAAGAAATCATTATCGGTTTTGCCGATGGCGTCGGCTTCGGTTTTGCAGCGGAGGTTTTTTAGGTCGGCCGGATTGGCCATGGTCTTCCGACCGGCGGCGTCCTTGGCGTAGATCGCATCCGGCAGGTTGTCAATCAGCGTGCGCAGCAGGAGGCGTTCCTTCAAGAGCTCGGCCGTGCGCTCGGCCAGCACCTGCTCCATCCGCCGGGGTTCCGTGATGTCCCGGGAAATGCCAAACGTGCCGAAGACCCGCCCCGCCCGGTCTCGCAACGACATTTTCGTCGAGGACACCCAGGTCTCCCGGCCATCCGGCCAGGTCTCCTTTTCTTCGACGCCCACCAGCGGCTGGCCGGTCTGCATGATGCGTTGTTCCTCGGCTAGTGCCTGTTGCGCGTGAGCTGGTTTGAAAAAGTCCGCATCCGACTTGCCGGTCGCCAGATGGGGATCAGCCAAGCCGAACTTCTTTGCCTGGGACCGGTTGATCATCACAAACCGGCTCGCCGTGTCCTTGAAATAAATCGAGTCCGGGATGTTGTCCATGAGCCCCTGCAGCAGGTGTCCGGCACGGCTGTGCTCCTCCTGGATCAAGTGGCGTTCGTTGGCATTGTGGATCGCCCTGGCCAGCATCGGGCCGGTCAACTCCGGCACGAGCAAATAATCCTGCGCCCCCAGCGGCATCAGGCTGGCCGCCAGCTTTTCCTCCGCCCGGGTCGCCAGCACAATGATCGGCAAATGCGGCGCCGCCTCGTGGATCTTGACGAACGCCTCCGTGCCCTGAGTGTCCGGCAACGACAACGCCACGAGCATCAGGCCGACAGGGGAGGTTTTCAATTGGGCCAGTCCGTTCGCCAGCCGGTCGGCACAAACCACCTCAAACTGTTGCTGGCGCAGCAGCCGCAAGCACTCGGGCTGATCGCCGACGAGCAATACTCCAAAAGATGCGTTCAACATAGCGTTTAGTGTTATTTGTTAGCAGTCCAACCAGCATTTCCCAAACCATCCAATCCAGGCCGTGTCGAAGTCCTGCGATGTTAAGTGTCTAACAGTAATGTAGCCAAACGGAGGTTTGGGCCCATTTGGCATGTGCCTGACGCTAGGCGTCGCCGATTTCATTGTCCACAATTTTTTGCCCCGGCAACCGACGCCGTCTCGACCAAACTAGCCAATCAAAAACCCCTGACTCGTTTACAAGTCATTTACAAAACTTTGTCCCACGTGGGACAAAGTTTTGTAACCTTCATTCCCGACTTTTTTGACGAATTCGACATTCCATCTCCTATCATCTCCCAATTTGCCGGCCTGCCGCGTGGCGAAACTTTACGCGTTCACAATTCTAGGACCCTTTCACTTTCACGAATTTATCATTTGAACGTCCACGGCGAGGTGTCCACACCGAGTTCCTGAAGGAGAAAGGCGTAGATGTCGGCCTGTTCCGCCACGCGGTCTTTCAGTGAGGAGCCCATGCCGTGGCCAGCGGTGGCTGTGGTGCGCAATAAAACCGGCAGGCCGGAACTCGTCGCCGCCTGCAGCCGGGCCGTCATCTTGCGCGAATGCGCCGGGTTCACCCGCCCGTCATTTTCGCCGCACGGAAACAGCACGGCGGGATAGGCCGTCCCGTCCTTCACATGATGATACGGCGAGTAAGCGAAGAGCGCCTTGAATTGATCCGCATCCTTGACCGAACCAAATTCCGTGGTGTTGAACGCGCCGTTCGGGTCCAGTTCCACGCGGAGCATGTCGTAGATGCCGACACGGGAAACGACGGCACGGGCGAGATCGGGTCGTTGCGTCAGGAATGCGCCCATCAGCAGGCCGCCGTTGCTGCTGCCCATCACCGCCAGTTTGTCCGGGCTGGTGTATTTGCGCTGGATGAGATGTTCGGCGCAGGCGATGAAATCGTCGAAAACATTTTGCTTGTGCGTGAGGTTGCCGGCGAGATGCCATTCCTCGCCGAACTCGCCGCCGCCACGCAGATTGGCCACCGCATAAACACCGCCCGCATCGAACCAGATGCGCCGTATGGAACTGAACGCAGGCTTGAGACTGATGCCGTAACCGCCATAACCCGTGAGCAGCGTCGGATTTTTTCCGTCCAGGTTGATTCCTTTCTTCCGCAGGATGCTGATCGGAATCTTCGTCCCGTCCTTGGAAGTGGTGAATTCACGGACCACCTCGATGTCATCAAAATTCGCCGGCGAAGTACTCTGTAACGCCGTCGGGCGCGGCTTGGCTAGTCCCGGCTCCCATTCATTCCATCCGGATGGAACGAGAAAACTGGTGTTTTCAAACAGCAACTCGTCGCCGTGCCAGCAATGAAGCCCGTTCACCGATGAAACCGGCAGGACCGGCACCTCGACGGCTGAACCGCGGTCTTTTGGATAAAACCAAAGGCGCGACGGGCCCCCTTCCATCACCGCGACATAAAGTCCGCTGGCGGACGACGCATAATCGCCCATCACACCCCGCCCTTCCGGCACGACCATGGTGGCTTTCGTCAGATCGGGATCCGCCAACGGCAGGCGCAGGATTTTTCCGCGCGGCGCATTCTTTTTGGAGAGCAGATACAACGCCGCATCTTTGCCGAACTTGATCACCTTGATCCCGTCCTCGAACCGCGTGAGTTGATGCCACGACCCAGAGGCGTCGCGCAGGTAATGGGCGAAGTCGCCACCGTCCCCGTTGGCGACCGTGGCCAGGAGCCATTGGCCGTCCTCGCTCGCGGTGAGTTCAATCTCCGCGATGCGCGGAAAATCGCGGCCCAGCTCATACGTGTCGGCGCTGACCGGCGTGCCGAGTTTATGAAACCAGATTTGCTGGTAAAAGTACAGATCGCCTTCCGGTCGCTCGCCCTCGTGCGGATAACGTGTGTAAAAAATACCCGTTCCGTCGGCGTTCCACGCGGCGCTGCCGCCGCCGGTCGGATACTGAACGCCGGGAATGATGTCCGGCAGCGCGCGGCCCGTCTCCGTCTCGAAGAAATGCAGCACGCCATTTTCACTGCCGTTCTCGGAGAGGCAGATGGCCATGAGCCGTCCGTCCGTGGACGGCGCCGACCAGTCCATCGCGGTCGTGCCGTTGGTGTTCCAGACGTTGGGATCGAACACGACCTTGCGCAACGCGGGCGGATAAACCGATTTCAGCCGGACGAGCACCGGCTGCTGCGCCGGCGGTTTGAAGCGCGTGGCAAAGATGATTCCACCCCGGCAATCAGCCAGGCCGTAGCTGGCCGATTCATCCGCGATCAACTCCGAAAGCTCCTGCTCCAATCCATCATGAAACTCCAGCTTGTCGAACCAGGCGCGGGTGCGCTCGTTCTGCCGGCGGGTCCAGTCGCGCACGGCGGGGTTGGTGCCGTCCTCCAGCCATTGATAATCATCCACGACCGCCACCCCATGATAGATATTGGTGACCGGCTCGCGCGCGGTGGGAATGGCTGGCAATTGTGCGAAGCCGGCGGACGCAGCCGCCAGACCAAGTCCCAATATCGCCGAAAAAACAACGTGGATACGACTACACATGCGGCCAAACAGTAAACATCACCGGTTCGCGGGCAAGGCTTTTTCATCGCAGATTTTCCCGGTGCCGGGAGTTGCGTGGCCTTTCATTGCACGCCCCGACGCGAAGCCGCTAGTTCACCGCCGATCTCGCCGCCGCGAAGGAAAATCTTGCCAAGCTCTACGTGCGCTGGGAAGAGTTGGAGGCGATCAAGACCGCGGCGGAACGTTTATGAGTGCGCGGGGGCTTACTAACTGGCTTCCTCGACAACAAACGGCAAAACGGATAGCTTTTGCGCCAATTCATGAACTACATCAGCCAAATTATCAACTATGTCCGTAAGGCGCAGGAAATTGCGGCTCAACATGGGTTCAAAAATCTGCTCCAGCCGGGACTGGTCAAGGAACTGGTAGTTGCCGACATCCTCGGCCATGAAGTTCATCGAACGAAGCACGATGCTGATGCTTACGACCCGGCCAATCCATCAAGGCAGTTTGAATATCTTTCGTGCTTCCAAGTAGGGACATTCCAACTGGATCGGGTGTTTAAATATCCTCCTGACAAAAGAACCAAGTCTTTGGAGCGCATCAAGAGGAACGCAGCCATTTATTGTGTGGTCTTTGACAGGCAGAGTCCGCTGGACGTGCTCGTCATCTACGAGATTCCAATGCCGGTGATGCTCGCCGAAGCCGACCGCAAGTTGGATGTGAGCAGCAATGACATCTCACATCTAAGTTTTCCCATCAAGTGGGCACAACAGTGCGGCAAAGTCGTTTACAGCAAACCGACCTGAACCGTTGTTTCCTTCCGGCCGTTGCGAACTTCTGGAAACTCCAGTAGTTCGATCGGAGCTTCATCTGTGTTGCGTGTGCTTACCAGCCGCTCTTCGGCAATGTGGCGGTAATCCGCGTTGATTTCACACGCCAAGAAACGTCGTTTGAGTCGCTGGCAAACTACCGGCACCGTGCCCGAACCACAGAACGGATCAAACACCAAATCGCCCGGATTCGAACTGGCCTTGATGAGCCGTTCCATGAGTTTTTCCGGTTTCTGGATCGTGTTCAGTAGTTCGCGGCTGACCAATTCTTTTGATTTGTAAGTAAGCTGTTTTATATCACCCCACACGTCGCCGGGATTTTTGCCGTCGGGGTTGAACGCAGTCTTGCCGAACTTGCCGTTGCGCACAGATGGAACTTTCTCGCAGCGCAGGCGATGCTCCAGTTCCACCAGTTGCGCCACGCGGATGTCGTCGAGATTGAATGTCTTCGCCTTACCCTTGGTGAAGTAACAGATCACGTCGTAATTGTTCGTGTAGGAAACGCGCCCCTGCGCCAGTCGGCTCGGCTGATACCACACGATTCTGGACTGCAATGTCAGGAATGGCCGGTAATCAATGAAATCAACGCAATCCGGCTTGCCGAATAAATAGACCGCGCCGCCGGGTTTGAGCAGACGGGAAAAGGAATTTAACAGTTCTAGATTGAAATGCTGGATGTCCGCCACGTTGTCCCACTCATGTGCCGTTACAGCGTAAGGCCCGTCGCAAATGATGAGGTCGAACGATTCAGCGGGTAGTTCGCGCATGAACGACCGCGCATCGCCTTGGACAATTTTCCCGATGGCTGAAGCCAGGTTACACATGAAGCTTTTGTAGCAAACCCACAAATGAATGGAAAGAGCCTTCTGGCACGTCATTTCGGTTGGCTGAATTTACGCATCTGCCTTTTCAATGCTGCTCCGCCTGCGTAAAGTGGGTGGCCTGTGCCGGCCACGTTATATGATCTGATTCCGCGGGATGAGAAGCCCGGCAATGATGTCTTGCTGGGGCGCTTTCTGGATTATGTGGAGGGACGGCGGCTGCAACTTTATCCCGCCCAGGAATCAGCCATCTTGGAGTTGTTCGAGGAGAAGAACGTCATCCTGAACACGCCCACCGGGTCGGGCAAATCGCTTGTGGCCACGGCGCTGCATTTCCAGGCCATCGCCCAAGGACGACGCTCCATTTACACCTGCCCGATCAAGGCGCTGGTGAACGAAAAGTTCATGGCCCTCTGCCGTGAGTTCGGCCCTGACAACGTCGGTCTTAGCACCGGCGATGCTTCGGTCAATCGTGACGCGCCCATCCTTTGCTGCACTGCCGAAATCCTTGCCAACATCGCGTTGCGCGAAGGTGCGCAGGCCAACGTGCAGGAGGTCGTCATGGACGAGTTTCATTATTACGCCGACCGCGAGCGCGGCGTGGCGTGGCAGGTGCCGCTGTTGACGCTGCCACAGACGCGGTTCCTGCTGATGTCCGCGACGCTGGGCGACACCACGTTTTTCGAGGAGGAACTCACGCGGCTCAACGGGCGCCCGACGGTGGCTGTTTCGTCCACCGACCGGCCGGTCCCGCTGGAGCATGCGTATTCGGAGTTGCCGCTGGCCAAGACGCTGGAAAGCCTCGCCGCCGGGGGCAAGGCGCCGGTGTATGTGGTCCATTTCACGCAACTGGAAGCCGCGCAGAGCGCGCAGGATTTCACGAGCATCAACGTCTGCACCCGCGAGGAGAAAGCCGCGCTGGCTGGCGCGCTCGAAGGATTCAAGTTCAGCAGCCCGTACGGTCCCGACATCAAAAAATGGCTGCGGCACGGCATCGGTTTGCATCACGCCGGGTTGCTGCCGAAGTATCGTGTGCTGATCGAGCAGCTCGCGCAGAAGGGTTTGCTGAAAATCATCTGCGGCACGGACACGCTCGGGGTGGGCATCAACGTGCCGATTCGCACCGTGCTGTTCACGCGGTTGTGCAAGTTCGACGGACAAAAGACCGGCATCCTGAGCGCGCGCGACTTTCACCAGATTGCCGGCCGGGCCGGGCGCAAGGGTTTTGATGACCGCGGCTGGGTGGTGGCGCAGGCGCCGGAGCACATGATCGAAAACCTGAAGCTCGCGGAAAAATCCGCGCGCGACGGGAAGAAAACCGTGAAGCGCCAGCCGCCGGAAAAGAATTTTGTGAACTGGGACAAGAACACCTTCTTGCGCTTGATATCCGCGCCGCCGGAGCGACTGACCTCGCGTTTCCAGGTGACGCACGGAATGTTGCTGAATGTGCTGAGTCGCAACGGCGACGGCTGCCGGGCGATGCAACAGCTCATTGCGCGCTGCCACGAAACGCCGCGGCAGAAACAGGCGCACATCAAACGCGCTTGGCAACTGTTCCGCTCGCTGCTGGACCGGAAGATTGTCGAGTTTATTGCCCCCGGAGCGCGGCTGTCCCCAGCCGCAGCAGCTTCCAATGCAAACCCGTCTCCGGTTTCGGAAGGCGGAGTACGGAAAGAAAGTCAGAGTGTGGTCCGCCTTCACCCTGACCCTCTCCCCCAGGAGAGGGAACAGCAAAGTGACGCTGCCGGATTGTCCGAGACGTCGGAACTTGCCTCAGCGCGAGAACAGATTCTCCCTCTCCCCGGGGGAGAGGGCCATTGTCCCTCGCCCGCGGGAGCGGGAGAGGGTGGTGCGACAGCGTCGGGTGAGGAGCGTGGGGACAAAAACAAATCTAGCGGTGAGGGCGAGCGTAAACTTCGCGTGAACATCGAGTTGCAGGAGGATTTCTCGATGGACCAAGCGCTGTCCCTCTATTTGCTCGACACGATCCCGCTGGTGGATCCGCAGCAACCGGATTACGCGCTCATCCTGCTGACCCTGGTGGAATCCATCCTCGAAGATCCCGACATCATTCTGCGCAAACAGCTCGACCGGGTGAAAGACCAGAAGATGTCGGAGATGAAAATGGAAGGACTCGATTATGACCAGCGGATGGAGGAACTGGAAAAACTCGAGTACCCGAAGCCGAACCAGGAATTCATCTATTCAACGTTCAATGCCTTTGCCGACCGGCATCCGTGGGTGGGCCAGGAAAATATCCGTCCGAAATCCATCGCGCGGGAGATGTTCGAATCGTTCCGCTCGTTTTCCGATTACATCCGGGATTACGAGCTACAGCGTGCCGAAGGGGTTCTGCTCCGGCACCTGAACCGGGTTTACAAGGTCCTCGCGCAAAACGTTCCCGACGCCGCCAAGAACGACCAGATTCGCGAGATGGAACTATATCTGGCCTCGATGATCCGGCAGGTGGATTCGAGCCTGCTCGATGAATGGGAGAAAATGCGCAACCCGAATTTCCAGCGCGCCGAAACAAAAGAGGTTCGTCCGCCCGGTGCGGAAGAAGCCGCCCAGGACATCACGCGCGACACCAAGGCTTTCACGGCAGCGATTCGGAATCGCATTTTTATTTTCCTGCGCGGGCTGGTGATTGCCGATTACGAGGCGGCGCTAGGATCGCTTTCGGAGGGGCGAGTTCCACGAGCCCCTGAAACAGATTCCGTCACCCAAAGTCAGGGACTCGCAGAACTCGCCTCTCCGAAGGATGCCGATGGCCAGCCGTGGACCGCCGACCGTTTGCGCGCGGCGACAGAAGCCTACGAACTCGAACACGAGCGCATCTGCCTCGACCCGAACGCGCGGAATGCGCGGCATACATACATCGTTCCTTTAGAAGACAAGAAAAGCTGGCGCGTCCAGCAGATGCTGGTTGATCCGGAGGAAGCCAACGACTGGGTGGCGGAATTTGAAGTGGATTTGGCCCAGTCCCGCGCTCTGGGCGAGCCATTTCTTCAATTGCGGCGAATTTGCAGTTTGGTTTGAGTCGAAGCGAATTCAGTTGGCGGGAGGGGTTGTCGGAATTTAGCCAATAATAAACTCTTTCAAGACGCGTTCAGAAACAATTTTTTAAGCGCCGGGCAGACCGGATGATTTATTCGGGTATGGGCACTTCCACCGGCTCAAAGCCGTTGAAGTATCCATTTTTGTTAAATTTTGGACGGTAAAGGATGACCCGCATTTTGGCAGGTTGCTGTGGGTTGGTCGCCTTCAGTCCTTCCGCCGCTTTCAGCGCGGTGGTCAACTGGCCGGCCAAGGTGTTGGCCACGGTAGAACTGTCTCCCTTGTCTGCGATTGAAGTCAGCTTCCAGCCATTCTCAAAGTTGAAGGTGAAATCCGCCTTGGCCAGAAAATTGTGTGTCGTCACCCGGTAAGGCTTTTGATAATTCGGCAGCCAGATGGGTGTCACGGTGACATTTTGTTTACTAGTCGAGCCGGTTGACTCCGTCACGATTGTTGCCGAGAAATACAACTCCGGCTGGTAGAAAATGTATCCCTCCGGCAGGCAATTGGTTCTGCCCCAGCCGTTGAGCGAATCCGCGGAGATGGGTTGGATTTTATACCACGCACAGCCGCCGGTGAGCAAAGCCGCCAAAGAAACGAAGCACAATGTCCTTTTCATGCCCGAACAATGTTGGCGCGCATGAATTTTGTCAATCCCCGGAAAGATCGACCATTCACCTTCTCGCCGCGCCTTATCGTTTTAGCTTTTAGCGTTTAGCCTTCAACCTTTCCAGTTAGTCTCGGCTTGCAGGTGCTTCACTTTGTGAGGCGGGAAGTGATTGGGGAAGGCAGCTTGATCGTCCGGCCAGCAACCATGAATACACCTTCCCCCTGGTGATGAATCGTCCGCGGATGTTTCCTCGATGGGTCAATCCACGCTTTGACGACCTTAAGGACAAAGAAGTTGTATTGGGCGACCAGCTTCCCATCAATGACCTTGCATTCCAGATTGGCATGGCACTCGGCGATGAGTGGCGCCTTGACGCACGCAGCGGCCACGGGCGTGAGACCAAAGGCCTTGAACTTGTCCATCCGTTGTCCCGAAGCGTTCCCGCAGTCCACCACCTTTTCCGCCAACTCCACCGTCGGAATGTTGATCACGCATTCCCTGGTCGCTTTCAAGATTTCAAACGAGTAGTTCCGGTTGCTGATCACGCAACCCACGATTGGCGGCGCAAACTCCATCATCGTATGCCACGACATGGTCATGATGTTTGTCCGCCCTTTGCGGGCCGTTGTGACCATCACGACCGGTCCGGGTTCGAGCAACCGATAGACTTGAGACAAGGGAAACGTTGTTTTTTCCATAATGTCGAAATCCTGCGATGTTGAGTGTTTAAAAGTGATTCAGCCAAATGTGGGTTTGGGCGGGTTGGGTCATAAGACCGACGCTAGGTGCCGCCTTTTCACTTGTCCACAATTTTTTGGCCCGGCAACCGACGCCGTCTCGACTTGCCGCGTGGCGCACGCACTTTACGCGGCCAGAATCTCAGGGTCGACCCTTTCACAAAACTTTGTCCCACGTGGGACAAAGTTTTGTCGTCCTCATTCCTTGGCGCGGCGAAGTGTAACGGAGACGGCTCATTCTCGAACTGGAAAATCAACTTGCCGCGTGAGGCAACGCCTTTTACGCGGTTTACCACGTGAGACAAAGTCTTTTACGGGGCCTGCCGACAGATCGAAATTTTGGACCCTAATCCGTGTCTCGATTTTCCGCCTTCGCCGAGGCTTCGGCGCGACAAGTTGCGGCTGGAAAATTTCGCGTGTTCCGCGTTTTTCGCGGTTCGCATCCCGGTTTTGTCTTTGTGTTCCTTGCGTTCTTTGCGGTTATAATTCGTGTCTCGCGCCACACGCCATTCTCAATTCTCCATCCTCCATCTTCACGCTTCGCGCTCAGTGCACCAGGCGCGAGAGCATGGCGTAGATGATTAGCAGCAGCAGGAAGACGCCCAGGCCAAAAAAGAAATAGCCGAACGCGCGCGCAATGTTCCGCCAGCGCAGCCATTCGTCCCGCACGCGATGCTGGTCCAGCTTGCCCTCCGCCACCAGGCGGTCGTACCAGCGTTTGCGCTCGTGGAGCAGCTCGCCCTTCGAAACGCGGCCGGAGAATATGACGGTGTCCATCGGGAATTTCTCGATCCGGAAATGCGTGTTGAAGAAATGGATCGAGAAGATGAAGCCCGCCGCCAGCAGCGCCTCATCCGAATGGATGATCAGCGCCACGTTGATGATCCAGCCCGGCAGGAAGCGGGTGAAAATTTCCGGGAACCACATGACCAGCCCCGAAGCCCCGATGATGGCCACGCCCCAGAACACGGCGAAGTAATCGAATTTCTCCCAGTAGGTCCAGCGGTCAAACTGTGGTTTCGGGCCTTTGCCGAAGAACCATTTGTTGTGCGCCACGAAATCCTTCCAGTCCTGCCACGTGGGCATCATCGAGTCCGGCCCGAACAACACGCGCCACAGCCGCTTGAAATAGAATTTGCCGTCCACCGGATTGCGGAGGGTTCCCCTGCCCTTCCACGCCTTGCCGATGAGTGACGCGACATGCAGGCCGAAGTAAAGGAAGGTGACCAGCGCGCCGAACCGGTGCAGTGTGCGCGCCGTGTCCGCGCCGCCGATGATGGCAAAGAGCACCTTGGCCCAGTCGGTGTAATAAAACTTGAGCGGCATGCCGGTGATGACCAGCAGGAGGAAGCTGGTAACGACGAGGAAATGCAGGAACCGTTCGAACGGCACGAACCGCGTGAACCATTCGTCGTCCACCTGGGTCTTGACCTTGGCCTCGCGGAATTTCTTCGAGTCGTGCAAATACAACCAGACGGCGCGCACCAACCACAAGAGGGTGTGCAGTCCGAAGAAGGCGAACGTGCCCAGCAGCAGGCCGGTCATGGCCAGAAAAACGGCGTGGAGCAGCGGATAATGTTTCGCGTCCAGCGGATTGGCGTGCGGCTTGAATTCAGTGAAACCGATGGTGGCACCCGGATGACATTGCTGGCAGGTGGCGAGGATGTTGGTTTTCGACAGGTGCGACGCCGGATTGGACGGCGGCAGCACGTCGTGATGCCCGTGGCAGTCGTAGCAGGCGGCCACGGCCGGGGCGGCGTTCGCCTTGCCGAGCGCCATGGCCTTGCCGTGGTAGGTGTCCCGGTAATGCGCCAGCCGGTCCTCGTGACATTTGCCGCAGCGCTGATCGCTGATGGCCTTGAAGTTGTTCCCCTCCGGCTTCTCAATCTGGTGCGCCGTGTGGCAATCCGTGCAAACCGGGCCGCGCTGGTCGCCCTTGGCCAGCAGTTGGCCGTGGACGCTCTTAAGGTAGGTTTCCTCGATGCCAACGTGGCACTTGCCGCAAGTTTTGGCGACGTTGGCGTGGTTGATGGGCGAGTCGCGATCTACCCCCCGCTTGATGTCATGCACACCGTGGCAGTCGTTGCAGGACGGCGCGACAATCAAACCCATCTTCAGGAGCGCGCGGCCGTGGATGCTTTCCATGTATTGCGACGCGGCCGCCGGAAACTTCATCTGGTATTCCTTCGTCAGCCCCGGATTGCTGTGACACCGGGCGCAGGTTTGCGGGAGGTTCAGCTTGTAAACCGGCGACGTCGGATCTTTCACCGGCATAATGCCATGCGAGCCGTGACAATCCCAGCAATTGGCGGCGCCTGAAGCCCCGAGCTTGTGGCTCAGGCCGTGGATGCTTGTGGCGTAGTCTTTCGCCTCCTTTTCATGGCAGCCGGAGCAGTCAGGCGGCGGCAGTTTGCTCTCATGCACCAGATCCTTGATGCCCGTGTGACAGTCCGTGCAATCGAGCATGGAATGGACGGATTTCTGAAAGGAGTTGGTCGGAAAAAGCAATGGAACGATTTTCCCGTCCACCTTGCGGGTCGTTGATGGATCCAAATGGCAGTCGAGGCAGTCGCTGTTTTTGAATTTCTCCGCGGCGTTCACGGAGAGCAGACCCAGACAAAGACAGACCAATAAAACAACAAACCGGCAGCAGTGTAATATTGGTGGGGCGAGTGTCCCCGCGAGCCGGCTTACGGAAAGGCCGGATCGAGGGGATCTGAATTGAACGCGCCACCTCACCCCGCCCCTCTCCCCCAACTTCGTTGGCGGAGAGGGAGAAAAATGAAACCGGCTCGCGAGTACGCTCGCCCCACCCGAAATGCCGGCCGGCGGGACGCCTGCGCCATGCTCAGGGCAAACCAACGGGCGATGGTTACAAGCCTCCATTATGGCAGTCATAACAGGTCAGGTCATAGTCCCCGCCAGGGTGCTTGAATGGCTGGCCGCTGGGCGCGAGCTGCAGCAGTTCCACGCCGCTGCCCTGCGCCAGGATGGTGTGGCAGGCATTGCAGTCGTTGGCCTTGACGGTCCGGCCGTCTTCGGACTTGTGTTTGCCATCGTGACAGCGGAAGCAGCCGGGCCAGATCATGTGGCCGATGTTGTCCGGATAAACGCTCCAATCGGCCTTCATTTCCGGAAAAAAGTTGTCCCGGTAAATTTGCTGGACCACCGGAATGGCCTGACGGACGCGCGGGTCGTTGGGATAACGTCCGGCGAGGAAGGTGGCGATGCCTTCCCGGGCCTCCGTCCCGGTCTGATATTTTCGGGTAAGGGCGAAAATCGCGTTGGTTTTAATCCAGGGCATGGCCGGGTCAATTTCCTGAAGCGACAGGGCTATATTGACCGCGCTGTCCGGCGACATGTACCGATGGGCGGGGCGGTTGTGACAGTCCATGCAGTCCATTTTGCGAATCTCATACTGGCTGATGTCGTTGGTGAACCTGGGTTCGCGATAGACGGTGACCACGCCCTGCGAATCGGTCACGCGCACCCAGGGAATTTTCTGCCGGCCGGGATCCGTCGCAATATATTCCACGCGGTTGCCCACGGTCATGTGCGCGTGAATGCCGCCCACCGGCCCGTGGGTCGGATCACTGCCGCCCACCTTGATGGACAGCCGGATGGAGTACGGCGAGTTGCTCGCATCGCCCTGGAAATAGTTGAACGTCCGGTCCAGGTTCCCGAAGAATTTTTTCGGCCAGTGGCATTCCTCGCAGGTTTCCTGGGCAGGACGCAGGTTCCGGATCGGCGTCGGAATGGGCCGGGGATATTTGTCAAAGGCGGTGGCATAGAGCTGGTAGGTGCCGGAAAGCTTGGAGCGGACGAACCAGGTGGCGCCCGACCCGATGTGACAATTGGCGCAGGCGACCCGCGCATGGGGCCCGTGTTCGAAGGTCACCAGTTCGGGTTTCATGACCGTGTGGCAGGTTTCGCCGCAGAACTGGACCGACTCGGAGAAATTGTAGGTGTTGTAGCTGCCCACCGCCGAGAGGAAGAGGAAGAACACGGCACCGGCGAGGAAGGCCGCCATCCTCCGGCGGTCGCGGGGACGGGAAAGGTCAACCTGCACCACCGGCAAAAGCCCGACGGCCCCGCCCCGTTTGCGCCGCTCGCGCAGCACCCCAACCAAGGTCAGCAGAAGTCCGAAGATCAGAAAACCCGGCGCGATGATATAGGTGAGGATGCCGAGGTACGGATTGGAGAAGTGCGACACCGCATCCAGCATGAACAGCAGGAAAAAAGAGAACAGGCTGCCGATCACCACGACCAGCCCGGTCAAACTCATCCAGTTTCGCAACAGGGACGGCCGGTAAGGCGGTTTCCCCGTGATCTCGGTGTTCATATCGGTCAGGCGGCCATCGCCGGAACCCCGGCAATGGTCAGTTTGCTGTAGTGGGCGCTGTCCTCAGCACAACATCGGCGATCTTCACCGTACCCTCGGGCTGAGACAGCCGACACCACATGGACATCGGCGGTCATAGACCGCCGCTACAGTACAAAATCCAAAGTGCCAAACCCGGCGATCCGCAAGGACTGCCAGGGTCGCTTATTTCTTGAACGTCCGCATGTAGGCGACGAGCGCCTTGATGTCGTCGTCCGACAGGCTTTCGGCCGGTTTCATGAGGGTCTTGCCATCGGCGTCTTTTAAACCTTCCTTGATGGACTTGAACGCGACGTCATCCTTCAACTCGGCCTGGACCTTCGGGTCCGTGTAGTCCTTGATGCCGAGTTTCTGGCCCATCTTGGTCTGGCCCTTGCCATCTGTGCCGTGGCATTTGGCGCAGTTGCTTTCGTAGTTGGCCTTGGCGTCGCCGGCGAGGGCCGACACGGCAGAAGCCACGAACACCGTCAGTCCGATTGCGAGCAGTTTTTTCATATGCGTTTCCAGTTGCGGTTGTTAATCAATTTCGTGTGGTTTTTCATCAAATTGCGGTTTGATCGGCAGCCCGCCGAATGACCGACCGGATAAACACCAGCCCCCATCCACAATTCAAATTTCGCAACGGCAACGGTAGAGGGCGAAGCCATTTTTCGCAAGGGTTAAACATGGTTAACGTCGTTGAAAAGTGTCGCCGAACACTTTTTTTGATCTAATGGCCACCGGGCCTGACCGCAAAGCTGGTCGGCCATTTCACAAAGGATTTGGTAATATTCGTCCCTGGAAATCCCCAGGACGGCGGCTCCGAACGTTTCGGCGTCATCCGCCGAGGCGAATTCGCCGTAATTCACCAATACCAGTTGATAAAGAACCAGGCCGGGCACGCACTCCAATTGCGTCAGGAAAAACGGATGGACATGCATCGTAAAACCATCTTCCGGACGTTCCCCCTTGGCGACGGGATGCGCGAACTCGCCCGGTTCCAGCGGGCCGGCATCAAAGACAATTTCGCAGGGATACCGCACGCAGGAGCGGTCTTCGAGGATTTGCCGCAACTCCGGCCAGCCGATGTGCGGGCCGTATTTCCCGTGGATCTCGCGGCCGCGGGCAGCCACATGGTCGTTGAGCGACTGGCGGGCGTCGGCGGCGGTGAGTTGGATTGCCATAAGGTGACGGTTCTCAAGGTTTGACCGCGGCGCTCAAAGAGGCGGCAACGGTGGCGGGTTCGGGTTGTTCCTCGTTCGCTTTGGAAAGTTTGCCCTGGAGAATCGGCACGGACATGCGGAGGAAGACCGTGTAGCACAAAAGGCCGAAGGCCCAGATGCCGAAGCAGACCAGGGTTTCGTTGAGCGACGGTGTGTACTCCACCATTTCACCCAAGGGTGTGGGAATAAAGCCGGGGATGACCAATCCCATTCCTTTTTCGATCCAGATGCCGACGATGCACAGCACACAGGTGACGTTGAGCCACTTCAGGCTGCGGCTCACCGGCAGGATGAGCAGCACCATCGCGATCAGGTTGAACACGATGGCCGTCCAGATCCAGGGAACCAAGGCGTGATGGCCGTGCAAGCCAAGATAGAGGTATTTGGATGACGCGATATGCAGGCCGCCTGCGTAAAATTCCGTGAAGATTTCGCACACCAACAGAAACACGTTGATGGTCATGGCAACCTGCACAATACCGCGCAGCGTCATCAGCGCGTGATCCGTAAACATCAGCCGCTCGGCCATCCGCGCCCGGATGATTTTGTTCATTTGGGGCGTCTTCATCAGCTCGCGCAAGGCATCCGCAGGCACGCGCAGCACCTGGGTGGCCTCCTCCGCGACGGCCGTGGCCATGCGCGAGGTTCCGGCAAGGGCGGAAACCTCGCCAAACTGTTCGCCCGGTCCGGAGCTGCGCGTCACGCGGCGGCGGCCGCTTTCTTCCCGCTCGACCACGATGCGCCCTTTCAAAACGAAATAGGCGTCTTTGTCCGTTTCGCCCTGGCGCAACAGGACATCGCCCGCCTCCACTTCCAACACCACCAAACCAGGCAATAGGTTGCGGCGGGTTTCCTTTGAAACCGAGGCGAATTGTGGCAGGTGACGGGTCAACAGCTCCAGATCGTCCAAAGTCGCCGCGCGGCTTGATGCCGCCTTTGCCGCACTGGCCTGCCCCGGACGCCGGGTGATTCCGCCGGCGGGAACGGTGGCTGTGACGCGGCGGACCACCTGGATCGCCAGGATGATCAACGCCGGACCGGCGGTGAAGGCCGACGCGAGAAAGCGCGGGCCGATAATGGCCTGGTTCCAAAACGGCCGGCCACCCAGACCCACGTAGAGAAACGCCGTCACGGTATGAATCGAAATGGCCCAAACGATGGCGATGAACACAAACGGAACGTAAAACCACTTTGCGGGCATTTTTTTCTGATAGCGACAATACAACAGATAGCCGCAGATGTGGACGTTGAGCAGGAGGTAGCCGTTGAGCACGATGACGTCCCAGCTCAACATCGAGGCGGGGAAGTTGAATTGCCCGATGCCGGGAATCAAATGCCAGAACCGGTCGGGGCGACCGAGGTCCACCGTGACAAACAAGAGACACATGATGATGGCCGCCACCGCGAGCAACTCGCCGAAGATGACCAGGTCGTGAAGCTCCTCGTTGTCGTAGATGTAAACCGGAATCACCATCATCACCGCCGCCGCCGCCACGCCGACGAGAAACGTGAAGTTCGCGATATAGACGCCCCACGAAACTTCGTCGCTCATGCCGGTAAGGATGAGGCCCTGGGCAAACTGCCGGCAGTAGGCATGGATCCCCAGCAGACAGATGACCGTCAGCGTTCCCACCCACAGGAAATAACGCCAGTCGCCCACGAACGCGACGCGTCCGCATCGTGCGAGAAACACGAAATAATTCCGGATGGCCCGCTGGATTCTCGTCATCATACGTCAAAGTAGTAGAAAAACCGGGGCGAGGTTCCCAATTCCTCCTTCAACTGGATGAACACCCGCTTGTTTTTGAGGATATAGGAGACTTCGCTGTTCGGGTCGAGAATGTTGCCGAACTTTCGCGCGCCCGCGGGGCAGACTTCGAGACACGCGGGATAACGTCCGGCCCGCGTGCGCTGGATGCAGAAATGACATTTCTCCATCACGCCCTGACGCCGCGGACGGTTGCCCAGATAGGCCATGTCCGGGTTCAGACGTTCCTTGGGAATCGAAGGTTTGGTGAAGTTGAAACGCCGCGCCCAGTAGGGACACGCGGCTTCGCAGTAACGGCAGCCAATGCACCAGTCGTAGTCAATAACCGTGATCCCGTCGGCTTCCTGCCACGTGGCGTGGACGGGACAAACCTTCACGCACGGCGGATTCTTGCACTGCTGGCATTGCACCGGCATGTAGAAGAAACCTTTCTCCGGCACCATCTCCGGATTGTAATTGTGCTCGGCCTTATAGACGTCGAGCGAACCGTCTGGCATTTTCAGCACGCGGATGTATTGGATTTCCGGATTGCGCGACTGGTTGTTTTCCGCGACGCAGGCGTGGACGCATTTGCGGCAGCCGATGCAGCGCGTGAGGTTCAGGCAATACACAAACTCCACGCCGTCCATGGGTTTCAAATCGCGAACATGGGGACGGATGCCATACTGCTTTTCCACTTCGGCTTCGATGCGTTTGATGACCTTCGCCATGTCTTCCGGCGTCATCTCCTTGTAATATTTTTGCAAAAACCGCTCCATGGTCGGGAAGTCGTTCATCTCGAGCAACGGCTTCAGACTGGCAGCCAGGGCGGCCAGCCCGGTCGTCACCACCGCGGAAGTGCGCAGGAAGTTCCGGCGGCTCATGCCCGCGGCGGGCGGCAGGGGATTCGGATTTGGACTGGGTGCGGGAGCTGGCATGTCAGTGATTCGGCTCGGGTTCAACGGAGGCGGTCATCGGTCGCAGCGGGTGCGGGCCGGGCGCGGGTTGGCGCGACGGAAAATGCGGCGAATGGGGATTGTGACAGTTCACGCACGCCTTCCGTTCGGCAACGCCCAGGCTGTGATCCCAATAGCCGCTGATGCGGCCGTGCGCGCCGGCTTCCCAGTCACGATACGTCGGGCCGTGGCAACTGCCGCACAAGAGCGGGCTGTCCGAGAATTTCACCTGGCGCCCGTCGCGCGTCTGCAGCAATTCCAAGTTGGTTTCGTTATGGCAATTGAAGCAGTTGTTGTTGCGGCCATGGCTGCCATGTCCCATGACGATGTCCGAATGTTCCTTGGGCACAATCAGGTTCTGGTTCGTGTCGTATCGCAGCGGCGGCGGCTTCCCTTTTTCATGGCAGGCGTAACAATCAAAATCGGACAGGTCTTCGCCCGCGCGCACGAGATCCGCATATGACTGCCGCACAGTCGCGGTGCTCAAAAAATTGGTGTCCACCAGCGGAATCGGAGGCAACTGAACAGGCCGCCCCGGCTGTTTCAAGAGAAACAACACCGTCAGCGCCAGGAAAACTGCGATCAATCCTGTCAGAGTCAGCGTGGTTCGGGTTTGCGGGTTCATGACCTCATCGGCGCGCGTGAACGCGTCATTTTCTCCCTGGCGATCCGGTTTGGCCGGGCGTTTTGCATTTTTTGTTTCCGATGGCGCCGGTTTTTGATCGTGGTGGTTGACTAAACTTCCGCGGCGGCGGAGTCGTGCGGGGTGTGCCCGCTGCTCGGCAGCCGTTCGGACAAAAACAGTTTCACCAGCACGGTGAGAATGACAAACGGCAGGCTGAGCAGCACGACACCCATCAGCCAGCCTTCCACCCCGGCAAATTCCAGCTTGTATCCCATCACCCCGCGCAGGCTCTTGGAAAAGAGCTGTCCGCCTATGACGACGTTCCAGCGCATGGCCAGTACGCCGATCAGGATCATGGCCGCGCCGCCGAAAATCATCCGCCGGCGGACCAGTTCCGGCACGCGCCGGCGCAGGAGCTGGAGTGTGCCCAGCAGCAACATCGGCAGCAACGTGCCGATGGCAACCTGGCCGAGAATCAGCGTGTAAAAGAGTTTCTCGTGGATCATGATCTGCAATACCGAGAAACCTTCCTCCGCCGCGAAGCCGCGATGGAGCCAGTCCAGCCCTTCAACGGAGGCGTCCACGACCAGCGCGTAGAAAAGAAACATCGCCATCGTGTCCAGGCAACGCATATCCACGGTGTGGCGCCGGATCCAAGTCAAGACCATGTAGTTGAACACGCACAACGCGATGCCCGACACGATGGCGGACAGAATAAAGATGATCGGCGTCAGCCCGTTGCCCCACCAGGGGTTGGCCTTGATGGAGCCGAAAATGAAACCGACGTAGCCGTGCAGCAGGAACGCCGACGGGATGCCGACAATCGAAAGAATCCAGCCCATCTTCGCGTCCAGCGCCAGCGCTTCATGGGATTCATCGGTCACGCCCACGGTGAAGGCGCGGTAGATGATGCCCTTGAACCCCGGCGTGACTTTTGCCCATTCCACCAGGTCCTGGCGGTAATCAAACCAAAGTTCCAGCAACAGAACCGCCATCAAATACCAGGCATAAACGAAACCAAAAATCGCCATCGGCGAAGTCAGATGCGGCGTCATCATGATTTCATAGCAGCGCTCGGGATGGCCCAGATGGAACAGCAGCGGCAGGGTCGCGCAAAGCAGGAAGGACAGCGAGGTCAGCATGGCGAGGCGGTACACTGGTTCGAGCGCCTTGACCTTGAACACCCGGACCAGCGACGCCATGATGAAGGCGCCCGCAACAAGTCCGGTGATGTACGGATAAAGCACAATCAGGAAGCCCCACAGCGGATGTGGGATGGCCTCATTGGGATACACGTAGCCTTCAAACCTCGGGAGGACTTCGACCACCACGTTGGTTATTTCACCAGTCATGTTATCTGACCTCCTTGTCAAGACCGGCGTAGAGCACGCGCGGTTCCGTGCCCAGATGCGGCTTGAGCACCGACACGCGGTTGTTCTCGTAGAATTTCCGGATGGGATCGTCCGGCCCCGCGTTTTTCAAATCACCGAAGATGCGCGCCTGCGTGGGGCAAATCTCGGCACATGCTGGTTTCAGTCCGCGGGTGATGCGATGATAGCACAACGTGCATTTCTCGGCGGTGTGGGTGACCGGACTCAGGAAGCGGCAGCCATAGGGGCAGGCCTGAATGCAAAAGCCACAGCCGATGCAGTATTTCGGATCAATCAGCACCGCGCCATCCGGCGCGTCAAACGTTGCGCCGACCGGGCACACCTGCACGCAGGGTGAATGTTCGCACAGGTTGCACAGCTTCGGCACGAAAAAGGAATGCTCGATTTGGTCCTTGGGCACAGGTGACGGCGGAAAACCGTGCATTCCGCCATTGGGGGAATCCACCAAGGTTTCGCCGCGGGTCTGGCCCGAACCGGGTTCCGGTTTGGGGATGATGTAACGTTCGATCCAGGTCCGGAAGTACGGGCCTTCCGGCACGCTGTTTTCCTTCTTGCAGGCCTCCACGCACAGCCCGCAGCCGATGCACCGGTTCACGTCAATGCACATGAGCCATTTGTGTTTCGTCGTGTCGTAATCCTTTGGCGCGCCGGAGGAGACAAACACTTTTTGCACCGCCGCTTTGACGGCGCGCGCGGTCGAAAGAGTGAGCAACCCGGCGATCGCACCGCCCAATCTCGTCAAAACATTGCGCCGGCTGTATTGGGTTTTCATGGGCTTTGACTGGGCTGATGGGGCACGTGACATTCGGTACACTTCCCGCTGTAATGATCCTTGACGACAATTTGCTTGAACCACTTGGGCCGGGAAGGATTGGCCTCGTGGCAACGGATGCAATGGCTGCCGGTCAGTTTGACGGGCAGGATGTCGGGATTTTCCGCATGCTCGCGGCTCACTCCGTGGCAGGCCTCGCAGGAAAGCGTTTTATGCTCGAACTTGGCGAGTTTCTGCAGTTGGTCGGAATGACATTCATCGCACGCCTGCTTGCCGGCATAAACCGGTGTGCGCGAACGCAACTCCACCAGCGCCTCGCCACGGTACCAGCCAAATTCCCCGAACGACGCCGGCGTCAGAAAAGCCCGCGCAACAAAATAAGAACCGACAATCGCCAGCGTCAGCAAAACTAGACGGACGATTTGGGGCGGCATTTTGAATCGGCGCATGGAGTAAAATGGTTGGATCGGCGTTCGGCCTGTTTCTTCCGCCGCCCGGAACGGGGTTCTCCCGCCGGGCGGCTGGTTCATCAACTCGGATGCGAAAGTTACCCTTTCAGCAAATGGAACCGCGCTCCGCCCGGGCGCCTCATACGTTCCCCCGCCCCCGGCGTACCGGCATCCCGTCCGGCAATCCTTCGAACGAAACCGTTACGATTTCAGACCGCGCACAAAGGTGACCAGTCCCTTGATTTCTTCGTCGGACAGGGTGTCAAAGGCCTTCATCATGGTTTTGCCGTCGGCGTCCTTCATGCCTTCCTTGATCGTCTTGAAGGCTGCGTCATCCTTGATTTCCGCCTGAACCTTGGCGTCCGTGAAGTCCTTGACTCCGAGTTTCTGGCCCATTTTGGTCTGGCCCTTGCCGTCCGCGCCGTGGCACTTGGCACAGAGCGAATCCCAGTTTGTTTTCCCGTCCGCCGCGGAAGCAGTTATTGCGGCGGCGAAACCGAATGTTGCTGTAATCAGGATTAATTTTTTCATTTTTCGTTTCGATGTTGTTTGATGCATGGTCGGCGTTGTTTTGCACCTTACAAGCAGAAAGTTTGTCGAAAGTCAGGAAATTGACCAACCATGTTTTGTTGAAACCTTGACAGTTTTTGAATTCACATCCCATATTTTACTACATTAATGAATTAAAAAAAATGATTTGCCATTTTCCCCTTGGCATTCAAGGGTTTGTGAGTTGTTTGTCCCGGATGGCGGGGAAGCATGGTTCCAACGCCCCAAGCCGGCGGGACGCCGGCGCTCCCAAGAAGGGGAAGAACACAGGTTGCACCACACGGACCGCTTGAAGCTGGGAAACCGAACGATGACGGGTACAGTTGCGGCCGGAGGTGCAAGTTGGGCTTGACGCGGCCGGGTTTTCCTGTTCAAAGAGGGGACATCATTCTGAACCGAGGGAATTAACTATGACAAAAAATTTCATCATCAAAATTGTTGGAGGCAGTGGCCGTTTTGTTCGCTGGTTGAAGCTGCTGGCGCCGGGGCTTGTGGTGCTGGCCCTGGCCGCCGGTTGCCAGACGCAACCTTCCCTGCCCCCCGCCGCCCTGCAAGGCACCAACGCCACGGAAATCATCACCCTGCGGGAAGGTGACGTGCTGAAAATTTCCTTCCCGGCCAATGCGAACCTGAACACGACGCAGCCGATCCGGCGGGACGGGATGATTTCCATGCCCTTGGTGGGAGAACTGAAGGCGCTGGGCAAGACGCCGAAGGAACTGGAAAAGGACCTGGTGGACCTTTACTCGACGCAGTTGTTGTCGAAGGAAGTGACGGTGGAGGTGCAGAGTTCCTCCTTCCCGGTCTATGTCAGCGGATCAGTGCTCCGCCCGGGAAAGGTCATGTCCGATCATCCCATTACGGCCCTTGAAGCTGTAATGGAGGCAGGGGGATATGATAACACGAAGGCCAACCTGAAGGAGGTCACAATAATCCGGCACGAAGGAAACAGCACCCGGAATTACATCGTGAACCTGAAGCGGATCGTGGACGGGAAACCGAGCGAGTCGTTCTACCTGAAACCCGGCGACATAGTCATTGTGCCGGAAAGATTCTCCTGGTTCTGAGATTCGCGCGGGAAAGTGTGCTTTTGGATCGGACTTTAATAGCGGCATCCGATTGAGAATCCGACCTGGTGGCTGGTAAAGCTGTAACCCGCCTGGGAAGAGTCATTCCGGCTGATTTGGTAAAACACCGCGATGGTGCCACGTTTAAGAAAAGCACAACTCAATTGCGCATTGAGGTAATGCTTCCCATTGGAATGGCTGCGACTCCGTCTGCGGCGTCGGGCTGGCAAAGACGTTCATTTTATTGGACTGGTACGCTTGCAAGGCGGCCGGGGTCTGGTCGGGTGGCGGCGGCAAAGGGGCCAGGACGTCCTGGACTTTGGCGCTGCGGTTCAAAACGCGCACAGGCCGAGCAGCAGCGCCTTGGCCAAGATGCGGGCATTCCGGCCGTTGATGGGGTAAGAACGGTTTTTTTTGATTTCATATTCAAGGGTTGGAGCGTGGCTGGGAAGCGGGTGAACCGGCGGAAAAAATTCGATGATACGCGGGTTCGCCGACCGATACTGTCCAATGTCGCAGCGAATCTTCCAAGGCCTTTTCCACAGGCCGGATTTTCACGCCGGTGGCCAGCAATTTTGAAACGTCCAGAACACAATTGGAACGCAGCGCCCTGGTGCCGCAAAGATAAAACTCCTCGTCATCCTTCCAAAATTCAAAACGGCGGTTCGGTTTGAGAATCCGCTGAATCATTTCGATGACCTGCCGGGTCGCCACCGCGCCGGGATTGGTGAGATTATAAATTCCAACCGGCGCCTGTATTTCCCAGAGATCCAGACAGGCCCGGACAAAGTCTTCGAGGTGTGAGATCGAGTTCACGCCGTCGTAAACCCTGGCGTAATTTTGCAATCTCCAGAGCAAATTTCCCGGCTCGCTCCGTTCGTTGAATGGCATTCCCGGACGCCAGATATAAACCCGGCCCAGCCCGCGAATGGCCTCTTCCGCCAGCGCCTTGGTTCCGCTGTAAAAATTGCACGGTGGCTGGCGGAAGGCAAAGTTGGGTTCGTCCCATTCAGTATAGCCGCAAATTCTTTCCGGGTGCTCCGCAAACAATCGCCGCAGTTTCGCCCCCTCCACGTTTTGGGTGTTTCCGTTGAGAATCAACTTTGCGCCGCGGTAAATGCAACCGGAAGAGACATGACCCCAGAGGGTGCCGGTCATTGAGCAAACGCGGGCAATAGTCTGGGGAAGCAGGGTGTTGGCAAACAAAGTTTCTTCGCGAGCCAGTTCACAGGCATCTACATTCGGCCGGCCCCGGGATCCTGCCGCATTAATGATGAACTTCGGTTTTACTTTCCGCACATAATCAAACAAAAGGGTGAAATCCGCGTAGTTAATCGCCTTGCGCGTGAGTGGAATAAAACTATGTCCACGCCTGCGCAATTCGGTCGCAAAGGCCTGCCCCACGTAACCGCTTGATCCCAGCAGCAAGATCATGATAAAAACCGACTTTCCGTTTTGCGACTGCCTATGCTTTCCAAACCTGTCCCGGTTTTGTTTTTACCCCCGCCATCGCGTTGCGGGTGTCCACAATGCATGCCGACCAATCCGCCAGTTCCTGGTAATTGATGGACTGGTGGTTGGTGGCGATGATGACCGCATCGAAACTTTGCAGCGTTTCACGATTCCAGCTTACGGAACGGGTGCCCGCCCAATGCAAATGCTCGCGGGTCACACGAATCACCGGCACATACGGATCGTAATAGGCCACGCCCGCGCCGTGGGCTTTGAGCAGATCCAACAGGACGTAACTTGGTGATTCACGGTCGTCATCCACGTTCGGTTTGTAGGCCAGGCCCAGCACCAACACGCGGCTGCCTTTCATGGGTTTCCGCAATTCATTGAGGGCTTCAGTCGTTCGGTTCACCACGTGCGCCGGCATGGCCGTGTTGATTTCGCCGGCCAGTTCGATGAAACGGGTGTGCTGGCCGTATTCGCGGGCCTTCCAAGTGAGATAAAATGGGTCAATGGGAATGCAATGTCCGCCCAAACCCGGTCCGGGATAGAACGCCATGAAGCCAAACGGTTTTGTCTTTGCCGCCTGAATGACTTCCCAAACATCAATTCCCATCGCTCCGTACACAAGCTTCAGTTCGTTGACCAGTGCGATGTTCACGCTGCGAAAAATATTTTCGAGCAGCTTCGCGGCCTCGGCCGCCCGACAGGAAGAGACCGGCACAACGGTTTTGATGGCGCGGCCATAAAGCGCCTTGGCGCGCTCCAGACAGGCCGGCGTGTAACCGCCAATCACCTTGGGAATGATTTCAACCTTGCTTTGGGCGTTGCCGGGGTCTTCCCGCTCCGGGGAAAAAGCCAGATGAAAGTCCGTTCCCGCTTTCAGCTTCGATCCGGCTTCAAGCACTTCACGCAAATCCTCGTCCGTCGTGCCCGGATAAGTCGTGGATTCCAGCACCACCAGCATCCCCTTTTTCAGGTGCGGCGCGAGGGCTTTGCCGGTGTCGAGGATGAACGAAATGTCCGGTTCGCGGTTCTTGTTGAGCGGCGTGGGCACACAAATGATGACCGCCTCGACCTCCGATATGCGGCTGAAATCGGCGGCGGCGGAAAAGCTTTTGGCCTTCACCGCCGCGTCAATGGCTTCGGCGGAAATGTGTTTGATGTAACTCCGTCCGGCGTTCAGGGCCTCGACCTTGGCCGGGTCAATGTCCAGACCCAGGACCGTGACTCCCGAGCGTGCGAATTGAAGCGACAAGGGAAGCCCGACGTAACCCAGCCCAATGACTGCTATTTTCATGGATGTATTCCTTTTTTTTGATGGATTTGGTTTTTACTCTCAAAATTGAATGGAATGGCGGCTCAACCGTTCGGGTTTGGAGGCGCCAACCGGAAAAATAAAATCATTTTCTGCGCGAGTTTGGGAAATCGTTCCAATGGAACCAACGCGCAAAGTGTTCTCAACGAATAAATGCCGGTCAGCAGCGTGAGCGTCACTCCCAAAATCGCGGCGGCGATATGAGAAAGGAAATACCAGCTGACAAATACTGCCGTTGTTGCTGGCAAAAAGATTGCGGCCAACCCAAAATAACGCTGCCTTTGGTCGGCGAAGTACAAGCGGCTGGAATGACCACCGAGGCATTACGGCAAGTCTGGTCAAATTATACGCGCCGCAATTGTCGTTCTCCGCGCCGCCTCTGGCGATCTCTCCGCCCGGCCACGCCGCTTTCGTCGTGGAATGGTTCTTGAACCACATGGTGGCTGACACACGAAACGATCCGCTACGGCACGGAGCGGATGCGCCAGAAATTGTTCACGGTTGGGTCCGGTGAGTTGGTGAACACCAGCACCCCGCCCGAGCCGGCGGAATTAGTCATTTGTGGGACCCAGTTGGCCGGCATCAGGCTGAAGGAACGGTCCAGCGCGTAATTCGCGCCGGCGATGCCCACAAAGGACAAACGCACACTGCCGCCGCTCAAAAGCTGGATGGAGATCTGATTGTAGCCTGGGGAACCGGCCACAATCTGCTCGGGAAGGTTGGTACTGTAGTTGTAAGTGCCGTCGCCCAAAACGCCAAACTGGTTGTAACCCATGGCCCATAGGCTGCCGTCGCTCTTGAGAAACAGGCTGTGGTCGCTTCCGGCGGCAATCGCCGTGACGTTGCTGGCCACAATCTGCTCGGGCTGGTTGGTGGTGTTGTAAGTGCCGTCGCCCAACTGGCCATACTCGTTGTCGCCCATGGCCCACAGGCTGCCGTCGCTCTTGAGAAATAGGTTGTGGTCGCCTCCGGCGGCAATCGCCGTGACGTTGCTAGACACAATCTGCTCTGGCTGGTTGGTCTGGTTGTAAGTGCCGTCGCCCAACTGGCCATACTCGTTGTCGCCCATGGCCCACAGACTGCCGTCGCTCTTGAGAAATAGGCTGTGGTCGCCTCCGGCGGCAATCGCCGTGACGTTGGTGGCCACAATCTGCTCTGGCTGGTTGGTGGTGTTGTAAGTGCCGTCGCCCAACTGGCCATACTCGTTGGTGCCCATGGCCCACAGGCTGCCGTCGCTCTTGAGCAACAGGCTGTGGTATTCTCCTGCGGCAATCGCCGTGACGTTGCTGGCCACAATCCGCTCGGGAAGGTTGGTGATGTTATAAGTGCCGTCGCCCAACTGGCCATACTCGTTGTCGCCCATGGCCCACAGACTGTCGTCGCTCTTGAGCAACAGGCTGTGGAACCCTCCGCCGGCAATCGCTGTGACGCCGCTGGCCACAATCTGCTCGGGAAGGTTGGTGTAGTAGTTGCCGCTATCAGTGGTGCCGTCGCCCAACTGGCCAAAATAGTTGTTGCCCATGGCCCACAGACTGCCGTCGCTCTTGAGCAACAGGCTGTGGAACCCTCCGGCGGCAATCGCTGTGACGCCGCTGGCCACAATCTGCTCGGGAAGGTTGGTGGTGTTGTAAGTGCCGTCACCCAACTGGCCATCGTAGTTGTAGCCCATGGCCCACAGACTGCCGTCGCTCTTGAGAAACAGGCTGTGGCCCCCCCCTGCGGCAATCTTGGTCACGGGTTGCGCTCCGCTGGTGACCGCTTGCAGCACCGCCGCACACAACAGACAGATTGGAATCAGGTTTCGTTTGGTTTTCATTATTTTTCGTTTGGTTGGCTCTTCAAAATTTCGGGATTATGCACTTCACAAGCGTTAGACTAAATCAGCTGGTTCTCGTGTATTTCCTCGCGTTGTGCTTTGGCAAAGGGATTTGCCTGTGGCGGCGCGTCAACACGCTCTGTTTTATTCATCAAACCTTCGACCGTGAGAATTTGGATTTTGGGATAAGATTGGCCTGAAGTTTTTTTAAAAGCCGCTCGGGTTTGTGGATTATCCCTCGGGTGCTTGGGCCGGGGCAGAACCTGACGCCCCTGGTGACGAGCCAGCAACCGATACATCGTCGAGTCGGGCATAGAGCGGCCAACGCGGCTTTCGCAACGGACTTTGATACCCCGGGCGGTGACCAACCGGCCCCTCTGAGCCTCTTGTCGCCACGGTGCCAATAACGCCTGCTCCTGCGCCACGGTCAGATTTTGATGACGACGACCGCCTTTGGGCCGGCCTTGGGCGCCAGCCAAACCACCGCGCAAATAGTCTGACCAGACTCGCCGCACATGGCTGCTCAAGCCGACAGTTTGGGCAATAGCTTTGGTGGGCAGATCCTGCCGGGTGCGCAGCCACAAACATTGCAACCGTTGAAACCGGAATTTGTTGGGACCCGCCAGCATCGCGCGACGAATTGCGCCAACCTGCACGGCGGGAATTTCAGTTCGAGGGCACATATCTTGTCCACAACTTACATTGTTAACGTATTGATTGCAAATATGTATTAGTATATCTTATTGGATTTTCATTTACCTTACTGGCTTCTGACTGCCTCCTGCCAGTGCGTAATTCTAATTCAGGGCCGCCGGAGTCGTCAGAAGGACCCAGAATGAAAAGCAAACGGCATACGAGCCAAGATAAGATTCGCATCCTGCGGGAAGCGGATCGTGGGAGTAAGAGTATCCAAGCCATCTGTCAGGAACAAAACATCTCGGAGGTGAGTTTCCATCGTTGGATGCGGCAGTTTGGCCACCTGGACATCAACGAGGCTCGCCAGTTAAAGGAGTTGGAAACGGGAGAACAGCGACCGATGGCGCTGACGGTCATGCAAGCGGAGCTGTGCTCTGGGCGGGCCGCGTGCCGGATTCTGCGGTTGTCCCGCTCAACGTATTGGTAGCGGGGGCGAGCGCCACCCGCCGCACTTTTCAACCGCCGTTTACATCCGGACATGGGGATACTGTGCATCGAGTGGATGAGAAGGAATCGGGCAGTGGGCCTGGGCTGCTTTGCCAAGACCTCCAGCCTTCAAAAGGAGATAGGAAAAGGCTGATGGGGAGAGGGGCTATTCTCTGGCGATGCCCAACTTTTCCATTAGTTCATAAAGAGTGGGCCTGCTTATTCCAAGTTCCGCCGCGGCGATGGTGATTTTTCCCGAGTGTTTTCGCAACACACGTTCGACAATTTCCCGTTCTACGGCTTCCCGCGCCTCCTTGAGCGTGCCAAGGTTCCCGCTGGCCACAGGAGTTAATTCAAGGTCTTGAACGGTCAGGCGTTTGCCTTCGGCCATGATGACGGCCCGCCGGACGCAATTTTCCAGTTCGCGCACATTTCCCGGCCAAGCGTGACTGTTCAAAGCACGAATCGCCCCCCGGTCGAAAGTCAGGCCCGCCTTCTTGACCTGGACGGCAAATCGTTGGAGGAAGGACTGAGCCAGCAAGTGAATGTCGTTTTCGCGTTCGCGAAGCGGCGGCATTACGATCTGAACCACAGCCAGGCGGTAATATAAATCCTCACGAAAATTTCCGGCAGACATGGTTTTCTTTAGCTCGGCATTGGTTGCCGCGATTACCCGCGCCTCGATTTGGATGTCCTGCCTCCCGCCCACCCGCTGAATACACTGCTCCTGGAGAAACCGAAGGAGCTTTACCTGCAACGACAGGGGAATTTCCCCGATTTCATCCAGAAAGAGCGTTCCCCCACTCGCCGTTTCGATTCGTCCCTTGCGTTGAATATGAGCGCCAGTGAACGCCCCTTTTTCATGCCCAAACAGTTCGCTTTCCAAAAGCGTTTCTGGAATCGCGCTGCAGTTGATGGCCACGAAAGGGCTGTCTTTTCGACTGCTTCTATGATGAATGGCGCGCGCCGCCATTTCTTTGCCGGTTCCGCTTTCACCCAGAATCAGCACGGGCGCATCGGTGGTAGCGACCTTGCGGATCGCATCGAATACCGCCTGCATTGGACGGCTGGTACCGAGCATGCCTTCAAAAGCGTCGCCCTGCAACAATTGCTGCATCTCCCGGTATTCCCGTTCGAGCTGCGCGACGTGGAAGCAGCGTCTCAGGAGAAATTTCAGTTCTTCCATTTCCACGGGCTTGCACAGGAAATCGTAGGCCCCCGCCCCGATGGCGCGCAACGCCACTTCCTTTTCGCCCTGTCCGGTGATGATGACAACTTTGGCCAACCGATCCATGGCGAGCAGGTCGGACAAAGCCGCAAGGCCTTCCTCCGGGTTGCCGGGCTGGGGTGGCAGTCCCAAGTCCAGCAAAACAACAGCCGGCAGTTCCGCCCGAAATGTTTCGACCGTGCTGGTGCGATTTTCGGCGACCAGTATTTCGTAGTCCTTCGCCAGCGCCCATTTCATCTGCGTGCGAATTTCGTCGTCGTCGTCAACAATGAGCAATTTGGGATTCATCAGCGTGGTTTTGGGAGCGGCAAAATTATCCGAAAGGTTGTGCCTTTGCCCGGCTGGCTTTCGACCTGAACTCTGCCTTTATGCGCTTCGACAATCATTTTGCTCTGAAAGAGTCCGATGCCAAGCCCATTTTTTTTTGTGGTCTGGAATGGGCGAAACAATGAGCGGCTTAAAAACTCCGGGGCCATGCCGCAGCCGTTGTCTGATACCGTGAGAATCACCCAACCGTTGCTTTGGGTCGTTTCGATGCGGATTTCACCGGCCAACGATACTGCGTCCCGGGCATTGAGAACCAAATTGGTCACCACTTTGAGCATTTGCTCCTGATCGAGCAGTACTTTGGGCAGAGGGCGAAGGTCTTTGACCAAACTGACACCGGCGGCTTCTTCCCAACCAGCCAGCGCCTTGACCACCACTTCATTGAGATCGGATTCAACGGGTTTGATTTGTAACTCATGGCGGAGCAGGCTCAACCGTCCGATAAGGTGGTTGATGTGCGCCACCGTCTTCGAAATGCCTCTTAAAGCGTCCGCCCTGAACTCGGGATCGTTAAAATGCACGGGCAGATTCTTCAACATCAGGTTGAGCGTGGAAGTCGTGTTCTTCAGGTCATGGACAAAAAATGCCGACATGGTTTGGAAGGCTTCCATCTCCTTGGCTTGCAGAAGCTTCTGGGAAAGCTGGGCATTGAGCAAACTGGCGGCCACTTGATCCGCGACACACTTTAACAGATCAAAATCCTGCCAGGAAAAGCTTACTCCCCCGACGCGATCGCCCAAAATTATCAAGCCCAGAACCTCTCCGCCGCCAATCATCGGCACACAAACGCGATTCCCACCTTTGCGAAATTCGTCGGGATGACAGCGCCTAAGCACGGCAGTCCAACTCTCCTTCGAGGCGTCCATGTCAATGGGGTCGGAATGATTTTCCAAAGCGCGCATCACTTCCATCGCGTCCACACTTTGGGGCTTGAGATCATTCGCCTTGGTTTCCGACAGAAAAGTCGAAGTGGCAAACACGAAATTCTCCCGCTTGTCGTCCACCAACCAGATGGTCACCGAAAGAACTTGAAATATGTCAGTCACCAGTTTCACGGCGGCCTGACACAATTCCGCCTGTTTTACGCAGGGGGCCGTTCCTTCGGTGAACCTTCGCCACACCGAACGATAATCGTAGAGCGGCCTTTGAAAATGCCGGCTCACAAAGCGCCGTGTATGCAGCCGCACCCGGTCGGACAACAACAGGATGGCGAGCAATACCAAGGCAACCAGCAGAACAAACGCCTTCAACGTAAACGCAGCATCACCGCCCAAAAACGTAACCACCTTGGCGAACACCCCCACAATCAACAGATAAATCCCGGCCAATAAAACGGTCAGTGAATTGTGGAGGGCGGACTGAGACGGATAAACATCCGTGTTAAAATGCCCGGCGCGAAAAAGCGAACGCAGAATCAGCACGCCGCCCAATAATACCGCCGTCACACTGACGGCCTGGAGGGAGAGGTTTACGGCATGAAAGAGGAGCACTTGACTGCTGACGTAAGCCCGGACAGCAAAAATCACTCCCAGCCCCAAAATCATGAACTTGATTCGCCACAGCATTGTCCCGACAGCCGCCCGGTAGGTACGCTCCAGATTCATCAGCACCAGCACCAAGCTGAGCAAGAAAAGAAGATTCAAAACGATGCCGGGAATTCCCAGACCAAACATCCAATGGCCTGTTTCCGTGTGGCCGACGGAAACAATCAAATCATTGCCAAACAGAATTACCAACCCGATGGGCATTAGGAAGGCCGCAGCCAGGACAAAACGCCACCGTTTCAGGAACTCCGAATAATTCCCGCGGGCATAGCTCAGGCTGAAAAAAAGCCATATCCCGGGCAGAAATGACATGGCAACCAACCTCCAATTTTGCCAGTAAACCATTTCTTCCGGTGAAGCGGCGTCCGCCGTAAGGGCGAAGCATACGTCTTCCACAGCCAGTGCCACCATCCCCGCAACAAAAGCCCAATGAGCGACAGAGCGCCGCTCATTCCAAGCGACAATCAGGGCCAAGACGCTACAAAAAAGGGCACTGGCGAAGCCTAGGATGTCGGCGTTGCTCATCGTTTCATTTCTGGTATTTTAATCCAGGGCAAAAAATCTCAAATCTTGATTCAAAATGCAGCAAAAAAACGCTCACCCTGCGTTGTGAGGGACATCAAAATTATAATCCGGCCTTCGGCAGAATTGCAGGCTGACAGCACGGCTCCTTGAAAACTGGGCGAAAGTTTTGCGGTGGGTTCGTATACCCCATGATCAACCCCTCCTCTTTTGGTATATTGACCTCAACTCAAGCCTTTAGCGGCGTGGACCTTCAACCCGACGAATCTTCATTCAACGCCAATGCTTGTTAGCACAAGTGAGACACTGTCCGCCCATCGCAAATCTCGGCAGCGGCTTCGCGCAAATTTTTCGCCCGGCTGTGAAGAGAAATCCTCTTAACTGGATTTGCGGCGCCGAGACTGGACCAGGAACATTCCAACGAGGCCCATTCCAAGCAAGCCTGCCGTCATGCCGCCATCGGGCACCAACACCAACTGATTTTGAGCGGGGCTTGTTCCGTCCCACATCTGCAAAACGTCCACGCCATATTGGCCATTGTTCGCGTTCGTGGCGTTAATGGAGCCAAGAGTACTGATGGCCAAGGCGTAAAAGGGATTATTGCTCGTGCTGGGAATCTGATAACTCCCATCATTATATGTCTGATTGCCTTGCAACCACCAGATTGCGGCTTGAAGCAAACCAGCATCAGTCTTCCGTAGAGCCTTATCACTAGCGGTGTTTGCCGTGTTGTAATCGTAACCTGTCAATGTGCCCGTGGCGAACTCGTAATAAAGAAAGGCTGCCCCTTCGGTAAGTTGGCGCCCTAGGCTGTCGGTATTGCTTAAGTTATAGCTATAAGAGAAACCGGGAGTAAAATTCACTGTCGTTTCGACGCAAAATGTTTCAAAACCCCCGTTCACTATGGTTGATGGGACATAATTGTTGAGAAAACTTTGAGACGTGGTAGCCGTGAACTCGCCACCAACATCATAGGAATAGTTCCCCTGAGTCAGAACAACCGAATTGGCCTTTATCACATTCACCGCCATCGGTATCGAAGCGGCCAGAAACGTCAACACTACTGTACGTAATAATTTCATGGTTTTAGTTACGCAAGGTGGATGCCAACATTGAGGTTCTTCGTTCATTCTTAAAAAACAGAATTGTAATTCGTTGTTAAAAAGCCACTTACGAATTTATTTTCCAGACAATATTTTACTTCCACTCCAAATTCTCATCGCTAAACTGTAAGAATTTCCGACGCTTAAACTCAACTTTAGTGAAATCATTTGTTTAAGTTGTTGATTTGCAATTAAATGCTATAGGCATTGGAATTGAGTAAGTTATTCTGACGCTTTTCCCATATCGAAATTTCAGCGACCTCCGGCTTTGCCAAAGGTCGCTGACTGCAGCCAAGAGTATGATGGCCAAGGCGTAAAAGGGATTATTACTTAACGCTGTGGAATGCTGCGAAGGATTGGTCGCGCTTAAAGGCCAATAGAGTCGCCAGTCCGAAGCCGAGCAGTAACAGCGTGCTGCCAGTGTCCGGCACATTCGAAGAAGCATTACAAACCGCCTCGGTAATGGTATTGTCCTCCAAGGTAACTTGGTCAGTGTATGCCAACAACCGGCCATCCACCGTTGCGCCGGTATCCAGCCAAATGTTGTCCCAAGCCAGAATGTTCCCCACAAATTCAGTGCCCGTTCCGAGCGTCGCATTGCTGTCGACTACCCAGAAGACATGGCAGGCTTGAGCGTCGCCGATCAGTTTCACCAAACTATCGGATGCCGTGACGAGTGTGGACGAGCATTGGATAATAAAGACTGCATTGGGGTTGCCCTGGCCGTCGAGCGTCAGAGTACCAATTAAGTTGGCAGTTGAGGCAGCCGTAATGCTATAGACACCAGCGATCAGGGTTTGGCCGCCGAGTTGGTTGTCGCTACCGGCAATTGCAGTCCCTGATCGTCCGCTAGCGTCGCCAAACGCGGTGTTCAAGTCTGCCTTAGCTGTAGTCAGCAAGCCGGGGTCATCTACGGAACCTGCAGGACCAGCGGCATCTACCGCATATATCGTCCCGCTCTCCACTTGTCCTGCCGTTAGTCCAATGGCAGCCCCGGTGGTTGGAGACAGCCCAACATTCCCGGTTGTGATCGTGGACATAGCACCGGCGTCGCTAATCAAGGAACCGGCCAGAACCGCAAAGCTGGAGTCCGAGCCAAGGTTCACCATAGCTGGATTTGCCATGGCGTTATGTTGCAGAAAGATGGCAGCCGCAACGATGAGTCCCATGGGAATTCGCCGCGCGCCGTTCTGCAGAGCAGTCATTGAATAAAAAGCCTTCATTATATGTTTCCCTTCTTTGTTGGTGTTTCGGGTTTAATGACTTTTTTTACGCAAAATAGATGCCAGTATTGAGATCCTTCGTTCACTCTCATAAAATAGAATTGTAATTCGTTGTTTGAAAGACACTTGCGAATTTATTTTCCAGACAATATTTTGCTTCCACTCCCAATTCTCATCGCTAAACTGTAAGAATTTCCGACGCTGAAACTCAACTTTAGGGGAATTATTTGTTTAAGTTATTGATTTTCAATTAAATGCGATAGGCATTGGATTTGCGTAAGGTATTCTGACGCTTTTCGCATATCGAAATTTAGAGTGTTTCCATAAACATATACCGTAATAGGCGTATAAAAAGAACCCTTGGCCGTCGGCGGTTGATATGGCCTCGAAGGCTGCTTTGGCAGCCCCCACCAGTTCGTCCAAGGTGCGCGGAGCCGCGCTCTGCAGGCTTTGCTTGACTTGCTCCACAGGTTTTCGATGGGATTGAAATCCGGCGAGTAGGGCGGCAGATACGAGACTGTCTCAAAACTCCGGCAAATTTTTGAATGAATTGCGGCGGTTGGCGTCTGAGAGGCATGGCACAACCCATCGCTCCCGACTACGGCCAACAATTTCTTTTTCCACCCGCGCTCGAAGACTG
>Ga0208820_1000144_pt1 | contig 73882 bp, 73 predicted proteins | sample June2015DPH_16_5_FD_184713 | JGI IMG/M metagenome (GOLD analysis project Ga0208820, IMG submission 184713) | Peatland microbial communities from SPRUCE experiment site at the Marcell Experimental Forest, Minnesota, USA - June2015DPH_16_40... | ecosystem: Environmental > Terrestrial > Soil >...
AACTGCAAACCTCGCAGCCTTTTGGATCGACCCCGGACATGACGTGCTGGATGGCGCCGTCCTTGCCGGCAGCGTCCATTCCCTGAAAAATCAGCAGTAACGCATAGCGGTTGGACGCGTAGTGAAGGCGTTGCAGCGAGCTTAACTCCTCAACGTGTTCTCCCAGGACTTTTTTATACTGTTTTTTCGACGTGCAAAAGGGCTTCACCATGGTCGGCCACTCCCTGAGATTGACCTTTTCTCCGGGCCGCACCCGGAAATCTTTTGAATTGATTTTCATTTTCATTCTTTCGGCGATGCCCGCCGAGTTGTTCGCGTCGATTGATTCAGCTTGATGCCGCTTCCTTCATGATTTTAACCATCGTGGCTTCCACTTCCTGCGCCACCCTTTTCAGTTGGGACTAAGGTCCGTGCTGATCTGGTTGAGCACTGATCGAGTTCGTCGCCGAGGATTTTGTTTTCGACAGCAACATCACGAACACTTCGTGATAAAGGTTCTGCATGTCCTCGCTCACGCCTGCCAGCGCGCGGGCACGATCGGGTTGAGGCTCGTTTTCGCCGGCAACTTTTGCCAGGTGCCAGGCATAACTCAGCGCCTCGGTCTGGGTCAAAAGCAAGGTCAGCTCAAATTCGTCGCCGGTCTGACTCAATAATTCCTTCTCCTTGGTGGACGCAATCGCATCGCGCGTAGCTAGCTCGCCCGGCGGCAGCCGGATGTCGTCCAACTGGATCGAAGGATCGTCCTTGGCAAATTCCTCCAACAGCCTGGCTCCGGTTCCGGAAGTAGTGGCAATTTTCTTGATCAGGTTCTTAACATCGTAATGTTCCCGCTTGATGAAGCGCAGGATGCTGACGTCCTTTTGTTCGTCCAGGAGTTGATGGAGCAAACTGTAGCAATTGTTTCGCGTGGCTTGCGCCGCACTGCTCCCGGACGGAGACCTGGTCTTGGGCGATTGACAGCCGGTCAAAACGCAAGCGGCCGATAACATCGCCGTGAGCAGCGGGAGGATGAACTTCGTATTCACAAAGTGTCCTGATTTGAAATCAAGTGGCCCTGGCACACGGTGTCAGGTGTCACGTTTCAGCACGAGTGGTGACGGTTTTCCCCACTGGCCGGTGAACACGAACTCACTCAAGGGCTTTCTCTGCCGGGGTGCCAGGTCGCGTTCCTTCAGGGCATCTGGCAGTTTGGCCGGGTCGGCTTTATATCCGATGGCCAAGGCCGTCCACGCTTCGAAATGTTCCGGTATCCGGTAAACCTCCCGCGCCTTGTCGGGCAGTATGCCGATCATCTGATGGACCGAGAAACCTCGCGCCGTCGCCTCCACCACCAGATTCCCGGAGGCCAGACCCAGGTCGTGAACGGCGGCCCGATTGTCCTTGTTATTTTTTGCAAATCGCAAACTGACGACGCCCAAGACCAGCACCGGTGCGGCCTTGGCCCACGCCTGGTTTGCTTCCACGAGACAGGAGAGGAGTCGTCCAAATTCCTGGGAATCTTCCTTGGTGGCCACCAGATAGTTCCAGGGCTGTTCATTGTAGGAGGACGCCGCCCAGCGCGCCGCCTCAAACAACGAACGGAGGTCGGCTGCCAACACCGGACGGTCTTCGAAGCCGTAGGGACTCCACCGTTCCGCGAGAACTTGTAGGATGGGATGGTCGGTCACTGCTTTTTTGATATTCATAGCAATAAATCATTTCTGGTTCCTGCCGGACCCGCTCTTTTTGCCTCCGCCGGTAAGTTTGTTTACGGTGGCCCACGCCCGCGCTTCCGCGGATTTCGTGCCGACACCTTTTTTCTCGTAGCCGGCTTCGATGTGTGCCGCCTGACGTTTCTGTTTGTCAGTATAGCTGGATTTATCGCCTTGAGGCATGGTGGTTCTTCACTTGTTCGACCATTTTTTGTCTGTAGACTCTTTTGCGGTAGGAGGCACGTTGATGCCCAGCGCAGCGCTCAAATCAATTTCATGCTCCTGCTCCTGCACGATGATGGCGCGCAAGGTCTCGCTCAATGCAAATTCGCCCATCGCCTCGGCCTGGCGGATGCGCTCGCGATAACGCCCCACCGTTTCCCGTTCGTTTTCCAGATCTGCGCACAGCATGGCAACCGGGTCATTTGAAGTTTTGACCGGCTTGGGCGTCACGCCCGGCATGCCGCCCAGATAATCAATCTGTTTGGCAATTTTTATGGCATGCGCCAGTTCTTCCCCGGCATGCGCTTCCAACTCCCGCGCAATGTCTGTGTACGCGGCACCCTTCAGCACCTGGCTGTACACGGTGTAGGCAATGATCGCCTGGTATTCCCCCGCCAGATCCTCGTTCAGCAGTTGGATCATCTGTTCGCGAGTGATATTCAATCCTGATTTCATTTCTTCTTTAGCCATAATATATTTTAAGCTGGCAGCCGGCTTTCCCACCCGGCTGCGTCTGGTTATGTCCATGCGAGCCAATGGCCCGCCCGCGCTCAACCTTCCACGGTGAAGCCGACTTTGATGGTCACCTGCCAGTGATACACCTTTCCCTTGGCGATGTTGCCGCGCGTTTCGACCACCTGGAACCAGCACAGGTTCTTGATGGTTTTGTGCGCGCGTTGAATGGCCTTGTCAACGGCATCCTCGATGGAAGTGGTGGAGGTGCCGGTAAGTTCGATGAGTTTATAGACTGGGTCTTTCATATTCGGTTTTTTGTGTTTAGTCGCCGCCAATGGGTTCTGCCATTCAGCCTTTCGGCTCACAAATTACGGGCCGGGCCGATCCTTCGCTATGGGGTGTAACCCTACCGCAGTTCGAGGCCCGGTTCAGCCGGGACGGATCAAACTGTTTTTGGTGACGTACGCGCGCGTGAGATAACGTGGCGATGGTTTGATGACCGGGCGCATTTCAGGACTGGCCCTTTTTTTGTTCAACTTCGAGCCGCTGCGCTTTGCGCCCGCCCCGCGCGAGTTTTCCCGAACCGCAATTTCCCTTGAGCAACGTGCGGGCGGTTTCCACCGCGCGTTCGACGAGCGCCCGCGTGCCTTCACGCAATTCCTCGCTCTGCTGCACCGCAGCGACGTTTTGCTCCATGTCCTCCGCCGTCCAGCCGCGCGAATGGGCGACGAACGGAAATTGCGGCAGATAGAAACCCAGCTCCGAGAAAAACCCCAACAACTGTCCGGCCACGCCCTGGATGTTGTCCTGTCCGCCGGTGATGATGAAGCTGACGACTTTCTTGTTGAGAAGCACGCGGTCTTTGAGGGTGATCTGGTTCTGCACGCAATTCAGCCGCTCGGCCATCCGGAAGTAAAGCGAACCCGCCTGCCCCCAGCGGATGGGCGTGGCCAGCAGCACCACGTCCGCCCAATGCACCAGCGCCTCGTAAACTTCCGTCAACTCGTCGGTGTTGTCCATTTGCGTGATGGAACACGGCCAGGTGCAGGCTTGCGCACTCTTGGAGTAATACCCTTCGCAAGCGCGAAACTTCAACTCCGCCAATTTGATCAGCTTCGTCGGGCACTTGAGTTTTTTGCGCGCGTGCGCCAGCGCGACTTCCAGCAACGCCTCGGACGTGGAATAACGCGGGTTCGCCGGGTCCTGGGCCGTGGCCGAGATGCCCACCACGCGCACCGGTCCCGATTTGCGCCGGATGGGCCGCGCCAGCGGATGCGGCGCATGTGGCTTGTGCTTGCGCGGCGTTGCCGGCGTCATCCGCACGAGCACGCGACCGCTCTTCACCTTCACTTTGTAGCTGGGCACAGCGTCATCCTCCGAGCCGGGCTCGCCGAGGCCGGTAACCCGATGGAATTTCCAATTGTGCCAGGGGCACACCACATAATTGCCGTCCAGTTTGCCTTGACCGAGCGGGCCACCGACGTGATTGCAGACGCCGGAGATGACGCCGAACACGCCGTTACGATGCGAGAGGGCGAGTTTGGTGCGACCGAGGGTGATTTCGGTCACAGGACGAGACTCAAAGTCTGCTGCGGCTCCGACATCCTGCCAGTCTGTGTCAGTCATGATGCATTTTATTTTGTGGGTTGGATGCAATCTTCCGTCACGAGTTTCTTCGTGTCGGGATAGTTTTTTGGAACGCCGGGAGAAATAACTGTTTCACCTTTTTCAATCTTCGCGGCAACTTCCTGATTCAAGGCGAGGAATTGGCCCGCGCAGCGGACAGCCTATTTGCAGCAGCAGGTGGAGCAGGATTCCTTGACGGCCTTTTCAACTGCTTCGCGGGTTTCGCCCGTGCGCTTCTGAATCCGGCCAACCAGTTCTTCCTGCTTGCCTTCGACGAATTGCAGATCGCTATCCGTGAGCTTGGCCCATTTCTGTTTCAGCTTGCCCTTGGTGATGTTCCAGTCGCCTTTGATTTCGAGTGTAGTCATAATAGTTTGTTATTTGTTATTTTTCGTTTTGATTCGCCGCCAACGTGACGACAAAAGTGTTCCCGCGCCCTCGTGCTGGCCCTGCCGGCTAATCCACCATCAGCTTGACGGAAGAAGCGTCGCCGCGCAGGGCTTTGGAATACGGGCAGGTTTTGTGCGCTTCGGCCATGATGCGCTGAGCCTGGGCGCGGTCGGTTCCAGGGAGTTGCGCATGCAGCTCCACCGCCAGGCGGTAGCCACCCTGGTCATCCTCAATCAGGCTCACCAGCGCCCGCACCGTGGAATCCTTGACCGTTGTGCCGAGCTTTTTGGCCGCGTTGTTCAAGGCGCCGTGGTAACAGGCGGAATACGCGCCTGCAAACAACAGCTCGGGATTGGGACCGCGTTTCTCGATGCCTTTCTCCAAAGGATTTCCCAACGTGACATCCAGCAGCCCGTCCGGTGTGTGAATGGTTCCCGAACGTCCGCCCTTGGAAATCGCTTCGGCTGTGAACAAGGTTTTCAAAATGGCATTAAGTTGCTCAGTCACATGGTCGGGTGAAGTCTTCGGCGAAACGGTTCAACGGTTAGCGGCGAAGCACCAGAACGATAACAACGATTAGGAGAACAAGACCGAGCGAGCCTCCGCCAATCCAGATGCCACTGGCAAGAACCGGCGATAATAATAGATGCATAGTTTGTCTTTCTTTTTTGATGGCAATTCGTTTGCCGTCATTTTCTGGAGTTACGCTACGCGATGGGCTGGTCTTTAGCTATGGGGTGTAACCCTACCGTGCATCATTCGAGGTGCTCACCCGAAAGCTGATCCAGCCGTCCGCCGCGCTCGTTGCCGCGGAGTGGTCACCACACGAGCAAACTGAATGTCCCGGAGGTGCTGTCCAAGTTCCCGCGCCCCGTCCTCGCCGCGCGCGGTCATCGGAATGTCCGTGCGACTGGTGTGCTGGCCGGAGAGCGACCACTCGGTTTCGCCGTGTCGAATGAGGTAAAGGCGCGCGAGCCTGTTCTGCCTGTCGATTACTTGTTTGCGCCCCATTTCCAATTCCGGATTTCCGGCAGGTCTTCGCCGTTCTTGTCAATGTATTGCTTGTGCTCGATCAGCTTGTCCTTGAACTGTTGCTTCAGTATTGGTCATGATTTTCTCCGGTTTCTACCGGCTGCCGGGGAAAATTTCACCTTGAACTGACCGCGAGCAGGCGAGAGACTTTCGTTTTTTTGATATGGAGATCCTGGTCCGTCACCTCCAAAGGCTGCCAAAACAGTCCCGCGCCGTGTTGCAGACGTGCCTGTACGGCCTGGGCGCCGGCGCGTCGGCGGTGTTTTTTCAATTGGGCATCAACTGGCTCTATCGGCTGGGGCTGGTCGGCCTGTCCCACCAGTCAACGTCCACTTTCCTCATCGGCAGCCTGGCAATCATCGTCGTTTCGTCCCTGCTGATGGGCTGGTTGCTGAACTCTTTTTGCCGCGAGGCGGCCGGGAGCAGCATTCCGCAGCTCAAGCTCGCCTTCTGGAAGGATTTCGGGACGGTGCCGTGGCGCGTGGCCTGGGTAAAATTTGTCGCCGGCATTGTCAGCATCGGCGGCGGCCAGAGTCTCCGGGCGCGAAGGGCCCAGCGTGCAACTGGCTGGCGCGGTGAGCTCGAACCTGGACGGTCTGGCCGGTGAAGCCAAGCAGAACCGGCGGCTAGCGGCGACGGCGGTCGCGGCGGCGGGCCTGGCGGCAGCCTCCAACACACCGCTGTCGCCACGACGCAAGCGCCTCGGTAAGAAAGTTTTTGGCCTTATATTAAGGGGCTATTCGGGCAAGACACCTTTACGAGCCGTTTCCAAGGCCGTCCAGAGGCCGGAACGCGTGATCAGCCCGATGGGGCAATCCGGCTGCTGGTGGGTCACCACCGGCAGGTGGCCGACGTCCTTGGCGGCAAACCGTTTAAGGATGGTGAACAAATCCTCGTCCGGGTAAGCCCGATACACGTCGCTGGACATGATTTCCTTGACCTTGACGCTCTGACGCTGGGCATCTGGAATCCGATGGGCCGACAACAGCGTTACCCGGCCAGATAACTTGCGCTGTTCCACCACGGGCAACCCGCTGAGACCGTAATCGCCCATCAAACCAATGGCATCGGCAACAGAGGCGTCGGCGTTGACACAGACCGGCAGGTGAATCATCACATCGCTGGTCTTGACGCGGCGAAGCACGATCGGTTCGAATTCGTCGGCGTGGAATGGCGAATCGAGCCGGCTGCGGACTTGCGCCGGAAAAATGGTTTTCTTGCCCGAGAGAATAAAGGCCGTCACGACCGCAAACATGGCTGGCGCCAACAGACCATAGCCGCCGGTCATCTCGGAAATCATGATGATGGTGGAAATCGGCGCTTTGGCGGCCGCGGCGAAAAACGCCACCATGCCCACGATGGCAAAGTTGCCTGGATGCGGTTCCAGCGAGGGGAAAAGATAACTCGCGGCGTTGCCGAATGCCCCGCCAAACATTCCGCCGGTTACCACGCTCGGACCGAAAGCACCGCCGGAATTGCCTGAACCTAGCGTCAGCGACAAGCTGAAGATCTCCGCAAAGGCCGCCGCCAACAGCACCAACGGCGGCAGCAGGATGATGTTTCGGTTGATGGCAAATTGCGCCCAGCCGTAACCCGTGCCCACCACGGTCGGAATCGCCAGGCCAATCAGGCCCGTGCAAAACCCGCCGATGGTGGTGGCCAGCCACAGGGGAAAACGCTTGAAAAAACGCTCGATGCGAAAATAAACGCCGAACATAAACCGCGCCAGCAGACCACAACCGACCCCCAACAAGGCATACAGGACCAGGGACCACGGGTGGTTGAATTGCATCATTTCGGGCGGCGGATTGAAAATGGGCTGAAACCCCGTGACCGAACCCACGATGGTATAACCGACCACCGACGCGATCAGGCCGGGTACCAGCGCCTCGACCTCGAAATCCTCAGTGTAAAAAATTTCCGCGCCGATGATGGCGCCCGCCAGCGGCGCCTTGAAGATGGCGGCAATGCCGGCCCCCAGTCCGGCGGCCAAGGCGATGTTGCATTCCCGCGCCGAGAGTTTGAGGGCCTTGGCGATGCTGGCGCCGGTGGCGGCCCCGATTTGCGCGATCGGCCCTTCGCGGCCGGAGGTCAAACCGCTTCCGATCGTGATGGCGGAAGTGATCAGTTTGAAGATGGACGTTCGGAGTCCGATCTTTTCATTGTTATGAAACGCCCGGATGGCCGCGTTGGTGCCGATGCCCGCCGTTTCCGGGGCCAGTTTCCAAATCAACAGGCCGCCGACCAAACCGGCGGCTCCCGTAACCAACGGCAGCAGCCACGGCCGGGTCATGTTGAAAACATATTCCCCCGAACCGCCTTCAGCGCCTGGCATCGGCGGCGTGTAACCCACAATCGCGCCGAGCACGTAATGCGTGGTCAGATGAATGCACCAGATCAACGCCAAGGCCCCAACCCCCGCGCCAATGCCGATCAAGATGCCGATGAATCCCCACTTGCGGAGAAAGGTTGCGCCCTCTCCGATGTCGGGAATTTCTCTGAACCAAAGCCGCTTCAACATACGTGCCGCAAATCAACCGGCGCAAATCAGACCGCTTCTCCCCTGACGCGTTTGCGCTCCGCCACCAAAGGCTTCCGCGATTGGCTTCATGGCCATGATTCACGCGCCGGGATCGGGAATGCCCTGCGTGGCCGGTGAAGAAATGCGCAAGTTAGAACGTGTCAGCCGTGCCGCGCCTGGTCAAGAAGCAAAACGTTGGCGCGAATTTCCGGCCGGTGATCATCCACGACTTGGCCCCGGCCAAATTGCCGGACTTCCTGAAGTCGCATCCTTATCAGCGTTTTCCCGTGGTGCAGGAGGACAAACTGGCGGGTATTCTCACGCGCCGGGAAGCCGAGGCAGCCCTGCGGGAAAATCGCTCCCCCAACTGGAAAGCGCCGCGACCTGCCTGCCGCACCAGACGGTCCGCAAGCTGCAAGGGCTGCTGGTCGAATCCCCCAGCAACTTCGTCGTCCTGGTGGATGACGACGGCGGGAAAATTCTGGGTGTCATCACCCTGCACGACCTGTTGCGCGCCGAAGTCGAGAAGGCCGGGAGCAGTGACACGTGAAGGTGTGGTTGCGGACGCCAGTTGCTGCTTCTGGTATTGGTCGTGGTTTTGCCTTCAGAGTTTTTTGCGGATGGATTTCAATTCCCGCCGCCGTTTCGCGGTGGTTTTGGGATAGGCCATCTTAAGTTCATTGAGCGCATCCAGGACAATTTGGGAAACAATCAACCGGGCGTTCTTTTTATCATCGGCGGGAACGACGTGCCAGGGGGCGTGCTGGGTGCTGGTCGCGTTCAGGCAAGCCTCATATGCCTTCATGTAATCCTTCCAGTAGTTCCGCTCGTGAATGTCCGAGAGGCTGAATTTCCAGTTCTTGTCCGGCTCCTCAACGCGCTCGCGGAAGCGCTTTCGCTGCTCGTCCTTCGACAGATGGAGGAAGACCTTGATGATCCGGGTGCCGTTGCGGTGGAGATGATCCTCCAAATCCACGATGGAGCGATACCGCTCCTTCCAGATGGTTTTTCCGTCGCGCAACTTTTTCGAAAGCCCCCGGCTGAGGAGAATCTCCGGATGCACGCGAACGATCAGCACCTCCTCATAATAGGAACGATTGAAGATGCCGATCCGCCCGCGTTCCGGCAAACGGCGGGTCGTGCGCCAGAGAAAATCGTGCTTCAGTTCCTCGGCGCTCGGTTGTTTGAAACTGAAAACCTGGCAGCCTTGCGGATTGACCCCGGACATGACATGCCGGATGGCGCCGTCCTTGCCGGCAGCATCCATTCCCTGAAAAATCAGCAGCAACGCATAGCGGTGGGACGCGTAGTGAAGGCGTTGCAGCGAGCTCAACTCCTTTACGTGTTCTCCCAGGAGTTTTTGATACCGCTTCTTCGACTTGCAAAAGGGCTTCACTCTCGTCGGCCACTCTTTGAGTTTGACCTTTTCTCCGGTCCGCACCCGAAAATCCTTTGAATTGATTTTCATCTCTATTCTTTCGGCCATGTCAGCCGCGTTGTTCGCACCGGCCTATTTTTTTGGTTCCGCTTCTTGAGTCTTTTGCTTCGCCTGATCCGATTCCTCAACCGCGCGAACGTCCTCACGCCCCAGTTCCTCGTAAAGTTTATGCACGCGCTTGACGAGCTGCGGCGACACGTCGGACGGCGGCTCGACCTTGGTTTCAGGTTTCGGTTCAACTTTGGCTTTGGGCTGCGGCTCAACCTTTGATTCAGGTTGAGGTTCGACTGTAGGCTTGGCTTCAGTTTCAGCTTTGGGCTTCGGGTCGGGTTTGGCTTGAGTTTTGGGATCGGCCTTGGCTTCGGGCTTAGACCCCTCTTTAACTTCGGGTTCAGGCTCGGTTTTGATTTCAGGTTTAGGCTCGACCTTCGCTTCAGGTTTAGGTTCAGCTATGGCTTCGGGCTGCGGCTTGGCCTTCGCTTCAGGCTTAGACGCCTCTTTAGCTTCGGGTGTAGGCTCGGCCTTCGCTTCAGGTTTAGGTTCAGCTTTGGTTTCAGGCTGAGGCTCAACCTTAGTTTTGGGCTTAAGCTCGGCCTTGGCCTCATCTTTTAGAATTTCCCCCTTCGCCTGCTCCCAGTCCTGAACTGCCGGATTGCTCTGGCGGCCTCGTTTCTCGTAAAGTTCATAGGCTCGTTTGGCGATCTGCGGTGTCAAATCGGACGGTGTCTTGGCTTTGGCTTCGGGCTGAGGCTCGGCTTTGGCTTGAGTTTTGGGATCGGCCTTGGCTTCAGGTTTAGACGCCTCTTTAGCTTCGGGTTTAGGCTCGGTTTTGGCTTCCGGCTTAGGTTCAGCTTTGGCTTCCGGCTTCGGCTCAACCTTTGCTTCAGGTTTAGGCTCAGCAGCTTTGGCTTCGGGTTTAGCCTCAGTTTTAGCTTCAGGTTTGGCATCAGCTTTGGCGTCAGGCTTACTTTCGTCTTTTACTTCGGGCTTGTCCTCGATTTTGGCATCAGGTTTGGCATCAGGCTTGGCTTCAGGCTGCGGCTCGGCCTTCGCTTCCGGTTTAGACTCGATTTTGACTTCAGGTTTAGGTTCGACTACAGGCTTGGTTTCAGCTCCAGCTTTTGGTTTTGGTTCGGATTTGGCTTGAGTTTTGGAATCGGCCTTGGCTTCAGGCTTAGGCTCGGTTTTGGCTTCGGGTTTTGGCTCGACTGTGGCTTCCGGCTTCGGTTCAGCCTTGGTTTCAGGTTTAGACACTATTTTGGCATCAGGCTTGGCTTTGGCTTCAGATTTAGCCTCAGCTTTGACGGGATCAAAAATCCGATACGCGAGCAGTTTCACGCGGTCATTCAAGAGGAACCACAGCAGCGCATAGCCCCACACGAACCCGGCCCATCCCCAGCCGAGGGGTGTCATAAACAAACCATAAACCGCGATCAACGTCGCCACGATTTGCGTGCCGACCACGGCCACCCATAAAATCCGCGCCGGACGATGAGACCAGAACGGGCCACGCGTGCGCGTGAGGAAAATCGTCAGATGTCCCGCCACCGACAGCTTCAAATACATCAGCGTCTGGATGTGCGCGCGGTCGAGATGAAAGACACGCTCACCGAGATAAAACAAGCCGAAGGCGGAGACGACCCCGATGATGCCCAGCACCGTGGAAATCCCCAGCACCATGCGCATGTTCCAGGCTTCGGGCTTATCTTTGTAATGAACGTTGTCATAGGCGATGGACAGGATGGCGCCGTCGTTGAGCAACGCCAGCATCACGATCATCACCGCCGTCAATGGATAAAAGTTGAAGATCAGGATCGCCAGCGTCATGAAGAACAACACTCGGAGCGTCTCGGCGATGCGGTAAATCGCGTAGCTGTTCATCCGCTGGAAAATTCTTCGGCTCTCCTTGATCGCATCAATAATCACCGACAGGCCGGGCGTCGTCAGCACGATGGCTGCTGCCGCGCGTGCCGCGTCGGTCGCACCCGAAACGGCGATGCCGCAGTCGGCTTTCTTCAACGCGGGGGCGTCATTCACCCCGTCACCCGTCATGCCGACAATGTGACCGCGTTTTTGCAGGACATCCACAATGTGAAACTTGTGTTCGGGGAACACCTGGGCGAAACCGTCGGCCTTCTCGATGGACTCGGCCACCTCGGTGGTCTCTTCCTTTTTCGTGTCACCCAGGCTGGCGGCATCGAGGATATTTGTGCCCATGTCCAACTTTTTGGCGGTTTCCTTGGCAATGGCCAGTGCATCGCCGGTAACCATTTTGACTTTAACACCCATCGCCAGCGCGGTCGCGATGGTGGCCTTGGCATCTTCCCGTGGCGGATCGAACAGTGGCAACACGCCAACAAACTGCCATTGCCCGTTGCCATCGGCCCGCGCCACACCCAATGAACGAAAGCCGCGCGCCGCGAATTCGTTGACGGCTTTCTCGACGGCGGGCTTCACCTGCCCGGCGTTGGCCGACAATGCCAAAATCACCTGTGGCGCGCCCTTCGTCACCTTGAACGTCTTTCCGTCTTTGGCTTTGACGGTGGCCTCGGTGCGTTTATGCACCGGGTCGAACGGCTGGAAATGGACTACCTCATAGCTTTTTAAAGAATCCTTGTCTTTCAGTCCGCCCAGAACGGCCAGGTCAATGGTGTCGTTATTCTCTGCGCGCGACGCCAGCGCGCCATTGAGGATGACTTGTTCGGCAGGAACATTATTCACGCTGAACGGATCGCCCAACGTCAGTTTGTTCTGGGTCAGGGTGCCGGTCTTGTCCGCGCACAGCACGTCCACGCCTGCCAATTCTTCGATGGCCACCAACCGGCTCACAATCGCCTGTTTCTTGGAGAGCAGGCGCGCACCAACCGCCATCGTCACCGACAGCACCGTTGGCATCGCCACGGGAATCGCGGCCACAGTCAGCACCAGGGCAAACTGCAGCGTGGTGAGGATTGCGTCGCCGCGATAGATTGCGAAACCAATAATCACCGCTACCAGCGACACGGCGAGAATGATCAGGTAATTGCCGATTTTCAAAACCGCCTTCTGAAAATGACTGACGGTGTGCGCCTCCTGCACGAGTTGCGCCGTCTTGCCAAAGTAGGTTTTCTCACCGGTGGCATAGACCATTGCGCCAATTTCGCCCTGGCGGATGATCGAACCGGAAAACACCGCGTCGCCCGATTTGCGCTCGGCGGGCAAAGATTCTCCCGTCAGCGCGGACTGATCCACCTCCACCGGGTCGCCGTCCAGCAGTCGCGCATCCGCCGGCACAATGTCGCCCAGCCGCATGCGGATGACATCGCCCGGCACCAACTCGCGCGCCGGCGGGTTGATCCACTTCCCATCACGTTTCACCCGGGCCTTGATCGCCAGCTTGGCCTTGAGAGCCTCAATGGCGTTGCTCGCCTCGCGTTCTTCCCAGAATCCGACCACGGCGTTGGCCACAAGCAAGAGAAGGATGATGAAAAAATCCGGCCAGTGTCCGACCACTCCCGACAGAATCACCGCAATCTCTATCATCCACGGGATGGGACCCCAAAAATAGGAGAGGAATTTCAGGAAGAGATTTGTCTTCTTCTCGGTAAGTTCATTCGGCCCATATTGAGTGAGCCGTTTCTGCGCCTCAGCTTGGGTGAGGCCGTCGGGCGACGACTCCAATTTTTTCTCCACCTCCGCCAGCGGCAGCGTTTTCAAATCATCTTTCGGATCGGGTTTGACATCTGGCTTGGCATCAGGCTTCGCGCCCGGTTTGGATGCGGGTGCTGTGGGCTTTGCGTCAGTCTTGGCATTGGTAGCGTTGGGTTTCGATTCTGTGGATGCACTGGGCTTCGGTTCGGGAGCCTTGGGCTGGTCGGCATTGGGTTTCATAATGTGTATCCTTTCCGGTTCAATTTTTCGAAATCAGGCGCGTCATACCTTTGCTTCCGGCGGGTCGGCGGCACCTCCCGGCGGCAGGAAATCCGGCACGTCGAGGCGAGCCACGCCAATCCGGTTGTCGGCCATCCCGTAATAAACGTCGAAGCGGTCCGGTGAGCCGAGATCTTCGCGCCGGTCAATGCCGGTGGGGAACACGACGTTGGCGATGGTCCCGTGGCGTTCCTGCGGCATTTCCGGCGTCAACACTGGGTCCACCGAACGATAGCGGATCTCGCGCGGATGCTCCTTCGAGAGCACCATCACCCCAGCCGAGTAGCAGAGCTGGCGTCCGTCGTTGCCCGGCTCCGCCATTTTGCTCACACCGTGGTAAATAATCAGCCAGCCGTGTTTAGTTAGTATGGGCGGAGTGCCGCCACCGATTTTGAGCCGCTCCCAGGGGGACACCGGAGTTGCCAACCGATGGTGCGAGTTGAACAGGCCGGGACGATGCGGTGCCAGGTCCTTGGGTGGCATCGGACAATAGGAAATCCAGATGCTTTCATGATCAAGGTCCACCACCCGCGACGCGGTCTGGCAGGCGGTTTCCTCGGGACGAGTGCCGGGGAAAAGAGGACGATGGAGCATGGCCATCTGCATTTTCCCGGCGTGATTGGGAATGGCGACGGGGAAGATGCTGGCGTCCTTGTTGTCCACGTGGACGAAATCGATGCCCTGAAACGCAGCAAAGGTCGCAAGCCCCAGTCGCTTCCAGTGGAACAAATCCTCCGATACGGCCAGGGCGATCCGTGGGCCTATCGGCGATAGCGCCGTGTAAGTCATCACGTAGTGCCGAAGCGGTTCGACAAACGTGATGCGGGGATCTTCGCAGCCGCCGCTGCCGTCAGATCGCCGCTCATAATCAGCCTCGGGCTGGAGCGCAATGCCGAGCCGCTCGACTCCGGACGGATCGCCGGCTTCATTAAACCGGACCCGGGCGATGCCGATGCGCGAATAATTGCCCCGCGCGACAAGCCTCGGAAACAGGTAAAGCTTGCCATCAGGGCCACGAATGGCAGCCGGATTCAGGACGCCTTCAACCTCCTGCGGATTACCCGGCTCCGGCTCCATCAACATTCCCAGGCGCTGTAATTGAAAGCCACTCATCCGGTCTTCTCCTCACCAGGCTTTGTGGGTTGAACGCCACCCAGACAAGCGACGATGGCTTCAATCACCCGTTTCGACTCGTTGGGATCCCGGACGCGGATGGACACGACACCGGCTTGTTCGGCCGGATAGTCGTTTCCGCCGGGGAACAAGGCATCCCCGATAAAAATCATCTCCTGAATCACAATGCCAAGTGTGTCCCGGAGTTTCCGAATCCCGTAGGCTTTATCAATGCCCGGCTTGGTGACGTCAACGGATGTCGTGCCGCCCAGGCGCACGGAAAACTCGGGGATCAGTTTATCTAGGAGTGCCTTGATCTTCTTCCGCTTGGTGAAATCAGGGTCCCATTTTTTCTTTTCTTCGATAGGCGCCTGCTGCCCTAACGCCGAGAATGTAATCTGGCTTCCCCGGTCTTCAATCTGCTCGCCCCAGGTCTTTTCGACCTTGAAGCCCGATGACCCAACCGCTTGCTTTAGCGAACTGATGATTTTCTCTTTTTGATCCGCAGTGAAATCTTCCGAGTAGATCTTTTTCCAATCCTCTGCGTATTGGTAAAACTTTGTTCCACAGGTGGGAAGGAGAGATAGATTCTTCAGGTGTTCGTCATGGGGCAGATTGGAGAGCACTTGTTTCTCAAACTGCGGCCAATCGCCGCCGGAAATTACCGCCACCTTCACAATTCCCAGCAGAGCGCTGAGCAGTTTGGCCATCTCGGCATCGAGAGATGCTTTGCTTTCTGCAAGCGTGCCATCCAGATCGAAAACAATGAGTCTTTTCATGGATTAGGTGCCTTCCGGCAGCGAAATTTCCAACAAGCTGATGGCACCACGCGGTCGGCACAAACACGCTCCGACCACGGCTGGCAAGAGCAGCACGTCACCTTTGCCGATGGCATAATCGGCGCCATCGTGCTCCACCTGACCGTCGCCGGCGATGCACACCAGCACGCGCGGGGTTCCTTCGGCGCCGACTCCAAACGGCGATTCTGCCCCGAACCGCCACAACCCGAAAAGTTCACAATCAAAGAGCCGCTCTCGCAACACCGGCTTTGCCTCATCCACCATTGGCACCACCGGCCCGATTGCACCTTGCGTAAAATCAATACAGGCCATCGCCTGATCAACTTGCAGAGGTCGGGACTGGCCGGTCTTGGCATCAACGTGGTTCCAGTCGTAAAGGCGAAACGTCACGTCGCTGTTTTCCTGCACTTCAAAGACCACCACGTCGCCCAACGAATGAACGGTTCCGGCCGGAATGAAAATTCCGTCGCCGGGCTTCGGAGTGAAGGATGCGAGATGGTCCGCCACCGTTCCGTTCGCGAGCGCCTGCCGCAGAGTGTCTGTCGTGGTGGCAGGCTTGAGGCCCGCGTAGATGCGGCTTTTTGTCCCCGCCTCCAGCACCACCCAGGCTTCGGTCTTCCCGGTCTCGCCTGCGGGAATATACTGGGTCTGATTATCCGATGGATGCACCTGAACCGAAAGTGTGTCGCGCACGTCGAGGAATTTCAGCAGCAGAGGGAACTGGCGGAAGCGCCCGGCCAGTTTTCCCAGCAACTGCTCCGGCCACTGATGAAGCAATTGCCCGATGCTCCGTCCCTTGAGCGGTCCATCGGCAACGTGGCTCGGATGATCATCGCGGTCGCTCAGCAGCCAGGCTTCGCCGATGGGTCCATCGCCGGGCAGCGGCGCGGAGAGCAGGTTGGCCAAACGCCGGCCACCCCAAAGCCGATACTGGTAGATTGGTTCAAATCGAAGCGGATACAGCGGTATTTGATCCATGACATGTCTCTTCGTTGTCATGCTCATGTCCTTTCCATCGCGGCAGTGTATTCGCCACGGCGTGCAGCCCGGTTGCATCTTGCCCGATGAAGCAGAGATCGCTGTGCCGCTGGCACGTTGGTCTCCTTGCCTTGCCAAGTCTCCAAAGCCGGTTGCTGGATGGCGCGGGCAAACGAAAACGCCAGCGCCCAAGGCAATTTCGACTTGAATCGAAGATTCATGGTATTCAAACGGGCCGAAGCCAGTTCGGCAGATTGGCCCCCGGACAAAAATGCAATCCCCGGAACCGCAGCCGGGACAGTTCGCCATAGACTCTTCACCGTGATGTTGGCCACCTCGTCCACGGATGCTTGCGTGGGGCAGGTCAATCCCGGCAGCACCATGTTGGGTTTCAAAATCATGCCTTCCAGCAGCACGCGCTGGGAATTCAGTTGGTTGAAAACAGTTCGCAGGACTTCCTCCGTCGCCGCGCGGCACTGCTCCAGAGTATGATCGCCGTCCATGAGCACTTCCGGCTCGACGACGGGAACCAAGCCGGCTTCCTGGCATAACGAGGCGTAGCGCGCCAACGCGTGCGCGTTGGCCTCTATGCAACTCCGGCTGGGAATGCCAACACCGATGGCAATCACCGCCCGCCACTTGGCAAAACGCGCGCCCATTTGAAAGTATTCCGCCAGACGGTCGCGCAATCCGTCCAGACCTTCGGTGACTTTTTCGCCGGGATGAGCGGCCAGGTCCTTGGCTCCGGTATCTACTTTGATGCCGGGAATAATTCCCGCATCGGTTAGGACTTTGAGAAAGGGCGTGCCATCTTTCTTTTGCTGGTGTATTGTCTCGTCATAGAGGATCACGCCACTGATGCTCTCACCTAGACCGGGAGTGGTGACGATCAATTCCCGATACGCGCGGCGGGCCTCCACCGTTTGCGGGATGTCCAGCTTCGCGAAGCGTTTGTTGCAGGTGGGATTGCTTTCATCCATCGCCAGCAAACCTTTGTCGTCGGCAACCAGTTTGTTGGCAGTATCTATTAACAGTTGCGTGTTCATGTCGGTAATTGGCGGCTCGCCAAATATTTTCAGCCGGCGATTGGCACCATTGGCTGCGGATGGCCATGAAACGGCCAGCGCAAATCACCGGTCATCAAATAGACCGCCATGGCCACGAGCATCACAATCACGCAAAACCAAATTCGCCAATCCCGATGCGCGCGTCGCCAATAAGGAGGTTGGCCGTGATGAATCGGGCCGCCATTAGGATCTCCGTGCGATTTGTGATCGTGCTTTAATTCATTCATATTTCCAGTGCGGATTAGGGACTGACCGGAGTTCCCTCCTTGAGCCAGCGCAGCGCGTCCTCGTGCTGCGATTCCGAAAAGTGTTTGACCTGCACATGCACAAGATGGGCGGCGATCTTGGGCAATTCCCCCAGAAGTTTGCTGTCGGTGACCATCGCCAGTCGGACAATCTTCTGGTGATGGCTTTTGATGAATTGCATATGAGCGAGAAACGCTTCGAGATTCGCCCAGCCGGGAAATGCTTTGGCGCGAATCATCAAGCCCGATAGTTTTCCATGTTCCGCGATATACGGATCGATCTCGCGAACCAGGCCCTCGAAGTCGGCCGCTTCGAGCGGCGCGTCGGGTTCGAGAATGAGTATCCCTTCCGGCAAAAGCAGTTGGTGTTTCAGCATGTGTCGTCCTCCTATTTCGTTTCCTGTCGCTACAGATTCGCCCAACCACTTCCGTGCCTCAGCGGCATCGGTGTGATCGAAGTATCGGGTCGTCGCTTTCGTGAACGGCTTGAAGAACGTCGCCATGCCGTGCTGCCACTTCTTATCCCCGACCATCGCGAGCCGTTCGATGTCGGCGAAGTGATTAATGTCGAACTTGATTTCGTCCCACAGCACGGCGGCATCCCAGCCGTGGAAGCCGGTCATATCGAACAGCACGCGCAACTTTCCGTGCTGCTGGACGAGTCGCTCGAACTCGGGCACAAAGTGCTCGTAATCCGCCTTTGCCAGCTTCCCGCTGACGTGAACGACGAGAATCTTCCCGCCATTTTCTTCATTGAGTTGAATGGGCATTTTGGACTCCTTTGGTTCGTTTCAGGTTATTTTGTTTTGCACGGTTGCTCCCGCTGATCCACCGTCAGTTTGGTTCAGGCACACGCGCCTTATCCGCCAGCGGTTTCCCTTTCTGCGTTTCGCCCCGACTCCACTTCCAATTCCGAATCTCCGGCAGGTCCTGGCCGTGTTGATCAATGTAATGCTTGTGCTCGATGAGCTTGTCCTGCATCTGCTGCTTCAGGTAGGCGCCCTTTGAGCCTAGGTGCGGTAGCCGATCCACCACGTCTTGCACCAGATGAAAGCGGTCCAGGTCATTCTGCACCCGCATGTCGAAGGCCGTTGTGATCGTGCCTTCTTCCTTGTAGCCACGGACGTGGAGGTTGCGATTGGTCCGGCGGTAGGTCAGCCGGTGAACCAGCCAGGGGTATCCGTGGAAGCCAAAAACGATGTGCTTGTCTTTCGTGAAAAGCGAATCGTAGTCCGTTTCGCTCAACCCGTGCGGGTGTTCGCTCGCAGACTGTAGCTTCATCAGATCGACGACGTTGACCACACGAATTTTCAGGTCGGGCAGATGCTGGCGTAGAATGGAAACGGCGGCCAGAATCTCCAGCGTGGGCGTGTCGCCGCAGCAGGCCATCACCACATCCGGCTCGGAGCCTTGGTCGTTGCTGGCCCATTGCCAGATGCCAATGCCTTCCGTGCAATGCACGACCGCGGCGTCCATGGTCAGCCATTGCGGGAGGGGGTGTTTGCCGGCCACCACCACGTTGACGTAATGCCGGCTGCGCAGGCAGTGATCAAACACCGACAGCAGGCAGTTCGCGTCGGGCGGCAGGTAAACACGCACGATATCGGCCTTCTTGTTGATGACGTGGTCGAGAAAACCGGGATCCTGATGCGTGAAGCCGTTGTGATCCTGCTGCCAGACATGGGAGGCGAGCAGATAGTTTAGGGACGCGATCTTCCGGCGCCAGGGTAATTCCAACGTCACCTTCAACCACTTGGCGTGCTGGCTGAACATCGAATCAACGATGCGAATGAAGGCCTCATAGCTGTTGAACAGCCCGTGCCGTCCGGTGAGCAGATAACCTTCCAACCAACCCTCGCACTGGTGCTCGCTGAGCATCGAATCCAGCACGCGTCCGGCGGGCGCGAGGAATTCATCATTTTTTACTTCCCGAGCGTCCCACTGACGGTTGGTGACTTCAAAGACCGCGCCCAAGAGATTTGAGAGCGTCTCATCGGGACCGAAGATACGGAAATTACGCTGATCCTGGTTCAGTTTCTCGATGTCACGCAGGAACTTACCCAGCACGAGCGTATCCTGGCCGTCAACGGCGCCGGGCGAAGGCACATTCACTGCGTGGTCATGGAAGTCCGGCATGCGCAGGTCGCGCAGCAGAATGCCGCCGTTGGCGTGCGGATTGGCGCCCATCCTGCGGTCGCCCTTCGGCGCCAGCTCGGCCAGTTCCGGCATGAGCCGGCCATTTTTATCGAACAGCTCCTCGGCCTTGTAGCTTTTCATCCAGCTTTCGAGCTGCTTGACATGATCCGGATGCGCGGAGTCCACCAGGAGCGGCACTTGATGCGCTCGGAAGGTGCCCTCAACTTGCAGACCATCGACGACTTTCGGTCCCGTCCAGCCCTTGGGTGACCGGAGGACGATCATTGGCCAGCGCGGCCGGGTAGTGTCGTTCTTGTTCCGCGCATTCTTTTGGATTCGCCGGATGTCCTCGATGGCCTTTTCCAAGGTGGTGGCCATGAGTTCATGCATCTTTTTCGGCTCATCGCCTTCCACAAAGTAAGGCGTCCAGCCGCAGCCACGGAAAAATTGCTCCAATTCCTCATGCTCGATGCGGGCCAGGACGGTCGGGTTGCTAATCTTGTAGCCATTGAGGTGCAGGATCGGCAGCACGGCCCCATCGGTAATTGGGTCGAGAAACTTGTTGGATTGCCATGCCGTGGCCAGCGGACCCGTTTCCGCCTCGCCATCGCCGACAATGCAGGCAACGATCAGTTCGGGATTGTCGAACGCGGCCCCGAAGGCGTGGCTGAGCGAATAGCCCAGTTCGCCGCCCTCGTGAATTGACCCCGGCGTTGTCGGCGCAACATGGCTGGAAATCCCGCCGGGAAACGAGAATTGCGTGAACAGTTTTTTCAGCCCGGCTTCGTCCTGGCTGATGTTGGGATAAATCTCACTGTAGCTGCCTTCGAGGTAAGTATTGCCCACCAGCGCCGGGCCGCCGTGACCAGGGCCGGCGATGTAGAACATGTCCAGGTCATACTTCTTGATGACCCGGTTCAAATGCAGATAGATGAAGTTTTGGCCCGGCGTCGTGCCCCAGTGTCCGACCACCAGCGGCTTCACGTCCGAGAGTTTCAGCGGCCGCTTCAGCAGCGGATTGTCGTAGAGATAAATCTGGCCGACCGACAGATAGTTGGCAGCGCGCCAGTAGGCGTCCATCTTGTGGAGCATTTCAGGAGTGAGTGTGGTTGTTTTTGTTTTCATATTTTGCATAAATCAGAGTTTCACTTTCCGCAGCCGCAAGGCGTTGCCGATGGGAGCGATGGCCATATCAATTCAGTTCACTTCACGGACGGGTCGTGAACGCACGATTATTTCCTGGACCGCCTGTTAATCACGGCGGCCAGCAGGAGTACCACCAGAACGATGATCAGCGCCCACATCCACATCCATCCTCCCGTCCAGCTACCCCCCCATCCGTCTGTATGATTCATCAGATTCCTCATAAAGCACTTTTCGTTGCGCTGCGACCAGCTCACCACCGGGCAATCCAGAATGTGAGCGGAGGCAGCGTGTCAATCGGAAGGCTACTTGGCCACCAGTTCATCAACCCAGTATCCCTGACGATTGTAATGGCGATGCAGTCCGATCTCATAATCCCGGGTTAGCAGAGACTCCTCCGTGTATTCCGGTGACTGCTTGATGGTCTCGCGCGAAAGATTGACGAAGACTTTTCTCTCGCCCCAACTAACGCGCTCGATCCATTGCGGTGAAACCAGGACCCGCTTTCCCGGCAACCAGTTATGGGTATCAACGATGAGATAACGAATCGCCCACGTCTCGTCATCAATGATAAAATCCTGGACGTGGCCAATCCCGCCGTCCAAGGCTTGGATGTGATGGCCACTCACACCGTAAGTGCTGCGCAAATGGGGATCCCACGCTTTCCCACCTTGGTTTGATTTTCTCCAATTTTTACGGTCACGCACAATGTAGGGATAAGCTCCCCAATTGTATGGGCCGCCCCAATACATCGGGTATCCATAATACCCGTAATAGGACTCCTCGAATTGTCGTGAGACGGGCTTGTCACTGTCCAAGGATGGACTGTGCTCGATCTGCTTTTTGGTTAAATCAATGGCGATGTTTTTTTCTTCTTTATTCACGGTGACCAGCGCATACGGGGAAATCAGCACCTGCCTGTCCGCGAGCCAGGTTCCTGTTTCTGCGACCAGATAGCGAATGGTCCAGTGCCGGTCATCGAAGTAGAATTCTTTGACCTTCCCTATTTCCCCGTCAAGGCTGTGCAATTTGTAACCTGTTAGTGTTTTGGCTTTGCTTAACATAATAGTTCTTTCGTTCTTTGAGTTTCGTTTTTGTTCGCTGTTGGCGTCCGGTTGACAGCGTGTTTGACAAATCAGTTGCGCCGCGATCTGCGCGGGTGCCAACACTCACTCAAATTGCGCCGGCGGGGGCGACTTTGCTATGGGGTATAACCCGGACATGGATTATGGGGGGACACCGCCCACCGAAAACAGATCCAGCCGGGAGTTTTTCATTTCGCCCCTTTCAATTTTCGATAACGGCGGATCAGGTTATTTGTCGAACTGTCGTGTTTGAGCCTGGGTGTGGTCGCGCTCTCAAGTTCGGGAACGATTCGCTGGGCGAGCACCTTGCCCAACTCGACGCCCCATTGATCGAACGAATCAATGTTCCAAATCGCGCCCTGCGTGAATACGCTGTGCTCGTAAAGCGCGACCAGCTTGCCGAGCACTTCCGGCGTGAGCCGGTCGGCGAGAATGACATTGGACGGACGATTGCCTTCAAAAACGCGATGTGGCACAAGCCAGTTCGGCGTGCCTTCGGCTTTGACTTCCTCCGGAGTTTTGCCAAAGGCCAGCGCCTCGGCCTGCGCAAAAACATTCGCCAGGAGAATGTCGTGGTGACGTCCCAGCGGAGTGAGCGCGTGCGCGAACGCAATGAAGTCACAGGGAATCAGCCGCGTGCCCTGATGAATCAACTGGTAGAAGGAATGCTGGCCGTTGGTCCCCGGTTCGCCCCAGTAGATCGGGCTGGTCTGGTAATTCACCTTTTTCCCGTCGAGCGTGACGTGCTTGCCGTTGCTCTCCATCGTCAACTGCTGAAGATACGCGGGAAAGCGTTTCAGGTATTGTTCGTAGGGCAAAACCGCCACCGTTTGCGCGCCGAAAAAGTCGTTATTCCAAACCGACAGGAGTCCCATTAGCACCGGCAGGTTTTTCTCGAACGGCGCGGTGCGGAAATGTTCGTCCATCTCGTGAAAGCCGGCGAGCAGGGCGCGGAAGTTGTCCGGCCCGATGGCCAGCATCGTAGAAAGACCGATGGCCGAATCCATCGAGTAGCGTCCGCCGACCCAGTCCCAGAAGCCAAACATGTTGGCCGTATCAATACCGAACGCGGACACTTTCTCGGAGTTAGTTGACACCGCCACGAAATGTCTGGCCACGGCCTTGGCGTCGCCACCAAGTCCTTTGAGCAACCAGTCACGCGCGCTTTGCGCGTTGGTCATCGTCTCCAGCGTCGTGAAGGTTTTTGACGAAACGATGAACAGCGTTTCCGCCGGGTCGAGGTCATGGGTCGCCTCCACGAAATCAATGCCATCCACGTTCGACACGAAGCGGAACGTCAGGCTGCGCTCGCTGTAATGTTTGAGCGCCTCGTAGGCCATCACGGGACCAAGGTCGGAACCGCCGATGCCGATATTGATGACGTTCTTGATGCGTTTGCCGGTATGTCCTTTCCATTCGCCGTTGCGGACGCGATTGGAAAATTCCGCCATTTTGTCGAGCACGGCGTGAACTTCCGGCACGACGTTCATTCCATCCACGAGGATGCTTGCCCCTTTCGGTGCGCGCAAAGCGACGTGCAAGACGGCGCGGTTTTCCGTGACGTTGATTTTCTCGCCACTGAACATGGCTGCGATCCGCCCGCTCAAATCGGATTCCTTGGCCAACTGGACGAGCAGTTTGAGGGTCCGGTCGGTGATGCGATTCTTCGAATAATCCAGATAGAGGCCCGCCGCCTCGACCGTCAGGCGTTCGCCGCGTTGGGGGTCGGCGGCGAAAAGCTGTCGGAGATGCTTTTTTTGGATCTTCTTGTGGTGGGCGGCGAGGGCCTTCCACGCCGGGCGTTGGGTGAGTGATTTGATGTTGGTTGTCATACTCGTGATACTTTTTTTCCACTCCCGGGTCAGGCGGCTTTTTTGAGCGCGTCGCTCTTGGATGCGATCACCGCCAGCAATTCGTTCCAGGATTTCACAAACGACTTCGCGCCCTCGTCCTGAAGTTGCGCGGCCAGACTGTCCACGTTGATGCCGGCCTTCGCAAACTCGGCCAGGACTTTTTCGCAATCGCCGCCGTCCGGCGCCATGATCAGGCCAAGTTCGCCATGATCCGCGAGAGCTTTCAACGTCGCCTCGGGCATCGTGTTCACCGTGAACGGGGCGGCCAGCGCCTTAATGTAGAGAACATCGGACGCTTTGGTGTCCTTGGTGCCGGTGCTGGCCCACAGCAGTCGTTGCGGCCGGGCACCGGCATTATACGCGCGCTGCCAGCGCGGGTTGCTCAACAGTTCGAGGTATGCCTGGTAGATGCGACCGGCAATGGCGATGCCGAGCCGGTTGTCCAACGTCTTCGGAACATTGCCCGCCACGGCAACGTCCCAACGGCTGATGAACATCGAAGCCACAGAACCGACCTGGGGATTGAGTCCGGCGGCAATGCGCCGTTCGATGCCGCGCAAGTACGCCGCGGCCGCCGCCATGTATTGCTCGCGCGAAAACAGGAGCGTCACGTTGACCGGCACACCCGCAAAGATCGCCTCCTCGATGGCGGGCAGACCTTCCTTGGTGCCCGGAATCTTGATGAACAGGTTGGGCCGTCCGGCCCGCGCGGAAAGTTTCTTGGCAGCGGCGATGGTGCTGGCCGTGTCATGCGCCAGCAATGGCGACACCTCCAGCGACACCCATCCGTCCACACCGTTCGTGCGGTCGTGAACCGGTCGGAACAGGTCGGCGGCGCGGGTGAGATCGTCCAGTGCCAGATCGAAAAACAGGCTCTCGCCGGATTTCCCCTTGTCCAGACCCTCGCGGATCGCAGCGTCGTAGGCGGAACTCTTGATGGCGTGATCAAAGATTGTCGGGTTTGAGGTCAGCCCGGTCACCGACAACTCGCCAATGTAGCGTTTGAGCGTGCCGCTGTTCAGCAGGTCGCGGGTGATGTTGTCGAGCCAGAGGCTCTGGCCTAGGTCGTGCAGTGTTTGGGTGGCTTTCATAATGTTCAATGTTCATTGGGCAATAGTCTCTGCGCAGGAACGCAAAACCGAGCGGGCAATCATCAGTTCTTCGTCCGTGCGAATGACGCGAACCGTGACCCGGCTGGAATTCTTGGAAATCACCGCCGCAGTCTTCGCGTTGCGCGACTTATCTAATTCGATGCCGAGAAAGTTCAACCCTTCACAGATGCGGGCGCGGACGACGGGCGCGTTTTCGCCAATGCCGCCGGCGAAGACGAGCGTTTCCAATCCTCCAAGCGCGGCAGCGAAGGAGCCGATCCACTTTTTTGCCTGGTAACAAAATAGCGCCACCGCTTCCGCCGCCCGCACGTCCTGCGTTTCATGGTCGAGCAAGTCCCGCATATCCGAGCTGGTTTCCGAGATGCCGAGCAGGCCCGACTCGTGGTTGACCATTTTGTAAAACTGGCTGGTGGTCATCTGTTCGGTTCGCGCCAGATACGGCGCGAGGCCGGGGTCCAAATCGCCGGAGCGGGTGCTCATCACCAATCCCGCCGTCGGCGTGAAGCACATGCTGGTGTCAATGCTTTTGCCATCGCGCACGGCGGCCAGACTCGCGCCGTTGCCGAGATGGGCGAGGATGACGCGGCCCTTCGTGGCCGCAAGGTCGCCAAGACGCGCGAGTTCTTCCATCAGATAGGCGTAGGACAAACCGTGGAAACCGTAGCGCTGAATTCCCTTGGCATCGAAGCGGCGGGGAATCGGCAGCAACTTGGCCACGCGCGGCATGGTTTGATGAAACGCCGTGTCAAAACAGGCCACCTGGAGCAGTTTCGGATGACGCTGGCGGAACGCCTCGATCAGTTCAATCTCGCGGGGCAGATGATCCGGGTCGTTTGGACTGATGCGACGCAGTTCATCCAATAGTTTTTTTGTGACAATCTCCGGCTCGGTGTGTTTCATCCCATGAACCACGCGATGTCCCACGCCTTTTACCGATTTGAAATCAATTTGCTTTTCCAGCCAGTCTATCAGGGCATTCGCCGCTGATTTGTGATCGGCGGCGACGAGCTTGTGACGCTCCGGCTTTTTCTTCGTCGGTTCATTGAACGTCAGATTTGTCCCGCTCAAGCCGATGCGATCAACCTTTCCATAAAGCCCTCGCTTCAGCGGTTCTTCGACATGGTAAAGCGCGAACTTGATGCTCGATGAGCCGCCGTTGATGGTCAGGATGTGTGGGTTAGCGGGTTTCATGGATGACTCCTTCGTCAGGCTGCAAGCCCAACGAAGCCAGTTTCGCGCACGTGGACCTGTAATCCGTGTGAAGAATGCTTCGAATACCCAAACCTTCAGCGATCTGGACGAACATCGGGGTGTTTTCGATATAGACCACCTGCCGCGCCGGCGCCTGGGCAATGTCCAGCGCCAGCCGAAAAATGTCCGCGTCGGGCTTGCGAACGTGGACGAAGCAGGAGGAAATGAACAAATCTACGAACTCATACAACTTGAACTTTCGAATCCGATGAGAATTCAATTCCCGTGCTTCGTTGCTGACCACAGCGATCTTCAATCCGTACTTTGCCTTGAGCTTGCGGACCAACTCGATCATCTCGGAATAAGGTTTCGATTGCGCGAACATGAAGCGCCGAAACTGAGCCTGGGTGAACGGTCGCTTTTGGTGGAAGACCACCCGACCTAAATATTCTTCCAGCGTGAGCTTTCCCTCCTCGTAGGTGTCGAAGGTCAGGCTATGCCGCTCCTCCATTTCGGCCCAGTTCAACTTGAAGTGCTTCGCCGCCCGCCGGCGGGCAAGATGATCCCACCCGTCGGTGAGCAGAACCCCGCCGATGTCCAGGAACAAGGTTGTGATCGGGATGGTTTTTTTCATGGGGCGGGTGGTTGGGAAATCTGGAGAATTGGCTTCATCATTGCCTGATACATCATTTCCTCGCTGAGGAACGGTGAACCATAGAGTTCGTACCCGGCGTTTAATTTTTCGTTCACTTTTCGCGCCAGCTCGTCATGGGTCGCGGCATCGGCGTGAAAAGGCACCGCGACGATTATGTATTCGATAGGAGGTTTCATGTTATGCGATCCAAAATAATCGCGCCGGGCCTGAATCAAAATCACCGGCAACCAGGTGGTGCGCCGGGCGGTTTTTGATTTTGGTTCCGGGAAATTTTATTTTGTTTCATGCGGTGAGCATGAATTGAACAACGGAGCGTTCGCTATGGGGTGAAACCCTACCGTGAATGATGGCGGGACGTGCTGCGCCATGCGTGGCTATCACCTACGGAGCCGGGGCCGGGAGGCGAAGATGGAATTTAGTATGCAGAATGCAGAATGAAATCTGGCGTGAAAAATCAGGTCAGCCGCCCGCGCCAATAACCGGGACTCCGTTTCATGTGCATCACGGCTACAATCCAGAGGTGTTCCGGTTTTTCCATGAAGATAATCGCGTAAGGAAAATCGCGGCTGAAATGCCGGCGCGCGGGCGGATCAAATTTGCGGAAGCGTTCCGGGTCGGCACAAACTTCGCGAAACAACCGCTCCATCTCCCGGTAAAAGCGCACGCCGAGTTCAGGCGAAATCTCGGAATAATAACGAACCGCCCCGGCAAATTCCTCGTCCGCTTCGGGATGCAGCAGATGATTCACAGCCCGGCGATTTTGCGCGCGCGCGCCAGCGATTCTTCCAGCGGAACACCTTTGACTTTCCCCGATTCGATTTCCGCGATCCGGCGGTCAGTTTCGGCTTTCCACGATTCAGCCACGGACGGCTCAATGCCGCCGTGTCGCGCGACCATGATGCGGTCAACCAGTTCCGCCACGACCTCGCCCGGCATCTCGCGGGTTTCTTCGACAATTTGATCAAGCGTTATCGGCATGGGGCAAGTCTCGCTTACAAAATGAATTTTGACAAGGGCGAAGCCGGGGCCGGGGAAAAAACCAGCGAACCGCCATCCAGAAAAACTTTGATGAACTGCTTGGGCCGTGAGGCGAAGGCAGAATGAATTAATTTTTAGCCACGGATGAGACACGGATGAAAATTATGGCAACAACACGGCGCAGAAAAATTGTTTCATTTCTTGAGACTGACTCTTTATGGATTTGCAAGCCGTCCATAGCTTTCTTGGCGCTCCAATTTTTTCAATATGCTTCGCTTGATTTCCTCGCGATTCAATTCCCCAATTGAAATTGCTCTCTGCGCGGCAATGGCTTTCAGTTCATCCTTCGACAAATCCTTTTCCAGCAATGCGCGAATTTGTTCGTTCGTCAGGTTGCTGGCAACTTCTACAGGCTGTCTCTTTGGCTTTGCAATTTCATCATCGTTGCCAGAGGATTCGTGGGTCTTCCAGCGGGATTGCAACGCCTTCGCAGCGCGGCATTACTCGCGCCGTATAGTCAATTGGTGGCCGTGCCGCAGACACAGTCGCGCTGTAAACGTAGCCGCCTGATTCGTCGGCCAATGGATGAAGGCAGGTCATCTCCTGTCGCACGGGCGGACTGCCCTTGATTCCGTCGGCATAAAGCTCCACCCGCACCGCCTTGGGGTCGAGGCCATGAAGACTAACTTGAACTTCAATGATGTGTTTCCCGTCACGAGTCTCCACCTTCACGGTGCCGAAGTGCAGTGTGGCCCATTTCTGTTCCACGCTGTGACGCCAGTCCACCATTTGCTTGCCGATTGCGCCTTTGTTGGCAACGCGCGAAAGGTAGGCGGCAGCCGCCGGGAGATAATGTTGCTCGGTGTATTCGCGCACGGTGCGGTCGGCGGAAAAACGCGGAGTCAAACGCGCCATGCTTTCCCGCATTCGCGCGACCCAAGCCGTGGGAATGCCTTTCTCGTTGCGGTTATAGAACTCAGGGATCACCTCGCGTTCGAGCCGTTCGTAGAGCGTCTCGGCTTCCGCCGCGTCCCAGGCCGGATCGCTGCCATGCTCCTGACCGTCGCCCAGCGCCCAGCCCAAATCCGGGACAAACGCTTCGGCCCACCAGCCGTCCAATTCCGAAAGATTGATGCCGCCGTTGACCAGCACCTTCATGCCGCTCGTGCCGCAGGCCTCCCAGGGCCGCCGGGGCGTGTTGATCCAGACATCCACACCCTGCACCAGACGTTCGGTCAAGTGCATGTCATAGTCACTTAGAAAAATTGCATGAGGACGAACCGCCGGTTGGCGAATGAATTGAATCCATTTCTGGATCAGGGCTTGTCCCGCCAAGTCCGCCGGATGAGCCTTGCCCGCAAGGATGAGTTGCACCGGTCGCTGCGGATTGGATAACAAACGTAGCAGCCGCTCCGGGTCGTGCAGCAGCAGATTTGGCCGCTTATAGGTCGCGAAGCGCCGCGCAAAGCCCAGTGTCAATGCGTTGGGATCAAACAGATGTTTCGCCTCCTCAACCGTCTCGGGCGACGCGCCGGCGGCAGCATAGTGCCGGGCCAGGCGCTCGCGAGCGTATTCAACAAGAGATTTGCTGGTAGCGATGCGAAATTCCCAAAGGCTGTCGTCGGAGACGCGGCGAATGTCCTGCTCCAAGGTTTCCGTTGTCCCCAGCCAGCGGTCTTTGCCACAAGCCTTGGTCCAAAGATCGTCGGCGGCTGCTGAGTCCCACGTCGGCATGTGGATTCCGTTGGTCACGTGGCCGACGGGCACTTCGTCCGCCGGCCAGTTGGGAAAAAGAGGCTCAAAAAGATGCCGGCTAACTTTTCCATGCAAGCGACTCACGCCATTCACCGCCCCGCTGCCGCGGATGGCCAGATAGGCCATATTGAAACTCTCCGACGAGTCGTTCGGATTCTGGCGGCCTAAGGCTAATAAATCGTGGAGAGTTATGCCTAGTTTCTGCGTGGCATAACCACCGAGGTATTGTTCGATGAGCGCCGGAGTGAAACGGTCAAACCCGGCGGCCACCGCCGTGTGCGTGGTAAAGAGATTCCCCGCCCGCGTGGCGGCCAGCGCCACTTCAAAAGGCTGCGCGTTCTCTTGCATAAAACTACGGGCTCGCTCCAACACCGCAAAGGCCGCATGACCTTCATTCAAGTGACAGACATCCGGCTTGATGCCGAGTGCGGCGAGCAGCCGCCAGCCGCCAATCCCAAGCAGCATTTCCTGCAAAAGGCGCAACTCCGGTCCGCCGCCATACAACTCGCTGGTAATCCCGCGATGAGCAGGAAAGTTCGCCGCGTCATTGCTGTCCAGCAGGTAAAGTTTCACCCGACCGACCTGAACCTGCCAGGCGCGCAGCCAGACCGAGTATCCGGGTGCGGCGATCTCCAACCGCAACCATTCGCCATTCGCCTGGCGCAAAGGCGTGATTGGCAACTGGCCGGGGTCGTTGTATGGGTAAAGAGCTTGTTGCGCTCCGTCCTTGTCAATCACCTGGCGAAAATAGCCTTGTTGGTAAAGCAGCCCCACACCGACCACCGGCACGCCCAGGTCGCTGGCGGCTTTGAGCTGATCGCCGGCCACATTGCCGAGACCACCGGAGTAAATGGGCAGCGCTTCGCTCAACATATATTCCATGCTGAAATACGCGACACACTTCAAAGGCGACTGCGGATGATTTTTTTGAAACCACACGGGCGCCTCCGCCGCCTGACGCTTGGCTCGCAGCAGGTCATCAATGTTCTTGCGAAAGGCAGGATCGGCCAGCACACGCTGGAGTTTGTCCTTCGAGACAGTCTGCAGGACCACCCAGGGGTTTTGAGTGAACTCCCACAGCGCCGGATCAAGCTGCCGCCACACTTCGTCGGCGCAATGATTCCACGACCAGCGCATATCCAAGGCCAACTCCGCCAGGGAATCGAAGCCTTCAACATCCGTAGTTAATTGACAATAGATCGGCTTTCTGACAGATGTTTGTTTGTTCATAGCTTTTTCTTTCGTTTTGGCTTGGACGGAATCCCCGGCTTCGGTGGCGACGCCGCCAAAGCATCGTTGATGATTGTCTGGGCTTCCGCCAGGATGCGGTGCAGATGATCCTCTCCCTGGAAGCTCTCGGCGTAAATTTTATAGATGTCCTCGGTGCCGGACGGACGCGCCGCGAACCAGCCGCTTTCGGCCACCACTTTCAACCCGCCGATGGGAGCGCCGTTGCCCGGCGCATGGGTGAGGACGGTCTTGATTTTTTCGCCCGCCAACTCGGTGAGCTTGACCTGCTGCGGTGAAAGTTTCGACAACCGTTCCTTTTGTTCCGGAGTGGCTGGGGCATCAACACGGTCATAGGCAGGCTCACCGAACTCGTGCCTGAATTCGCGGTAGATTTCGCCGGGATCGTGGCCCGTCCGCGCGGTGATCTCCGCTGCCAGCAAAGCCGGGACAATTCCATCTTTGTCCGTTGTCCAGACGCTGCCATCCAGACGAAGGAAAACCGAACCTGCGCTCTCCTCTCCGGCAAATCCCAGCGAACCATCGAGCAAGCCATCCACGAACCACTTGAAACCAACCGGCACCTCAAAGAGTTTCCGGCCCAGTTTGGCGGTGATCCGGTCAATCATCTGGCTGCTCACTATCGTTTTCCCGACGGCCGCCGATTTGGACCACTTCGGCCGGTTCTGAAAAAGATGGAAGATCGCCGCGCAGAGGTCGTGATTAGGCGGCAGCAATCCTTCGCTTCTTGTGACAATCCCGTGCCGGTCGTGGTCGGTGTCGCAGGCGAACGAGAGATCAAAACGATCCTTCATCCCGATCAGCCGCTGCATCGCATAGGGCGAGGATGGGTCCATGCGAATCTGGCCATCCCAATCCACCGTCATGAACCGAAAGGTGGGATCAACCGTCTCGTCAACCACCGTGAGGTTCAAACCATGTTGCTCCGCAATTCGCGCCCAATAATGGACGCCGGCACCGCCCAACGGATCGACGCCCAGATGGATTTTCGCGCTGCGAATGACGTCCAAGTCGATGACATTACCGAGGTCGTTGATGTAGGCGGTAAGATAGTCGTGCTGATGTGTCGTCGAGGCGCGCAGCGCCTGCTCGTGGGGAATTCGTTTCACTCCGTTGAGCCGGGCTTCGAGCAGCGCATTCGCCTTCGCCTCAATCCAACCGGTGACGACGTTGTCCGCCGGCCCACCACTCGGCGGGTTATATTTGAAGCCACCGTCATGCGGCGGATTGTGGGAGGGCGTGATGACAATCCCGTCGGCCAGTCCCTTTTTGCGCCCGCGATTGTAAGTCAGTATAGCATGGGAGATCACCGGGGTCGGCGTGTATTCGTCCCCTTCGGCAAGCATCACCTCGACGCCATTTGCCGCCAGCACCTCCAGCGCGGTGGCGCAGGCCGGAACGGAAAGCGCGTGCGTGTCGATGCCGAGATACAGCGGGCCGGAGATGTTTTGCCGCTTGCGATACAGGCAAATCGCCTGGGTGATCGCGAGGATGTGCCATTCGTTGAAAGCCAGCTTGAACGACGAGCCGCGATGTCCTGAGGTGCCAAACGCCACTCGCTGTTCCGGCACCGAAGGGTCTGGAACTTCGGTGTAGTAGGCCATGATGAGCCGCGGCACATCGACCAGTATTCCGGGTGGTGCCGGCTTTCCGGCCAGGGGACTTATTTTCATGACGTTTTTTTTGGTGGTTTGCTTTCGAGTTTCGCCACTTTCGCCAGACGGCGACGAAAACGCTCCGCGCCGATGAATTGCGCGGCGAGAAATGTCTGCACCAATTCCCAGGCGAGGGCGTGACCGACCACGAGGCCGCCAAAACAGATCAGGTTCAAATCGTCGTCCTCGACGCCTTGATGCGCCGAAAAGTTTTCATGAATCAAGCAGGCCCGAACCCCCGCCACTTTGTTCGCACAGACCGATGCTCCAACCCCGCTTCCACAGATGCCCACGCCGCGGTCCACCGTCCCAGCAGCAACCGCGCGCGCCAGCGGCACGATAAAATCAGGATAGTCATCGTCCTCTTTCGGACGGCCGTCGCCGAAGTCAACCACTTCATGACCGGTTTCGCGCAATTTCCCGGCCAGATATTCCTTCAACTCGTAACCGCCGTGGTCGGCGGCGATGCCGATGCGTTGGCTCGTTAGCGTCAATTCCTTCAACGGTTTATCGCTGGTGTCTTTATTTGTGGCGCTCCAATGTCTCCGGTTTGGTGCCGTTGAGGATTTCTTTGGCATATGCGACAGGGATTTGATCAGGCTCGGGTCGGATCGGCCATCTGTGCGGCAGTGGCTCCTCGCGCGCCATTATAGGTCACGGCCAGGCAGGTGGAGATGCTGTAAGGGGAGAAGAACAGATTGCCGTCGGCGGTTTTGAGCCGGGCGTAGAGGCCCAGTGCGAAAACCGTGTTTCCCCCGGCAAGGCTTTTGATGTCGTTGGCGGCCGTTGTGTCCGCTGGGCGACCGATCAGTGCGGTCATAAATAATGTGACAAATAATAAACGTGATAGAAGGCCCATCATCATGCGTGGTCCCACGCTTGCACTTGGCCAATTCTTCCATCGGTTCTTACCATGTGCGCCCGGGTCTGGGTTTGCGATTTCCTCAAGCGGGATTTGTGTGGGAGATGTGGTTGATTTCATAAGACGTGTTTCTTTTCAGCCGGTGCGCCGCTTTAGAGATTGGGACAATGTAACCCAATGACCTCGTAAAGCGCGCGCCCAAGGTATAAGGCCACGTAGAACACCAAAAGCAAAATCAGCCAGAAAAGCAGTCCGTTGATCATGATGCTTTCAACTTTGGTGCGCCGCGGATTTTTCCATTGCCCTTGCCGGCCCACCCCGAGGGTCTGTCGTTCAACATCAAGCGATCTGCCTGACGGTGTCTTGAGTGCCGTAAGGATTGGCCACGCGCAGCGTGCATTCCGGGTCGTCCCGCCACTCGCCGTCCACGATGAACCGGTAGTGGTGGGTGCCGGGCGGCAGGGCCACAGTGGTCTTCCAAACCCCTTCGGTATCCTTCGTCATGGGAATGGCTTGCGCCTGCCATTGTGTGAAGTCGCCTGCCAGCAATACGCTTAACGCGTCAGGGGCGGTGAATGCGAAGGTTTGTCTCCTATCATCGCTGCTGTTTTTTGAATTCGTTCTTTTTGCCATGTGTTTTTCCTTTCTACTTGCGTTTGTTCATTATTTGCACGCGGAATGGCTTTCGCCGGTTCGCGAACGTGCCGGACCTGGTTCAATCGTTCAATCCCCCATGAACCCAGGAGTAGGAATCGGAGGCCGCCACTTGCCAGAGGTGGACGGGCCCGGACTTTTCCGCGCCGTTCCCTGCCACAGGTAGCGAGCGGCGGGGTGAAGCGACAGTCCGGCTTAAATCCTCTCCGGTGTTTGCGCGAGGCGGACGCGGGTTTGGCAGCAACAGTTTTTCAACAGGCAATTCGTTGAACGATTTCAAAGTCAGGTGTGTTTTCATAGCTCTTCTTGTTGTTTGTGTTAGTAGTCGCACACTGGCTCCTCCAGGATGTGCTGAAACGTCGGGGGCAAATAAATCTCACGCTTGTGCAGGTCGCTCGCAACCATCGAGGATTTGTCCTCGACCAGCGCGTTGTCGTCAAATATGAGGCTCAAGCCATGGTGCCCGGCAAATTGCGACAACTCAGGTGTCGCTCGCGCCGAGCGTGTGGCGGCGTTTTCACCATCCCATACAGCCAAGGCGGCTTCCTGGACCTGCCTGCATGTGGCCCACCGCTCCAGCCAGTCCATCAGCCAGGGGAGAAGGGATTGAACCTGGCGCACCGCGAGCACGATGAGGTGCGCTTCCGCCGCTTCCGCCAGCGCCGCTTCCGCCGCTGGCGGCAGTTTCAGCATGTCCACGCGCCACGGCTTGATGCTCCAATGCGTGGTTTCGTCCATCCGATGCGCCGCACGCTCCAGCATCGCGTTCGCCTTCGCCGCGTAATCGAATTCGTCGTAAATGATCACCGCATTCATGGTCGCGTCCATAACATTTTCTTCTCGTATTGCAGTCGCATTCATACGTTTCATCTCTGGTTTTATCCAAAGTCGGCTGCGACGCCGACGCGGTGGGCCATTTTCGTTAATCCCGTCAGTGGCTCATCGCTGGTGCGTTCATTGATGGTGCTCCAATGTCTCCGGCTTGGTGCGGTCAAGGATTTCCTTGGCCCGCGTTGTCTCATCCATGGAGCCGTGGACAATCAGGACATACTTGCCGGTCTTGAGCGCCTTCTCGTATCGCAATATGCTGTCCTTGGGGATGCCCAGGCTGTAAAGTCCGGCGCCCAGCGCGCTCAAACCGCCCACCACGACCGCGCCTTCCAGCGCCCCGACGATCCAACTGACGAGCGGCCCTGCCACGAGCAACGGCCCGATGCCGGGAATCAAAAAGAACCCGGAACCGAACAACAAGCCCCAAAACCCACCCCAAAAGGCCCCCAGTTTACCCCAGTATTTCATGCGGTCCCCGGCATTGTAGTAGCCGACCACGTGTTCATCCGTGTGTTCGTCGCGTCCGACAATCGAGAGTTTCTTCATATCGAAACCGGATTGCTGTAGTTCCTTGATCGCCGCTTCGGCAGCCGTATGCGATGGATAGATCGCCACGATTGAATTGTTCTTGTTCATGTTCTTCCTTTCGCTTCATTGTTCATTTGTTGCCCCCCGGGTTCCTGCCGCTGTCACCACCAATGGCCTTTGTTAACCGTGACCCGGTTCAACACAAAGGTCGCGCCACCCTTATGGGCGTCTTTTTCAGCTTCACCCCAGCCGACCCAAGTTCCGGCGGTACCGGTCAAGGTGGCTACCCCTCCGTCAACGGTTACCTTGATGTCATCCCTGTCCACGAAGGGACTCCAGAAAAACCGATCCTCGATGTTCTTTTTGATCTGTTCGTCGCTCAGATATGGCTGCGGTCCAGACATCTCGGAAACGTAGTAAGGCGACTGGTTGTAATAAGGCCGGCCGTAATAACCATAGTCGTCGTAATAACCATAGTCGTAGTCGGGATAGTAATAGTCGTTATAATAATCGTAGTCGTAGTCGGAGATCGAATAATACTCCGGTTCAACCTTCAGACGGTTCCGAACTTCCACCACGCCTTTGATCCGCGAAGCAACATCCTGCGCTTCAGTCTTTTGAAAACTTGAATCCACCGCCCCGGAGAGATACGCGACGCGATGGATGACAGCCGCATCTATTGTGGAGTTGTCCAAAAACGGATCCCAGGACAAGGCCGCTTTCAATTGTTTCTCCATTGCCGCTGCATCAGCGGATCCATTGGGTCTCACCTTCAGATGGTTGTCAACCAGCGACACTCCCACCACGTTTTTTGCATCCTGTGCGGCGGCAGTTTTCGCCTTTAAATTGCCCACGGAGCCGCCAAGAATGACCACTCCGTCTTCAACGGTTACGTCGGGAGAAAAAGCCGAAACGCGCGCGTCAAGACGAAGGGCCGCCTGGACTGCCTGTTTGATTTCACTGTCAGAACTGATAACGGATTTGAGCTTTTGTTGTGCGCCGTTGTGTGCCTGTGGTTCGATTTTCAAGCCGCTGTCATCCACGGACGTCACCCCGTTCACCCAGGCATCATCGAAGGCTCGCGATTTGCTGATCGCGCTTCCAATCGTTCCGGTGAGCGTCACTTTGCCATCTTTCACCACGGGATTGATCAGGCCGCCGTTGATCCAAATATCCCATTGGAGACGGGCTTTGACATCGGCGGCAATTTCCGGGTCAGTGCGCTTCGCCTGATAGTTGATCGTGACGTCATTGCGGACCTCCTTGATTCCCTTGACGCCCTTGGCAATCCGGGTGGCGAGTTGTTTTTCCGCATAGGAACCAACGCTGCCGGTCAACGTGGCGACCGCGCCCTGGACGGAAACGGTCGTCTGATAGGATTCCGTCGCGGGATCTTGCTGCAGCGCCGTCTGGATGTCCTTGCGGATGTCTTCATCGGAGCGGGACACCGGCGTTACGGTAATCTTGTCAATCACCTCGCGTACGCCCCGGACGCTCTTGGCGGACAGGACCGCCCGCTCTTTGGCGAGGAGGTTGTCCACCGATCCAGAAAGTGTGACGATCCCCTGACTGGTGCTGACATCCACATCGTTCGGAAAGACGCCTTTATCGAGTTTTAATCCACCTTCAACGGCGGTGGTGATGCCGCGGTCGGTAATTTCCTTTTCCGTGGTCGCCGCTTGTAACGAGGGCAGAACCAGAGTTTGAATTCCCGCCGCAATCAGCAGGCAGGCAGACCATCTGCCAATCGCCGCGCGTTTAGCCCATTCCTTCAACTTTAATGTTTTCATAGTTTTCATATACTGTCTTTTTATGTTTTGTTTTATTTCAATTGCCTCTGTAGATGGTTTCTTTCGTGTCGATACAGTCAGTCGGTGGTGCGTTTACTGATGGCGCTCCAATATCTCCGGTTTGGCGCCGTTGAGGGTTTCTCTGACCGGAGGTGTTTCCGCTGCTGGTTGTTTCTTAAGTTCAGCCGCCTTGTCTCCATTGGTGCGTTCCTGGCCCAAACCCATGGTCAGCGCGGTCATCCCGGCCAGCCCGCCCAATTGCATGGATTCCACGGCGGTGCTGGGAACGATGACGATGGTGGCATTCTCCTTCAAACCCTCATAAAGCATGTTCATGGCCCGCAAATGAAAGGCAATCGGATTGTGCTCATAGCTCTTGCCCGCTTCGGTAAATTTCTCCGCGATCTGCCGCTCGGCATCACCCAGGATTACCCTGGCCTGGCGCTCTCTTTCCGCCTGGGCCTGCATGGACATCGCATCCTCCAAACCGGAGGGAATCAAAACATCCTTCACCTCCACGGAAATGACATTGATGCCCCAGGGTTCGGTGCGCTCATCAATGATCTTCTGCAACAGAGCGCTGATTTTGTCTCTGCCTTCCAGCATGTCCGAAAGCATGGTCTTGCCGATCACATCGCGCAGGGCGGTTTGGGAGGCCCAACTGATGGCGCTTTGATAGTCGGCCACGTCCAAGGCCGCCTTCTTTGGGTCCACCACTTTCCAAAACAGCACGGCATCCACATCCACCGGCACCGTATCTTTGGTGAGAGTTTTTTCCGCCTTGAAACCCGTCGTGATGACGCGGGTGTCAATCCAGTAAGGAATCGCATCCAGAACCGGAATAATGAAAAACAGTCCCGGCCCTTTCAAGGAGCGGAACTTACCCAGACGCAATATCACCGCTCGGTCCCACTGATCGGCCACCTGAATGGCGGACGCAACGACCAGGGCCAGCACAAAGGCGCCGACGCCAATTCCGCCTGCTTCTAAATTGGCTCCAACTCTATACCGGGCGTATGCCAGTGCTGCCCCAATGCCTAAAATTACCAAGAATGACAATACTGCAAACGATCTGTTTTGTTTCATTTTAATTATCTCCGTAGATGGTTTCTTTCGTGTCAGCATCGCCAGTCGCTGATGCGTTCATAAATGCGAAGATAATCCGGGCAACCGCACGGACGCTATGGGGTGTTTCCCGGACATTTCAAAGATGGCTGAAACCAACCAGCCGGTGCCGCTCCTCATCCCAGAGCCGGAAGGTGAAGGATTTGAGGCTGGAGAAGAGCGTGACGGGCGGCACGGTTTGAAACAGCGGCTCCGCCTTGTGGCACTTCTCCAGGTCGTAATTGGGAATCCGCCGAGGCACCAGCCGCCTGACGTTTTCCAAACCGGTTTCGCACACCCAATTTCTGTCTGGCAAATACCTGGCCCGTCACCGAGTCATTATTCCGCTGAAGAAGGAAAATCGTTGGCGGGCTTGTTATTGGCTGGCCTCCGGCTTCGCTCCTTGCTTGCGGCTGAAAGCCAGGACACACCAGCCGCAGAGAACGAGGATCATGGTCACCCAAGGAACATATTGGAGCCATGCCGAATAGGTCATGGCGTTTTCGTGCCCGGCGCGCAACAACGAGGAAGACACCAGGCCCATGACGTCTTGGAAAACGGCCAAAAAAACTGCTGCCACCAAAATCCACAAGCCTTTCAGTTTGTATCGGCGGGCAGCGATAACCGCAACCACCAAGATGGCGGCTTGGATGACCAGCCTGAATCCAACAGGCACCAGATAACTTGTAGCTTCTAAAGGATGCATAACGACACCTTGATAGGCGAAGAAGCGCACGGAGGCTATGGGGTGTTTTCCCCATGCCAGACTTGATGAATCCAGCCCCGACACGGCAGGCCGGAAGGATGGCGAGTGAAACCTGACGCACAGGGACAAATCGGAGCGAAGCGGAGAACCCCAAAAGTTTCCAGCGCTAAATAATGGTCAACTGGACACTGCTTTCAATGATGACTGAAGTGAGGATCAGCCTGCTTCTCATTTCTTATTCTCCATTCGCAGCTTACAAATTTGTAAGCCTGCCGAAAGCTCCCAGCCATTTTCCTGTGGTCTATTGCTTACAGAACGAAGCGGTGTCGGGGTGATGCCGCGAAAGCAAAAAATAAAACAAACGACCGCTCACAGTATATGAAAAACAATCAATTAAATCCGCTAGTTCAAGACCGCGATGCCAACGTCGCCACGCTGCCCGCGCCGGGGCCGGCCACGAATGACGCTGCCTTCGACAAACTCCGATACCAACCTACTCCACGCCTCAATCCCCGGCCCGTGCCGGCACCAGTGGCCAGAGCAACTTCGCCGGTCGCCGGACCGAACGTGACCATTCAGGCGGTCAATGACGCGGTGCGGGAAACTTCGGCCTGGGTGCGCCCTCTGCAACAGGAGATGGGGCGCGTCATTGTCGGACAAAAGCAACTGATTGATCGCCTGCTTATTGCGCTCGTCACCAACGGCCATGTCCTGCTTGAAGGCGTGCCCGGGCTGGCGAAAACGCTTTCGCTCAAAACGCTCGCCGGCGGCGTCAGCCTCCGCTTCCAGCGTCTCCAATTCACGCCGGATATGCTGCCCGCCGACATTGTGGGCACGATGATTTACAATCCGCAGGACGGCGAATTCCGCACCAAGCACGGCCCGATTTTCGCCAACCTCATTCTGGCCGATGAAATCAACCGCGCGCCGGCCAAGGTGCAAAGCGCGTTGCTCGAAGCCATGCAGGAGCGCCAGGTGACCCTCGGCGATTCGACCTACGAACTGCCCAATCCATTCCTCGTGCTCGCCACGCAGAATCCGCTGGAGCACGAAGGCACGTATCCGTTGCCCGAAGCACAGGTGGACCGCTTCATGATGAAGGTGCTCATCGGCTACCCGAATCGCGTCGAGGAACGCGCCATTCTGGATGCGATGGCCACCAGCGAACCTTCGCTTGGCGTGCAGCCGGTCGTTTCCGGCGAGGAAATCATTCGCGCCCGCCGCGTGGTCAACACCATTTACGTGGACGACAAGATCAAGGACTACATCGTGAGCCTGGTGCTGGCGACCCGCGATCCGAAGGCCGCCGGGCTGGACCTCAATGGTTACATCCAGGTCGGGGCTTCACCGCGCGCCACCATCAACCTCACGCTCGCCGCGCGGGCCGCCGCGTTCCTCGAGGGCCGCGGCTACGTGACGCCGCAGGATGTGAAGAAGCTCGCGCCCGACGTGCTGCGTCACCGCGTGGCGGTGAGTTACGAGGCCGAGGCCGAGAACATCAACTCGGACGACCTGATCCAGAAAATTCTCGACACGCTGCCCGTGCCCTGAACCGCCGGCAAACCCTGAACGGAACAACCATTATGAACCCTGAAAAAGCCAAAAACATCCTGGGCCGGATGCGGCAGCTTGAAATTCGCACGCGCCGCCTGGTCAACGACACGCTCGCCGGCCAATACCACTCGGTCTTCAAAGGCCGGGGCATGGACTTCGACGAGGTGCGCGAATACGTGCCGGGTGACGAGGTGCGGACGATTGATTGGAACGTCACCGCCCGCAGCGGCCACCCGTTCGTGAAGAAATTCACCGAGGAGCGCGAGTTGACCATCCTGCTCCTGGTGGACGTGAGCGCGTCGGGGAACTTCGGCTCGGCCGCGAATAGCAAACGCGAACTCGCCGCCGAAATCGCCAGCGTGCTGGCCTTTTCCGCCATCCGCAACAGCGACAAAGTCGGCCTGATTCTCTACACCGACCGCGTCGAGGAATACATCCCGCCCAAGAAAGGCCGCCGCCATGTTCTCCGCGTGGTGCGGGAAATCCTTTTCCATCAACCGCGCGGACGAGGCACGGACACGGTCAAGGCGCTCGACTTTGCCAATCACATCCTGCATCGGCGCGCGATTGCGTTTCTCATCTCGGACTTTCAGTCATCGGACGATCCCGACCAGGCGCTCGAAAACTTGCGCCGCGCGATGCGGCAAACCAACCGCCGCCACGACCTCGTCGCGTTGCACATCCAGGACGCCCGTGAAAAGTCATTGCCGGACGTGGGCGTGCTCGCCATCGAAGACGCGGAAACCGACGAAGTGGTCGAACTCGACACCGCCGACCCGAAGATCCGCGCCCGTTTCGAGGCGGAAGTGAACGAAAGGACGCAAAGGCTCGTGCGCGGGTTTCGCGCGGAGGCGATTGACACCCTGGAGCTGGACACCGCCGTGCCGTATTTGCCGGCGCTGCAACGCTTCTTCAAAAACCGGGAACGGAGACACTGATGAAACCGATATTCAAACTCAATCTGTGGCGCGGACTGGCCTTGACAGTGGTGGTGCTGTCGCTCGCGAGTTCTAACGTTTTCGCGCAATCCAGTCCGACGCCGGCCAAGCCGGCAACTCCCGCCACCAGAATGACTGCGCCGGCTTTGACGAAAGCGGTATCCGCGACACCGTCGGGCGCTGTGAACGAAGACATCCGCGATATTCGCGGGCCGAAACCCATTGCGTCGCCCTGGCTCTGGCCTTTGTGGCTGGCCGGCGGCGCGGCGCTCGCCGCCCTGCTTTACGCCGCCTGGCGCTGGAATCGTCGTCGCGCTCTGATTGCCGCGCTGCTCCCGTATGAAATCGCGCTCGCCAAGCTGGAGGAAGCCCGGTCCCTGATGCAGCCGGAAAATGCCCGCGAATTCTCCATCAGCGTCTCGGAAATCGTGCGCCAATACATTGAGATACGTTTCCGGGTCTGGGCCGCGCGCCGGACCACCGAGGAGTTTCTCCACGACCTGCTCGACCCGTCCGACGCCTTGCTCGTGAGCCATCGCGAATTGCTGGCGGATTTTCTCCGGCACTGCGACCTCGCGAAGTTCGCCCGCTGGATTCTCTCGATTGAAGAGATGGAAACCATGCTCCAGAGCGCGCACAACTTCGTGCTCGAAACCGGCAAACCGCTGCCGCCCGAAACCAAAGCCGACGACGCGCCGCCGATTCCTGAAGGAACTGCCATTGTGTCCGAACCCGTTCCTGCAAACCCTTAACTCATTAAATCTATGATTCGTTTTCTTCAACCTGAATGGCTCTGGCTGCTGGTGCTGTTGCCTCTCGCGCTGCTCTGGCGCGGACGGCGCGGCGCGGTGGCCGCCGTCCAATACTCCAATGTCAGCCTCGCCCGGCAGGTCGCCCGCCAAACGCGCAGTCGCGCCGGCCGCTGGGTCTGGCTGCTGCCGATCCTCGCCGGTGCGCTGATGGTCGTCGGACTTGCCCGGCCGCAATTCGGCCATGGCGGCGCCAACGTGCAGGCGAGCGGCATCGACATCATGCTCGCGCTGGATGTGTCCGGCTCAATGCAGGCACTCGATTTTAAAGTGAACGGCCAACCGGCCAACCGCATTGATGTCGTAAAGTCCGTTGTCAGCAAGTTCATCGAAGACCGGCCCAACGACCGCATTGGCATTGTCGCGTTTGCCGGCCTGCCTTACCTCGTCAGCCCGCTCACGCTCGATCACGACTGGCTGCAACAAAACCTCAGCCGCGTCCAGGTCGCCGGGGTCGAAGACGGCACGGCCATCGGCTCGGCGATTGCCGCCTGCGTCAACCGGCTGCGCGATACGCCCGCCAAATCGAAAATTATCGTGCTGCTCACCGACGGCATGAACAATTGCGGTAAAATTTCGCCCGCTGCCGCCGCCGAGGCCGCGAAGGCGATGGGTGTAAAAGTCTATACCATCGCGGCCGGCGTGCGCGGCGAAGCGCCCGTGCCGGTGAAGGATCAAATGGGGAATACCCAGATCGTCATGGCCAAAGTGGACGTGGACGAGGACACGCTCCAGAAAATCGCCGCCGAGACGGGTGGCCAATTCTATCGCGCCACGGACACCGATTCGCTGAAACACATTTACGCCAGTATCAACGGTCTCGAAAAAAGCAAGGAGACTATTCACAAGTTTGAACATTATCAGGACTTGTTTGCCTGGGCCTTGATTCCCGCCCTCGGCGTGCTCGGCCTGGCCGTGGGGTTGGAGCAGATACGTTATCGGAGGCTGCCATGAACCGGAACCCATCCATTTCAACTCACACTCAAAAGGACCAATATGAAATTCGCTGAACCCATCTGGTTGCTGGCCGGTTTGATCGCCTGTGGCGCGCTCGTTTGGGCGTGGCGGCGTTACGACGCCCGCCAGCGCGCGGCGCTCGCCACGTTCGCGTCGTCGCACCTGCACGCGCAACTCACCGCGTCGTTCTCCACCGTCCGGCGAAACTGGAAACGCGGGTTGTTCCTCGCCGCCGTCGGCTGCCTCTTCGTCGCACTCGCACGCCCCCAGGCCGGTTTCCGTTGGGAGGAAATGAAGCGGCACGGCATCGAAGTTATCTTTGCCGTGGACACTTCCCGCAGCATGTTGACGCCGGACATGAAGCCCGACCGCCTCACCCGCGCCAAACTCGCGGTGGATGATTTCGTGAGCAAAATGAACGGCGACGGCGTCGGCCTGATCGCCTTTGCGGGCAACGCCTTTCTGCAATGCCCCATCACCCTCGACTATGACGCGTTCCACGAATCGCTCGCGGCGCTCGACACCACCATCATCCCGCGGGGCGGCACGGACATCGCGAGTGCGATACACGAGGCGCAGGCCGCGCTGCAAAATCGCCCGGCCACGGACAATGTTCTCGTCCTGCTCACGGACGGTGAAGACCTCGAAGGCAGCGCGCTGGACACAGCCAAGGCGGCGGCGACAGATGGCCTGAAGATTTGCACGGTCGGTGTCGGTACGGCGACCGGCGACTTGATTCCCATTCCGCCGGAACAGGGCGGCGGTTTTGTGAAGGACGAGTCCGGCCAGTTCGTGAAGTCGCATCTCGACCAAGCGGGCTTGCAGGCGATTGCCGCGGTGACCGGCGGAATCTACGCGCCGCTCGGCGCGCAAGGCCAGGGACTCGACACCATTTACCAGCAGGCGCTCGCGCCGCTGGCCAAACACGAACTCGCGTCGCGGCGGCAACGGGTCTATACGGAACGATTCCATTGGCCGCTGGCGGCTTCACTCGTCCTGCTGCTTGCCAGCACGCTCGTCGGCACGCGGCGGCGCAGCGCGCGGAAACTTGAAGCGCCAGCGGCGGCGACCGGCAAAACGCGGCCAAACCTGATGACGCAACCGGCGGCGGCCATGCTCGGTTTGCTTTTGTTCCTGCCATTCCATAACGCGCAGGCTTCCACTGCCACCGCCGAAAAGGCTTATCAAAAGGGCGACTTTGCCGCGGCTGAACGCGAGTATGCCGCCGCCGCGCAACGCAACCCCAAGCAGCCCGATCTCTTGTTCAATGCCGGCACAGCGGCTTACAAGGCGGGCCAGTTCCCGCAGGCCGCCGCGGCGTTTCAAAAATCGCTCGACGGCAAACCGTCCGCCGATCCCAAGCGCCTGGCCGCGCAGGAGGACGCCTATTACGACCTCGGCAACACGCTTTATCGCAACGGGCAGAAGACCGAGCCGGCCAATCCGCAGCAAACCATCCAGGCCTGGGAACAGGCGGTGAAAACGTATGACGCCGCCCTGCAACTCCACGCCAATGACGCCGACGCCAAATTCAACCGCGACCTCGTGCAGCGAAAACTGGAGGAATTGAAGAAGCAGCAACAGCAGCAGAACCAAAAGCAGAATCAGGATCAAAAACAGGATCAACAGAACAAGTCGGCCCAAAACTCCGGCCAGAAAAACCAGCAGAATAAAGACCAGAAATCGGATCAGCAGAATCAATCGGGTCAAAATTCCCAGGCGAAGAACCAGGAAAATCAAAACCAGAAATCGGGCGCGGGTTCCAAACCTGATCAACAAAAAGATCAGCAGCAGGCCAACAGTGGTTCAAAACCAGACCAGCAAAAGCAGCCCGATCAAAACGGGCAGCAACCCCAGCCGGCCAATGGTCAGCCGCAAGGTAACGCCCAAGCCCAGGCCGGCGCGAACCCGGACCAGAACGCTGCCGCGCAGGCTGCCGATTCGCAGGTCGAGCCGGGCCAGATGAGCAAAGCGGACGCGCAAGCGCTCCTCGACTCGGTGAAAAACGAAGAACAACGCCTGCCGACCGCACCGGTCGCGCGCAATGGCAACATCAGCCAGCAGTCGGATCAACCCATCAAGGATTGGTGATATGAAAACAAACTTGTCTCGCTTCCGTCCGCTGATTGCGGTTTTAGCCGCCGTCGTTGCGCTCGTCGGCACGGCGGCCGTAGCGGCGCCCGCCGTCACCGCGCAACTGGACCGTGCCAACATTGCGCTGGGTGATTCCGCGCAACTGACCCTCTCGGTATCCGGCAGCAGTGCAGATGACATTTCGCCACCGGTCGTGCCGGGCTTGGAGTTCGCAGCCGTCGGCCAATCGAGCCAATATGAATCCATCAACGGCGTCACTACCTCGACCACTTCGATAACTTACGCGGTGACGCCGCAGCACGCGGGCACGTTCACCATCCCGGCCCTGAGCCGTGGATCCCAATCGCTCGTGCTGCACGTCCTACCCGGCAACGGTGGCAGCAGCGCGACGACGGGCAACAACTCCGGCGCGTCCAGCCTGCCGCCACCGGCCACGAGTGGATTGTCCGCTGGGGAGACACACACGACGCAGGATGGCGCGGCCTTCGCGCGGCTGCTTTTGCCGAAGCATGAACTTTATGTCGGAGAAACCGTACCGGTGGAAATCCAGGTGGGGTTGCGCCCCGGTTTGGTGGCACAGTTGGATGGCCTGCCGACCCTGAATGGTGATTCCTTCACGTTAAACAAACTTTCCGACAAGCCGGAGCAGACGCAGGAAATGGTCGAAGGCCAGCCATACACAGTGCTCACCTGGCACAGCGTTCTGGCGGCCGTGAAGCCCGGCGAATTCCCACTCACCGTCGAAACGCCGCTCACCGTGCAAATTCGCACCGCGCCGCGCCGCGCCCAAATGCCGGAAGGCATGTTGGATGGTTCCATGTTGAACGATCCGTTTTTCCAAAGTTTCTTTGGCGGCGGCACCACCGAAAAACAAATCACCGTGGCGAGCGACCCGGATGCGCTCACGGTGCTGGCGTTGCCCGCTGCGGGCCGCCCCGCCGGCTTCAGCGGCGCGGTCGGAAAATTCGAAGTCAGCAGCGAACTTTCCTCTGCCCGGAGCGCCGCCGGCGACCCGCTCACGCTGCGACTGAAAGTGACCGGCACGGGCGATTTCGACCGTGTCAACAGCGCGATGCTCGGCGCAGCGGACGGTTGGAAGACTTACCAGCCAACCGCGAAGTTTGCACCGGCCGACAGCGCCGGTTACAGCGGCGAGAAGGATTTTGAGCAGGCGGTCATCCCGATGCAACCAGGTCGGCAAACCGTGCCGACGCTGGCGTTCAGCTTCTTCAATCCCGAGACACGCCGCTACGAAAGTAAACTGACCACACCCTTGAGCGTGGAAGTTTCGCCGACATCCGCTGGAGGTCTAGCCACAGCCGCTGCGCCGGCTTCAAACGCAAGCCCGACTCCGGCCAGCGAACCGCCGCGCGATGGACTCCGCCCGGACCGTGTCGAAACGGGCGGCACGGTTGCGACGCTGCGTCCGCTCTATTTTCAACCGTGGTTTGTGGGCACGCAAAGCACGTTGGTGCTCGGTTTTGCGGGTGGCCTGATTTTCTTGCGCCGCCGTGAACGACACACACAGGACGCGGACGGCGCACGCCAGCGCGAGGCCTCGGGCGACATCGGGCGTTGTCTGGCGGAGATGGAGGCCGCGTCAGCCGCCGGTGACTCGCTGCGCTTCTTTCAATCCGGGCGCGCCGCGTTGCAGCAGAAACTGGCCACGCGCTGGCTCGTCGCGCCCGCCTCGATCACGATTGCGGAAATTGACGCGCGCCTGAACGGTGACAGCGCGGAAATCCGCCGCATCTTCGCCTTGGCGGACCAAGCCGCCTATTCCGGACAACACCTCAGCATGGCGGATTTCCAGCAGTGGAAAGAAACCATCCATGACCAACTTAAAGATACGGAGGCATTATGAGATTGTTCGATATTCTGACAGTTCGCATTGATCCGGAAAAAATGATGGTCACGCGAAAATTGCTCCATCGAGTGCGCCGTAAAATGAGCGGTGAATCTTGTTCCAAGCCGTCGTTCGCGTGCCGAAGGAAATATCACGGCTTCGCCCGTTTGTGCTGCGCCGCACTGGTGGCGGCACTGACGCTGCCGATTTGCCTCGTCACCGCGCACGCAGCGACCGGAACGCAACCCAGTTTGAACACCACGGCAACGAGCGGCTACTCGGCGGCGGCACTTTTCAATCAAGGCAACGCCGCCGCCCGCCAAGGGAAGACCGGTCCGGCAATTCTGAATTACGAACGCGCGCTCCTGCTCACGCCCAACGATGCCGACATCGCCGCGAACTTGCACTTCGTCCGTGCCAAGGCGGGCCTGCCGGACGCGCCGGAGAACTGGTTCGCCCGCAGCTTGACCTTTGCCCGCCCAAATACGCTGGCTTGGTTTGGCAGCTTCGGCGTGGTGCTCGCCGGCATGAGCCTGCTCCTCGTTCGCATGCATCCGCAACGTCGATTGACCTTCCGCTCATTGACTGTCGTGGGCGCATTGCTCGCCGCCACCGCCATCGGCAGTGCGATCACAACGTGGCCAATGATGAAAGCAGCCGTCGTCATCACCGGCGAAACCCCGGCCCGCATTTCGCCGGTCTCGGATGCTGAGCCGGCGTTCCAGTTGCATTCAGGCGAGACGGTGACAGTGCGCGCCGAGCACCAGGGCTTCGCGCTCGTGCAAACTTCAGCGGGCCGCTCCGGCTGGGTGGCGCGTGCGGATCTCGCCCGCGTCGTGCCGCAATCCGGCGACCGTTCCCAATCCACTCACCGAACCTGACTCAAGCTCGACACACTGAATTCCATGAAAACCAAAACTCTCATTGCACTCCTCACCGTTACCCTCGGCCTCGCGGTCGTTGGCACCTACGCGGCCTTGACTCATACTGGCACTGACACGGGCGGACCAACGCCGAAACCGGCCGCCAACGCCGCCGCGCCCGCTGAAACCGAATCATCCGCCCGCGTCAACGTGAAGGCACTCGCCGCGAATCTCGAATTTCTCGGTGACAAACCTGCGCTCAACGGCCATCCAGTGCTGATTGAGTTCTGGGCGACGTGGTGTCCGCCCTGCCGCGCGAGTATCGCGCACCTGAACGAGCTCAACAAACAATTCCACGACCGCGGGCTGCAAATCGTCGGGATCACCGGTGAGGACAAGGCCGTGGTCGAACGCTTCCGGGCGCGCACGCCGATGGATTATGCCGTGGCATTGGATGCGGACCAGGCGCTGGCCACCGAGTTTCAGGTGCAGACCATCCCACAGGTCTGGCTTCTGGACAAAGATGGCCGGGTCGTTTGGTCCGGCCATCCGATGGAGCTTGATGAGCAAACTATCGTCCGTGTTTTGCCAGCCCATTACAAAAATTGAACTCGAAATCACACGATTACGCCACCTTGGAGAGGCCCATTAAGGATGCGGGGACAAACCTGCAAATCCGCATACAAGGTGTCGATGGCTCGGTCGCAACGTTTACCCAAAACGATCCCGATCTGGTAAATCACACTCTGCAGGAACTCAACCCTGCTCGAATCCTTACTCAAACCAAAATCACCATTGTCGGCAACCATTCGGTAACCACGTTTATTCCTCCCCTGATCACGCGGATCGACCTGATCACCGACCGGCTTTCGGTTTGGGATTTCCATTTCGTAATCGGAGCCTTGGTGGAGCTAACGGAGGCGGAGTTCCACAAGTTTCTTCACGACTTACAAGGACGGGTACAAACACGCACGTCAGGCGACTATCCGGTATTTCTCGATATAGAAATGGTCAATGGCCAACACTCGTTCCTTTGGATGGAAATCGTTGCCGGGTTGCCAGCCGACCGATTGTTGAGGATCTATTCCCTCCTCAAAGAGCGGAGTTTGATCTTCGGACTCCGCACCGGCGGAATCGGCGTTCTGAACCTGGCCAACATGGTGCGCTTCTCGGTCCATCCCGATCCGCTGGCAGGACCGGCGAAGGCGTGGCCTGCTCATCAAGCCAATGGCTCGAAACCTGATCGCTTCGCCGGGAATTTGCGTGGATCGGTTGATGGCACACAGCCGTTGTCCCGCTTCCCGCAGAACAGCCGGCCAAATTTCATCCTATCCAGGATGGAATCAAAATGAAAACGAATCAAAAATGGAAGGAAAGCATCAAGGAAAATCCTTCTTTATGAACACCACGCATGACAAACCCAGCAACGGGATTTATTCCGCAAGTAATTCCATCAAGCCGGTCAATTTCTTCTGCTCCGCGCGTGGGGCAAAGACTGTTCAGTTGGCGGGCGATTTCAATCACTGGCACCCCATCCTGATGGCCCAACGGGAGGATAGCTGGTGGTTTATTCAGATGTGGCTGCCTCATGGCCATCACCCAATACCGGTTCCTAGTGGATGGCGAGCCTACGCTTGACCTGCACGCCACTGGCACCGCCCGCGATGAACGTGATGAACCGGTATCGCTCATCGCTGTGAGTTGATCCCGAATGCAGTTAAGACCGCAAGGTTAATCAGGCGTGAAAGCGCAAACGATGAAACTGAAACCAAAATTGAAAGTCTATGAGACGAATCACTGTTTTGCTGGCCGAAGACCACACGATAGTGCGTGAGGGGTTTCGCAAGTTGCTGGAGTTGGAAGACGACTTCGAAGTGGTCGGCGAAGCGGAAGACGGTCGCCAGGCGGTCGCCATGGTCAAAAAACTTCGCCCCGCAGTGGTCGTCATGGACATCGCCATGCCGCTGCTCAATGGTTTGGAAGCCACCCGTCAGATTCTCAAAGCCGTCCCCAAAACCAGAATACTCATTCTCTCTGCGCACAGTGATGGCGCGTATGTCAAAAACGCAACGGAGTCCGGTGCCGTGGGATTTCTGCTCAAACAAGCCTCCGCCCGCGTTCTGTCCGAGGGGATTCGGGAAGTCAACAAGGGTCATACTTTTTTCGGCCCGTTCATTGCGAAACTTCTTCCCGAACGTGAGCGAAAGTCGTTGGATCGAGCCGGACGGCCGAAGCCGCGCAAGGCCCGCCTGACTTCGCGCGAGATGGAAGTGCTCCAACTGATTGCCGAAGGCAAAGCCAACAAACAAATCGCGGCGGAACTGGGCATCGGCATGAAGACCGTCGAAAGACATCGCGAGCATATCATGGAGAAGCTCAACCTCCACGGTACCGCCGGACTCACCCGCCACGCGATCGAAGCAGGTATCATTGAGAGCAGTGTCCAGCGAACCATGGTTTAGCAACGGAAACTTTTGGGGTTCTCCGAACGAGAGAAGATTGGCTTTTTCATGATTTCGTTATAAAACGAAACAAACGCCTTTGATTACAGCCTTTCTCCTGGTTCTTCCGCACCAGCTAAACCCGCTGTCTTGCAAACTTGTAATCTCCGGGAAAGCACCCCGCAACGTGGCGATGTTCTATTATTGGCAGCAACGATAAAGTTGGGTGCTGGTTGACCGCGCTGTTCCCCGGCAACCAACGCAGATCAAGATACAATATTTTATGAAATTAAAACGGTTCGTGCCCCGGATTATTGCCGTGCTGGCTTTATTGGTTCTCGCCGGCCTCGTCACGGCGGCCACCCTGGCCAACCGCCCGGCTTCGGTCGCGGCGAAAACGAACGACCCGACCGACGGCAACATCACGCGGATCACCGCCGACTTGCTGGAACATTCCCAATTCTCACAGCACCGGCTTGACGACGCACTGGCCGCGAAATTTCTCGACCGCTACCTCGATTCACTGGATCCGGCCCGCCTGCTGTTCCTCCAGCCGGATGTGAAGGAGTTTGACGGCTTCCGTTCGCGTCTGCCCGACATGACCCGCCGCGAAGGCGACCTGACCCCGGAGCGGATCATCTTCCGGCGTTATTTGGAACGGCTGGACCAGCGCGTCGCGTATGTCACGAACCTGCTGCGGAGCGGGAAATTCGAGTTTACCGGGCATGACACCTTCTCGTTCGACCGCGAGAAAGCTCCACGCCCAGCGGACCTTGCGGCCGCCTGCGAACTGTGGCGGCAGAACGTCCGCGCGGAATATTTGCAAGAAAAGCTCGCGGGAAAGCAACCCGCCGACATCGTCACCAACCTCACGCAACGCTACACCCGCACGTTGCTGACCATGAAAAAACTCACCTCCGGAGATGTGCTCGAAGTGTATCTCAATGCCCTGGCGCACGTGTATGACCCGCACTCGGATTACCTGGGACGCGAACAGATGGACGACTTCTCCATCGCCATGAACCTGTCCCTGTTCGGCATCGGCGCAACGTTGCGGGCGGAGGACGGCTATTGCAAAATTTCCGAACTTTTACCTGGCGGCCCGGCGGCCCGGAGTGGCCTGCTCAAACCGGGCGACCGCATTGTCGCGGTCGGGCAGGGGGACCAGAGGCCGGTGGACATCGTGGACATGCCGCTGCCCGATGCGGTGAAGTTGATTCGCGGCCCGAAAGGCACGCGCGTCCGCCTGACGCTTATTCCCGCCGGCAGCGCCGATGCGTCCGTGCGCAAGACCATCACGATCGTGCGCGACGAGGTGAAGCTGGAGGATCAGCAGGCCAAGGCACGCATTGTGGACTGGCCACAAACAAATGGGCCGGTTCTGCGTCTGGGCGTCATTGATCTCCCCGCGTTCTACGGCGGTTACGACCGACGAGCTGGCGCCACGCCGAGCAGCGCGACGGCTGATGTGGCCAAGCTCATCCACAAACTGGAGGCCGAACACATCCAGGGTCTCATCCTGGACTTGCGGCATAACGGCGGCGGTTCCCTGGAAGAAGCTGTCACTCTCACCAGTCTGTTCATCCATGATGGACCCGTCGTGCAAACCCGCGAATTGGACGGACGCACGGATGTCGAAGCGGACACCGAGGATTCGGAGCTTTACGATGGCCCGCTGATTGTGCTTACCAGCCGGTTCAGCGCGTCGGCGTCGGAGATTCTGGCCGGGGCGTTGCAGGACTATGGCCGGGCTTTGATCGTGGGGGACGAATCCACTTTTGGGAAAGGCACAGTACAAACCGTTGTCCCACTGGCGGCGTTGATGGACCGGAATCGTCTCGCGCACTCCATTGACCCCGGCGCGCTCAAAGTCACCATCCGGAAGTTTTACCGTCCGAGCGGCGCCTCCACGCAACTCAAGGGAGTGGCGGCGGACATCACGCTGCCATCCTTGAGCGATGTGGCCGATGTGGGCGAAGCCGAATTGCAAGACCCGTTGCCGTGGGATCGCATTCCGTCTTCCGATTACACCCGGGAAGATCACGTCAGTCCCTTCGTGAATGAGCTCCGGGCACAATCCGCCCTGCGCGTGGCCAAAGACCAGGACTTCGCCGATCTTCGCGAGGACATCGCGCAATTCAAGCAAAACCTCGCAACCAAAACGGTTTCCTTGAACGAGGCGGAACGCCGCCGGGAAAACGAAGCCGCCAAGGCGCGCGAAGCCTCCCGGAAAAAGGAGCTCGCCGCCCGCAAGGAGAGCCAGCCGATCATCTACGACGTCACGGTCAAAAATGCGGACACCCCGGGTCTGCCCGCACCGGTCGTCACGACCAATGCGCCAGTGGCCGAAGCATCGGCTTCCACCGCTGACAAAATGGAGCAGGCCGATACCAGTGTTCCGCCAAGTGATCCCATCCTCCGCGAGTCCGAACACATCCTGGCGGATTATGTGGCAATGCTGCGGCAGTCCTCGGTGGTGGCCGTGGCCACGCATTGATTGAGACGATGGCTTCGCCCTCTGTCACACCGGCCAGGATGCCGAATTCTTTTAAGGATGTATTTGCGCGCGCGTCTTGGATACCCTCGCCCTACTTGAATTATGCGCGTGCTGGTGATTGAAGATGACAGCAAGATCGCCTCGTTCGTCGTCAACGGGCTGAAGCAAAATGGCTTCGCCGTGGACCATGCGGCCGATGGCGAAAGAGGACTCGCGCTGGCCGGCGCGGTCACCTACGACGCGGCGGTGCTCGACATCATGCTGCCGAAGCTCGACGGGCTTTCATTGCTGCGCCAGTTGCGCCAGGACAAAATCCACACGCCCGTACTGATCCTCAGCGCGAAGGCGAGCGTCGATGACCGCGTGAAAGGCTTGCAGGCGGGCGGCGATGACTACCTCACCAAGCCGTTTGCGTTTTCCGAGTTGCTGGCCCGCGTGCAGGCGCTCATCCGCCGCGCCACGCACACCGCCGAGCCGATGAAACTCGCGGCGGGCGACCTCACGATGGATTTGCTCACGCGCGAGGTCGTGCGCAGCGGGCAAAAGATTGAACTGCAATCCCGCGAGTTTGCCCTGCTCGAACAGCTTCTCCGCCATCCCGGTCGCGCGGTCACCAAGACCATGATTTTGGAGCATCTTTGGGATTACAGCTTCGACCCGCAAACCAATGTCGTGGACGTGCTCGTCCACCGGTTGCGCGCGAAGGTGGACAAGGATTTCCCTGTAAAACTCATCCAAACCATCCGCGGAGTCGGCTATGTCCTCAAACCCGCTTGAACGCCTGGGCCGCAGCTTCACGTTTCGCCTGAGCCTGGGCTACGCGGCGCTGTTCACGTTCAGTGCGGTGGTTCTCTTCGGCCTGCTTTATCTGCTGCTGGCGGCAACGCTGCAAAGCAAGGATCGCGAAATCATCGAAGCCCGGCTCCGGGAATGCGCGGCGGTCTATGACAACGGCGGCCTCGCCGCGTTGCAGGATCTTGTCCAGCGCAGCCGCGATTCGGGCAAGGTCAAATCCTTTTTCATCCGCCTGGCTGGACAACAGGGCAGTGTATTGTTGCTGACCGCTCCAGAAGATTGGGTCCAATTCGACACCTCGGCGCTCGACCGTGGCGGCGACCCGTCGCGACTCGTCTGGTTGCGCATTCCGAAAGATGAGCAAAGTGATTTCACGGTCGCCGCGATGCGGTTGCCCGACGGCTCGGTCCTGCAGGTGGGTCGCAGCACGAACAACCGCGAGACCTTGCTCCAGCCCTTCCGCCGAGATTTCCTGATTGTGATGACACCCACACTGTTGCTCGGGGTGCTCGGCGGTGCTTTCTTTGCCCATCGCGCGACCAAACCCGTGCGCGAAGTCGTGGCCACGGCCCGCGCCATCATTGACACCGGCAACCTGTCCGCCCGCGTTCCCGCCAGCGCCCGCCAGACCGAACTGGAGGACCTGGCCCGCCAGTTCAACCGCGTGCTCGACAAAAATCAGGCGCTGATCCAGGGCATGCGCGAAGCGTTGGACAACGTCGCCCACGATCTCCGCACCCCGCTCACCCGACTGCGCGGCACGGCGGAACTCGCCGTGCAAGCCACGCCCGATCCCGCTGCGCGTGAAGCGTTGGCCGATTGCGTCGAGGAATCCGACCGCGTCCTCACCATGCTCACCGCGCTTATGGACATCACCGAAGCCGAGGCGGGGGTGATGAAACTGAACCTGGAAAAGACTTCCATCGCCTCGCTGCTGACCAATGTGGTTGAACTCTACGAAGTCGTCGCCGAAGAAAAGCGCATCACCGTCGCCACCGACTTCAACGCACCGTGCGAAGCCGTCGTGGATGCGACCCGCATGCGCCAGGCTTTTGCCAACCTCCTCGACAACGCGCTCAAATACACGCCCGAGGGCGGCAACGTCCGCCTCGCCTGCGCCGTTGAATCCGGTCGCGTGACCGTGCGGGTGCATGACACCGGCATGGGCATCCCGCCAGAAGAGCAACCACGTATCTGGGAGCGTCTTTACCGCGGCGACAAGAGCCGTTCCCAACGCGGCCTTGGCCTTGGATTGAGCCTGGTAAAAGCCATTGTCGAAGCCCACCACGGCAAAGTGTCGGTCCAGAGCCAGCCGGGCGAGGGTTCGGAGTTCGCGGTCGTCATTTCGCAGTCTGGTCACCTGGCATGAAGATTTGCCTTCCGCAGGAATATATTTGGGATTTTCAATGAAAGACACGTCGGCTAGTGTGGCGGACGTGAAGCCGATCCAGTGGCTGGCCTTGCGGTGGAACAAGCTCAAGGGCATTGAGGTCTCACCTCGTGCCGTGGCGGTGGGTGTCGCGGTGGGAATCTTTTTTGGGTTTACGCCGTTGGTGGGTTTGAAGACGCGCTCGCCATCAGCGTGGCTTGGTTAGCCGCACGGACGCTATGGGGTGTTTCCCGGAGATTTCAAAGATGGCTGAAACCAACCAGCCGGTGCCGCTCCTCATCCCAGAGCCGGAAGGTGAAGGATTTGAGACTGGAGAACAGCGTGACGGGCGGCACGGTTTGAAACAGCGGCTCCGCCTTGTGGCACTTCTCCAGATCGTAATTGGGAATCCGCCGAGGCACCATCCGCCTGACGCTTTTTAAACCGGTTTTGCACACCCAGTTTCTGTCTGGCAAATACCTGGCTTGTCACCGAGTCATTATTCCGCTGAAAAAGGAAAATCGCTAGGGGGCTTGCTATGGGTTGGCATCCGGCTTCGCTCCTTGCTTGCGGCTGAAAGCCAAGACACACCAGCCGCAGAGAGTTATGAGCATAATAACAAAAGGAACATATTGGAGCCTTACCCAATACACCATTACGTTATCGTGCCCGGCGTGAAACAACGAAGAAAACGCCATATCCATAACGTCTTGTAAAGCAGCCAAAAGCGCCGCTGCCACCAAAATCCACAAACCTTTCAGTTTGTACCGCCGAGCAGCGATAACCGCAACCACCAGGACGGCCGCTTGGATGACCAGCCTAAATCCAGCAGGCACCAGATAATTTGTTGTTTCTAAAGGATTCATAACAATAGCATGATAGGCGGATAAGCGCGTGGATGCTATGGGGTGTTTTCCCCATGCCAGACTTGATGAATCCAGCCCCGACACGCCAGGTCGGAAGGGTGGCGAGCGAAACCTGACGCGACCGGGACAAGTCGGAGCAGGCGGAGAACCCCAAAAGTTTCCGGCGCTAAATAATGGTCAACTGGACATTGCTCTCAATGATGCCCATGGCGACGGCGAGGCGGGTGAGTCCGGCGGTACCGTGGATGTTGAGCTTCTCCATGAGATGCTCGCGGTGTCTTTCGATGGTCTTCATGCCAATGCTGAGTTCCGCCGCGATTTGTTTGTTGGCTTTGCCTTCGGCAATCAGTTGGAACACTTCCATTTCGCGCGAAGTCAGGCGGCCCTTGCGCGGTTTCGGCCGTCCGGCTCGATCCAACGACTTTCGCTCACGTTTGGGAAGAAGCTTCGCAATGAACGGGCCGAAAAAGACATTCCCCTTGTTGACTTCCCGAATCCCCTTGGACAGAACGCGGGCGGAGGCTTGTTTGAGCAGAAATCCCACGGCGCCGGACTCCGTTGCGTTTTTGACATACGCGTCATCACTGTGCGCCGTGAGAATGAGTATTCTGGTGCTGGGGACGGCTTTGAGAATCTTACGGGTGGCTTCCAAACCATTGAGCAGCGGCATGGCGATGTCCATCAGCACCACGGCGGGGCGAAGTCTTTTGACCATGGCGACCGCCTGGCGTCCGTCTTCCGCTTCGCCGACCACTTCGAAGTCGTCTTCCAACTCCAGCAACTTGCGAAACCCCTCACGCACGACCGTGTGGTCTTCGGCCAGCAGAACAGTGATTCGTTTCATAGACATTCAAGGTTTGCTGCCAGCCGGCTCCATCAGCGGTTTCCCCCTCGCGCGGCCTTGCCGAGGGGAATCTGAGCAAGAATGGTCGTGCCTTGCCGGGTGAGGATTCGACAACGAATTTGCCGCCGAACATCTCCAACCGCTCCCTCATGCAAAGCAGTCCCAGACATTTGCACCCGCGGGCCAGCAATACACGTTGCACCTGAAAAGATTTGCCGTCATCTTTTATTTTCATGCAAATGCAGCCCGCCAGTTTCTGAATGTTTACTTGCACCCGGCTGGCCTGCGCGTGTCTGGCGACATTGGTCAGCGCTTCTTGGGTTACCGGACAACGAGAATCCTGAGCACCGTGTGGCAGTGACACTGCCGCACAGTCAAGTCCTGGATCATCGAAACCGTCACCGATCCCTTCGGTTTTGGCGAATGCGGCAGAGCATTGGCTTTTTGACTCTTGGTAGGGATTCACCCCATAGCAAAGGCCCCGTAACGGCCTAAAGTGTCACCAGCAATAAAAGCAAAAACGAAAGAAAAAATATTATGACCAAGAACAATTCCATCGTGGCGATTTTCAAATCGCACATCGAAGCCGAAACTGCCGTCAAGGAACTGCAGCAATCGGGCTTTGACATGAAGAAACTATCCATCGTCGGCCGCGACTATCACACGGATGAAAACGTGATCGGCTATTACAATGCCGGGGACCGCATGAAATACTGGGGAAAATTGGGAGCCTTCTGGGGTGGTTTTTGGGGCTTGTTATTCGGCTCCGCGTTCTTTTTGATTCCCGGCGTCGGGCCGTTGCTCGTGGCCGGGCCGCTCGTCGGCTGGATTGTCGGGGCTTTGGAAGGCGCGGTGGTGGTGGGCGGTTTGAGCGCGCTGGGCGCCGGACTTTACAGCGTGGGCATCCCCAAGGACAGCATTCTGCAATACGAGACGGCGGTGAAAAGCGGCAAATATGTCCTGATCGCCCACGGCTCCGATGCAGAGACGACTCACGCCCGGGAGATTATCAGCCGCACCAACCCGGAAGCGTTGCAGGAACATCAGCCCTCCTGCGCCGGCAAGGAAGCGTGCGCGGTGGCAGCATAGTTTGCACGGGCATATTTGAAAATTCTGCCGGAGCGCGGCTGTGTCCCGTTGAGCGGGACTAGCCGCAGCACGTCTGCAAGTTCGGCCGCTTTCCGTCCGTTCATGCGCTACGGCTTCGGCGGGCATTTGGAAAATCCGAAAAGTAAAGGCGACACGATGATCTGGTCCGACATTTCCCAACTTATCGGTGCAATTCTGCTGATCGTCGGCGCTTTACTGCCCGTCGTTAATCCACTGGGCGACGCTCCGATTTTCCTAAGAATGACGCCCGGCTGCGATGAATCAACCCGCGCCTTTCTGGCGAAACGAATTGCGTTCTACTCGTTTTTCCTTGTGCTGGGGTCGTTGTTGCTTGGCTCGTTCGTCCTGCTTTTGTTCGGCCTTTCGATACCTGTGGTGCAGGTGGCGGGCGGTGCCGTGGTGTGTGCGCTGGGCTGGAAACTCCTGGCCGACATCCCCAAACCGGCCGATGTGACCTTGGACCCGATCCACGCCAAGCTCATCGCGCTGGGGCGGGCCTTTTCCCCCCTGACTTTGCCGATGACGATTGATGCCGGGGTTATTTCGGTCGCGATCACCGTCGGCGCCAATCATGCGCACACGTTTAAACACGCGGTGATCCAGCTTCTCGCCGCCGCCATCGGTGCCGGCATCATCGCGCTGTCCATTCTTTTGACCTATCGCTACGCCCAGCGGGTCGGCAAACGGATCGGGCATACGGGCATGATGGTGGTGGTGCGGCTCTCGGCGTTCATCATGCTGTGCATCGGTGTGGGGATCACTTGGAACGGCATCAAGGCGTTACTGGCAGAAATTGGCATTCCGGGGCGCTGACCACGGCGCTCTATCCCTTCACTTTCTTGTTATTTCCGTCCGCTCTCTTTGATCCGTACACCCAACTTTCGCTGAAGTGCCGTTACGACCACTTCTGCTGCCGCCTCGACGCTGAGCGCGGCCGTGTTGATGATCAAGTCGTGGCTCAAAGGGTCGGTCACATCGTGGCCAAAATGGCGACGGACCGATTTCACTCGCTCGCGATCAATTCTTTCGATCTCAACCCGGGCGGCCTTCAGACTCAAGCGCGCTTTGTCGGCGATCCGCCGGGTACGCACCTCAATCGGCGCAACCATCCGCACACTCAAACCGAACTGAGCTGGCAAAATGAACCGCGCTGCGTGGCCGACGATGACCACGTCACCCTGATGACCAAGCGTGAGCACTACTTGCTTCAAATAGGCCAGGTAGTCTGGTGTGCCGATCTCCTCGGGGTTCAGCAATTGGCCAACAATGTCTTGGATCGTTGCCTGATCACGCTCATCCAAGCTCTCGATTAATTGGCGGCGAATGTGCGCCTTTTTTGAGATTTCATCCACGATTTCATTGTTAAACACCTGCCAGCCCAATCGTTTTCCGACAAGCCGGGCAACGGTGTTCCCGCCGGCGCCCTTTTCGCGAGAAATCAGCAGGTATGGACCGTAGAACAGGTTGCCTTCCTTGCCCCGCCCCAGTCGCTGCTCACGGTTTTCCTGGAGTTTGTTTGCTTGAAAAACGGCGATTTGCTTTTTGACATAATCTTCAACGTCAATCATAACCATTGTCGGAATTCTCAATGTCCACCTGAATTATTATATCCGGCCGAACGCTCAATCCAACATAAATTCCCGGGCGTTTTGGCGCTGACTTTTTTGGCAGGGCAATTATGCTGCTTCTGGAATGAGACTGATTGGTGTCGAGTGCAGGGCCACCATCAACGAATGAAAGATCCGGTTTATGAAAACTGACCTGGAATTGAAAAAGGACATATTGGCTGAACTCGCATACGAGCCCAGCATCAACGCCGCGGACATTGGTGTCTTGGTGAAGCAAGGGGGTGTATTGCTCAATGGCTCGGTGAGCAGTTATGCCGCGAAAGAGGCGGCGGCGCACGCGGCCAAACGGGTTGCCGGGGTGAAGGGGGTGGCGGATGAAATTGCCGTTCATCTGCCTGCTTCCTCCCGCCGCACCGACGACGAGATTGCTGCTGCCGCGGCCAAATCGTTGGACTGGATTGTCACGGTTCCGACCGGCGCGGTCACGGTAACGGTCCGCGATGGCTGGCTTACTTTGAAGGGTGTTGTCGAGTGGGCGCACCAGAAGTATGCCGCTGAAGAAGCGGTGCAGCGTTTGACGGGGGTCAAAGGGATTAACAATTTAATCATAATTAGACCGAAGCAACCGACACCCTCGGACGTAAACACGGTGATTAAGGCCGCCTTTGAGCGGCACGCTCTGCTCGACGCCCAGAAAATCACGGTGGAGACTTCCGGAAGCAAGGTGGTGCTCCGCGGCACCCTTGGCAGTTGTTTAGAGCGTGAGGAAGCCGAGCGCGCCGCCCGGTCTGCCCCCGGCGTGTCCGAAGTCGAGAATCACATTATTATCCATATCTGGTGATTCCCTCCGCAGTCGTGGTCTGAGGTCACCGTTGCGGAATACGAAGGCCGATGCGATCAATCTTTCCATAAAGCCCTCGCTTCAGTGGTTCTTCGACATGGTAGAGTGCGAACTTGATGCTCGACGAGCCGCCGTTGATGGTCAGGGCGGATTGCATAGTGTCAGATTCAGTTCCGAACATCCGGGTTCAGCGCCGCGAACGCGAGTCAAAAAAGTTGGAGTGTTTATATTCCTGGTAATCCTCACCCCGATCCTCCCCCGTTTGGCGAGAAGCGGGAGTTGAGCGCCGGTTATCGGAAAAGCGAAAAGCCCGCGCGGAGTTCATCCGATTTTTTATTGTAACCCAACAGGCTTTCGCCATAGCCGGTGAAGTATTGCACGTCCAGATATAAACTGAAGCTGCCGAAAAGTCTCATCGTCGGATAAGTCAGGTCGAGTTGCAGGCTCTCGTGATTTCCGTCCTGCCTGCGGGCGAACGACGCGAGAGCCAGTAAAAAAACCACCCCCGCCCACAGGCGAAATCTTCGATGGCGTCGGATTTTCATGATCAGAATTTTCAGGCGACAGCAGGAAACCCCTGCGTTTCGACGGCGAGCCAATATTGCAGGTCGTGTGCGTTCAGGCAACCTTGGAAGCAGCTGTAGCCGGCCGCAAGGTGCAATGCGACACTAATCTCGACTGGGGACTGGAAAGCCTGCGCCACACGTAGCGCGGACATTCCTGTCCGCGGGTTCGGACAACTTTCCAGTCGCCCGTTCCTGCCAACCCAGGTTTGCTTGTTCAAGAACAGTGTCGAGTTGCACTCCGAACCAGCCGCTTGATTCGCTTTACAATTGCTCCGGCAGCCAGCACCCGGTAGTTTCCGGCCCATTGCCAGCCCATGAATGTCGCCATCGAGACCTCCAACCTGACGCGTGATTTCGGGAAGTTCCGCGCAGTCAATGAATTGAACCTCCGCGTCGAATCCGGACGATTTTACGGTTTCCTTGGCCCCAACGGCGCGGGCAAATCCACCACCATCAAGATGCTCACCGGCCTGCTGGCGCCGAGCGGTGGCACGATGCGCATCCTCGGCGAGGACGTGGCCGACCCGCGCCGCGCACTGGAGGTGAAGCGCCGCATCGGCGTGGTGCCGGAAAACCTCGCGCTGTTCGACAACCTGACGGCGCGCGAATACCTCACCTTCGTCGGCCGCATGTACCTGCTGCCGCGCGACACGGTGCGCGCCCGCTGCGACGAGTTGCTGGCCATGATGGACCTGGCACATGAGGAAAAGAAGCTGACGCTGGAATTCTCACACGGAATGAAAAAGAAACTCGCCCTCGCCGCCGCGCTGATTCCCAACCCCGACCTCCTGTTCCTCGATGAACCGTTCGAGGGTGTGGACGCGGTGGCGTCGCGGGTCTTGCGCGACACGCTCAAGCAATGTGTCAGCCGCGGCGCGACGGTTTTCCTCACCTCACACGTGCTGGAGATCGTGGAGAAACTTTGCTCGGACGTCGGCATCATCGCGCAGGGAAAACTGGTTCACCAGGGCACGATGGAGGAATTGCGGCGCGCCGGCTCGCTGGAGGACAAATTCCTCGCGGTGGTGGGCAGCGACGGGCACGAGGTTCAGAAGTTGAGCTGGCTGGAGGCATGAGGCAATGGAGAGATGGAGTCATCGAGTGTTGGAGTGCCGGGTGGAAAACGTTCGGGCACAAATTAACACTGTATCTGTGCGGCCGCCAAACCGACGGAGCGCGCCTGTCCCGGGCGCAGCAAGCACGAAACAAAAAACGCGATGGTATCAGGGTAAACGCACCTGTTTTTTAAATCTGCTGCGGCTGGAACAGCCGCGCTCCAGATACGGTGTCCCTTTGCACCCAAAACGTTCTTCACCCAAAACTCCATCACTCCAAAGCTTCACAACCCCCGCGAATGATGCAAAAACATCCGGGCGGCGCCTGACAGTGGTAACTCTATGAATTGGAGCCAACTCAAGACCATCCTCTGGCTGCGCTGGCGGCTCACGCGCAATCAGTGGGCGCGCAGCGGCGGGCTGGGCGCGGTCATCGCCGTGCTCGCCGGACTGGGCGCATTCGTGATGGGCGGGCTGTGCTTCGTGGGCGCCTTGCTCGGCGCGGCCTTCGGCCTGCCCCAGGCATCGCCGCTGGTCATCATGGGGATCTGGTTCGGCGTCACCGCCGCGTTTCTTTTCTTCTGGCTGATCGGCCTGCTCGCCGAATTGCAACGCTCCGAGACCATAGATTTGCAACGGCTCATGCACCTGCCGGTTGCGCTGGGCCAGATGTTCGTCGTCAATTACCTCGTATCGCACTTTGCGTTGAGCATCATCGTGGGCGTCCCCATCATGCTGGGGCTGGGCATTGGTCTCGTGTTCGCCCGCGGACTGGAGATGGTTTTGCTGATTCCACTCGCCTTGAGCATGGTCTTCATGATCACGGCGTGGACGTATTGCCTGCGCGGCTGGCTGGCGACGCTGATGACCAACCCGCGCCGCCGCCGCTCAATCATCATGGGCATCACCTTCGCCTTCATCCTGCTCAGCCAGGGACCCAACCTTTATTTCAACGTCATCCATCGGGAGGACTTTCATCCCAACCGGCAGTCCACCACTAGCCAGGAAGCGCGCCGGCCCGTCGAACGGGAAAAACTCAATCAACTGCTCGCCGCGCAGAAGTTCATCCCGCCGCTCTGGCTGCCGCTCGGCGCGCAGGGACTGGCAGAGGGACGCGTGTTGCCCGCGTTGCTCGGCACGCTCGGCTGTCTCGGCCTTGGCGCACTCGGTCTGCGCCGCGCGTATCGCAGCACGGTGCGCTTTTATTACGGTGAAACCGGCGGGATGGCCCCGGCGCAAATCAAGCCGGCCGGCAACACCGCCGCGGTGGCCGCACCGGCCAAAGGTGGCAGTCGTTTTCTCGAACTCCGCCTCCCCGCCGTGCCGGAACAGGCCGCCGCGCTGGCGCTGGCGACATTCCGTTCAATGCTCCGGGCTCCTGAGGTGAAAATTGCATTGGGAAGCTCGTTTTTGGTGACGGTGATTTTCGGCGTAATGTTCTTCCTTCGCTCTCCGCCCCATTTCCCGGACACGGCGAAGCCATTCATGGCAACCGGTTCAATCGTGTTCTCCATGTTCATGCTCGTCCGCTTTTTCGTGAACCAGTTTGGTTTTGACCGCGACGGCTTCCGCGCCCTGATCCTTTCTCCCGCGGACCGGCGCCTCATCCTGCTCGGCAAAAACCTCGCGGGCCTGCCCGCCAGCGCCCTCTTCGGCATCCTGTTGCTCACACTGACTTCCGTGCGGTTGCAACTGCCATTGCTCGATGTCATCGCAACATTGTTTCAGTTGGTCACCCTGTTGTTGATTGCCGGTCTTGGCGGCAATCTGCTCTCCATTCTCGCACCTTACCGCATCCAACCCGGTTCGATGAAGCCGACCAAAATGCCCGGCCTGACAATGCTGGTAATGATCCTCTGTCAGATGCTTTTCCCTGTCGCCATGGCCCCGGCATTCGTACCGCCACTGGCCGAATTGCTGTGGCGGCTGGCCGGCTGGCCGGATGTGGTGTCGGTCAATCTAATCCTATCTTTCCTGCTCGCGGCGCTGGTGGCGTTTGCCTACTGGCAGACACTCGGACCGCTGGGCCGCCTGTTGCAACGCCGGGAAACAAAAATTCTGGGCGTGGTGACGGTGGAGGTGGAATAGCCGGGCACCGCGTTTTTCGGAAAACTCTTTATGCGTTTGTCAAGGGCGTCCCGGGAAATTTACTGAAAAATAATTCTTGTGAAAATGCCTGCTTGGGGCGATGTAATATACCAGAAAAGCGCGAGTGAAAAATCGCGCGTTGTTCTTTGGAAAGTTTAACCGGATTTCCCTGCCCTGTTCGTGATTCGCAACAAATCCTTGAACCGTAGTAAAACGATCAATGGAGCCAATCTGTGACTGTGGCCGACACGCCTTCACTGGAAGTCGAAAGCAGCCCGGCGGGTTCCGCATGTTGTAAAACATGTTCAAAGGATCATGTCGCACACGGCAAGGGCGGGGTTTTATTTTAATGTTGAATGACGAATGCAGAATGAAGAATTTAGACCCGCCGGTCGGCGGCCTTTTTTTGTTTTGGGCAAATCTTCTGCCAACTGCTAATTTTAATTCATGGCGCGCGACGATTTGTTTGCAACTCCGGCTGAATCGAAGCCGCGCGCTTCGGCCACGCCGGAATCTTCCCGCCATCAGCCGCTGGCCGCGCGAATGCGGCCACGCCATCTCGACGAGTTCGCCGGACAGACGCACATCCTCGGCCCCGGCCAGTTGCTGCGCCGCGCCATCGAGGCCGACCGCATCCAATCGCTGATTTTCTTCGGGCCGCCCGGCACGGGCAAAACGTCGCTCGCCCAAATCATCGCGCGCCAGACCAAAAGCAAATTCGAGCGGCTCAGCGGCGTCGAATCCAATGTCGCTGACATGCGCCGCGTGCTGGCATCCGCGGCCAACCGCCTCGAAAACACCGGCCAGCCGACGATTCTGTTCATTGACGAAATCCATCGTTTCAACAAAGCGCAGCAGGACGTGCTGCTGCCGGATGTCGAGAGCGGCGTTGTGCGGCTCATCGGCGCCACCACGCACAACCCGTTTTTCTTCGTCAATTCGCCGCTCGTTTCGCGCTCGCAGATTTTTGAGCTCCGGCCGCTGACCGAAGACGAGCTTTTCTCGCTCGTGCAACGCGCCCTGGCCGACGCCGAACGCGGACTCGGCTACCTGAAGATCAAGGCGGAAGAAGATGCCTTGCGCCATCTCGCCAAAATTGCCGACGGCGACGCGCGCAAGGCTTTGAACGCGCTCGAAATTGCCGCGCTCACCACGCCGCCGGACAAAAAGGGAGTCGTTCACATTGACCTGGCCGCCGCCGAGCAAAGCATCCAGAAAAAGGCCGTGGTGTATGACGACGAAGACGCGCACTACGACACGATTTCCGCGTTCATCAAATCCATGCGCGGCAGCGACCCGGACGCGGCGCTGTACTGGCTGGCGAAGATGATTCACGCTGGTGAAGACCCGCGTTTCATTGCGCGGCGGATTGTGATTTGCGCGGCGGAAGATGTGGGTCTGGCCGACCCGATGGCGCTGGTGCTGGCCAATGCGGCGTTGTCGGCATCGGAATTTGTGGGCTGGCCCGAGGCGCGGATTCCGCTGGCCGAAGCGACGGTCTATATTGCCACCGCCAACAAGAGCAACAGCGCGTATCTGGCGATTGACGCCGCGCTCGAAGACGTCCGCTCCGGTCGCACGCTGCCGGTGCCGGAACATTTGCGGGACACTCATTATAAAGGCGCCGAACGGCTGGGTCATGGCCAGGGTTACGAATACGCGCACGACCATCCCGAACATTTCGTCGCGCAGGATTATCTTGGCGCGGACAAGCATTATTACGAACCGACCGAACAGGGCGTGGAAAAGAAAATCAAGGAGCGGGTTGAAAAATGGCGCGCGGAATTTACCAAGATCAAAAAACAAAACCTTGACCACGGATGAACACGGATAAACCTAACGCGGCTTGCGCCGTAACCACAGATTTTGGACTGCGGCGGGAATCCCGCAGAGCGGGAGCCACGCCGCTTTGGGAAGCAACCGGCCGTGCGGAAAGCGGTGTCGCCGCTGCGCTCTGCCACCGCAGTCCAAATCTTTGTCATCCGTGCGCGAAGTTGCAGGATTGTATTATGGATGGGGCAAATTATCTAAAGGTAGGGCGCGTCACTCCGTGCGCGCCGAAGTTTGCATTCGGACGAGCGGCGGCCAGCCGCCGTCGCGCCGTAGCGGCGCTTTGGCGCGCCGCGAAGGCGGAAGGACTGCCCGCCCTACCAGTCAATCCATATTTTATCCGTGTCCATCCGCGTATAGCGGCGTGGCCGCCACGCGGCTTTACGCCGTGTTCATCCGTGGTTATTTTTGAATTTTTTGTTTCCTGAAAATGCAACCCGACATTCAAGCGGCCAAGGCCGCGCTGCGAAAACAAATCCGCGGTGCGCTGGAAAAGATTTCCCCGGCGGCGCGCACCGCGTTGTCGGCGCAAATTCGCGACCGGCTCAAGGAACAGGACGTTTGGAAAAACGCCGGATCGGTCCTGTTCTTCGCGTCGCGGCCGGACGAATTGGATTTATGGCCGTTGTTGGAGGCTGCGCTGGCAGGGGGGAAAATCGCCGCCCTGCCCCGCTACCATCCGGCGGACAAAAACTACGTTGCGTGCCGGGTGCAAAATGTGCGGAGTGACATCGTAACCGGGCAGTTTGGCATCCGCGAACCGGCAGCCCGGTGCCCTGAAATCCCCTTAAGCCGTCTTGATTTGATTCTCGTGCCCGGCGTCGCGTTTGACTGGCACGGGGGCCGGCTGGGCCGCGGCAAAGGATTTTACGACCGTTTGCTGGCAGGCACGCGCGGGGTGAAATGCGGAATCACCTGTGACGGGCAGATGGTGAATGAAGTCCCGGCCGGACCGTCGGACGTGCGCATGAATTTTATTTTGACACCGACGCGCGGTGCGGAAATTGCGGGTTGAAGGGCGGCGTGATGATGATTAATGCTGCTGCTGCTGGTTCATCATGGGCATGGTGCCTTCCCAGCCTTGCGGCGTGTTCCACGGGCGGACTGAATCATTTTCCGGCTCATTGGTTTCGCAACCACTGACACCAACAAGCATACCGCCAAGCAAAAGGAGCAGGAGCCATCTCACAACGCGGCATTTCATGTCAGGAGGCAGGATGTGCAGGGCTGACCTCATCGCCTTCAATCACTTCGCCGAGTTTCCAACCCGGCACGACATTGGCAATGCAGCGGTTTTTTTCGACACTGCGCACGACAATTTTGGCAACCAGCTTGCCTTCCCGGCTGACTAAAAGCTCACCGTTTTCGAGAACCCCCTGATCCTGGCCGATGTTCAGCACGACAAAATCCCATTTCGGATCAACCACCAGAATTTTGCCCCTGAGGTCCGCGCGCAATCGGATGGTTGGGTCCGGACCCACAAATTTGGCGAGTTCGCTGGTCAAGCGGGTAACTTTGCGCATCAAAACCAATTTTTCTTCGTTAACGATTTCGACCGCCTCTTGTGATTCTTTCAGCGCACGGCTGAGTTTGCCGACTTGATCCGGAGTGATGCCGGTGGCCTTGTAAGCGGCCAGTTGGTTTTGCGTGTCGTCACGCTCCTGTGTGGTCTTGGCAAGTTTGTCCGACAATTCATCAGCGCGCTTGGTCTGCGCCGTGGCGGTGACGACCGCCTTGTCGCGTTCGGACTTCGAATCAGCTAAATCCTGGGTGGTCTGCTTGAGCGCGGCTTGTGACTTCGTCAGATCGGTCTTTGCTTTGGAGAGATCGGACTGGGCTTGTTGCTTTTTGCCACGTTCATCGTCACGTTGCGAAATCAGCGTGGTGATTTTATCCTTCACCAGAAGGATGTTTAACGTGCCCGCGGCCAGCGCCGCAATAATGGCCAAAATCAGACTGATGCGAATCAACATGGCTTGGTTTGCAGTTTTGCCGTCAAGTTATACGTTTGCGCCCAATGTGTCAACGCCAGTTTGTGCCTTGCCAAACCTTTATTTCGCTTCATCTTTTACCGCATGGATGCAGAACAAATCAAGCATTTGCACCCGTCCGGCGCCAAACAGCGGCCGCTGCGCGCGTTGCTGGCTTTGAGTCGCGTGTCGCATTTGCCAACGGTCTGGTCGAATTGTCTGGCCGGCTGGTGGCTGGGCGGTGGCGGAAATTTTGCGAAACTGCCGCTGCTGTTTCTGGGCGTAAGCGCGCTGTACACCGGCGGAATGTTTTTGAACGACGCGTTTGACGCGGATTTCGACCGCCAGCGGCGCGCGGAACGGCCGATACCGTCCGGTGCGATTTCGTTGCCAGCCGTCTGGCGCTGGGGATTGGCTTGGCTCGGTCTGGGCGCGCTGTGTTTGACTGCCGTGAGCAAAACGACCGGGGCACTCACGCTGGCGCTGCTCCTGTGCATCATCATTTACGACGCGACGCACAAGGTCGTCACCGCATCGCCGTGGCTGATGGGCTTGTGCCGGTTCTGGGTGTATGTCATCGCCGGTTCAGCGGGCGCGGCGGGCGTCAACGGCGGGCCGGTTTGGTGCGGCGTCGCGCTGGCGTTGTATGTGGCCGGCCGGGGTTACCTGGCGCAGCACGAAAGTTCCCGCGGACGGGTTTCTTATTGGCCATTGGCCATGCTGGCGGCGCCGATCTTTTTCGCCATGCTGATAAACTCGGCGGAATATCGCGTTCCCGCAATGTGGTTGTCGCTCGTGCTCGCGCTGTGGGTCGCACTTTGGGTGCGGACAATTTTTCAGGCGGGCGAAGCCAATGTCGGGCACATTGTGTCGGGCCTGCTTGCGGGAATCGTTTTCGTGGACTGGCTGGCGGTCGCGCCGTTATGTCCGCATTGGTTGAGCCTCACGTTTTTGATTTTATTCGGTGCGACGTTGGGACTTCAGCGATTCGTGCCATCGGCCTGAAATTACTGGCCGGTTGCGGTCGCCTGCCACCATTCATTTGCGTCTTGAGAGCGTCGGCGTCCCGCCGGCCCGCCGGGCTGCGACAGACAGTTCCTTGCCGACGAGACGTCGGCGCTCCCAGGACCGGCCATCCGGTTGAACCAAAATACGAAGTTGATGGCGGCAACCAGTTGAGCCCAACATTGTTCTCGTTCTGATGGTCAGCCTTGTTGTCGCTGGAACCATTGCGATGATAATGCTTCGCAATGGCAGACAGTAGATGGTTAATTTCACATCCCACGGCTACACCGCCATGGGCCACCTTCTTTCGCCGCTCCGCGGCTTTTTACCGCCGTTGGACAAGCCGACGCGCTTTTGTTAGTCTGCGTACGACAAATGAGCAACCCGAACACAGGTAATCCGCCGCCGCCCGCCGTCCCGTCCGATTTCATCCGCGACATCGTTGAGAAACACGCCGCCGAGAAAAAATATCCGCGCATTCATACCCGCTTTCCGCCCGAACCGAACGGCTACCTGCACATCGGCCACGCCAAGAGCATCTGCCTGAACTTTGGCATCGCCCGCGAGTTCGGCGGCGTCTGCAACCTGCGCATGGACGACACCAATCCGACCAAGGAAGACGTCGAATACGTGGACTCCATCATCGAGGATGTGAACTGGCTCATCAGTGCCTGGGCCGACAAAAACCTTGGCCTCAAACCGAAGGGCAAAACGCCGGAGACGGTGACCAGCAACGGAAAGCCGGATTTTTATCTTGGACCGATCGTGGCACAGACCTCTGGTCTGTGTGAAAAGTCAGGATCAAAGACCACTGAACACAGGCCGGAGGCCTGTGCCACAGAACCGTTCTACGCCTCCGATTATTTCGATCAAATTTACGAATACGCCGTCGTGCTAATCAAAAAAGGCAACGCCTACGTCTGCGACCTGACGCTGGACGAAACCGACGAATACCGCCGCAACGCCAAGGAAAGTCCGTATCGCAACCGCAGCGTCGAGGAAAACCTCGACCTGTTCACCCGGATGAAGAACGGCGAGTTCCCCGACGGCACGCGCACGCTCCGCGCGAAGATTGACGTTACCGCGCCAAACATCTGGATGCGTGACCCGCTCATTTACCGCATCCGCCACGCCGACCATCATCACACCGGCGGAAAGTGGTGTGTTTATCCCATGTATGATTTCGCGCATTGCCTGAGCGATTATATCGAAGGCATCACGCACAGCATTTGCACGCTGGAATTCGAGGTGCACCGCCCGCTGTACGACTGGATCCTGGAGAACCTCGACCTGCCGCGTCCTCTGCCCCATCAATACGAATTCGCCCGGCTCAGCGTCGGCTACACCATCATGAGCAAACGCAAGCTGATGCAACTCGTGAACGAAAAACTCGTCACCGGCTGGGACGACCCGCGCATGCCGACTATCAGCGGCATCAGACGTCGGGGAGTGCCTGCGGTCGCCCTCAGGGCGTTTGCCTACAACATCGGCATCACCAAATACAACGGCCTCACCGACGTGGCCGTGCTCGAACACGCCATCCGCGAGGAAATGAACAAGATCGCCCTGCGCCGGCTCGCCGTGCTGCGGCCAATAAAAGTGGCTATCACAAATTATCCCGAAGGCAAAACCGATGAACTGGACGCCGTCAACAATCCCGAGGACGAAAACGCGGGTAAACGGAAGATTCCGTTCAGCCGCGAACTGTACATTGAACAGGACGATTTCAAGGAAGTGCCGCCTCCGAAATTTTTCCGGTTGAAACCCGGCGGCGAAGTCCGGTTGAAATACGCCTACATCATCAAATGCGACGAAGTGGTGAAAGACGACGCCGGCAAGATTGTCGAGCTGCGCTGCACCGCCGACCTCGGCAGCAAGACCGGCGGCCCGACGGCGAATCGCAAGGTGAAGGGCACGATTCATTGGGTAAGCGCTGGGCACGCCGTGGACGCCGAAGTCCGATTATACGACCGTTTGTTCACTGAAGCCGAGCCGGAAAAAGATGGCCGCGATTTCAAATCTGTTCTCAACCCGCACAGCCTGGAAGTAGTAACGGCGAAGTGTGAGCCAAGCCTGAAAGACGCGAAGCCGGAATTGCGCTATCAATTCGAGCGCTTGGCCTATTTTGCCTTGGATAAAGACAGCGTGGTAGGGTCGTCTCGCCGAGACGACCGGATGGCTGGGCCTGCCGTCCCTCCCTTGATCTTTAATCGGACGATTACGCTGAAAGACACCTGGGCAAAAGAAGCGCAGAAAAAGCTATGAGCGATTGGTATGAGGACACCCATGACGCCGAACGGCTCCTCGGTCGATCCAACCATGCGGCATGTGGTTGGCGGGCGAGCCACAGAGCGCACTGCGGCCTCCACCAGCCAGATGGGACGCTTCGAGACCGAGGTGTTGACACAAACCCGGGCAACCTGAAGGCGTTGACGAAGCTATCAGGGAACTGGATTGACCGGCTGCGGGAACGCCAGCCGATGCGGGAACTGATCTTGGACATGGACAGTTCAGTGAGCGAGACCTATGGCGGGCAGGAAGGCACTGCATACAACGGACATTTCGGCTGCACCTGCTACCACCCGCTGTTTTGCTTCAATCAAGTTTGGCGCTGTGGAGCGGGCCCTGCTGCGCGACGGCAACGTGCATAGCGCCAAGGATTGGCGAGCAGTGCTGGAACCGGTGGTGGCACGCTATCAGGGTCGGAACCTGCGGCGTTATTTTCGGGCTGATACCGCCTTTGCCAACCCGGAGGTCTATGAGTATCTGGAAGCCGAGGGCTACGAGTATGCCATCCGTCTGCCGGCCAATGATGTGTTGCAGCGGGACATCGAGCCACTGCTGACCCGTCCGGTGGGGCGCCCCTCGAACGCGCCGGTGATCTGGTATGCCGGCTTTTTGTACCAGGCGCAGAGTTGGGATCGCGCCCGGCGCGTGGTGGCCAAGGTGGAGTGGCACAATGGCGAACTGTTCCCTCGCGTCGGGTTCATCGTGACCAATCTAAGATGTAAATTTGATGAGGCTAAATTTTAGTTTTTTTGCAGTGCCGTCCCATGGGAAATATGCACAAAACCATTGATTTTATTGATGATTTGAAATGCGGCCTGGGTTTTAACCGCCACACTCCGTCCCATGGCGCTCGGAATTGGCAAAAAGCCCTGATTTTCGATGGTTTTCATGCGATTTCTGTGGGATGACTGTGAGGTTAAATTTTAGTTTTTTTGCAAAAGTTCTTGACAAAGTTGACAAAACATAATACAAAGTGCGTAACTCTAAATTCAACTGTAAAAACATATGAAAAGAACCCTATTGGTAACCGTATTTGCGGGAGCAATCCTGCTCTCGATGCAAGTAACGCAGGCACAGACTGCGATTTACCGCGAGGTCTTTGGTAACAACACCGCTGGCAATTTGGCCGTCAACGCTGTCGGATGGGTTGGAGATTATGGAGCGACCGCACAAGACTCAATGACCCTGTCGGCAAACAATTTCGGAGTCTCCGCCCAACTCAACGCTCCCGGCGGCCTCCCCAACATCAATGCCCCGGTCGAGCTCTCTCAAGCCAATGGCTTGCTGTTCACCAGCGGCGTCGCCGCTGGCACCACTTGGATTGCCTACCAGAACAGTTATACTGTGACACAGCCAATCCTAGACATCTCCTTCTATGCCGGAAGTACTGTTGGCTCCGACGGTGTCATCCCTGGGTTTCGCATTGCCGTCCAGCAGGACGGTCTTTGGTATGCCTCCACCGAGGTGCTCGCCAACAGTCTCAACGTCTCTGCTGCCGCCAATTTCCACCTCGCCCCGACAGCAGGCGGCGCACAACAGGAAACCTTCACTTGGACAACCGCCGCGAGTGCTTGGGACAATTTGACCTTCGTCCCTGGCACCTCTCTGGCGCTCGGCGGCATTTCGGGAGGCCTTAACGGGGATCCCATCACCGCCTTCGGGCTGTATAGTGACGGTACTGACTCCCTGGGCAATGCCGTCAACACGACTCGCCGCATTTCTACGTTCGAAATCGACACCGTTCCCGAACCAAGCAGCGTCGTGTTGGTGCTGTCCGGTGTCGGTTTGCTGATGGGCCTCCGCCGTTCTCGCAAAGCCTGATCTGTTGACAAAAGAGTTGTTTTTTCCGCGGGGCGAACCGGCGTCGGTTCGCCCCGTTTGACGTGACTTCACTTTTTCGGGCCACCTGATGTGTTAGTCTGGGCCTAAAGAAAGGACCAGACGATGAAAGGCAAACGGTATACGACGGAAGACAAGATTCGCATTCTGCGAGAGGCGGATCGTGGCGGGAAAAGCTCATTGAATGTTTGCAGGGATTCCGGTGTCTGAACCTGCAACATTCGCATTAAGCCCGAACTCCGAAATAGGAATGGGTAGCGCACGCGGCCCGCGTGCCGGTTTGGGCGGCTCGCCCAAACCTTCGTCTCACCTTCTTTGTCCGATTTGGGCGCGAGAAAGTTTGTGGGACGAGATTTTCGGCGAGCCGCCGAAAACTGCACACCAGCGGCGTGCGCTCCCCGTGCGGCTGCGCCGCACTCGACTTCGACTTCGGAGTTCGGGTTAAGTTCTGAACAGCGTTTAGCCCTCGACTGTTTTGAAGCTCTTCTAAAAGTGGTTGGTTTAGCAGGAAAAGTGGAAGATAAGATTCGGCGGGACATTTACGAACTTCAGCAGCTTCGTCACACGATTGTTCATCGAGCATCTTTGGCGGATCGTAAACTTGTAGATGCATGCCCTTGGTTAGAGCTAATACCTGGAGGGAGGATATTTATCTCGCATGAACAATATCGTCGCCTTATGTCGGCGGTTAATAAATATGTACCTTTGGTTATTCAAAGAGCAACGGCGATTGAAGCAGCGAAAAAGAATCCCTGAATAATTGTTCCACTTCTGATTCGAGTATCGCCGAAAGTTTTAGACAGAATTATTTTTCACATGCCTGACGACTTCTTCAAAGAATTTGTCCTCGACCCGTTGAGCGCGTTGCCGGAGTGGCGGTAATTCATTTTTAACGCAAAGGCGCCAGGACGCCAGGGCGCAAAGAAATGACTGTCTCTGAATTGCGACTTTGCAGTGCTATCTCATAACATCGTTCCTTTCTGAGAAGATTTTTTACGCGGCTAGAGCCGTGAGTTGTTCAACATCCGCTTGGCGGGCGGCCAGCAGAGCGGTGATGATTTTGCGTCCGCCCTC